>Ga0214469_1000744_pt1 | contig 11644 bp, 9 predicted proteins | sample RVTome_10_FD_187340 | JGI IMG/M metagenome (GOLD analysis project Ga0214469, IMG submission 187340) | Soil microbial communities from uranium-contaminated site in the Upper Colorado River Basin, Wyoming, United States - RVT153D57 HiSeq ... | reverse complement strand
GCTTCTACGCCTTCCGGCTGCGCCCCGTCGATTCCCGGGGCTCGGCCGTTGCCGGTGCTGCGCCGGCGGCGTGGAGGCGCTGGGCGACCAGGTCGGCGAGGCGTTCGTAGTCGAGCTCGTCGTTGGCCACGGCCCGCGACCGCACGCTCAGCCCGTCGGACATCTGGCGGACGACCGTCGCGAGCTCGTCGAGAAGGCGGGCGTTGGCGCGGATCACGCCGGCGACCGAACGGCCCATCAGGTCGGGGAATCGGTTGGTCCCCTCCAGCTCGTGCGAGAAGGCCTCCGAAGCCTCGGTGAAGCCGTCCACCACGCCGCGTGTGAGCCGCGTCGACATGTCCTCGTCGAGGTGCGCGGTGTGCGATTCGCGAATCAGCTCGTCATCATGCGTGGTGCCGGTCGACATGCTCGAAGCCTCCGTCGCGGGTTGGGGGACCAGGCTGAGTCAAGAAGCGACCCGGCGTCTACACATCGCCCACACCGGGTGATTCCGACGGTGTCCCGCCCACAATACGGCTCGGACGACGGTAGGCACCCTTCATCCGGTTCGGGTGATGTCACGGCGTATCTCGTATAGCACCATCCCCTCATCACTGGCCCAAGGAGGCATAGGTGGAATCTGTGCGAATTCGTAGCGGTTGGGTGACGTTTGCGGCAGTCGTTGCCGGCGTGGTCGCGGTGTTCAACATCCTGAGCGGCATCGCCGCCATTGCGGAGGACGACCAGACCGAGGCCCTGAACGAGGTGCTCTTCGGGGTCGACATAGCGGCGTGGGGCTGGTTCTGGCTCATCCTGGGAGCGGTGCAGCTCGTCACGGCGTGGCTGATCTATCAACGGTCTCCGGTCGGTCAGACGCTCGGGCTCATATGGGCCTTCGTCATTGCGTCGCTCTCGGTGTTCATGATCTTCGTCGCTCCGATCTGGGCGCTCATCGTCATGGCACTCAGCGTCACGATCATCTGGGCGCTGACGGCGTTCCCCGAGGAGTTCGGCGAGACCTGAGCCACCCACTGGCGGTCATCGGCACTCGGAGCCTCGCAGGGTCGTGTGGGCGATGGGGTGAATCGTCCACTTGGGGCGATGCACGCACGGCGGATGCCGTGCTGAATGACCCATGGGAGGGGCACTCGAGGAGGGAGTGCACGATGGCCGTCGGTAGGGCGTTCAGGGCCGCCCTCTGCCCGGGGGGAGGCAGGCCGTGAAGGCGGAGCACGAAGATCTCCTGCGGAGGTTGGCCCTCAACGAGGAGGGCGTGCTGGCCTCGCTGCTCGGCTCCGGGTTTGCTGATGACGAGCCGGTGGCGCTGGACGCCAAGACGACCGCTCTGGTCCGGCTGGCCGGGCTCATCGCCCTCGAGTCCGCTCCGGCCACGTACCAGTGGAGTGTCACCCGTGCGCTGGCGGCCGGCGCCAGCGACGACGAGGTGGTCGGCGTATTGGTGGCATTGGCGCCCATCGTGGGCAATGTGCGGGTGAGCTCTGCCGCCCCCGAGGTCGCCTTGGCCATCGGTTGCCAGCTCGACCTCCCGTGCGACGGATGAACGCCCGGTGAACGGCCGCCCTGTGCACTCCGTGGCGGCACGGCCGCCCGTTGAAGCTCCGCCGCCGCCGACTTACTGTGACCTAGGTGGGCGTTGTCGAGTCCCCCGGCACACCGGCCACCCAGTCCGACGCGACTAGGTGGTTCGGGCCGTCGTTCCTCCTCGAGGAGTCGAAGCTCCGTCCACCGTCGCCGCGACCGGGGACGGTGCGCAGAACCGCACTGCTTGATCGGTTGCGCGCTTCGCCCGACCTGCCGGTCGTCTCGATCGTGGCCCCGCCCGGCTACGGCAAGTCGGCGCTGCTGAGCCAGTGGGCCGAAGAGACGCCGCGGCGCGTGGCGTGGGTCTCGATCGAGGCCGAGGACAACGACCCTGCCGTGCTGCTGGCATACATCGCCGCGGCGCTGGATCGCGCCCAGCCGATCGACGTCGACATCCTGCGCACCCGGGCGCCGCCGGGAATGTCGGTGGCGGCAACGGTCGCACGTCGCATCGCCGCCACGATGTCGGGAATGGTCGATCCCGTCGCCCTGGTTCTCGACCACACGGAGCTCCTCCACAACCACCAGTGCCGCGATGCCATCGCCGAACTCGCGCTCCACATCCCCCCGACCGGGCAGCTCGTGCTTGCGTCGCGGGGCTTGCCACCGGTCCCGTCGGCGAGCCTGCGCGCCCGGGGAGCGGTCGTCGAGATCGGTGCCGATGATCTGGCGATGGACGAGTCGGAGGCGCGCCTGTTGCTCGAGGGGGCCGGTGTCGAGCTGCCGGACACAGAGCTGGCCGCGCTCGTCCGGCACACCGAGGGGTGGCCGGTGGGCCTCTACCTCGGGGCACTCGCTTCCAAGGCAGACGGGCGGCACCCGGCCGCGGGGTTGGCATTCAGCGGCGATGACCGGCTGATGGCCGACTACCTGCGGACGGAGCTGCTGTCCCGGGTCCCGCGCGGCCGGGTGTCGTTCCTGACGCGGACGTCGGTGCTCGAGCGCATGTGCGGGCCCCTCTGCGACGCGGTCGTGGACGGGACACGCTCGGGCCGGCTCCTAGAGGCGTTGGAGAGCTCCAACCTGTTGCTGGTTCCGCTCGATCGGCGGCGCGAGTGGTACCGCTATCACAGGCTGTTCCAAGAGCTCCTTCGTGCCGAGCTGGGCCAACGCGAGGCCGACGTCGTCGCCCAGCTCCACACCCGCGCCGCCGCATGGTGCGAGGCGAACGGCCTGCCCGAGATGGCCATCACCCACGCCCAGGCCGCAGGCGACGCCGACCAGGTCGCCCGCCTGGTCACCGCCTGCACGCTGCCCGCCTATGCCGGTGGCCGCCTGGAGACGGTCGATCGGTGGTTCCAGTGGTTCGACGACCACGGGCTGATCGAACGCTATCCAGGGGTGGCGGTCCTGGGTGCCGTGTTGCGGGCAGTCATGGGTCAGCCCGCCGCGGCCGAGCGGTGGGCGGCGGCGGCCGAACGGGCGTCGGTCGAGGCGACGCTCCCGGACGGCAGCACGATGGCGAGCTGGCAGGCACAACTGCGCGCACTGCTGTGCCGCAAAGGGCTGGGCCAGATGCGGCGCGATGTCGAGATCGCCCTGGACGGCTTGGCCCCCGGGAGCCAATGGCGCTCGAGTGCTCTGGCCATCGAGGGCACCTCGTGGCTGCTCGACGGTGAGCCCGAACGTGCCGATCCCATCCTGGCCCACGCCGTGGAGGTCGGTCTGGATGCCGGGGCAGCGCCGGCGGTCGCAGTCGCGCTGGCGGAGCGCGCCGTCGTGGCAATCGCGCGCGGCGAGTGGGCTGACGCCGAGACACTCGCCGAGCAGGCTTTCGCCGTCGTGCGGGACGGGCACCTCGACGACTACGCCCCGGGCGTGATCGTCCACGCCCTCGTGGCTCGGACCGCAGCCCACCACGGCGAAGTGTCCCGGGCCCGGGAAAGCCTCGCGCAGGCCGCCCGCCTACGGCCGCAGCTCACATACGCGTTGCCGTTCCTCGCAGTCCAGACGCTGCTGGAGCTCGGGCGTGCCTACCTGGCGCTCGCCGACGCCGCCGGAGCCAGAGTGGTCCTACGGGAAGCCCGCGCCATCCTCCGGCTCCGCCCCGACCTCGGACGCCTCCCCCAAGAGGCCGACGAGCTGCGATCCACGCTCGACACCATCCGCGTCGACTCCATCGGCGCGTCATCGCTCACGACGGCGGAGCTGCGCCTGGTCCCGCTCCTGTCCACGCACCTCTCGTTCCGCGAGATCGGCGAGCGCCTGCACGTCTCGCGCCACACCGTGAAAACCCAGGCGATCTCGGTGTACCGCAAGCTCGGGGTCTCGTCGCGCAGCGAAGCCATCGACCGCGTACAGGCGATCGGCCTGCTCGCTCCGTAGGGCTTGCTTGTTTCATCCCGTCTGGGCGATGTGACCCGGGCACCCTCCGTGTCCGATGGTTGGGTGGCGCCCGACAGGTCCGGCACGACCGCCGCGCACGGCTTCGACGAGAGGACAGCCGCGCTGGCTTGTCTCGCCGCGCTGGTGGCACTACGTGCCGCTCCGACCTCGTACCGGCGCTGCGTGGATCGCGCCCTGGGCGCCGGAGCGAGCGTCGACGACGTGGTCGGCACGCTGAAGGCCGTCGCCCCCAGCGTCGGGCTCGCGGGAGTGGTGTCGGCGGCCCCCGGCTTGGCGCTGGCGCTCGGCTACGACATCGACACCGCGCTGGAGACGTTGGACGCCCCTCGAGCCGCCGACGCCGCAGGCACCCCCGGCATCGGCGGCGACGGGTCCGGTCGGCCCGGCGCGGCCACCGAACATCCTGCGGATGCGATGGGTGAACCCGGCGGCTCTTGAGGGACTTGCGACCTCATTCGGGCGGTCGGCCGTCGCCGCCGGGTGATGGGTCTCGCCAGGCCTTGGGTCGCCAGGCCGTCACCACCTTGGCCACGGCGGTGACCAGGAACAGCTGGCCTAGGAGGGCCTCGAGGACGGCCAGGCTCTGGCCGGGGTTGGCGGCGGGGACCAGATTGCCGTAGCCGGTCGTGGTGAGCGTGATGAAGCTGAAGAACAACACCTGGCTCACCGTCCCCTCACCGTCAGCTCCGAAGAACGGGCCCGCCTGCACGGAGCCCATGAACCTGTACGCGAAGGCGAAGGCCATGCCGATCAGCAGGTAGGCCGCCAGCGCGCCGAGCATGGTCTCCTGGTCAACCTGGCGGCGATAGCCGATGTGGCGCACGATCGAGATGGGTGCCACGACATAGAGCACGCTCGCGGCGCTGAACACCAACGACCTGAGAAGCGAGTCGTAGTCGGCGAACAGGTTCGCCACCGCGCCCACCGCGGCCACGACGAAGAGCACGTTCGCCGTCGCGAGGAAGCCACGACGGGCCTGCGACGTGTGCAGGACGAGCCGCACCGTGGCGATCTGGGCGATCAGCACGATCGATACGCCCCACCGCTCGGACAGGGAGGTCGCCAGGACGTAGGTCACGATGATCATGAGCAGGGCCAGCCCGTAGCTGTTGGGCGAGCGGAACGAATGGAATAGACGGCGAACAGCGCGCGACTCCCGCTCGCTGTCCATGGCGTCGTCGCTCAGCTCGGGCATCAGACCAGCCGGGCGACCGGGGCCGTCCGGGACACGATCGTGGCGCGGGCCGCCGGCGCGTGGAGCTTCGACTCCGACAGCTCGAACGCCTGCATCGGCGAAAGATGGCCGGCTCGCCCCCAAATCCCGGGATGTCGGCCGGGCGCCCGCGTCGGCACGCCCAGAGCGTACCGGCCGCAAGTCGTTTCACCCTCTCAGGGCGATGCGCTGGCGGACTGGCCGGGGCACGGTGCCGACGTGAACGCGGGCTCGGACTCCACCTCGGGCGTCGCCAAGCCGGGCGACGACGAGGTCGCGCGCCTGGCCGACGAGCGGAGCCGTCTCCAGGCGGAGGTAGACGACCTGCGCGCCGAGCTGGCGGCGGCGCCGCGACCACGGGGTGGCCGTACGAGGCGCATCGCGGCCGTGGCCCTGGTGGTGGTGACCTCGCTCGTGTTCACCGTGGCGGTGACGGGGGTCTGGGCGCGGCGCAACGTCCTGAACACCGACCGCTGGGTGAGGACGGTCGGCCCGATCGCCGAGGACACGGCGGTGCAGCAGGCGCTCGGGCGCTGGATGACCACCGAGGTCATGGGGGCGATCGACCCCGAGGCGCTGTTCGAGAGCGCTCTCCCGGAGCGCGGCCAGATCCTCGCCGCTCCCCTGACCAGTGCGTTGCAGGGGTTCGTCAACGACCACGTCGACTCCTTCCTCGCATCCGACACCTTCCAGCGCCTGTGGGTGCAGATCAACGAGCGTGCGCACCAGCGTGTCGTCGCAGTGCTCGAGGGAGGCGATCTCCCGCCCAGCCTCCAGGTCGAGGGCGACAATGTCGTGCTCAACGTGGTGCCCGTCTTGAACCAGGTGCTGGCCCGGATCGGCGAGGCGTCGCCGGAAATCTTCGGCCGAACGGTCGACCTGCCCACGGTCACCGTCGACGACATCCCCCAGGCGGCGGTCCAGAGGATCGAGAGCGCGCTGGGCCGGGACCTGCCGGACGACTTCGGTCAATTCACGGTCTTCGAGGCCAGCCGGCTCGAGCAGGTACAGGACGCGGTGGACCTGTTCAACCGGTTCGTGGTCGCGGCAGTGGTGGTGGCCCTTGTGCTGTTCGCCCTCACCCTTTGGGTATCGCCGCGCCGCAGGCGCACGCTGCTCCAGTTGATGGTGGGCATCGCCTTGGGTGTCGTGCTCATCCGCCGGCTGGGGCTGCGCCTCGAGGACGACGTCGTGGAGCTCGTCAGGCCGGAGAACCGCGAGGCAGTCGGCGTCGTCGTCGGCGCGTTGGTATCGAGCTTGTTGGATGCCACCGCCTGGATCCTGGGCATCGCGTTCGTGGTCGCCGTGGTGGCACTCCTGACCGGCCCCTATCGCTGGGCCAGGGCGCTCCGCACTGGGACCGCGTCGGGCGCCCGGGCGTTGGCGGGCGCCGTCGGTTCCACAGTCAGCCGCCGACCCGATGATCCCGTCGTGGCATGGGTCGGTGCCCACCGCGAGGTCCTACAGATCGGCGGGGTCGTGGCCGGCATATTGGCGTTGCTCGTCGTCGATCTGTCATGGCTCGGCCTGGTGCTGCTGGTGGCGCTCGTGGGTGCCTTCGAGCTCGGCGTGCAGCGCCTCGCCGACATCGCGCCCGGCACAGAGCCCCCCGCCGGTCCCGCCGTGCCCCCCGCCGGTCCCGCCGGGCCCCCCGGAGGAGGTCCCGCCGTCGAGCCGCCGTGAGCCCGTCAGCTGGTCCTCAGCGCAGCCGCTCCAGCAGGTGAGCGCCGACCCGCAGCGCGTTGGCCATCGCCGTGAGCGCCGGGTTCACCGCGCCGATGCTCGGGAAGAAGCTCGTGTCCACGGCGTAGAGGTTGTCGACCTCGTGCGCCCGGCAGTCGACGTCGAGCACCGAGGTGGCGGGATCGGTCCCGAACCGGCAGGTGCCGGCCTGGTGGGCGCAGCCCGCCACGGGGATGTCGGTCTTCAGGTAGGCGTGACGTGGGATCAGGTGGTCCTCGTGCATGCCCAGGTGGCCGAGCATCGAGCGGAGCTGGTGGTACAGGCGGTCGCTGGCCGCCTGGTTTCCCACCTCGTAGCTGAGCTTGATGCTGCCGTCACGCTCGAGGGTGACGCGGCTGTCGGGCCTGGGCAGGTCCTCGGTCGACAGCCAGAAGTCGACGGCATGCGTGGCGATGTCACGCAGGACCCGCGTCGGCGCGAGCTTCGTCTCGAGCGGCTTCTCGCCCCGGTACATCTCCTCGGTCGACTTGCCGACCATCTGGATGTTGCCCATCGGGAACTCGAAGTCGTCGGTGCCGAAGTAGAAGTCGTTGACGCCGAGGGTCTTCTGGAAGACCGTCGGATTCGGCTCGCGGGAGAGGGCCAGCACCGCCTGGCTGTTGTGGAACACGAAGTTGCGTCCGACCTGGTCGGAGCCGTTGGCCAGGCCGCGGGGGTGCTGGTCGTTGGCCGACGCCAGGAGCAACTTGGCCGTGTTCGCCGCGCCGCAGGACACAACGACGATGTCGGCGCCGAAGGTCTCGCGCTCGCCGTCGTGGTCGACCTCGACCTCGGTGACGGTGGTGCCGGAGGGGTTGGTGCCCAACCGCACGGCGGTGGCCTTGGTCAGCAGCGTGACGTTCGGGTGCTCCAACGCCGGGCGGACGCCATGGACCTCGGCATCCGACTTGGCGTGCAGCGGGCAGGGGAACCCGTCGCAGAACGCGCAGCGGACGCAGGTGCTGTACGGCATGTTCGCCTCGTCGAGCATCACGCCACAGGGCGCGTGGAACGGGTGGTAGCCCGCGGCGGCGAGGTCGTCGGAGAGCTGCTGGATCCGTGGTTCGTGCGAGAGCGCCGGGAACGGGTAGGGGGCGCTGGCCGGGGGCTCGGTCGGGTCTTCGCCCCGCACGCCGTGCACCTGGTAGAGCTGCTCGGCCAGCGTGTAGTAGGGCTCCATGTCGTCGTAGGAGATCGGCCAGGCGGGCGACAGGCCGTCGTGGTGCTGCAGCTCGCCGAAGTCCTCGCGGCGCAGGCGGTAGAGCGCGGCGCCGTAGAGCTTGGTCGCTCCACCCACGAAGTAGTGGATCTGGGGTTGGAATGCCTTGCCCTTGGCGTCGTACCAAGTGTCGGGCGACACGTAGCGGCCGTCGACGAACACGTCCTGAGCGGACCAGTTGTGGGGCTCACGCGGCAGCCAGTCGCCGCGCTCGAGCAACAGGATGCGTTTGCCCGACGGGGCGAGGTGCCGCGCCAGCGTGCCACCGCCTGCGCCGGTGCCGATGATGATCAGGTCGTAGGCATCCTGGGCGTTCACGTGAGCTCCTTGAGCCGTTCGAGGAGAATGATCCGTGCCGCCGCCTCGATGAGCGCCAGATGCGAGAACGCCTGCGGGAAGTTGCCGAGGTGGTGCGCGGTGTCGGTGTCGAACTCCTCGGCGTAGAGCCCGAGCGGCGAGGCGATGCGCAGCAGGCGTTCCATGAGGTCGCGGGCGCGCTGCTCCTCGCCGATGATCGCGAGCGCCGACACCAGCCAGAACGAGCAGATGAGGAAGGTCCCCTCCTTGCCGGACATGCCGTCGTCGGTCTCGTCGGTCCGGTAGCGCAGCACGAAGCCGTCGTCGGTCAGCTCGTCGGCGACGGCGAGGACGCTGGCGCGCAGGCGTTCGTCGTCGCCGGGCAGGAAGCCGAAGATCGCCGCCAGGAGGGTGGAGGCGTCGAGTGCGTCGGTGTCGTAGTGCTGGCGCAGCACGCCGCGGCTGTCGAGGCCGTGCTCTAGGACGTCCGCCTTGATCTCGTCGGCGGTGGCGCCCCAGGTTGCCTCGAGGTCGGCATCGCCGCGGATGGCCGCCAGCTTGGCCGCCCGATCGAGCGCCACCCAGCACATGAGCTTGGAGGACACGTAGTGCTGGGGCTTGCCGCGCGCCTCCCAGATGCCCTGGTCGGGCTCGCGCCACACCGCCGTGGCGCACTGGGCCTGCGTCTGGACGAGGGGCCACAACCCCCGGGGCAGGCGCTCGCTGCGGCGGGTGTGGAGCAGGATCGAGTCGAGCACCGCGCCGTAGACGTCGTTCTGGCGCTGATCCCAGGCCCCGTTGCCGACCCGCACCGGGCGTGCCCCTGCGTAGCCGGACAGGTCGTCACGCGTCGACTCCGTCAGGTCTCGCCGCCCGTCGATCCCGTACATGATCTGCAGGCCGCCGTCGTCGACACACTCGAGCTCGGCGATGAACTGGATGAACTCGTCGGCCTCCCAGTCCAGCTCGAGGAAGTGCAGCGCCTGGAGGGTGAAGGTGGAGTCGCGCATCCACGTGTAGCGGTAGTCCCAGTTGCGCTCGCCGCCCGGCGTCTCGGGCAGCGACGTGGTGAGCGCCGCCACGGTCGCCCCGGTCGGCATGTAGGTGAGGCCCTTGATCGCCAGGGCCGACCGCTCGAGCGCCTGCCTGTAGGGGTGATCCACGGCCCGCGCCCGCTTCAGCCACCTCCGCCAGAAACGCGTGGTGGCGTCGAGGCATCCGTTGGCCTCGTCGACATCGGCCGGTGCCGCCAAGCCCCCGGCCCAGGAGAGCGCGCAGTAGACCTGGTCGCCCCCGCGGAGGACATGGCGCGCCCTGACGCGGCCGCCCTCGATGCCCAGCGCCATGTCGGTCTGCAGCCTGATGGTCTGGCCTGCGCCGGTGGCATCGGCGACGTGACGATCCTCGTCGACCACCGTCCACGACGCCGCGGTACGGCCGTAGTCGAACACGGGCTCGCAAACGAGCTCGATCTCGACCTCACCGTCGATGCACTCGGCCACCCGCACCAGCGTGTGGTCGGCGTCGTCGTCGGTCGGCGGCCGGGTGTGTGGCGTCACCTCGTCCTCGCCCCGGCGTGGCCCCAGCGTCAGGGCGTCGCGGACGACGACCCAGCCACCGGGCGCGTTCCACATCGTGGTCAGGATGTTGGTCCCGGGCTCGTACGCGCGCATCGTCGGGACGTTGATGCCGAACGGCCCCAGCCGGAAGTAGCCGGCCTCGCGGTCGAGCAGGGTGCCGAACACGCTCGGGGCGTCGAAGCGCGGCACGCATAGCCAGCCGACCCCACCGTCAGGAGCCAGCAGCGCCCCGGTGTGGCAGTCGGACAGGAAGGCGTAGTCCTCGATCGGGGGAAACGGCGACGGCATCGCCGCGCTCTGACGGCGTTCGGAGGGGGTCGTGTCGGTGCTCATGACGCCCCCCAAGGCGTGTGCCAGCGGCCGTGGCCGGCGACGATGTCGTCGGCGGCCGACGGACCCCACGATCCCTGGGGATACGGGTGGACGGGAGGCGGCGCATCGAGGAGCGGCTGCATGATCCGCCAGGTCTCCTCGACGCCGTCTTGGCGGGTGAAGCGCGTGCTCTGGCCGACCATCGCCGCGTGGAGCAGCACCTCATAGGGTGTCGCACCCTCGCCGCCTTCCTCCGCGAACTCCATGTCCATCGTGATGGTCTCGGGGCCGTCTGCGTCGGCCCGGCGCGCATCCACGCCGAGCCTGATCCCTGTCGTGGGATCGAGCTTGATCACCAGCTGGTCGGGTTCCGGTGCCCGGTCACCGGTGAAGCCGAAACCCAGCTTGGGCGGCCGCTCGAACACGAGCCTGACCTCGGTCTGGGTGGCCGGCAGGTGCTTTCCGGTGCGGATGAAGAACGGCACGCCCGACCACCGCCAGTTGTCGATGTCGAGCCGCAACGCCGCGTACGTCTCCGTGGTCGAGCCCGCACCAACCCCGGATGTATCGAGGTAGCCGTCGTACTGGCCACGCACATAGTTGGCCGGATCGGCCGTCGCCACGGCGCGGAACACTGCGAGCTGGGCGTCCTTGATCGCGCGAGGGTCGGAGGGCGCCTCCATCGCCGTCGCCGAGACCACCTGCATGAGGTGGTTGACGACGACGTCACGCAGCGCGCCGACAGGATCGTAGAAGTGGCCCCGGTCCTCGACCCCGAAGCTCTCCGCCATCGTGATCTGGACGCACTCGAGGCTGTTCCGGTTCCACACCGGCTCGAACATCGTGTTCGCGAACCGGAGGTAGAGCAGCTCCTCGACCCCCATCTTCCCCAGGAAGTGGTCGATCCGGTAGATCTGCGGCTCGTCGACGTACTGGTGGAGCTCCGCAGCGAGGGCCCGGGCCGAGTCCCGGTCGTGGCCGAACGGCTTCTCGACGACCACCCGCGCACGGTCAGCGATCCCGGCCTCGGCCAACCCCTTGACGACCGTGCCGAACAGGAAGGGGGGGATCTCCAGGTAGAAGACCGGCTGCTCGGCGGCCTTGATGGCCGTAGCCACGCGCTCATACGTGGCGGCGTCCGCGAAGTCTCCCTGGACGTACGACAGCCGGGCGGCGAAGCGGTCGAACACCTGCTCGTCCAGCGCCTCCCCGGTCCCCACGATCGACTCGCGGGCGTGGTCCCGCAGGTGATCCTCCGTCCAATCGTCGACTGCCACCCCCACGATCGGACACGTCAGCAACCCACGTCGCTCGAGCCGGTACAGCGACCGGAACGTCATCACCTTGGCCAGATCGCCCGTGATCCCGAAAACC
>Ga0214469_1000743_pt1 | contig 11652 bp, 11 predicted proteins | sample RVTome_10_FD_187340 | JGI IMG/M metagenome (GOLD analysis project Ga0214469, IMG submission 187340) | Soil microbial communities from uranium-contaminated site in the Upper Colorado River Basin, Wyoming, United States - RVT153D57 HiSeq ... | reverse complement strand
TTTCGAGCCCTAAGGTTTTGCGAATTTCGGCGATCGCCTGCTCGTTGTCGCGAAAGTGGACCGTCGACATGCCCGTCGCACGGGCGGCGTCGCAGTTGTGGGGGAGGTCGTCGATGAAGAGGCAGGCCTCGCCGGGCAGGCCGATCCGCTCCAGGGTCAGCTCGTAGATCTCCGGCTCCGGCTTGCGGCAGCCGACGAAGGCGGAGTCGACGACCAGCTCGAAGATCTCGTCGACCGGCAGCATCGAGCGCCAGGCCCGCTCCCACTCGCGCACGTTGTTGGTCAGCATCGCCATCCGCAGCCCGCTTCCCTTCAGCTCGCGCATCAGGTCGATCATCGGCTCGTTCGGCTTCAGGTACTTGAAGTAGATCTCGCCGAACTGGTGCATCTCGGGCGGGTGCCCGAGCAGCGGCTCCAGCTCGCGCTTCAGCCGCTCCAGAAAGTCGGCCTCGGTTATCAACCCCTTCTCCAGCTCGAACAGCGGGTGCTTGCCGTCCTCCTCGGCGATCGCCTGCATCGCCTTGCCCAGGTGCTCGGTGGAGATCCCGGTCTCGTCCTGGAAGGCCATGAACGACTGGATCAGCGGCGTCGTCAGCACGCCGCCGAAGTCGGAGATCACCGCCTCGATCTTCACGCCGCTGTTCCCGCCGGCGCCTGCGCCGCTCGCGGCTTCAATCCCCATTCCCTCTCACCACCGCGTAGGTCCCCGTGCCGGCGCGGCCTTCCAGCGACCACTCGAAGGGAACGGCGCCCGCCCCGTTCTCAGCCGCTCCCGCGGCGTGCCCGGCGCCGCGCATCGGCGGCCCCTCCGGCGTGACCCAAAGCTCCAGCGTCGCCCGCCGCTGCCGCCCATCCTCCCCGTACTCGGTGGAGAGCAGCGCCTCGGCGACCTCGACCGGCTCGACGCCCGGCTCGGACAGCGTCGCCCGCACCTCCTCCTCGCCGTGGCCGCCCGCCCCCTGCGGGAGAGAGGCGCTCAGCTCCAGGCGCGTCCCGTCCTCGAAGGAGATCGAGATCGAGCGCCGCTCGACCGGGCCGGCGCTCATGTCCTTGGACGAATGGGGGAAGCGGGCATCGGCGCGAAGCCTAGATGACCGGCTCATCGCCCAATGTCCTCGAGTCGTGCCCTGTCCGCGCCGACGCGCCGTTACCCTGTGGGCATGGCTGACAACGAGACGACAGCGACCGCGACGGTCACCGAGGACGATGTGCTGGAGGCACTGGAGGAGGTCATCGACCCCGAGCTGGGGCTCGACTTCGTCTCCCTCGGGCTCGTCTACGACGTCGACGTCGAGGGCCGCGAGGTCTTCGTGACCTTCACCCTCACAACCCCGGCCTGCCCGATCGGCCCCCAGGTCTCCGAGCAGATGAAGGAGTTCGTAGGCGACCTCGCCGGCGTCGACTCCGTCCACCCGAAGATGATCTTCGACCCGCCCTGGTCGCCGGAGATGATGTCCGAAGAGGCGAAGTTCGCCCTCGGGTTCTGAGGCTCAGCCCGGCCCGAGCCTTCGTTCATCCTCTTCACGCCGGGGTTCGCCCTCCTGCGGCGGCGAGTCCTCCTCTGCGCTGACCTCGAAGTCGTAGGAGCGGCTCGCGCCGGGGTCGGGGCCCGGGGTGGGGCCGCTGCGGCCGGGGAACTGCACGATCCGGAAGCGGCGGAGGAAGTAGCCGCGCATCAGGCGCTTGACGATCGCTCGGGTCGGCGGGATGAGGAGCAGCAGGCCGGCGGCGTCGGTGACGAAGCCGGGGGTGAGGAGCAGGGCGCCGCCGATCGCGATCGCGAGGCCGTCGGCGACCTCGCCCGCGGGGAAGCGGCGCTCGCCCAGCGCGCGGTTGAAGCGCCGCCAGGCGCTGCGGCCCTGCCGGCGCAGCAGCAGGGAGCCGAGCAGCGCGCCGGCGACGATGATCGCCAGCGTCGGCCCGACGCCGATCAGCGAGCCGACCTCGAGGATCACGTACAGCTCGAGGATCGGGACGGCGATGAAGAGGGCGACCAGCAGCGGCACGGCGCGGCCCCGGCTCAGCCGGACTTCTTGGCGGTCTTGGTGGCGGTCCTCTTCGCCGCGGCGCCGGACTTGCGCGGCTTCGCGGCCTTCTTCGGCTTGCCCTTCGCCTCCGCGGCCTTCGCCAGCTCCGCGATCGAGGCCTCGATCCCGTCGGCGATCACCTGCACGTCCGGCATCGCGTCGTAGTCGGCGAGCAGGCCGAAGTCGACGCGGCCGTTGTAGCTCATGATCGCCACCGCCAGCGCGTGGTCCTGGGGCAGGAAGGCGACCGGGAAGACCTCCTCCAGCTGGCGGCCGAGCAGGTAGAGGGGCATCTGCGGCCCCGGCACGTTGGTGACGATCAGGTTGAACAGGCGGGTCGAGAAGTTGATCCGCGACGCCTGCGCCAGCAGGGTCGGCGGGGCGAAGTCGTTGAAGCGGGCGATCACCTCGGCGCCGAGCGCCTGCTTGGACTGCTTCAGCCCCTCCATCCGCTCCCGCACCACCCCGAGCCGCTCCAGCGGGTCGGGGACGTTGACCGGCAGCGGGCCGCGCATCGCCGCGATCCGGTTGCCGAGGTTGCCGTGCTCGTCCTCGGCCCGGATCGAGACCGGCACCAGTGCCCGCAGCTTCAACTCGTCGGCCTCGATGTCGCGCCCGGCGAGCCAGTCGCGCAGGCCGCCGGTGACGACGGTGAGCACGACGTCGTTGACGGTGCCGCCGAGCGCGTCCTTGATCCGCTTGAAGGTGGCGAGGTCGGAGCGCGCCCATACGAAGCGGCGGTGGGAGCCGATCGGCACGTTGAGCGGCACCTCCGGCGCCGGGTCGGCGAAGGCGCCGACCACCTCGCCGATGCCCTCCAGCGCCTCGGCCAGGCGGCGCGCCGCCGGCTCCGGCCGGCGGATCGCATCGATCGCGCGGCCGGCGAGGTTCAGCGGAACCGCCGCCGCGTCGGCGGCCCCGCGCGCGACCAGCTCCGCGGTGCTCGGCTCCGGCTGCGGCGCCCAGCCGTCGTCGGGCGGGGGCGGGTCGGGGTCGGGCTTGACGTCGAACAGCACGGTTCCGATGTCGACTCCGGAGACGCCGTCGACCATCGCGTGGTGAGTCTTGGTGAGCACCGCGAAGCGATTGCCCTCCAGGCCCTCGATCAACCACATCTCCCAGAGCGGCTTGGAGCGGTCGAGCTGCTGGGAGAAGACGCGGGCCGCCATCAGCCGCAGCTGCGGCTCGTCGCCGGGCTCGGGCAGGGCCGAGTGGCGGACGTGGTAGCGGAGGTTGAAACCGGGGTCGTCCGCCCACAGCGGCCGCCCGGCCTCCATCGGTGGCACCGCCAGCTTCTGGCGGAAGCGGGGCACCATTCGCAGCCGCCCGCGGATGTGCTCGATCAGGTCGTCGTAGTGCGGCGGCGGCCCCTCGAAGACGAGAATCGCGCCGACGTGCATGTGGCTGGCCGAGGACTCGTTGCTGAGGAACGAGGCGTCGACCGCGGTGAGCCGCTGGAGGTGGTCCTGTGGGGTCATCGCTCGCCTCGCATGATCTCAGGTCGCCGTTACCCTTCGTGCATGTCCTCGAACGGAGCGGCCGCCGCCGCGATCTCCGGCGCGGAGTCGCGTGGCCCGAAGAAGGTGCTGCTCGCCGCCCCCCGCGGTTACTGCGCCGGCGTCGACCGGGCGGTGCAGGCGGTGGAGCGGGCGCTTGACCTGCATGGCGCGCCGATCTACGTGCGCAAGGAGATCGTCCACAACAAGCACGTCGTGGAGCAGCTCTCCGCCCGCGGCGCGATCTTCGTCGAGGAGGAGACCGAGGTGCCGGAGGGGGAGATGGTCGTCTTCTCTGCCCACGGCGTCGCCCCGGCGGTGCACGACAGTGCCGCGGTGCGCCGGCTGCGGACGATCGACGCGACCTGCCCGTTGGTCACCAAGGTCCACGTCGAGGCGCGCAAGTTCGCCGCCGACGGCTACACGATCGTCCTGATCGGCCACGAGGGGCACGAGGAGGTGGAGGGGACGACCGGCGAGGCGCCGGAGAGCATCGTCCTGGTGCAGACCGCCGGCGAGGTCGCCGACCTCGAGGTGCGCGATCCCGAGCGGGTTGCGTTCATCACCCAGACCACCCTCTCGGTGGACGAGACGGCGGAGATCATCGCGGCGCTGCGGGCCAAGTTCCCGGCGATAACCAGCCCCAAGTCCGACGACATCTGCTACGCGACCACCAACCGCCAGATCGCCGTCAAGCAGCTCGCCCGCGAGTGCGACCTGGTCCTCGTGATCGGCTCCACCAACTCCTCCAACTCCAACCGCCTGGTCGAGGTGGCCCGCGAGCACGGCGCCGCCTCCCACCTGATCGACAACCACGGACAGGTGCGCGACGAATGGCTGGACGGGGTCGAGACGGTCGGCATCACCTCCGGCGCCAGCGCTCCCGAGGAGCTGGTCGAGGCCCTGGTCGACCACTTCCGCGAGCGGGGGGTGGAGGACGTCTCCGAGCTGCGGACGGTCGACGAGGACGTGCGGTTCATGCTGCCGAAGGAGATCCGCGAGGCGCAGGCGGCGCAGGCCTGACGCGCTCCGGCCGCGGGTCCTGTCGCCGAGGTCGCCTGCCCGGAGCGCCTGCCTTTACCCAGCTACGGCACTCCGGGGGAGAAGCTGACGGACCAGATCCGTAGGCCCTCGTCGGGCTGGAGGGTGAGCTTGTGGTGTTCGTGGCGGGAGTGTTCGGCGAGGGTGTAGAGGGCCGGGCCGTCGATGGGGAGCTGTTGGGGGGCGGAGTCGTCGAGTCGGCAGGCGAGCGTGCCGGCGCCCTCGACCGTGACGTGAGCGCCGCCGGCCGAGTAGGCGTAGGCGAGGGTGTCGCCGTCGGGGCCGGCGGTCCAGGGGCGCCGCCAGTCGTCTCCTCCGGGAAAGGCCTCCTCGGTGGGGGGCATCACCTTGGCGCCGGGGGCGTCGCTGGGGCGGAGGGGGTCGAGCGGGGCGGGGAGGTCGCGCAGCGCGTCGGCCTCGCGCAGCTCGTCCTGGATCGCCTCTTCCGTCGCCCGGTACTCGCCCTCGCCGAAGTGGGCCCAGCGCAGGGCGCCACCCCCGCCCCAGAGGAAGAGGCTCGGCCAGCCCTGGCAGCCGTAGAGGTGCCAGAGGTCGCGCCCGGTGTCGATCGCCACCGGGAACTCCACCCCCAGGCGCTCAAGTCCCTTCGCGACGGTGTCCGCGTTGGAGCCGAACCCGAAGCGCGGCGCCTGCACGCCGATCACTCGCAGTCCCGACCCCCGGTAGCGCCGCTCCCACTCGACCAGGTAGGGGAGGGTGCGGACGCTGTTCAGCTGCGCGAAGTCGAAGAAGTGGACCAGGGCGGGGCCGTCGAGGAGCAGCGCCGCCATCGAGGGCGGCGCCTCGCCGACCCACCCGATCTCCGTCGGGATCTCCGGCGCCGCGATGTCGTCCCGCTCCGGCCTCACCGGCGGATCGAATCAGGTTCCGCGGGAAGCGTGGCGGGACCTGCTCGGGTGGACTGGGCGCCGTCTATATCCTCCGGCCCGCTGTGCGCTTCCTCCCGTTGGCTCACGCGCTCGTCGCCCGCGAAGACCTGCCGATCCCGGCCTGGCTCTTCGCCTGGGGCGCGTCGCTGGTCCTGATTGTCTCCTTCTTCGCGCTCTCGGTCGGCTGGCGCCGGCCGCGCTTCGAGACGCAGGACTGGCGCGGGCTGGGGGAGGGCCTCTCGCGCCTGGCGCTGTCGCGCGCGACGCGGGCGCTCTGCGGCCTGGTTGGAGTCTTCCTGCTCGGCGTCGCGATCTACGCCGGCCTGCGCGGCACCGATGCGCCGGACCGCAACTTCGCCCTCACCTTCATCTTCGTCACCGCCTGGCTCGGCTTCCCGCTGTTCAGCGTCGTGCTCGGCGACGTCTTCCGCCCCTTCAACCCCTGGCGGGCGGTCGGCCGCGCCGGGGGCGCCGCTCTCGCCAAGCTGACCGGTCAGCCGCCGGCCCACCTCGCCTACCCGGAGAAGCTGGGCCGCTGGCCGGCCGCCGCCGGCGTCGTCGGTTTCGTTTGGCTGGAGGTCGTCTACGGCTCCAGCGGCGGCGTCGCGGTCGGCGTCACCCCCGAGGCGGTCGGCATAGCCGCCCTCCTCTACAGCGCCTACACGCTGGCGATGATGGCGCTGTTCGGGGTCGAGAAGTGGTGTGAGAGGGGGGAGACCTTCTCCGTCTACTTCGGCATGTTCGGCAGCCTCGGCCTGTTCGAGGCGCGCGACGGCCGCCTCGGCCGCCGCCGCCCGCTCGCCTCCGCGACGAGCTGGGCGGTCATTCCCGGCTCGCTGGCCGTGGTCCTCGCCTCGCTCGGCACGACGGTCTTCGACGGCGCCGCCGAAGGGGCGCTCGCGACCCCGATCGAGAGCGTCTTCGAGTGGCTGAAGGACGTCGGCTTCGATCCCACCTGGGCGTTGCGCCTCGCCGACTCGCTGTTCATGGCTCTCTGCCTGGCGGGGATGGCCGCCGTCTACCTGCTCGGCGTGCGCGGCATGCGCAGCATCGGCGGCGCGCCGTCCTTCGCGAAGCTGCGCGACGGCTTCGCCCACACGCTGATCCCGATCGCCTTCGCCTACCTGCTCGCCCACTACTTCAGCCTCTTCGTCTTCCAGGAGCAGGCGCAGTTCACCTACCTGCTCTCCGACCCGCTCGGCACCTCGACCACCGACCTGTTCGGCACCGCCTCCGGCGGCATCGACTACCGCGTCCTCGGCGCCAACGCGATCTGGTACGTGCAGGTCGCCGCGCTGGTCGCCGGCCACGTCCTCGGCCTCACCCTCGCCCACGACCGCGCCGTCGCCTACTGGGGCGACTACCGCCAGGCGGCCCGCTCCCAGTACTGGATGCTCGCCGTGATGGTCGCCTTCACCTGCCTCGGCCTCTACCTGCTCTCGCAGGCAAACGCTTGACCTTTACGCGCGCAGCGCGGGCATAAAGGGTTGGGGGGCCAACCCTTATGCCCGCCGTCTAGAGGATCTCGGTCAGCCGCTGCTGGATCGCCGCGGTGATCTCCTCGCGAACCGGCCCTTCGCCCAGCCGCTCGACCAGCGCCTCGAGGAACCCCTCGGTGATCAGCGACCGGGCGGTCGCCTTGTCCAGCCCGCGCGAGGTCAGGTAGAAGAGCTGCTCCTTGTCGACCTGGGCGACCGCCGCCGCGTGGGTGCAGCGCACGTCGTCGGCCAGGATCTCCAGGCCCGGGATAGCGTCGGCGTGGGCCTTGGTGGAGAGCAGCAGGTTGCGGCTCTCCTGGAAGGCGTCGATCCGCTGCGCGTCCGGGTCGACGCGGATCATCCCGCGCCAGACCGCGGTCGAGCGGCCGGTCAGCACCCCGCGGAAGGCGAGGTCGGAGTTGGTGTCCGGGGCCGAGTGCTCCTGGGTGGTGTCGTAGTCGAGGTGCTGCCCGGAGCCGCCGGCGTAGCCGCCGGTGACCCGCGCCTCGGCGCCCGGCCCGGCCAGGTCGGTCTCCATCCGGATCTTGCCCCGGCCGGAGCCGAAGCCGAGCGCGACCCAGTCGAGGCGGCCGTCGCGCTCCACCCGCGCCCGTTCGGTGGCGAAGACCCAGGCCGCCTCGGAGACGTCCTGGGTGCTGACGTAGGTGAGCCTCGCCGCCTGGCCGACCTGCAGCTCGAGCACCGAGTTGAGCAGCGCGTCGGTCTCGTCGCCGGCGGAGGAGTAATGAACCCAGACCTGCGCCTCGGCCCCCTCGTCGACCACCACGAGAGCGCGCCAGTCGACCGTTGCGCCGGCCCCGTCGAGCGGCACCTCGATCCTGATCGGCTCCTCGACCCGCACCCCGCTCGGCACGTGGACGAGGACGCCCTCGCGCCAGGCGGCGTCGTTGCGGGCGACGAACGGGTCGTCGACGGAGACCAGCAGCCCGAGCCGCTCGCGAACCAGCTCGCCGTGCCGGTCGAGCGCGGCGGAGAGCGGCGCGACGACGACTCCCTCGGGCGCCGACGCAGGCAGCCGCGGCTCCGCGACCGCCGGCTCGTAGGCGTCGAAGTCGAGCCCGGAGATGTCGGTGAACTCCCAGCCCTTCGCCTTCTGGTCGGGCAGGGGGAGGCTCTCCGCGAGAGAGGCGCCTTCGCGGCGCCTCTCCTCCAGCCAGGTGGGTTCGGTTGCTACCTCAGCCAATGCTGCCTTCCATCTGCAGCTCTATGAGGCGATTGAGCTCGACCGCATACTCCATCGGCAGCTCCTTGGTGACCGGCTCGATGAAGCCGTTGACGATCATCTTCGAGGCCTCCTCCTCGTCGAGCCCGCGGCTCTGCAGGTAGAAGAGCTGGTCGTCGCCGACCTTGGACACCGTCGCCTCGTGGCCGATGTCGGCGTCGTTCTCGTCGATGCGGATCGTCGGGTAGGTGTCCGAGCGCGAGTCCTCGTCGAGCAGCAGCGCGTCGCAGACGACCTTGGAGCGCGCCTCGCTCGCCCCCTTGGCAACCTCCAGCAGGCCGCGGTAGGTCGAGCGCCCGCCGTCCTTGGAGATCGACTTGGAGAAGATCGAGGACGAGGTGCGTGGCGCCACGTGGATGATCTTGCCGCCCGCGTCCTGGTGCTGCCCGTCGCCGGCGAAGGCGATCGAGAGGATCTCGCCGTGCGCCTCCGGCCCGAGCAGGTAGATGCTCGGGTACTTCATCGTCAGCTTCGAGCCGAGGTTGCAGTCGACCCACTCCATCGTCGCCTTCTCGTGGGCGACCGCCCGCTTGGTGACGAGGTTGAACACGTTCTGCGACCAGTTCTGCACGGTCGTGTAGCGGACCCGGGAGCTGGGCTTGGCGACGATCTCGACCACCGCCGAGTGCAGCGAGTCGGTCGAGTAGACCGGCGCCGTGCAGCCCTCGATGTAGTGGACGTCGGAGCCCTCCTCGGCGATGATCAGCGTTCGCTCGAACTGGCCCATGTTCTCGGTGTTGATCCGGAAGTAGGCCTGCAGCGGCATCTCCACCTTGACGCCGGCCGGAACGTAGACGAAGGAGCCGCCCGACCAGACGGCCGAGTTGAGGGCCGCCAGCTTGTTGTCGTTGGGGGGGATGATCGTCGCCCAGTGCTCGCGGACGAGGTCCTCGTGCTCGCGCAGCGCGGTGTCCATGTCGGTGAAGATCACGCCCTGCGCCTCGAGCTTCTCGTTGACCTGGTGGTAGACCACCTCGGACTCGTACTGGGCGCCGACGCCGGCCAGGAACTGGCGCTCCGCCTCGGGGATGCCGAGCCGGTCGAAGGTGTTCTTGATGTCCTCCGGGACCTCGCTCCAGTCGCGGCTGTTCTTGTCGGCCGCGCGGACGAAGTAGTGGATGTCGTCGAAGTCGATCTGGCCGAGGTTGCCGCCCCAGCTCGGGGTCGGGCGGGACTCGAAGTGCTCGAGCGCCTTGAGCCGGAACTCGCGCATCCACTCGGGCTCGTCCTTGTGCTCGGAGATCGACTCGACCACCTCGCGGGAGAGCCCCTTCGGCGCCTTGTAGGCGTAGCCGCCCTCCGGGTCGTGGAAGCCGAACTTCTCCTTGTAGTCGGCGTTTATCCCCTGCAGGGACTTCTGCTCTTCAAGGACTTCAGGCGTTGCCATCGTCAATCGACCTCCAGGAGGACTTCTCCGTCCTCGATAGATACTTCGTACGTCTCCACCGGAGCATAGGCGGGAAGCGTCTTTGGCCTGCCCGTGGCCAGGTCGAACAGCGACCCGTGCCGCGGGCACTCGACCGTGCAGGCGGCGGCGTCGAACTCGCCCTCCGCCAGCGGGCCGTCGTCGTGGGAGCAGCGATCCTCGATCGCATACAGCTTGCCGTCGCAATTGAACACTCCGATCTTCTGCCCGTCGTGCTCGACGAGCCGCGTCTCGCCGGGCGGCAGCTCGGCGAGTGGGCACACTTGGATGGAGGTTCCTACGGTGTCTGGCATGAGGGACGGCTCTCGGTATTCCCGCACTCGCTCGTGCGGCTTGAGACTTAATCCTACTTCCGTGGTCGGATTTTAGCGAGCGACCCGGCCGGACGGTTCAGGGTCAGAAGTTGGCGGCCTGCGACGGGTCGCCCTGCTCTCCCTCGTCCTCCCAGTCGGCGGGCTCGCCGAGGCCGGCGCCCTTGACCACCTTGAGGCCGAGCAGCGCGCACTTCATCCGCGTCGCCGAGATCTCGATGCCGAGCAGGTCGAGGACCTCCTCCTTGGGCAGGGCGAGCAGCTCCTCGCGCGTCCTGCCGCGCAGCTCGTCGGTGAGCAGCGAGGTCGCCGCGGTCGAGATCGCGCATCCCTGTCCCTCGAAGGCGACCGCGTCGACCCGTCCCTCGTCGTCGAGGCGGATCGTCACGCGCTGCTCGTCGCCGCAGAGCGGGTTGGTGTCCTCGAACTCGAGGTCGGGGTCCTCGACCCGGCCGAAGTTGTGCGGCCGCTTGTAGTGCTCGAGGATCTGGTCGCGGTAGAGGTCGTCCATCAGAGCTCGAAGACCTTGCGGGCGTCGTGCAGGCCACCGACGAGGCGGTCGATCTCCTCGGGGGTCGTGTAGGCGCCGAAGCTGGCTCGCGCCGTCGCGGGGACGCCGAGCCGCTGCATAAGCACCTGGGCGCAATGGTGGCCGGCGCGCACCGCGACGCCGTGGCGGTCGAGGATCTCGGAGACGTCGTGGGCATGGACCCCCTCCAGCTCGAAGGAGACGGGGCCGAGCCGTCCGGGCCTGCGCGGCGGCCCGAAGACCCGCAGCCCGGGCATCTCCTCCAGCCGGGCCAGCGCGTAGTCGGCGATCTCGCGCTCGTGATCTCGAACGGCCTCCATCCCGACGCCGTCCAGCCAGCGCAGCGCCGCCGCCATCCCGATCGCCTGGGCGATCGCCGGGGTGCCCGCCTCGAAGCGGGCCGGCGGCTCGGCGTAGGTGGTTCCCTCGCGGGCCACCTTGCGGATCATCGAGCCGCCGCCGAGGAAGGGCGGCATTCCCCGCAGCAGCTCCAGCCGCCCCCAGAGGGCCCCGATCCCGGTCGGCCCGTAGAGCTTGTGCCCGGTCAGCGCGTAGAAGTCGATTCCCAGTTCGGCCACGTCGACCGGCAGCTTCGGCGCCGCCTGGGCGCCGTCGGCGAGCACCAGCGCCCCGGCCTTGTGCGCCAGCCGCGAGATCTCGGCCAGCGGCAGCTCCGTGCCGAGCACGTTGGAGACGTGGGCGACGGCGACCAGCTTCGGCCCGCGCTCCAGCAGCGCCGCGAAGGCGTCCAGGTCGAGTAGCCCCTCACCGGTCAGCGGCGCCCAGTCGACCTCGGCGCCGGCCCGCTCGGCGAGCTGTTGCCAGGGGACGATGTTGGAGTGGTGCTCCAGCTCGGTGAGCAGGATGCGGTCGCCGGCGCCGAGGTTGGCGTCGCCCCAGGCCCGCGCCACCAGGTTGATCGCCTCGGTCGCGTTGCGCACGAAGACGACCTCGCGCCGGTCGGCGGCGCCGATGTGGTCGGCGACGGTCGCCCGCGCGCCCTCGTAGGCGGCGGTCGCCTCCGCCGACATCGTGTGGGCGCCGCGGTGGACGTTGGAGTGGTGGCGGCGCTCGTAGCGGTCGATCGCCTGGATCGAGGCCAGCACCCGCTGGGCGCTGGCGCCGCTGTCGAGGTAGGCGACCGGCTGCCCGTGGATCTCCCGCTCCAGCGCGGGGAAGGCGGCGCGGACCTTCTCGATCGGGAACGCCGG
>Ga0214469_1000742_pt1 | contig 11659 bp, 11 predicted proteins | sample RVTome_10_FD_187340 | JGI IMG/M metagenome (GOLD analysis project Ga0214469, IMG submission 187340) | Soil microbial communities from uranium-contaminated site in the Upper Colorado River Basin, Wyoming, United States - RVT153D57 HiSeq ... | reverse complement strand
AACTACAAAACTACCACACTTGCAGCTGCAGGCCAATATGATTATATGATTATGACGCAGCATTAAGACGAATCATGTGAACCCATTTGTGCAATGGATATGTTTACGAAGTTTAAAATTGACTAGCAATTTCTTTTGATAGGTAAAGACCCCGTCCTTACTCCTCGAATTAATTCATTTGATCTCTTATACATGATTGTTTGCGATTTTTACGTGCGTTGCTAGCGGAATTTCTGCGTCAAATGGCAATCCCCAAGAAAATGGAGGGACCGTAAAAAAACTATGTTCCACCTGTCAGATAATTTAACTAACGCTAATTAATTCATGGAGCAAATATGCATGAATAATGGTTTTGCAAAGCTATTTGGGATAGAACAATATCATTCTTTTAGGTACTTCCAATAATAGAAGAGGTCTAGGGATTCATTGCATCTTATTTCAGAGCTGATAGTCATGGGAACTTGATGCGCTATACTCACCTTCCGTCAAATAAAGAATATTTAAATCCTCAATGCATAGTATCATGTAGGCATGGGTATCTTGCAATGTCACAGCAAGATATTTGATCATGGTGGTTGGATTTGAATGGATAGTTATCATCGCTGTAATCGTAATCCTATTTTTCGGAGTGAAGAAGATACCACAATTAGCTAGATCATTTGGAAAAGCTTCAGCGGAATTCCGGAAATCCAAAATGGAAGCAGATCGAGAATTAGCGCTTTTGAAAGATCAAACAGACGTCTCTAATATAGACAGGGAAAAATTGGAAACAATAGCTGATACACTGGGGATTGATTACAGTAAAAAGAATGATGATGAGCTCAGAAACGCAATTAACAAGGAAGTAACCAAAGAAAGGAAATGATGCGGTTTTATTTATGAAGTCGTTTAAAACAAATTAACGCAAATCGATATAGATTGCTAAGAGATCACTCACAAATCTAATATCATTGAGCTAATCTAGAATCGTTTTACTTGTTCTAAATTAGTGAGTATGCCTATAACGATTCCAAGATATTGATGAGAGGTTAGAGCTTCATTATGGCCATGGATCTGGGTCTATTGAGGAATAGCTTAAGTAGAAGGAATCATCGGACTTGCAAATATCCTTGCAACAGTCTAAGTTTTACCTAATCCTGAAATTATTAAAGCTTTAAAGCTAGAATTTGATATTGATGAAATAGTTATGCTGCTACTAAAATCTTGTTGCCTTCCAAACGCTGAATTCCTTCTCGACTTTTTTCTAAACCAAAGTAACTATTCTCATACTTATCTCGAACAGTTACAATTTTTTTAGCAAGTCGGAATATTTCTGCGTTCTGCAGACATATCGAATCATAATCCATTTGACTTAAGACAAATAACCGATGGGAAGCAACGTTTCTAAAGTTGGTATCGAGGAAAATATATATAAGTACCTAATGCTAGATCAGAATTAGATGCCATCATCAACAAAAAAGAAAACAGCAGTTAGTTCAAAGAAAAAGAGCTCAACTGCAAAGGGAACAAAGGCAGCTAAGAAAGGTAAGAAATCCAAAAGCAAGTAACATGTGGTAGAGAACTCTTTATTTACTTCATGCAAAGAGTAGAGTATTTAATGGAATATGATACTCTTTTGCATTATTTTTTCTATTTGTCTAGCTAACGTTGCAGTAGCTATTAGACAACTTTGATTCTACCACCTGTCTGCCAGCTAACGCAATTACCCTGCGGTGATAGCTTGCTTTCGAATTAAATATGAAGGTAGGTGGTTGTAGAGAGAAAACGGCTTGGATTGTGTCGAGTATAGTCATCACAGTCAACCATAAATATGAAGTATAGTTTGGCTCTGTGATGTAGTCTAAGACTGAAGTGCATGTCCCCTTTATTGATTCGGCCCACTGCCACTTGATGACCGTTAGCCGATACTTAACTTCGGTATAAAGGATAGTGAAGAAATAATTTGTCTTGGAACATGGTATAGGAGTACTTTCTCATTATCGTATTCTTTACCTGCATTACCAACTTGAATAACCACAACCAAAGGTTTAGTGGTATTATTGGCTTGTTAGTATGCACCACCACCGTTTAAAATGTCAATTTTGTGACAACATCTTGGATCTTCGATTAGCTTTTTGAGCAGAAGTTGAGTAGAAAGAATCTATCTCAATATAATTTTAGACATGTTTGTATCTGACTTTTCTTTTTTTTGATTTGATAGTTGTAGGGCAAGACAATTTATCGACTCTGGTTCACAATTTAAACAATACAACAGATCTGAAGCTAGCAAGATTTACTTTATCAAAAACCCCCAAGTGGTCTAAAGTTGAGGAAATGGGTATTAAATTGTTCATTGTTCGTTCAAGTGACTTAAAGTTCTGTTAAAGGTAACGCACATTTTGATTAGCTTTAGTTTAAGGAATTTACGGTTTCAACATATTCAATATCTTATACTCATAATTTGATTCAGATGAATAGCATTTTAAGCACTTTTGATACAATATCAAGGTTCTGCGTAATGACTCAGCTAGCAGCGATTGTCACTCGCAATGACTCATAGTGGCCGGAATGCGAAGACATGGCTTGGTGAACCCGAACATCGTACTATCAATAGAGTATTTTTTTTTGATTTGGCCAACGTTCGATCGAGGATCCAAATCTGCACCGACAAAACGCAAATGCACTAATCGGTGATTATTTGTTAAAGACACTATGAAATCTTTGCGCACTTGGATAATCTGACGTTGATCACGGAGGTTAAGTATTCAACGTTTATACTTTCAAGTAATCCATTGCTTTCAAGCTAGGACAAATAAATACATAATATCAAAGCAAGATTATCTATTTAATGAAGCTGATAAACAGAAACCGATTTTCAGGTAATCCTAAAATTTAGGTATCATTCTGATAATATCATCATTGCCAAACGAACAAGTATTGATTGAAGGATTTGCGACTGAGAAAGGTACATCTCGATATGTGAGATATGCTGTCAATGAAAAAGGCAAACCTGAAAGCCATTTTCGCATTTTTGATGGTCTAAATCTATCAAGCCTTGGTATGGGAACCTATTTGGGAGATGCTACAGATTACGAGGATGAGGCAATCGAAAACGCGATTTATGAATCCATCAAATCTGGGGCAATGAATGTGATCGATACTGCGATCAACTATCGAGCCATGAAATCTGAGAAGTCCATTGGAAGGGCATTGATGCGTCTTATAAGAGATCGCATTATTTCAAGAGATCAGATATTCATCTCAACTAAGAACGGTTACATCACAAATGACGGAGATTTTCCTGCTATAGGGATGATGGAATACATGCAGAAGATGTACATATCTCCTGGACTGATAAGTCAGAACGATATAAGCGCTAGCTACAATGTATTAAATCCTACGTACATTGAGAGATGCATCGATAGGTCACTGTACAATATGAAGCTAAGTACCATTGATCTGGTATATGTGCATAATTCGTTTGAAAGTTGGTATCAGGATGTCACCAAGGAGGAATTCCTTGAAATGCTTAGAAAGGTTTTTCAGGTTTATGAGAGGTATCGGTCGAAAAACAAAATACGTTACTACGGAATGGCGACCTGGACTTGCTTTAGGGTACCTTATGGTAGTAGTGAATACTTATCACTTGAAGAGATTGTAAAGCTAGCTCAAAGTGTTAACGAAGGCAAATCAAATGGTTTTCGGTTTATCCAGCTACCCTACAACCTAGCATACAATGAAGCGTTGCTTTTAAAAAATCAAAACGTTGGTGACGAGAAGAATCTATCAATTTTAGAAGCTGCGTCAAAGTTAAATATCGGAGTTTTTACTAGCATTCCCCTTTTTCAAGGGAGGCTTCTTCACACCAAAATCCCTACCTACAATTCGGATTTAACTGATCCAGTTGCGAAGCTAGTTCAAGTGGTACGTTCAACTCCTTCGGTTATTGCACCTCTATTAGGTCAAAAAAAGCCAGAACACGTAGAGCAGAACCTGAAGATAGCTGATACGCCGCCGATGCAAGTTGAGGAGTTTAGGGACGCGATTAAAGTTCTGTTAGGCAAGACATAGATACAGATCATCACAATTTAGGGTTTAATATCTTCGACGCCACTCAGATTGATTGCGTAGATGGACGTCTCTTCTCTCCTTCAAAAAGTTGAACGGAATTCATTAAGTACTGTTGAGACCCAATTGGATTTCCTATTGGTGTCAGTACATGATCATTGTCCGATTTAGCATCGATGGGCCTAGTATTTATCTACGACTAGATTGGCGGTCAAAAAAAGAGTTCCCTTTTTCAAGTTCAGTACAACAAACGTATATTATCTGCATCGCATACTGAACCTCAGAACGATTCTAAAGGAAAATGTCTGCTAATATGGATGGTAAGACCTGCATCACAGATATTAAACCTGGTTTCGTCAATCCAAGGAATAGTTCCTAGCAATCTGACGCTTGGTCTTAATCGAGCTAGTCAGATCAAATAATTCCAATGAAATTTGGTTGTACATTGGATACGTCAACGAGGATAATTTAATAAAATTATGACGTTCATGGAAAGCACACGGGGTCAGACGCATACAGATGATAGATAAATGTGTCCAAAAAGTGTCCGTTGACGTTGCTTTAATGCATTGCATTTAATCATATTGTATAATCTTACTTTAGTGATTCGAACTTACAACCTTCAAACTCTGAATGATTATGGTGGCAGATATTTCAAATCGAGCGGCAGACGACAATCAGATCTGTTCGTAAAGATTCCGTGTGTTTATATCCTCTTAATGTCAGAACATCACTCTTGCTTGGTAACCTCTTTCTGTTAATACGTCTAATGCACATGATTTTGCGCGTTAATTAATTATTTTTTTGGTACTTATATTGATCGAAACACAGAAGTACATGTAGTAGCAGTTAGCATAAATTCGTAATATTTCGCCAGGAAAATTAATTGAAAAATTAGAGGTGAGGAGGCTCAAACATTAGGAAACAAGACCCACTAGCATCTAAGAAGTCAAAAATCAAACTATCGTATTGCTTTGGGGCGAATATTACATTGTTGCTCGAATATTACATTATTGCTGATTCTTCCAGCGAGTATTGGAATTATCCCAGCATCTTCTGCAAAGCTGGCCACCAATCTTCCACTTAGGTTTGGGGTTGTACCGAAAGAAAGACATCTTATTACCACATACTGCACAATAGTTGATTCTCTTTTCGTATTCTTTGCTCTTCAAGGAGTAACATCGCTTGCAAAGGATTAGGCTTGTGTCCAGATTCCATTGCCATTTTGGTCTAAACTGTTCTGAGCCAGAGTCAGTTTCACTATTACATCCTCCGCACTTTGGAGATATCTTTTTCTCATCTTCTATCAGGTCATTCCGTTTTTTATCTCCACTGGTTTCACTGCGTCCTGAATATTCCATGGATTTCATGACGTGACAATCTCCGCAGATCATACCGTGAATATTCCATTCGTTCCTTGGTCTGTATCTAAATTTTAATAACTCCCTATTACAAACTGCACAATTCTCCTTAATTTTGTTCCGTGTTAGCAGGGGGAACCACATCAGTTATTGTCTAGATCTTTCCTGTATCTAACTCTTATTAATTAGATTCACTCGCAGTGACGAATGTTATTCGGTCGAAGTCAGATTTGATCTGTTCAGGGCCGGGATTGTAGGGATTCAAAATTGAAGCTTCATTGCTTATTGGTTGCTGGCTTGGCTAATTTCGAGATTTGCAAATGTAATTGTAACGCCTTTTTAGACAGTTCGAATAAGATTCAAAATCTTACTTGTTAGTATAGATATGTATGTATGAAGAGGTTTAGATTTCGCTCATAATCTTGTACATCAACCTGTTTCTGTAACATTGTCTTGTTAGATAAAAAATGGGTGTACGGTTCGAACTTGACTAAATAGTAATGATAAAAAAAGACAATCCCCCTAACAGCTAATGCTTGTGTTCGTGTGACGCACCTAGGCCCGTAAGTGTTCCAGTATAGTCTCCCGTCACTTCCAACACATTTTCATCATTACTTATCTCTTTCAGTTTTTCCAAACTCAATCTTTGATTGGTCACATAATGAGTGCCTTTATCGTAGATGGATGGAACCATCCCCGTGCTCTGGTAAATCTTGTCTTTCATTAGGTCGGAATCCGTCCCATCTTTTGTAAATATTTCTACCATGTAGAATGGTGTATGCTCTGATTTTTCCTCCTCGCGAACTAGTAAATCATGGATAAGAAGTGGGTCTACCTTGGGCAAATATGTTTCATATAACGTTTGCAACCCGCGAAAAACGGATCTTATCTCTCTCAATTCATATGATGACAAATTCTCAATATGATAATGGAATAACTTATTCTTATAATTTCTCAATTGTTGCCATTAAATTCCAGAACTAGAAAAACGAAACTACTACTTACATCCAAATCAGGCAACCTCAAATTGATAAAACCAGCGTTGGTTCATGCTTGCTTTTTCGAATCAAAATATGTCTTGTCTGTAGTATTCGACCCATTTGAACACGAGAAGAGAGTGGCGCTGATTCAAAATTCATTTAAAATCTCGTATGGTATATGTTTGCCTCTACTTTGTATTCATATAGGCCCATAAGCTTCCCTATAATAATTGTCTGCGAATTAGATTGGATACTATCGACAATTTTTTAATCTATAAGTTGATGAATAGTTACCTTCCATTTTTGTATGGTCTTCATGCAATAAGCATGCTGAGGAGATATAAGATGACCAGGTGCCTAAAACTACAATCCCTTTCTAGTTCTCAATTTCCCTCTACTGACTCAAATAACAATATCGCAGATTTGTTAGGCAAGGCTGAAGGATGAAGAAAGTAGCGATAGATTGTATACAAATTTAAATCGAGTCGAAGCTTATGCAGAATCGACGACTTGATACTGATTTCTCATGTATGTGACCATCTGACAAATCTCATCAGCAAACCGATGGAACACACACAAATCCCTATCACAACGACCGCAGATCCATTTGTGGTCCATTCGACATTACTATACATGAATGAAGAAGGAGGACCCAAGAGGCTTCTGCTTTGAGCAACGAAGACAAGGCCAAACCCAATGATGATACCACCTATGACTAAAAACGAAATCGCTAAATTTTTGGATTTCGATACCACTGAATTTATGCATTCATCTATAGTCACATATATTTCTTCTAATACTCTGCATTTTATTCAACTACACCTAGGAATTTTAGTAGTAGATATCCTAGTAACATCTACTTCGTATCTAATTTCAAAATTATATAGCAACTTAACTTCAAATAGAATAATACTTAGTTAGAAAGTCAGCAGGTCAATTCAATTCTGATAGGCTACAATTACCCTTTGAATCAATGTTAACTGGCCTTCTCAAAAAACACTTTCTAAGGAATAAATGCATTAGCTGAACACAATCTATGATAAATATTTCAACTTCAGATTGACGTTCATAAGGTCAATCATGGAAGTTCATAATGTCAATCCGTGTATTCCCATTCAGCATGCAATTAGCAATCGTCTACTTCAGAAAGCCTCTGAGGCTTTTCACGGGTATTAATGTCATATTCATAAGATGGATGATGCATAATTTACAGCAGAGGCGAAATAATGCTACCCGATATAGGGAAGAGGATAAACGCCGGACAGGAAGACTTTATTGAGGTAGACTTAGAAGCTGGCTTAAAATCTTCTAAAGTTCGTGTGGAACGAAGATACTTAAAGTTCCGGTAACCGCTATCGTGTGGTAATGGTTAAAAGTTGACAAGACTTAAACTCAAATTATGTCACATCTTGAACCTAGTAGCAAGATTGTCGTTGCCGAAATTAGTTTAGTTCCCCTCGTGAGAGGTAAAGTTAGCATGAGTGATGAGATCGCTATAGCGTTTCTGGCTATCAAGAAGACAAAAGGGTTGAAAGTTACCCTTACTGGCATGGGAACACAAGTAGAGTCATCAAATTTAAAGTGTATTTTAACGGCCGTCGAGGCTGCACATGAAGCAGTAGGAAAGGTTGGCGCATATCGCATCATCACTACAATTCGGATAGATCAAAGGTTTGACAAAATACATACATTGAAAGATAGAGTCCAAAATGTGAAAGGTAAATTATACGGACATTAACTTACATCCTATAATGGTTCCGAAAAACCAACAAGAATTGCTCTACCGATAAACTTCTACAGAGTTTGCACTTATTCTAGCCTCTGAGGGCAGAGATTAAGTCAAAGTTTTTCTGTTGAATCGAACAGGCTCCAGAAAAATAATCAGGATATTTTGGTAGCAGTTGCTAATCATTTGTTAATATACTCTCTATATTTTCCACAAATAATTGGGTAGAATAACTATCGCTAATCCCTTCTCTTCTAGCGTAGTGTTTGGCCCTCAACATAAAAAGCTGATACTCTCTTTCCAATCTCTGTTTTACCCGCGTAAAGTGGATTCTGCTCTCATGAATTTTTGAAGCCTGGAGGTAGGCAAATGATGTCAATATAACTATCGCTGCGATGGCAGATGAAAGAGTCACCATTGGGTTGTTAACATTCTGGTTATTCAGACCCAAAGCTAGCGCATTTAGAATTGCCAAAAACAAAGCAGATGATATTATCACAACCTTCCAGATGTTGAATTTCATTGAATTTGATCTGGCCTTATTTTGATACCAGTACAACGTTGGGATGAACCGTCTTTCTATATACTCTGAAAGCGTCGGTGATAGCGGGATTGTACCGTTATTCGACGTAGAGCTTTCATAGTAGTGAAAAGTTTCGGGCCCTCCAGATCGAGAGCCTTGCACCAATTTTTCCTGAGCTTGATTGCTTCTCTCTTGTCGCCTTCTCAAATCAACTGCCATCTCCAACGGTATTTTCAGGTATTCCGCGACAGAATTGAGTCCCATATCTTTTACTATTTCTTCACTTCTCCTTCACCTTTAACATTCGTTTGTTAAATAAAATCTCCAAAGTGCATAACAATAGTTATTCCAGAATGAAGTCAAATACAAACCTATGTTTCACATCTCACCCTTAAGATATCAGTATTCTCAAGGCGCTGAAAAAATTTATCCTCTCAGACTATTTGATGTTTCCCAGACCAGCTTCAAAACTGTAGGTAGTTGGTTGGCTTTATTATGTCCACAATCATTTTTAATAAACAGGTATTCTAAGTCAGTTACATTATTGCGATCCAAAAGATGTGGATTAGGCCAAGATATTCGTGCTGGCCTATTCCGTTGGAAACTTTATAAACAATAAGCGGCAGCAACAGAAATTCAAATTTAATGCATACCGCAACAGATGAAGAAAGTCCGACCTGTGTATTAGAATAATTGCGGTCGTATTGAAATATGCTAACTCTAAGTATTCATTCAACGATTGGCGGTTGCCAGCACTATTTTCAGATAAACATTCGTGGGCATTTGAGAAACGTTGTCAAATGAATGTCTAACATATGCAACATTATCGGTGATGGGTAGTCACAACTAATCTCATTTTGATAATTAATACCCGTTCGTGTCGGGTTTCAAAAATTGAGATTTACGTTGCCGACTTAAATAATATTAAGAATAGTTCTATATTGGGGAACTGACTTCTTATCCAAAGTATCTATCTGCATAGAAAAATTTGACAAATGATTCGATCTTTTTAATCTTAAAAGGGTATATAGTAATGTTCGAGTAGGTAAGTACACAAAATTCTATGGCCAAAAAAGAGGAAGGGACCCTGGCGTCACATACCTTGAGAGACGAAAACCGTTTTCCAGATAAAGAAGACATAGACGAAGTCGACAGAAACAGTTATCCATCTGATTTTAAGGTGAGTTGGGACTCGATATCTGAGTTAGGAATTCTAGCGAAGACAGGCGATGGCATGTCATGCGGTAAAGTCATATGCACTTACAAGGACAACATAGTAGTCATGGACTTCGGTAGTTTCAGATTACTTAATGAGTACATAATTCCAATTTCGAGAATAAAAGAGTACGATGGAAAGTACATCTACCTCAGTGTTCCTAACGAAACAAATCTTATGCCCTATGTGTATTAATAAGACCAGTTCCTTTAGATGAAGACCATTTTTCATTGGGAGAACTAAAGGATGTAAGTTGAATACAAAGGTTTGATATCCAATTTTCACTTGTTTGACTAGCGGATTCCTGCTAGGGATAACCTGGTCTTAGTCAGGTTACTTAAAATAATTGACCTATTCTTTGTTCAAAAGACCCAGAGATAGATAATTATTACCTACCTCCAAGATCGACATCGCTAGTGCAAAATCAGAAATTATTTACTTGATCATGAATCTGGTCTAACCCTGTCAGTATTGCAACCCTAGGTTCCAACGTGAGTGGAGTATCATCGTTATTTTCTTATTGTTCCTGAATCACTGAAAATAAAAGTATAACATTACAGTGTGCAAATGTAATTGCCGTGACAAGACTCAAAGTCGATAGGGGAATGGTTAAATTTCAACTTTCGATCATTACTTCGTGAGACTTTTGAAACGCGATCATGACAAATTAGGAGGAAAAATAGTACTTATTACTGGCGCTTCTCGTGGTATTGGTAAACAAACAGCAATGGATTTTGCATCGAAGGGAGTGGGGGTAGTAATCCTTGTCGCGCGAACGCAGTCAAAGCTTGTTGAATTGGAGAGTATCGTCAGAGGAAGCACAGAATTGCGGCAAGTCAACGTTGTTTCTTATCGATGTGATGTGTCAAATAAAAGGGAAGTAGGAGAGCTGGCCCAAAAAGTCATTGATAAGTTCGGATATGTCGATATTCTAATAAACAACGCAGGCATTGGAATCTATGGCAATTTAGAAAATCAAACTGCAGAAGATTTAGAATTAGTTATGCGAACTAACTTCCTAGGAACTGCATATTGTACCAAAGCATTTCTTGGATCTATGCTGAAAAGACGATCTGGTCACATAGTAAATGTAGCATCCGTAGCTGGAAGTTTTGGAGTTGCAGGAATGGCCTGTTATTCTGCTTCAAAGTATGCGATATTGGGATTTTCTGAGTCATTGTATCATGAATTACATGGCACAGGGGTTCAAGTCACGGTTGTGAGTCCAATCGGTGTAAAAACCGAGTTTTTCAATCACGTCTCATTTGGTCGGAAGAAACCAAATTATGCTGGTTTTTTCTTGGAACCGCAGACCGTTTCTAAAGCAATCCTCAAAGCATCTTGCTCCGGCCGACTTGAAATAATGGTCCCTTTTTATATCCGTGCAGGAGTGTGGCTCAAACAGACTTTCCCATACTTTCTAAACCCTCTAGTAGGTTGGCTGTTTAGGCGGCAACTAAACAAATCAAAAAGCGCTTCAAATGATATGAGCAGATAACGCGATGAAGAATCATCCTTCAAGCTTGAGCTTAATCCTACCCTAAACACAGTGACCTAAACAGATAGAGGCCAGGAAATCCTAAGGATGAACTGCAGGAATAGAAATGTCGTAAGAACGATCTATTAAGTATCAGACATTAGTCTCCTGAGCTGTTGTTCCAAAATGTTGGATAAATCAATTCCTTTTGCTTGCGCCTGTCGTAGAAGCTCAGAATTAATATTCACTGTAACTTCTTTGACAGTCGTTTGAAAAACCACCGATTCGGGATCTGATAAACGATTGTTTTCGGGGAGATTATCTTCTGC
>Ga0214469_1000741_pt1 | contig 11661 bp, 8 predicted proteins | sample RVTome_10_FD_187340 | JGI IMG/M metagenome (GOLD analysis project Ga0214469, IMG submission 187340) | Soil microbial communities from uranium-contaminated site in the Upper Colorado River Basin, Wyoming, United States - RVT153D57 HiSeq ... | reverse complement strand
CGGAACCACGTAGACGAGTGCCGCCCCGAGCAACGCCCTGCCCCACGCGACATTCGTCGTCGTGCTCTTGTGTCGGATGACTCGAAGCGAGCCCGCAGCGTCCCTCGAAAGCTCGGCGACCGCCATGTGGCCGGACGTTTCAGATGGGCGCGTCTCCCACACCGCGGCGAAGTCTTCTCGGGCGCGATGCGGATCGTCGTGCACCGCGACCGCCAGGGTGATCGGAGCGTTCGCGTCCAACGAGCAGCACCTCCAGTGAAGTCACGGGACTCCCGTGTACAGGCATGAATCCTCGACGAGTCGCTGCTGAGTGTCATCACCCCAACGTGGTGAATCAAATCCGATGAGCGGAGCGGTGGCGAAATCGGAGTCTGCTCAGCCGCCCAGTAAACCGATCGCAGTTGCCTGTTGGACCGCTTCGCTGCGCGAGGATGCGCCGAGCTTGCGGTAGATAGAGGTGACTTCGCTCTTGATAGTGTTGCGCGAGACGAACAGACGTTCACCGATCTCGGGGAACGTGAGGTGTGTCTGGAGGTAGGGAAGCACGCGAAGCTCCGCCGGGCTGAGGGGTGACCCACCGGTAGCACCCGCGCTCGAGGTGAAGATTGCGCGAAAGTCCAAGACCTCGTCGGCGAGAACGCCTAGGTCCGGGCGTTCCTCCATAAGCTCGGCGATCTCGACTAGGAGCTGGCGCGCGGTGTTCGTTTCGCCCATCGTCCAGTGCACCTTCGCGAGCTGCAGACGGCTCCGAACCGAGAGCCAGGGCAACGTGATCGTGCACGACATCCGAATTCTCATGGCGTGGCTCAGATGGCGCGCACTCTCCTCGTGATCGCCGTTTCGCCAAGCGAGCCGGGCGGCGGCGGCGAACGCGAGAAGGCTGATCGGATAGTCCCGCATGTGGGCCTCGTCGAGCGCGGTCAGGGCCACGCTAACGTGAGCCCCTGCGTCATCCCAATCGCCGGCGTCCATCGCGAGCACCGCAAGATCGGCCTCGCTGATCACCATGTTGTCCGCGTTCCCGAGCTCCGCGCCGACCGTGGTGGTCTCGGCGAACAGCGTCGTCGCCCGATCGATGTCGCCCGATAGCAGCATCGCTTGTCCGAGCACGCACAGCGCGGTGTCCCGCCAGGGACTCCATCGTGGTTCTTGGTCGGCGGCGAGAGTGGCATCGGTCACCATCTGCTCAACGCCATCTGCGCACACCGCTGCGCGGAGCATCGCTCGAGCCGAGTCGAAGGACGCCGATCCATCACCCGGTACCAAGGAGAACGACGCACTGTCGATGAAGTGTGTCCATCGCTGTGTACCGGCGACATCGCCGGTGAGGGCGGCGATCCATCCGGCCAGAACGGCAAGAGGTGGGTAGCCCTCCACCACCGGATCACCCAACGCGGTTAGCCACCTTTGCGCCGTAGACATGTTGCCGGCCTGGTAAGTCGGGAGCACAAGCGCAGTCAAGACTTGGACGCACCGATCCCGTTCGGCGGTGTTGAGGAGATGTTCGAGAGCCAATCCCGGAACGCTGTTGGCCTCATACCAGTCAGCGGCTCGCAGGTGCAGCTTGGCAACGAGCTCGGGCTCGCGGCGGTGAAGCTCTCCAAGGAGGAACTCTCGGAAGAGGCCATGGTAGCGGAACCACTCCCGTCTGCGGTCGAGCGGCACCAGGAACAGGTTCGAAGAAGCCAGATCCCAGAGATGTTGCTGGGCGTCGGCGTCGCGGAGCACGGCATCGCACAACGGGCCGCAGAGCTGGTCGAGGACCGACGAGCGACGTAGGAACTGCTGGTCGCGCTCCGGCAACGTCGCCAGCGCCTCGTGATAGAGGTAGTCGGCGACGTACCGATCCTCACCAGAGATGCTCCGCGCGTCATCGCCGCTCTCTTTCGCAATGAGGGCTGCGAGGTACAAGCCGACGGGCCACCCTTCGGTGCGGTCGATCACCTGCGCCGCCCGTTCAGGGGGGAGGCTGACCGTTGCGTAAGCGAAGATGGCACTCGCGGCGATCGCATCGAGTGCGAGGTCATTCGCCTCAAGCTCGAGCGCCGCGCCCGACGCCCGCAGTCGGGCCAGGTGGGGCTGCTCGGTACGGCTGGCGGTGAGGAGCTGCGAGCCGGCCGATATCCCGGCGATGACAATGCTCAGCGCGTCGTGGCACGCAGACTGGCGAAGCTCGTGAAAATCGTCGATCACGAGGACAAAGGGGCTCGTGCTGGAACGGAACGCGGTCGCGAGGCGCGGGGCGGCCCTCCCGAGCGGTGAGAAGCCGATGCCGCGCACCTCCGCAACGAGGTCTCCTCGCTCGGGGAAGATTTTGCAGTACGCCGACGCAAGCAGGGTGAGCAGGATATTGGGATCGTCGTCGAAGCGGTCGAGTGAAACCCACGCAACCGGGCGATCCTCGGTGTGGGCCCACTCGGTGAGAAGGGTCGACTTACCGTATCCGGCGGGCGCGGTCACCCCGATGATGCTGCATCCGCTCCCCCGCGCTCGGTCGACCAGGTCCGCTCTGCTCACCATGCCATCCCGGAGCTCGGGAACCGAGATCTTGGCATCGAGAAGGAGCACATCGAGGGCATCTGCTTCGTGCACCCCAGCGTGATGCGTGTCACCCACGACGGCGACCGCTCATCAGACTTGCCTATTGACGTATCGAATCTGGACTGCCCAGATCCCCACTTTGGGAACGTGGGCAAAAGACGCGGTTGGAGGATCTGGTTTGGCGTCGCCTACATTGGCCCCGTTGTCAGAAGCGGGTTGTTCCGGCCCATCAACAATCTCGGCCATGAGGGGGAGTGCCCGACTACTGTCTCGCCATGGCGATCCGGTAGCGTTCGTCCGCCGAGATCAAGTGGTCGGCGTCTTCGGCGTCTTCTCCGAGGTCGATCTGGACCCAGCGAACCTTTCCGTTGAACACCGTCTCCTTTGGCCCGAGATCGTCCGTCACGGGCGTCCCGCTGTCGGAGCCAACATCGGTTGTCTCGTCCGCGGAGAAAGCCATCGGAACGGTGGCGTCGACTCGCCCCTCGCCCACCTTGTCCCCGTCGACGAACAACCTTGCGGTTCCGCCCTTGCCCAGTCCGCCACCGTCGTAGTCGAACTCCACGCGTACCTGATGATCGCCGGCCGGCATTGCCTCCTTGCCGTAAACCTTGAAAAGCTGGAGGCCGAACAAGTTGTAGCAATAGGCAGGTTGGCCATCCTTGAAGTACAGAGACCATCCGCCGAAGGCGCCTCCCTGGGCGACGATGACGCCTGCAGCACCAGTGTCGGGGACGACCACCTCGGCAGTGACCGCGTGCGACTTGTTCTTGAGGACGACAATCGAGTTCTCCGAGAGTCGACCCATCCCGCCGAACAATATCTGAGAGTTTCCCTTTATCAGTTGCGGGCGGCCGGCGATGTCGGAGTTGAATCGCTCCGCGCGGCGGTCGTCCAGTGGGAGGACATTGTATTTGGCCGCCTCGATCAGGAACAGTCGTTGAAGATAGAGGAGCTTCTCAGGTTGCTCCTTGGAGAGGTCGTGTGCCTGCGTCCAGTCGTCAGGACTGTAAAGCTCCCAGACATCTTCTTCGATGGGCGGGTTCTCGGCCATGACCCACGGAATGCTGTGGCGCGTGACTGCGGTCCAACCCTTGTGGTAAATGCCACGGTTCACGAACATCTCAAAGTACTGAGTCTCGCGGCGCTCAGCCGCCTTGCTGTCATCGAACGAGTAAGCCATCGAGACGCCGTGCAGCGGCATCTGTTGCACGCCATGGACGATTGCTGGTTCGGGTAACCCCGCAGCCTCGAGCACGGTGGCTGCAACGTCGATCACGTGATGGAACTGCGATCGAACCTCGCCCTTTGCTTTGATCCCGTTCGGCCAGTGCACGATCGTGCCGTTGCGGGTCCCGCCCCAGTGCGACGCTATCTGCTTCGTCCACTGGTACGGGGTGTCCATCGCGTGTGCCCAGCCAACTGCGTAGTGGTTGTAGGCCGTGGGCGAGCCAAACTCGTCGATGCGCGAGGACATGAACTCGACAGTCTCGAGCCCGAAAGCACCGTTCAAAACAACGAGCTCGTTGAAACACCCGTTGGGTGTGCCCTCGCCCGAGGCACCGTTATCGCCAATGATGACGTAGATGAGCGTGTCCTCGAGGATGTCCAGGTCCGAGAGGGCGTCGACCAGACGGCCCACGTGGTGGTCGGTGTGCTCCAGAAAACCCGCGTAGACCTCCATCTGGCGCGCAAGCACGGGTTTGAGATCGTCCGGCATGTCGTCCCAAGCAGGAATCTCGGCGGCGCGCGCTGTGAGCTCCGCATCGGCCGGGATCACGCCGAGTTCCTTCTGACGTGCGAACGTCTCCTCGCGGAGACGGTCCCACCCCTGATCGAACTTGCCCTTGTATTTGTCGGCCCACTCTTTCGGGACGTGGTGAGGCGCGTGGGTTGCGCCTGGTGCGAAGTAGGTGAAGAACGGTTTGTCGGGCATCAAGGCCTTCTGCTGGCGGATCCACTCGATCGCCCGGTCCGTCATGTCCTCCGTGAAGTGGTACCCCTCCTCGGGTGTCCGGTCCGGGTCCACGGGCACGGTGTCCCGGTAGATCGCCGGCGCCCACTGGTTTGTCTCGCCTCCGATGAAGCCGTAGAAGTGCTCGAAGCCGCCACCCCCCGAAGGCCAGGCGTCGAACGGGCCCATCGGACTGGTTTCCCAGACCGGCACCTCGTGGCACTTGCCGAACTGCGAGGTCGAGTAGCCGTTCAACTTCAGCGTCTCGGCAAGGGGCGCGGCCGTGTTCGGCCTGACGGAGTTGTAGCCGGGCGCAGAGGTGGCGATCTCGGTGATCCCGCCCATTCCAACCGCGTGGTGATTGCGGCCAGTCAATAAAGCCTGCCGGGTAGGCGAGCACAGCGCCGTCGTGTGGAATCGGTTGTACTTGAGACCGTTTTCCGCCAGACGTTCGAAGCTGGGTGTGGCGATTGGCCCCCCGAACGCGCTTGACGCGCCAAACCCACAGTCGTCGATCAGGACAACGAGGACATTAGGAGCGTCGGGCGGAGGACGCAATGGTTCGATCGGGGGGAACGAAGTGTCGGGATCCTTTGCGTCGTACGTGATCAGGCCCTGGTATGCCCGATCCGGTATCGGCAGCACCTCACGTTGACTGCGATCTGACATTGCCTCTCCTCCCCTAACCTTTGGTTCGCTTTCGGTGCGTCTCAGACTCACGACTTCCTGGCACGCGTCGTTAATGGCGCATTAGTAGACGTACGTGGGTGAGCGCCTGGCTGGCATCCCCCGTTGGGTGATCTCACCTGGGTGAGACGCTCAGGCGGGTGAGGACGATCCGTCGTCATACGAAGAACATCGAAACGCGACGCGAGAAGGGCTATCGAGCGACGCGGTAGTTGCAGGTGCGGAACGCGGACCGAGCCAGTCCGGTTATTCCAAGGGGTTGAGAATGATCTTCCTGTCGGTGCTGATGGCCGCTTTCTTCCCACGGTTCGCGTTGCTCATGCTCTGGATACTTCGACCCGCCCGCGTCGATGCCGCTTTTGACACATTCATTCTCCCGCTTATCGGCATCGTGTTCCTGCCATTCGCAACCTTGATGTACGTGCTGCTCTACACGCCCGGTGTCGGGCTAAGTGGTTGGGAATGGTTCTGGGTTGCCGTGTGCGGATTCTTTGACCTGGCCCACGCGAGCGTCGGCTATGCAACGCAATCAGGACGCGGGCGACCAGCTCCCACGGCGCCCTCGAGCAGGATCTAACCTCCGGCCGACACGTCGAATTTGAAGGGTGCCCCCTTCTTGGGGCACCCTTCATATTTCCAGCATCACAAGGGAAGGGCGCGGATAATGAGCGTCATCCATGCAAACAGCGATCGACGCGACCATTCAGATCTTCGTGATATCCACCATGTTGGCCTTAGGTCTGCAGGTTCAGCCCCAACGAATCGTGCAAGGGGTGCGCGACTGGAGGAGCATAGCGACGGGCTCGCTCCTGAACCTGATGGTCGTTCCAGCGCTTGCGCTATCGATAGCATTCGCTCTTGATCTAAGCGGGAAGATCAGAACCGGTTACCTTTTGATCGCATTTTCGCCTGCAGCGCCATACGCGGTGAAGCTGATTGCGATTGCTCGGGGTGAAGTCGCGTCATCGGTCGGGCTGATAATCACGCTTCAGCTCGCAGGAGTAGTCTGGGTTCCAGTTCTAGCGCACTTTTTTCTCGACCCTGCGACCGGCGTCGAATATCCGCAACTGTTCGCGGCCATCGTTTTACTCCAACTGGTCCCCTTGACCATCGGCCTATTGGGACAGGGTACAAAGTGGTTGGGCTCATCTTTGACGACACGAGCCGTCGGAGCGGTCTCCAATGCTTCGTTTGCCGTTCTCGTCGCCCTCATTCTCGTCCACGATCTTCCGCGGGTTGTTCAGATTCTTGATATACGGGTTCTCACCGCAGTGGTGGGATTGATTGTGGCGTCACTCACGGCCGGCGTGTTTTTTGCCGGCCGTGAGCAATCCGCGCGGCGATCACTCGGCATGGTCTCCGCCGCACGTAAAGGCGGCCTCGCACTAGTGATCGCCACGAACACCTTCGGGGGCGACGCCGACGAAGTGATCGTGATCGTCGCCTACGCGCTGATCGAGCTGGTCTTACTCACCACCGTTGCTATCTGGTGGAGAGCTTCCGATCGAAGCCTTACGCCAGCGCATCGGCTTTCAGGCGATTGAATTCCTCATCAGTGAGCTTCCCCTTGTCATGCAGCGCCGCCAGCTTCGAGATCTCGTCGGCGCGCGAGGGTGCGTAACCCCCGTAACCCGTGGTGCGCTCAGCTATTTCCTCTTCCGTCGGCGCCGGTCGAGCGACCATGTAGATCAAGACTCCCAGCAAAGGAAGGATACAAACCAACGCGATCCAACCGCCCTTGGCCCATCCCGAGAGGTCGCGTCGGCGAAAAACATCCGTGAAGACTCCGATGAACATCCAGATGAACGTGAACCAAAAGAAGAACGCGAACATCGTCAGGATGATGTCGCCGAAATCCCAATCCATCTCTGCCTCCTAGTTAACCAAGGCACGGCCTTGGACTGATGTTCCTCCCACATGAATCGCACCGCTCGTGTAGCAGGTCGTCACCTGAGCGCTTGTCTCACCCGGGTGAGATATGTCTCGGGGCGATGCTGTCACGCGCTCGCGACCGATTACCTGACCTAAGTAACGACCTGAACAAATTCCTACGCAGAGTCTACGGCTATGAATTCAAAGATCTCTGGGTTTTCGCGATTCCTGCCAGGTCTACGCGTCCTCGATGGATACTCACGACCGAGGCTGCGCCTGGATATGATCGCCGCGCTTTCCATCTGGGCAGTGGTCGTCCCGCAGGGACTTGCGTACGGTGAACTGGCCGGGGTGCCGGCGGTCGCCGGTCTGTACACGGCGACAGCCGGCATGTTGCTCTACGGCCTCTTCGGCAGCAGCCGATACATGAACGTTGGTCCTGAATCGTCGGTCGCGATCGTCGTTGCCGCCTCTGTTGGCCCGCTGGCTGGAGGGGATCCCGAAAGAGCGATCGCCCTAACATCGATGCTCGCCATTCTCGTCGGTGCGGTCCTTCTGCTCGGCGCGCTTCTGCGCCTCGGAGTCGTTACACGACTACTGTCGTCCCCGATCCTGACGGGATACCTCGCGGGGGCCGCCGTGATCATTGCAGCCAGCCAGATCCCGAAGCTATTCGGAATCTCTCCTTCAGGAGACGAGTGGTGGCAGCAGATCGGTGAAGTCGTGACAAACCTTGATGCCACCAATGGGTGGTCGCTCGGAATTGGCATCTGCTCAATCATCGTGCTGCTAGTCCTTCAGCGAACCCTCCCCCGCTTGCCGGCCGCGCTCATAGCAATGGCTTTTGCAACGGTGTTCGTCGCAGTAACGGACCTGGCAAGCTCGAGTGATGTTGCCATTGTTGGCGAAGTCGGGCGGGGTATACCGATTCCGGCGATTCCAAGAGCTCCGCTCGCAGACGTGCTTTCTCTGCTAGCGCCGGCGGGAAGCGTGGCCTTGCTCGTTTTTGCAAGCAGCGTTGCGACAGGGAGCGCCCTGGCGTCGCGCGATAGGGAAGATCTGGACTCGACTCGAGAGTTCGTCGGTTTGGCTGCGGCGGGGGTTGGAGCGGGTCTGATCCAGGGCTTCCCCGCTAACGGGAGTGACTCACGGAGCTTCATCGTTGCCAACACCGGCGCCCGGTCGCAGTCGGCGAACATGATCGGGGCAGTGATGGTCCTTATCACCGTGTTGCTACTGACCCCATTGTTTCGATATCTACCGATCGCAGCACTCGGTGCCGTCGTGCTTCTATCGGCTGTCAGCCTGGTTGACATTGGCCGGTTCCGAATGCTCCAGAGGGTACGAACCAGCGATTTCGTTCTTTCCCTGGTCACACTCCTAGGGGTTCTCGTGTTCGGTGTCTTAGAGGGGATCGTGATCGGAGTTGTTGTTTCGCTTTGCGAGACAATGCGACGGGCGATCCTTCCGCACACGGCGGTACTCGGAGAAGTGGCCGGTTCGCCGACGTTCCGTGATATCGAGAACTACGAAGACGCTGAAACCAAACCTGGACTGATCATCTACCGGTTCGACGCCCCCCTGTTCTTCGCAAACGCCGAGGTCTTCAAGCACGACATCCGATCGTTGGTAGCTGGGGCTCGCCATCCCGTTCGGCAGGTCGTAGTCGACGCCGAAGGCATCACCGACATGGATGTGACTGGGGCGGAGGCTCTTGATCGGGTCATAGCCGATCTCCACGACGACGGCATTCGCTTAACGATGGCGCGCGTTCGAACGTCTCTACGACAAACGATCGAAGAGCTCGGACTCGAAGAAAAGATCGGGCGGGATAACTTCTTCCTGCAAGTGGCCGACGCAGCGTCAGGATACTCGCCGGATGACTCCACCCCTACGCGGAGTCCATAGACGGATGCCAGTCGCACCATGGCTCCGCACCTATCGCGTGTCCTGGATTCGGTGGGACCTGATCGCTGGATTGACCACCGCCGCCGTTGTGATCCCCCAAGCGATGGCCTACGCGACCATCGCGGGACTGCCGGTCCAGTATGGGCTGTACACGGCCTTGGTCCCGATGGTCGTCTATTCGCTCCTCGGTAACGCCCGCTGCCTCAGCGTCAGCACCACGTCGACGATCGCGCTGCTGACCGCCTCTGGGATAGCACTCGCACCAAAGGGGGCCGAGCCAGCCACCGTGGCCGCCGTTCTAGCAGCCGAGGTCGGTTTGTTCCTCGTGATTGCGGGATTGTTGCGTCTGGGTTTCCTGTCCAGCTTCATCTCGCGGCCCATCCTGGCCGGCTTCAAGATCGGTATGGGCATGACAATTGCGGCCAGCCAGTTGGGGAAGATCATGGGGGTATCGGTAAGTGGAGAGACGTTCTTCCCCAAGATCGCCTCGGCGGCCTCGCAGGTCGCTGACACGAATCTCTGGACTCTCGCGATCGCGCTGACATCCTTTGCAGCTCTAATGATCATCAAGCGAAAGATTCCAAGCCTCCCGGGTCCTCTGCTCGTCTTCGTCGCGGGGATGGCCCTGATGGCAATCACGCAACTCGAGACGCGGGGAGTAGCCACAGTTGCCGACGTGCCGGGGGGACTCCCCAATCTGCAGGTGCCCGACTTCGCACTTGCGACAGCGCTTCTACCAGCTGCGGCCGGCATCGCCCTGATGGCGTTCGTCGAATCCATAGCCGCTGCGCGAGCGTTCCGGTCTCAGGATGAACCCCCTGTAGACCCAAACCAGGAGCTCATTGCTCTGGGAGGCGCGAACCTCGCTGGTGGGCTGTTCCAGGCGATCCCAGCTGGAGGGGGCCTCTCGCAAACCGCAGTGAACGACCGCTCGGGGGCTCGATCGCAGGTCTCCGGCCTTGTGACGGCGTGCAGCGTGGCGCTGGTTCTTTTGTTTCTTGCCTCGCTCTTCGTGTATGTACCCGAACCCGTGCTCGGTGCCATCGTCCTCGTGGCAGCGCTTGGACTCATCGATATTGAAGGCCTCAGGCGCATACGCGGACTCCGTCTTGATGACTACGTCTTCGGAATGACCGCTATTGCTGGTGTTCTGGCCCTTGGTGCCTTGCCGGGATTGCTCGTTGGGGTTGTTGTTTCCCTTGGCACTCTGTTCTGGGAACTCAACCATCCACCGATCTTCATCCTTGCGCGCAAACCCGACACGGACGTCTTCCGCGAGATGGGGCACGATCCTGCCGATATCGTGTACGAGGACCTCATGATTGCCCGGGTCGAGTCGGGTCTCTATTTCGGAAACTCGCAACGCGTCACAGACCGCCTCTCGACGATGGTCGACGACGCGCCTAGTAGACCCCGGACGCTGCTGCTCGACCTATCGGCTGTCCCTCAAATCGACTCGACCGCGGCCGAGATCTTCAACGACCTGGCCGAAAGGCTCCAGTCGAAGGGTACCGATATTTGGTTGGCGGCGATGACGACCTCCGTGTTGGCGGTCGCCAAAGCTTCGCCTCGCTGGGGTGATCTGAAGACGCGCCGATTGATCTATCCGACGCTGTCGGAAGGCGTTGAAGCCCACATTTCGGGGTCAACACCTAGGTCCGCCCAGCGTCACCCTGGTGAACACCAATAAAGGGTGAGGCGCGTCCACCTCTGGAGGAGGACTCTTGGGTGGACCGAAACTTAGGTCGCAGGAGGGGGATCGACTGAGGATGACCGAGCACAATGGCGCAGGTCAAAGAAGGAGGTACCGGATCGTGGTGCGGGGTGAGTTCGGGGAACTCCTGTCGAGCGCCTTCGGCGATATGACAGCGCTGCCAAAGGATGGCACGACCATCCTGATGGCGGATGTTGCCGACTTGTCAGAATTCTACGGCGTCCTCGACAGGCTCCGAGATTTTGCCATCGAGCTCGTTAGTGTGAACGAGCTCCAGACGGAGACCTAGCGAGCCGCTACGAGACGAAACTGATTCCTTGCTACAGGAGACCGAGTCCGCGTGCCTGCTCGACTGCCTCCGCTCGCGACTCCACCTCGAGCTTCCCGAAGATCGATTTCACGTGGGTCTTGACCGTGTTGATAGACAAGAACAGCTCGTCGCCGATCTCACGCTGAGTTAGTGAGGTAGGAAGCAGCCGCAGTATTGAAAGCTCGCGATCGGTCAGTGATTTTCGAGTTGGCGCGGGCCTCGGCTTGGCTGCAGCGATAGAACGCTCGAGCTCGTCAAGCTCAATGCCCAAGACGCCCGCGTCGGGGTACGCATCCACGATCGAGCGCGCTTCCTGGATCAAAAGGACGGTCCCCTCGCGATCGCCGACGTCCGCTCGGACCGGCGCGAGAGCCAGCAGCAGCTGGAGCGTCGGCCACGGCGCAACGAGATCACTCCTGCGACGCAATGTAAGGGCTCTCTCCAGCTCCTGGACTCCCCCCCTCGGGTCGTCGGCCGCGACGAGTGCTCGCCCCAGGCTGGCATACGCGACCGAGGCTTGCGGAGCATCCGAGAGGCGATACTCCTCCCCGATCGCGACGGCTCTGCGAGCTAGCCGCTCTGCTTCAGGCCGGCGGCCTTCTTCCGATGCAATAATCGACAGCTGCGAAAGCGCAAAGATGATCTCGAAGACGCCGCCCCTCGGCTTCCGCTCTG
>Ga0214469_1000738_pt1 | contig 11679 bp, 9 predicted proteins | sample RVTome_10_FD_187340 | JGI IMG/M metagenome (GOLD analysis project Ga0214469, IMG submission 187340) | Soil microbial communities from uranium-contaminated site in the Upper Colorado River Basin, Wyoming, United States - RVT153D57 HiSeq ... | reverse complement strand
GCAACAAAATGCATTCGTCAGGGGGTCTCCTTCTCGTTCTCTATGCTCAATTAATCTTTTTCTAAAACCTTATCTTCTATGAATCAACAAATTTGACAGGTCATGGGTATGTTTCTTTGCCCACACTAGTCTTTTGTTTGTACAACATTTCATATTTACCATTATCCCCAATTGAGAGACCCATCTGAGTAATGAGAATTTGAATCCTAAGCATTAGCACATTTTATTAATCACATTAACAAATAGTTTACTTCCAAAAATTTCTTTTGCACTTAGTTTTTCATTCATTGGTCATCTATTGCACCTCATATCTGGGACCAGTCAAGATCATTTGTGAGCTGGATTATCCAAAATCGAGTGGTCTATTTCATCTAAAATACGGTTTTCACATTTTGACTATCTCTATAGCCATTGTTACTAATGAAGAAATGGAGTACCACATATATATAATACAGTCTAGACAGGTAATGATTGTATTCAACGCGTTTCTGCTCCAAATGTCTTCACTCGTACTCGTACCACACTGAAATTATATCAACTAGATCTGACGACTCCAAAGTACTGCGCTGTACTGTGGCTACATGCTCTTGTATAATTTCTTCCACTAATTCTATAACTGATGGATAACACATCTTTAAGTAACTAGATACCTAGCTTAGCTACGGACTTTTTTTTGACTTGAGACCATCTCCACACGACGATGGATTTTGTTTATGAAGCGCGAGCTAATCACACTTTCATATGTCGAGATATTATGGTATGCAATACATCTTACCTTAATATCAAAGTTGACTTTCAATCAATCCGATCTATTATTCAGCCTGTACAACAGTTAAATATTCTGGTTATGGATTACCTCGTGTATCTTATCATAATATGGCAGGTTCTGGATTATATGGGGAGGCGGATCGACACTTGAAATATATCACGACACAAAAGGAACAAGATATTGTGATTATCAGAATTCATAGACCAGAGGTACTAAATGCATTGAATAGAGATACTATGAATGAATTGGAGAATGCCTTTTCTATTGCTGCAGCAGATGATGATATAAAAATTGTTATTGTTACGGGTTCTGGTGAAAGATCATTTTGTGCAGGTGCTGATGTTAACTATGTTGTCAATATCACTCCAATCGAGGCTCAAAATTATGCAACACGAGTGCATTCATTGCTTAGCAGAATTGAACACCTTGAGAAACCAGTCATAGCAGCTGTCAACGGATTTGCTTTGGGGGGAGGGTGTGAACTAGCTATGGCCTGTGATTTTATCGTAGCCTCTAGTAATGCAAAGTTTGGTCAGACTGAAGTACGAATAGGTATTCCACCAGGTTGGGGGGGAACGCAACGTCTAGTAAGATTAGTGGGACCAGCAAAAGCTAAAGAACTAATCTTTACTGGAAAGATGATTTCTGCACAAGAGGCATATGAAATTGGCCTAGTTAACAAAGTAGTAAGCTTAGGTAATGAAGACCAATTGCCTCCAGAAGTAGATGATAAATCAGATCCCAAGAAAGAAAAGGAACGTTCAGCTGAAATCGCAAGGATTCTCAATAGAAAACTAATAAATGAGTCCATAGCCCTTGCCAAGGAAATTACAAAGAACGGATTTACAGCTGTTAAGGTAAGCAAGACGTTAATCAACAAGGCACTGGATACAGATTTAGACACAGGATTACGCCTAGAGATCTATGGATGGGCATTGTGTTTTGCTCATGAAGATAGACAGAAGATGATGTCTGCGTTTTTGAACAAGAGCAAGAAATCATAAGTGCAGTTAACGAGCTTAATCTACATTTTTGTCCATAGTCTCTGATGCAAGTTGATTTGTAAATCAATGAGTTCTATTTTTTACTTACAATCCTTGCTCCCTTACTAGGTGAGCACTTTATTGTTGTGCATGCTAATTCACACTGTCCAAATCCAGTTCTCATCGAATTTGTTATGGCTTCCAACCGATCCTCACCTGAAACAATAGCGACAATTGACGGGCCTGCCCCACTGATGGTAACCGCGAACGCACCTGCATCCAATGCACTAGCTCGAACATTATCGAAACAAGGGATCAAGTGCTTACGAGCTGGCTCTACGATGATATCTTCTACGCCTCTTGCTATCATATTGACATCTTTCAAAAGAAAACCCGCTACCACAGTGGCAGCATTTGAAAGGTTATGAACTACATGCCCTAGTGAGACATTTTCTGGCAAAACCTTCCTGGCAAGTTCGGTTTTTTTTGCAGGGACTTCCAAACTCGGGATCGCAAAAACAAGACGTAAATCATTTGGAGGCTCAATATGGATGAATTCAGGAACTGTTGAATACGGGCGGACCAACACGAAACCCCCCAATATTGATGCAGCTACATTGTCGTAATGCAATGACCCTGCACTGGCCTTTTCTCCTTCTGCCGCAAATCGAACCAGATCAGGTTTTGGAACGTGGAGGTCGAGAAGAGCATCGAATGCCACAACAGCTGCGGCCGCAGAAGCCGCACTACTACCCATCCCAAAACCAGGGGGAATGTTCTTCTTTACTATAACGGAGAATGAACCCTTAATATCAAAATCTTTGATGATCTTCTGTATGGCTAATCCGGCTGAATTCTTACTTGCTTCCAGCGGAATCGATTCGTGATATTGTCCGGTCATTTCAATACGAACTGGAAAAGAAGCTTCATCAGTCCCCATACGCTCTAGCGAACTAATGTTACTATGATTAGGATTAGTAGTAGTGGACCTCTCTATTGTTACGAGATCGTCGAAAGCGTCGACAGCAAGACCAAATATGTCAAATCCGGGGCCAAGGTTGGCAGTAGATGAAGGCGCCGCTGCGGTAACAGAATTTGATGTCAAATGATGCTTAGCCATATTTACCATACTTTTGGTGATTAATTTTTTCCTTTGTTTATTATGGTCATTCTTATTATTCTTTATTATATCATACTAGAGAGTTCAACAGATGCTGACCAAAAAAATATTCCAACTTAATCCCTTCTGTCCTCCCCTTGACTGACGATTCTTGATATTGCACCAATTAGATTGATCATGCCGCTCATCGTAAGACCTGACACCGCTATTAAATCTTGCAAGAAATCACCCATACTTAGTGCCCTTAATACTTCCTTGCTTAATAGGGAATATTCTGCTTCTTTTTCTTGATTTAGACTATCTTCAAGTTTCTTACTGGAGGAGGCCCATCCAAGTATCTGTGGAAGCGTATCTATTATGAGGTCGCTCTTACTCAATACGTTTACTTGTGAGGTCTTCAACCGTAGCATGATAGAGGAGGCAAGCAGAGAAATAGAGACATAATTTAATGCGGAGGAAACAAGCGTTCCGTCAAAAACAAAAATATTAAGCTTATTGTCTGCCAGAAAATTTCCTACAAAGTATGGACCGCTGGCTCGAAATGCAAACAATTCAATTTGCCCAGGGGTATCGATAATAACATAGTCGGGGTTTAGCTCGTTTACTTCATTTTGGATTTCTTCTAGATGAGTAGATATGAGATCGCTAGCAATTACAAGTGAACCATTTGGGCCCAAATTATAATCCTCCATTATAGCTTTCATATCGACATAGTCTCTAACATCTACATCTGGTTCATAAGGAAGACTTTCCGCCCCAGGATCTAAGTTTAGGGAAACTGGATATGAGCTGTTGTCAGAATACCATTGAAGCAGCCTCGAAGTAAGAACAGACTTACCTGCACCAGCCGTTCCAGTGACGAAGATCGAGTCCATGAGAATTTACAACCGATAATTTGCCCTTGCCGGTGTATATTTGTGTATGGAAAGGAGATTCGAACCAGAGAGCAATATACCCCTTAACCTTGGCCTAATTTTACCGGTCCTTTCTCAAGCCATGGTTGTTCACGATGTTACAGTATGATTCAAAGAACGATACTGGCAGAAATCACCCGGGGTTTTTATATGGCCTCATCTTATCAGACGGGTGAAATATTTTGAATTGGCGTTTGCTCGCAATCCCGGCAAGCATTGTGCCATTGATCTTGATGGTGTTCTTCACACACATAACTGTAGATGACCTCTTGTCAGTAGGGGTTATTCCATTTGTTCTTGCATCTGCAGCTGTAATCGGAAAGGTCTTGCTACAGGCATATAGGTTCAAGTATTATATTCGAAAATTTATAGGACACGATGTTAGCAGCTTATCAACGACGATTTCTGCTAGACTTGGTTCAGAATTTGTTTCACAAACGACTCCATCTTACGTTGGCGGCGAAATAGTAAGGACTGCATGGTTGACACGAAGAGGAGTTCCAGTTGGGAGAGCTGCTTGGATTACGACCATTGAAATAGTCTCAGATGTCTTTGTAGGAACCATTTTAGGGATCATTTCTGGAGTATTTGCAGTTCTCAATGGAGGCTACCTTATAGGAACAATCGTAATATTGCTGTCTATTCCCACCCTTACATTTTGGTTTTTGTTAATGTTCTTTTCTGCGAAAAGAAACCTTAAACTTCCCAATCTAATAGAAAGAATAATACAGAAAATTTTGAGGGGAGAGCGAGGAAGAAACCTAGTCACATCAACCAACAGTGCAATCGCAGATTTATGTCAGATGAGCAGAGAAAACTTTAACTTTTCATCTTCAGCAGTTATCAAAACATTTGCGATAGGAATAGCAATAACAGTCATTGCATTTGTACTACAAGGTATCTCATTTATGGTCTTGGTGAATGCAGTAGGCAATGGAATACCTTCTATAAGTCTATTTGATTCGGTCATGGCGACTTCTGCTTCCACAGTATTGGCAACTCTGCCCATAACATTGGGAGGATCTGGCCTGGCTGAATTAGGGATCTGGGCATACGTTGCAAATCTAAATTCTATACCCTCGCTACAGGATATAGTTACCGATTCGCACTTATCCGTAATAGTAGTTTGGAGAATTGCATCATATCATGTTCCTTTAGTAATCATGTGGATCGCATTGATGAAGCTTACAATAAACAAAGACGTAATATCTGTGAAGAAGAAGAATTTTAATAATGGGCCTTCTGATCCAAACACAGCTAAACGTCATCCTCACGGCGAGGAACAGAAATTTAAACTAGATAATCCCAATGGTAGTAAAGGCCAGCCAGTTAGAGATGATTAGTTAACTATTGGGTGTCTCGTGAGCGACTATAACACCGATCCGAGAATTCCTTGCAGAGTCAGTCTATTTGACCGCATTTTTGGTAAACGGGGTTGGATTGAGGATGAGAGGTTAGATTGCGGCGCTAAAATCAATCTCCACCGTCATCATCGGAATCCGTGGAGCTTTCGTTACTACTTTTTGCCACATCAGATTCCACATCCAACATCTGTAGATCCTCCATTTCGAAGCGATATATGCTATCCATCTCTAGGGCATATTTGCTCTTGAGAAGATCAGCTAGCTGTGAGCTTAACTTCCCTTTGTACATCTTAATCTTAAATTCGTAGACGAAACCTTTCATGAATTCAGATATTTTCATATTAGTAGGGACATCCAATCCTTCCACGATTGTACGTCCATCGGGGAGAGGTTCGTACACTTGTATGTCTACCTTAAAATCCTTTTGATAAATATCAAGAATGTATCCGGTCCTAGATACGGTTTGAGGATCTTCAAAATTAACAGATTTTATTTCGTCTTCAGCCCACTTGGGTAGTGCTTCTGGTTCATCTTGAGATGTGCGCGCTGCTCTTGTACTTCTTGCCAACTTGATTACTCTATCGCAATAAACCTAGATAAAAAGCATTGTACTTGAGCAAGGATTCTAGTTTAAAAAAAGGAAAACTATGTAAGGAGAAAAATGAAGTAGGAAAAGTATTGAGTTAGATTTGCCCGCTTATTTCAAGGATTTCGAGATTCTTGGTTCTCTCTTAAAATGGGGTTGCTCAGGCCAGCCAAGTTTGAAAACCAATGTAGCGTAGACTGGGGAATGTCATTCCCAAACTGTGTTCATTCTCAATCCCTAGGAAATACTATAGATATCACATTATCAGTTATCCTTATCTCAGCCCTTCTTTGAAGTATATCATTTGAGAGTTCCGAAACTAGAGTTTGGACGTACAAGGACCATTTATAGCCTAAATCATGTTGGATGTTAAAATGATAAGATCCATTTCTAAGGACGATATTATGTTGCATCCACGATACTGTAAGCCAGGTTCTCAAGATTTCTACGAAATCATCTAGGTCATGACTCTCATTCATAAATATTAATATATTTTTGAAATTTTCCTTTTCGATCTTTTGTGCAAGATTTATGATCTGGTCATTTGTTAGCTGGTTAATGACCTCCTTGAGGAAAGGTTTAGTCATTGGAAGTAAACCCATCTTTCGCTCATACCTCTCCCATTGGATGTGATTTGAAAAAATACGTGTGACAAATGCATTTAGATTTATCTTTTCCAATTCAGCATCCTTTCGGAGCTCTTCTAACAGAGCGGTGGGTAATCGGAAAGTAATGGTTTCAGTGGGATGAGTTCTTTTTGATAGTTTGTCTGCGGTGGAGGAAGTGTAACCTACCTCACCATTCCTACCAATGGATCGTCTTCTGTCCCTGCTGTAGCCACTCAAGGATATCAATTTCAATCAGGGACTGTGAGATTAAAAAGATTGTTATTTTTCGATCGAATTAAAATGGAACCTATCATATTTGTCATTCATTAATTACGATAATCCTCAATAATGTTTCGTTCCGGTAGGTACGTGTCGAGATACTAGGAATACCTATATTATAATGTTATGTTGCGTTATTATAGAATATAATGTGTGCAGTTAATTCTAGAAATTGTATAAACTAAAAACGAATATAACTTGATGGTTGATTAGTTAAATACGATACGTTCTCTAATATTATTCGCATCAAATTTGAAACCAGATGATTTAAAGAAGATATGGCTCTGCTCTGAATGCGGTATATGTTTCATTTTTAGCTCTGATGTCGATGATCACAAGACGTTGGTTGGCCATTCGAAGTATATAAAATACGATATTCCATGGACCGAGGCAGGGACATTCGCTACGCTTTCACCCTCCTCGTAAATCTTTAACATTTTTTGTTTGCGGCCCGGGAGATAAGCTACCTTCTCGAGGGAATCCGGTTCGCAATCTTACGCTAAAATTGTTATAAATAATTATATCTTTCCTAATTACTGATTACCACAAAGGGCAGTTTAGGGGGCTGGTAGTTCAGTGGTAGTAATGTTCGATTCGCAATCGAAAGGTCGCGGGTTCAACTCCCGCCCAGTCCATTCAATCCTCGGGTAGAATCCCCACACCGAACGAAACAGAGTATGGTTGTCAAGAAGGATCGAATGTCGCGAATAGGAAGGTCTTATTAGAGGCGTTTGACCCCCGAAGAGGTAATAGAAAAAAGTATATCTGAATATAAGCACATTAATCTTAGAAATCTTTGGTTAATCTAAATCAGTTAACTGGAGAGTTTAGTGCTGATCTGATGGCAAATTAACAATCGTCTTGTTCGTCAACTCTTCCACCATCCTGTCGTATATTGCAATAGCTCCATCAAGCAATATTTTCTCCTCAGGAGTATCTTCTATATACTTATCATCTAATCGTGCATTCACAAATGGGAATTCATTTTGTTCGGCGCTTCTTCCTGTAGCCAGGTTCAAGTACAGTATCTGTAATTTCCTCGGATCCTTTCTCAATGATTCGATTAAGGCTAACAGAGCAAATTCTAACAATTGCCTATGTTTTTTAAGAACACCTTCAACTACCCGCTGGACAGTGTTTTTGATTTCTAGGTAATTTTGATTAGCCTGGTGTATTACTTGTTCTAACTGCCATATTTCTTGACGAAGTTTGTTTATCCTATCCGTTTCATATTGACAAGCCTCGTGATATTCTGACAGAACACGGTGATAATCACGAATCTGTCTTTGACCATCCCTCTTATCTGACTCCAACTTGGCGAGTTCGAATTTGAGGCTTTCATTTACCCTTTGGATTCTAGGAATTTCACCATTAGCGATTCTTAAGAAATTTACAACTTGCGGTGCGTCCATGCCCTGTTCTTTCGATAGTTTGAGTAATTCTACAAAGGGCGACAGATTTTCATGGAATTCATCATACAACTGACTAAGTCTATCCAGCTGCTTTAATTTCCAAAACTCTTTCTGATATTTAATTGTCTCATCTGCTTCTAGTTGTAATTCAATCGCCACCTCTACCGAAGACTTCCCTAATGAGAACAAGCTATAAGCCTGAGTCGATAGCGATGTTTTCTCTACTCGCTCCTGCACACGCTCTTTCGCTTGAACTTCCTTCCTTATGATAGCGCCTATAGGACCAAATGACATGCCGACTTCCTTAGCTATTTCCCGTGTTCCTTTACCTTGACGGTGAAGTTCTATAACCTTTTTCTCTTTTTCTTGTCTTGTTAAAGACCATACAACCATTCATAAAATACAGAATAAAAAAGATCGAAAAAATTAGCCATTTCAGGACACTTTCTGGTCGTTGGAAATCATTCGCCATCCAGAATTTGTCGGCTAAGGAGGCAATTCCCTGCTACCTCCTTGCTACTCTGCTGCTATCCCCATGTCGAAGCCTAATCCCATCTTGCTACCAAGAAGCTACGTTCCGATACTTCCTTGCAGTCACCTACTCTCATCTATATCAGCCTGATTTCCCTTGCTACCAAGAGATTTTGCTGAACTCGAGCATGGTGCTGATACAAATTAATTCTAATCGATGAAATTTTTCCCCTTCTAACCACTGAGGTGGGCAGGCCGGTCCATGGATGTAACAGCACTTCGGTTTCTAATTTTCATCTGGGGGCCATACAATAGAATCTCTAGGGTGAACTTTAAACTGCACAATAATTGAATTCGATTTTCCATATGTTAATGATAAATACCCCCCGTTTACGTCTACGTATCAGCATAAATATACATGTGGCCCCGATGGGATCTATGCTCAAATTCTTTTATGGATCATTTTCATTGTGTTGATGAACAAGGTTGAACTTCAGGGTCCCCCGTAAGGACAATGTACTATATTACCAACAGAGGCTCTGGTACCGTATCAGAACGGATCCTCAGGGTCGTCGGAGGGCACTAACCACGATGTGGTAAAGAATATTACGGTAAACCTTTCCCCTCAGTATAGTCCTGCTGATGACAGGATCAACAATGTCGATGAAAACAATGTCGATGTCTACTTTGAGGCGGCTCTGGGCAGAAAAATGTTCCTTTTAATGCTTACGCCATACCCTGAGCAATACATGAGTTCATCTGTTGTCCTATTCTAACGCTTTGAAGGAAAGACTCGACTTGTATCTTCAGTTAGTCGGGTTAATTACGAACCAACCATTGATGGGTGACTGATGGCATTTGTTGCCACTTTATACCAATGTTTATATGTAGATGGGTGCTACCTATAGGTATGTCAACAGCAGAATATAAAACATCAAAGGCAGCAGCAGCAACAGCAGGAACAGCAGCAGTCAATGTAACTCACATGGTCGAGGCAGCAACCGAGAACTTCGCAAAATTGGTAAATGAAGCTGGAAAGGTTCAACCACAGTATGCACAAGCAATCTCTAATCTTCAACAAGAATACATAGAAGCGGTTAGGAACGCCATTCAAACTATAACTTCAGTTGAGAAGCAATTTGCAAACAGCAACAGGGGCAATTTCAACAACGTTGTCGTCTCAGACGCAGCAGCACCATATGTCCAAGGCTTTGTAAAACAATCAAATGATTTTACAAACAACATCATTAGAATTGCAGACATCAACAATCAGTTAACAATCAATGCATTAAATGCATTAAGAGAAAATGTGAAAAACGCAAGTAGGACAGTCGAAGCTACTGCTGAATTTAACTCCAATATAGCACGAGCTTGGGCAACATCCTACTCAGCGGTTCAGCAACAGTTTGCTACCAAAGGAGAGTAAATAAGAATACGCACACCCACACGCATTTTTCCGACAGTGGCTGGCTTTCTTAAGTTAATGGGCAACGGGCTAAGGGTATGAACGAGCCCAAATCCATTCAGTTGAGACCTCAAAGAACAATTGTATTCCCCGCCTATGAAGGAAACACAAATTTCTTAATTTCCGGAATACCTAGATGATAGGCTATATTGTACTGACGATGAACAACAATCCAAAAATGATTGAGTGTGATTCACAAACCTATTTTCCAGTTCATTGCTATCACTGTCAGGGAAAGATTACTAGCTCCCTAGACCTGAATTCTATTATACTAGGCAAGGAGGAAAGAAGAAATGGCAAACTCTGCCGTTTATACCGATGAATATGGCAGATATTGATTACACAGGCAATTGGGAAAATGGACGAACCAGTAATACTGCTTGCCACAGGCAAAGATCGGTTAGTGGGATCACTGGAACCTAAGTATAGACCACATTTGAGCTATCCACCTAGATAAGACCACCATAGTAATAAAAATAGGGATCTTCCTCCACGTTGCAATCTTGAGTTTTTTGAGTATTTGCACTCTCGACTTGGAGGACAATTGACAAAATGTAATTCTGATCCTCGAGTAACTAATCTTTTATCGTACTTCCTCAATAATTATGTCATGGATATGAGTGAAAGCTGCGTCACATGCGGTAAAAAATCACAGGATTATGACATAGAATGTCCATGCTGTGGAAATTATTATTGTTCTGATCAGTGCAGCCGTCTGGGACATAGCAGACAGTTTGTTCATCATCAGTGGACAGATTATAAGCATATTCACGGAGCAATTATGAGCTTCGATCCAAAAGTAAGAGTAGCCACCATATGTGATTTAAACGGCGAAATGATGTACTCAGGACATCGTGAAGGAGTGAAAAATCTGCTCACAGCCAAAGAAAGTAAAGAATCATTAGAATTAGCGGTCAAAGCATGGAAGATCCGAGGCGAACTCGCACCAAAGATCGGGAAGGGTAAGTACGTATTAGCAGAATATGAAAAGGTTAAACGACTTACGCTTCCACTTGGTAACGACCATATTTTATACATAACGACAGAACTAGAATGTGATCATGCAGCTTTAATTGCCGAAATTCAAAAGCTTCGACTATAACTGTTCACATAATCCCAGCATTCCAGCCTTTAAAAAACCGATAAGATTTTATTTATTGTTATGCAAAAATCTAAGCCCCGTCAAGTTCAGCAGGAGTTTACAAATAATTTTTGTTCTGCTTGGAATTTGCATGGCAATAAATTAAATTTCTGAGCTTGTTTGGACGTCAGCTCATGTTTCTTTTTATGGGTATCAGTATGACTATTTTGTCAACTGCTATCTTTTTGCATCGTCATTCTTTCTTAGAACTGCTAGCACTGAATTTTCCTAATTGTTAGTAAAACACTAATTAGTACTCTCTTTAGCCAGGTTAATACTATCTAGATTAGTGAACGCATTAGAATTCCTGAATAATACTATTTCATCTTTCTACAAATCTACTTCTCTTGCTTACTTACCGGTTTTATGTTTCTCAGCTTTGATATACTTTTTGCTTTGTACTATCTGTCTACGATATACTTCGCGATTAGTTGTAAAAATAAGATGTACTGAAGGATCGGAATCTTTCGCAAAGGCTTTCGAATGCTATTAGTTGAGTATGACCTTAGAGATATAAATTGTCGATCTAAAAGCGCGATGACGTTTAAAGGGATCGCACTAAATATA
>Ga0214469_1000736_pt1 | contig 11689 bp, 9 predicted proteins | sample RVTome_10_FD_187340 | JGI IMG/M metagenome (GOLD analysis project Ga0214469, IMG submission 187340) | Soil microbial communities from uranium-contaminated site in the Upper Colorado River Basin, Wyoming, United States - RVT153D57 HiSeq ... | reverse complement strand
ACCTGAAGTGTGGGAGTGACCCCCGCAGTCGGCTCGTCGAGCAGCAGGATCTTCGGCTCTCTCATCAGCTGCCGGGCGACCTCGAGCATCCGCAGCTCCCCGCCGGATAGCTCGTTGGCAGGAACTTCTGCCCTGGCCCCGAGACCCACGAGATCGAGATACTCTTCCGCCCTCGCCGTCGCCTTCTTCTCCTGCTTCGTGTAACCCCCGAATATGGATGGGACCAGTTGCTCCCCACGTGAAGACACCGACGCCAGCAAGTTTTCCAGGCAGCTCAGAGTGCCGAAGGAGCGGGGCGTCTGAAACGTCCTACCCACTCCAATTTCGGCGATCTCGTCGGGGGCCAGGCTTGTCAGCTCCTGACCATCGAGCCGAATCGAGCCCGAGTCCGGTTTGTACAGCCCGGAGATCAGATTGAAGAGCGTGGACTTGCCGGCTCCATTGGGGCCGATGAGCCCGGTCAGCGAGCCCGGGGAAACGGTGAAAGAGCAGTCGTCGACCGCCTTGAGACCTCCGAAACGCCTCGACACACCCTGGATCGCCAACCGGTCCATGATCAACTCCTCAGGACTCGGCGTCGAGTTCGGGTCAGTGCAGCGAAGGGTTGCCAGCGAAGAAACACTATGAGCAGAACACCAAGCGCAGCGACCTCCAGCGAGGCCGCGATCTGGGCTGCTCGGATCGTCTCGAAAGGGATCGCCCGGATCAACTCTTCGAAGAGAATCACGAGTGTGATGCCGATGAGAGCCCCTCGGTTGGATCCCTCACCGCCGAGGATCAAGGCGATCCAGACGATAAACGTCATCTCGGCTGTGAACAGGTCCGGGATCGCCAGTGTGGTGTACCAGATGTAGAAGGCTCCGGCCATCGCCGCGAAGGGTGCCGTGAACAGGAAGATCTCCATACGGAAGCGGGTGCTTCGTTTTCCTGACGTGACCAGGGCCAACTCGTCGTCACGCAGCGCCTCCAGGGCTCTCCCATAGGGAGATCGCACCATCCGCTCGAAGATGAAGTACACGATGGCCAGGAAGAGAAGAGCGACGCCGGCCAAGAGAATGTCGTAATCGATGAAGGCCAGCTCCTCCCGGTAGGGCCTCGGAACTCCCACGAGACCTCTTGTTCCGTTGGCGAACCGCTGCTCATTGACGATGAAGGAGTGGAAAACCTCTGCGAAGGCGAACGTGGTGAGGGCCAGATACTCTCCCCGCAACCGGAGGGTGGGCCATCCAGTGAGAGCGGCAAAAGCTAGACCCGCCAAGGCCGCACCGATGAAGCCTACCCACACTGGCAGGTCGAGCCCGATCGCGTACTGGTCCAACGACGCTTCACTGGGCGGGGGTTGAGTGAGCAGAACATAGGTGTAGGCGCCGGCCGCGACATAGGCCACGACTCCGAAGTTGATCATCCCGGCTTGCCCGTACTGCATATTGAGGACGAGTGTCACCACGCCGAGGATGGACACCAGCGTCACCACCGTGATTGCCAACTGTCCCCAGTTCACGCCATCACGTCCTCACGGGAGCCCGCCACGCCCTGGGGGCGAACGAGAAGTACGACGATCACGATGGCGAACGCGATCACCGGCCGATAGCCACCGGGGAGGATGAGAAGCGACAGGTCCATCGCTATGGCGACGATGAAAGCGGCGGCGATCACACCGTACAAGGACCCGAGACCGGCGACGATTGCCACAGCCAGAATCACCAGAATCTGCTGGAAAGCGATGTCGGTCGTCAGTGTCCCGAGAACACCCAGCGCCACCCCTCCCAGACCGGCGAGCATCCCGGCGGCCAGCCAGGTGGCCCGGGTGGCGCGGGTCACGTTGATGCCTCTCGATCCCGCCAGCTCCCGGTTGATGGCGATGGCCCTTATCGACTTGCCGGTCCGGGTCTTGTTGAGGAAGAGCGCCAGTCCCACGGACACCACCGCAGCCAGCGCGAGCAGCGCAATTCGATACGGGGTGATCAACAATCCGCCCACGGTCCAGGCGTCGAACCGGGGGATCTCGAAGGAACGGATCCCGACTCCGATCACCGCTGATGTGATCCCGTGCAGCAGAAACGCCACACCGACCGAGGTGATCAGCAGGATCGGAGGACCGAGGTGCTTGATCGGGTCGTAGATCAACCGGGCGATCACCAGGGCGATGAGCGCAGTCACCGTAATCGCCACCAAGGCTGCGAGCGCAAAGTGCCAGCCGAGGCTGGAATTGAGGAACCAGGTGACGAAGGCAGCCACCGACATGAGTTCGGCATGGGCGATGTTGAGGAATCCTTCGACTCTTCGGATAAGGGCGAAGCCAAGTGTTGCGATGAGGAGGAATGCCCCGGTTCCCAGCCCTAAGACGATCAGCTGTGCTACCCGCACGTCATCACCTCCACAGGGCACCACTCAACCACGGATCGATCACTCGGGTCTGCCTCCACTATCGAGAGGCTTCCCTTCGGGCAGAATCGACGTAGCCGCGGACACGCTCCGGGGTGAGCGGGATCTGGTCGACGACGACTGGCCCCATCGGTGCCAGCGCATCCTCGACGGCTCCGGCGATCACCGCCCCCGGGGCGATGGCGCCTCCCTCGCCCATCCCCTTGATCCCACCAACGGTGAACGGAGACGGTGTCTCAAGGTGAAATACCTCAATGTGAGGGACTTCGGTCGTCCCCGGCAGCATGTAGTCCATGAATGTCGTGGTGAGCAAGTGCCCATCGTCGTCGTAGACAAGTTCCTCGTAGATGGCGGAGCCGATTCCTTGGGCGATGCCACCGAAGATTTGGCCCTCTACAACCATGGGATTGATCATGGGCCCGCAGTCTTCGACGATCGCATAGCGGAGAATCTCTATTCCACCCGTCCCCGGATCCACTTCGACGACGGCGATCTGTGTGGCGTTGGTGAAGGTTCCAGTACCGGGCGGGGCGTCGTAGGCGACGGTGGCCTCGAGGATGGGCGGCTGTCCCTCGGGAACGAGCTCTGGGCGGTGATAGACCATGCGGCACAGCTGGTCGAAGTCATAGCCCCGATCCGGAGTACCGGCGACGAACACACGACCGGATTCGAACTCGATGTCCTCGGGAGACGCTTCCAGGTTGTGACCCGCAACCCTGGCCAGCTGATCCCTCAGCTGCTCGGAGGCTCGCCGGGCCGCACCACCGGCGAGGACTGCCGAGCGACTGGCGAAGGTGCCGCTGCCGTATGCCGCCTGGGAGGTGTCGCCGTACTCAACTCGCACGTCGGCGATGTCGATCCCCAGCGCATCGGCGGCCATCTGCCCCAACGTCGTCTCCAGGCCCTGGCCATGGTTGTGAATGGACGAGTTGATCACCAGCTTGCCGTTAGGATCGAGCCGCAAGGTGGAGGTCTCGTAGCCAAATACGATCGGCACCCCCCTCTGTACGAACTCCTTGGTGGCATGAGCGGTCTGTTCGGTATATGCGCCCAGTCCGATTCCGATCAGCCTGCCTTTTTCTCGCTCTTCTTGTTGCCAGCGTCGGAGGCCCGAGTAGTCGACCTGCTCGAGGAGCAGGTCCTGTGACTCCACGAGCGAGCCGGAGTCGTATTCGAGACCGCCGGCGGACCTGTAGGGGTAGTCGTCCCCGGTCACATAGTTGCGGCGACGGACCTCTGCAGGGTCCAGACCGCGGTGTCGGGCCACTTGATCCATGAGACGCTCGATCGTGAAGCAGGCGGCAGGTCGGGAGACTCCGCGGTAGGCGCCATAAGGCGCCTTGTTGGTGGCCACTGGATAGCCCCGAACCGAATAGTGCTTGATCTTGTAGGGACCGGGAAGGATACCCATGGCCATACCGGTGTCCATCGTGGCGGTCCACGGGAAGACCGAGTAGGGACCCATGTTGACGACGATCTTCGCCTCCAGTGCCTCGACGATGCCTTCGTCGTCGAAGTAGAGGGTCGCCTCGTGGGTGTGCTCCCGGGCGTGATGGGCGGTCAGGAGATGCTCGCGGCGATCCTCGACCCATTTCACCGGGCGCCCGAGATCGATCGACGCCAGCGAACACGCCATTTCCTCTGGGTACAACTGGGCCTTGACCCCGAATCCACCTCCGACGTCTGGGGAGATCACCCGGATCCGGTTCTCGGGAAACCCGATGGCGTCAGCCAACCCGGTGCGGATTAAATAGGGGATCTGGGTTGTGGTCCACAGGGTCAGCATCCGGGTGCCCTTGTCGTAGTCCCCTATCGCTGCCCTGGTCTCCAATGGGATCCCCGAATGGCGGGCCATGACGAACCGTCCACTCACCGAATGCTTGGCCGACTGCTTGGCATCGTCGAATCCCGGTGACTCGTACCGCCGCTCAACGAAGGCGTTGCCCTTCCAGCCATCGTGCACGAGGGGGCTATCGTCGAGCAGCGCCTTCTCGGCATCGATCACCGGAGGAAGCGGCTCATAGTCCACGAACACGCGGCCGGCGGCATCCTCAGCCTGGTAAGGATCCTCGGCTACGACCATCGCCACCGCCTCGCCGTTGAATTTCGCCTCAACCTCGGCGAGCGCCGGATAACCCGACACCTGGAAGCCCTCGTAGGCGGAGACGCAGCGGACCTCGCTCCCGGAAAAGTCATGCCCGGTGAACACCTTCACGACTCCCGGCATCTTCTCCGCCTCTGCGACGTCGACACTCGTGATCCTGGCTCGTGCCTCTACGGAACGGACGAAACAAGCATGAAGCATCCCGGTCATGTCGACATCATCCACGAACCTGCCCCCGCCGATGAGAAAGCGGGGATCCTCGACACGCTTCACCCGCGCACCGAAAAATCTCGGAGCCTGTGCCTCGGTGGTCATCTCGAACCTCCCTGCGCGATCATGGCCTCCGCCGCCGCCTTCACCGATTCGACGATGTGCACATAACCGGTGCATCGACAAATGTTTCCGGCGAGGGCTGCCCTGATCTCGGCCTCCTCCGGAGATGGGTTTTCGGCGAGCAGCTCCTTCGTGGCCAGGAGCATGCCGGGTGTGCAGAACCCACATTGGAGACCGTGGTGCTCCCAGAAAGCCTGCTGGATCGGGTGGAGGTGATCGGGGTCGTCGGCAAGAGACTCCACCGTCTCTACGTGATGTCCGTCCGCCTGCACGGCGAACATTATGCAGGCCCGAACCGACTCACCATCGAACAGCACGGTGCAGGCTCCACATACTCCATGCTCACACCCGACGTGGGTACCGGTCAGCCGGAGGTCATGACGCAGGAAGTCGACGAGGAGACGGCGTGGGTTTACCGATCGGGTGATCTCGGTGCCGTTGACCTGCAGCGTGATATCTCTCATCGCGTCATCAACTCCCATTTACGGCTCGCTTCATTGCTCGATCGACGGCCACCTCGACCAGGTCCCTGCGATAATCAGAGGAGCCATGGATGTCCTCCAGCGGTTCGACTGCTTCCCGAGCGACCTCACCGGCACGGACCGCCGTCTCCGCCGTCAACGGCTCTCCGCGGATGGCGTCCTCCGCCTCATTGACCCGGAGTGGACGATCCGCGGCGCCGGCAAGGGCGATGCGAGCATCCGCGATCGAATCACCTTCCAGCTCGAGGGCCACCACTGCTGCGATAATCGCGAAATCGCCGTGCCGCCTGGCGAACTCGTAGAAGCCACAGGCATCGAAGTCAGTCCTGAAGGAAACCTCGGTGAGCAGTTCATCTGGCTCCTTGATCGTGGTCAGCGTCGTCGTAAAGAAGCCTTCGGCGGCGACCTGTCGTTGTGAACCCGTACGAACCAGGGTTATCTCCGCATCCAGGGCCAGGGCGAGAGACGGCCATTCGGCCGCCGGATCGGCGTGGGCGAGACTTCCGACCACAGTACCGCGGTGGCGAATCGCCGGATAACCGATCAGTGGCACCACCGTCGCCACGACAGGAAGATGTTCTCGTACTACCGAGGAACGCTCCATGTCCGCGTGTCTGACGAGCGCCCCGACCCTGAGCCGGCCATTGTCCTGGCCCAGGTGATCGAGACCACCAATCCGGTTGATATCGACGATGTGAGCGGGCCGAGCCAGCCGCAGGTTCATCAGGGGTGTGAGACTCTGCCCACCCGCCAACGGTGCCGCGTCTGCTCCAGTCGACGCGAGGATATCGAGAGCCTCGTCAAGCGTCGTGGGAGCGTGGTACTCGAAGGGTGCGGGCTTCACGGCCTGCCCCTGGCGACCATCGTTCCAGTCACTGACCTCACTGGAACGATGGTCATTCGGTCCGTTACGCCGTAGGCGCCATCTGACCCAGTCACCTATTCGACGAAGAAGCTCGCGGGGTAGAAGGCGACCCGCTCGAAGGTCCCGTCGACGACCTGGAAGATCGCGAACGACCCGGGTGGAGTCCCCGTCTCGTCGAATTCGAGGACGCCCGACGCTCCGTTGTAGTCGATTTCCTCTCCGGCGAGCAGCGCATCTGCGCCCTCCTCGAAGCTTCCGACAACGGTCCCGGCTGGGCCGGCGACATCGCGGAGCGTCTCGTTGATCCCTGCGCCGGTGCATTCGTCGGCAGCCATCATGGCCAGACCGAACAGCATCGCGGCGTCGTAGGCGTTGGGTGAGAAGACCTGCGGCTCGATTCCGAATTCCTCCTCGTACAACTCGGCGAAGCGCTGGAACTCGGGCAGGTCGGGGTCCGATTCGGCTCCTTCGGCGAAGACCTTCTCCTCGACAATCTCTGGACCCGTCAGGTCGATCGTGTCCTGACCGACGAGGTCGGCGCTCAACATCCACTCCCCTTCGTAACCCAGCGCGTCCGCCTCACGGAGGATGGTCACACCAGACTCGATTCCGACGCTCATATAGATGACCTCGGGATTCTGCGCGATGATTTGGCTCAGCTCCGCCTCATAGGAGGGCTGTCCGGCGACGATCTCGACGTCCTCTAAGATTTGGATCCCGGCGTCGGCAAGCTGCTCACGTACCACGTTGGCTGAGGAAAGAGGTGACTCGGCCACTTGTGCCAGCACTGCGGCCGTCTCCCACCCCTGGTCGATGATGAATGCAGCTGCCGCCTCGCCGTCAGCGAGGTCAGATGCCACCGTTCGGTAGACGAAGTCGCCACCCAACTCGTTCAGCTCGGTGGTTCCCGCATAGGGCGAGACCATCACCAGCTGCTCCTCGATGGCAGTGTCGACGAGGGCCACCATCTCTCCCGAGCTGGGCCCGAAGAATCCAACCAAGTTCTCGGTGTTGCCGATCATCTGATCCGCTTCACGGATGGCGACTTCAGGGTTGGTCTCGGTATCTGCGAACTGGAGCCGAATCTCTCCACAGGTGTTGAGGCCGGTGGCGTTGATCTCGTTGATACCAAGCTCGAACGCCTCGCTGACGATCTGTCCGAACTCGCCGATCTCACCGGTCAATGGGGCCAGCACGCCGATCGTCACGAAATCGCCTTCAGCACCCGTGTCTCCTCCAGCGGTGGTGGTCGTTTCGTCGCCATCGGAAGGTGCGGCGGTCGTCGGGGCGGCGCCGACGTCCTCCGTGGTGTCGGTGGTCTCCTCAGCGCATGCAGCGATCAGGAGAGCCAGGACCCAGACGAGAGCCAATGCTCGCGAGCTTCGTGATCTCCTACTCATCGATCTGCCTCCTCGCAGGTTGCCTCCCGCGGAGCATACCGAACGGAATCGGGCGATGCGCTGAAAGTATCCAATCTGAACGAAACCCGCTTTCCCGCCTTCTATGGTGGGCCATCTGCCCGCCAGCAAGGAGGCAAGTGAGTCATCGACAAGTCTTCCCCGTCACGATGGAGTCGGTCGACGCAGTCGGAATCGTCTTCTTCGGTGCCTACTGGAACTGGTTCGAGAGCACGTTCGAGGGTCTCATCGCCGAGCTGTCCGGGTCGAGCTGGCGGGAAGTGCTCGCATCTGGTCTGGCGATGCCGGTCGTGCATGCTGAGGTCGACTACAAGCATCCTCTCAAGCTGTCGGAAGAGGTGGTCGTCGAAATGCGGCTCGACAAGGTGGGGTCCCGCTCGGTTCATTTTCACGCCGAGTTCCACAACGCCAGCGGCGAGCTGGTCGCGGAGGCAAGGACGGTGAATGTAGTGGTGGGCACCGACGGCATGAGTCAGGTCGACATCCCGCTCTGGCTTGTCGGCTCCGTCGCAGAGGATGGCACCCGATGAGTCGACGTGCCACCCCTGAGGGGGGTTCGCCCGTGAAACGGTACGAGGACTGAACCGAGTATGAGACCCCATCTTCAATACAAGGAGATCAACACCCATGGCTGACAAGCCGGACTTCTATCTCGTCACTCCGAGGATGCCCCTGCAGTCCCCGGGAATTGAGAACGAGATAACCGAACTCACATCCCTCGCGGAGTCAATGGGCTACGACCGGGTTTGGATAATCGAGACGAACGATCGCGATGCCTTCGCCGTTGCCGCCGAGATGGTCCTGGCCACTGAGACGATCACCGTCGGAACCAACATCGTTAGCGTATTCACCCGCACCCCGACCCTCCTCGCCATGGGGGCGTTCACGCTCGACGAGATCAGTGACGGGAGGTTCGTCCTCGGGATCGGTCCCGGGGGCACCGAAATCGTCCGCGACGGTCACGGCATCCCTTTCTCCAAGCCACTCACGAGAGTGAGTGAGTCGATCGACATCATTCGCGCCCTCGTGCCCGGCGACCGCCTCACCTACGAGGGAAGTCAGTTCTCGATCCAGGAGGGCTTTCGTCTTCGAGCCGGAGCCCGAAACCCGAACATGCCGATCTACATCAGTGCCCTCAATCCCAAGATGCTCGAGCTCTCGGGTGAGAAGGCCGACGGGGTGATCCTGTCCCACGCGCCGGTGGAGGCGGTGGAGGCGATCAAGGGGAGAGTCGCCGCTGGAGCCGAGCGCGCCGGTCGTGATCCCGGAGCGGTCGAAATTTGCATAAACCTGCCGGTCGGCGTGGACGAGCCCGAGGGAGTGTCCAACCTGCGCAAAGCAGTGGCCTGGCATCTGGCGGCGCCCACCTACGACTGGCTCGTCTCCCATACCCAGTACCCTGACGAAGTAGCACGGATTCGATCGATGTGGTGGGCAGGCGAACGCGACGATGCGGCAGCACTCGTCACCGACGAGATTCTCCTCACCTTCGGCCTCGGGTATACCGAGGAGATGATCGCATCGAGGATCAGCCGCTATCTGGACTCCGGCGTCACGCCGATCATCGATTCCCATGGCATCCGGAAACAGTACGAGAAGGCAGACACGGCCCGGATCATGGAAGCGGCGATCAGCGGCAGGACTTGAGCCCCATCGTGGTGCCCGACCTTCCGGCACACTTCAACATCGCAGCCTCCTGCGTCGACAGGTGGGTCGAAGACGGCTATGGGAACGCACCCGCGATTCGTCTCGACGACCTCACCATCTCCTATCTTGAGCTCCAAGAGCGGGTCAACCGCCTCGGCAACGGTCTCAGAGAGCTCGGGCTCGGCAGAGGAGACCGGTACTTGATCCGACTGGCCGGCGGTCTGCCCTTCTACACCTCTTTCTTGGCCGGGCTCAAGTTGGGTGCGGTCGCCATTCCAACTCCTCAGCTGCTGAGAGAGCGGGAGCTGAAACACATCCTCACGGTGGCCAACGTGAAGCTCGTGATCACCTCAAATGAGCTCGCCGAGCCGATACGTGCCCTAAGGGACGAGGTATCGAACGTGAAGGCGGTGGTGTGCCATGAGACGCTGGAACCTGCCGAAATCGACTTCTGGGGGCTCGGCGAGGGGGTGGGCGCCGAGCTCGCTGCCGAGGCGACGACACCTAACGATCCAGCGTTCATTCTGTTCTCATCGGGCACCACCGGGAGACCGAAAGGCATCGCCCATGCCCATCGCGCCTTCAACCTTGCGGCCGGGGACCCGGTCGGCAAAGTGGGTATGGGTCTCCGCCAGGACGACGTAGTCCTCCACGCGCACGACCCGGCGTGGTCCTACTCGCTTGGTTGCGGGTTCCTCTTTCCCCTCAATGAAGGAGCGTCGATTGTCGGCTCCCCGGAACGCATCCACCCGAAGAGCATCCTGAAATTGGTCGACGACCACTCCGTCTCCATCCTGGCCTGCGTCCCCACCTTTTATCGGGCGGTCTTAGCGGACGCGGAGGCCGAGGTCGGTCGGGACCTGGGCTCCCTGCGGTACTGCCTGAGCGCAGGCGAGCCACTAACGACCAGCACGTTCTTCGAGTGGCAGTCGAGAGTCGGCGTGCCGATTCTGGACCACATCGGACAGGGAGAGACCTCGATGTTCTGCGCCAATGTCCCGACTCGAGAGCCGCGCCCTGGATCGATCGGTAAGCCACTACCCGGATACGATGTCGCCGTGGTCGACGACGAGGGCGACAAGGTCGTCGGCGAGGTGGGGCACCTGGTGATCCGAGACGATAACCCTGGACTCTTCTATGACTACTTGAAGATGCCCGAGAAGTGGGCGGAGACGCACCGCAATGGCTGGTACTACACCGGTGACCTCGCCAAAGAGGACGATGACGGGTACTTCTGGTATGTATCCCGGTCCGACGATCTCATCACTAGTCGTGGTTACCTCATCTCGCCCGCCGAAGTGGAGGACACCCTGGTCGACCATCCAGCAGTCCTCGAGACGGGAGTAGTGGGACACCCTCACGAGGAATGGGGCCAGGTGGTTACGGCTTACGTGGCTCTGAAACCGAACATCGACCGGTCAGCGCAGCTGGAGTCGGCCTTGAACGAGCATGTTCTCCGTCAACTCGCCCCGTTCAAGGCTCCAAAACGCTACATCTTCGTGGATGAGCTTCCCAAGACCTCCACAGGGAAGATTCGTAGACGTGAACTAAGGGAGATGGGTTTCGGTTGAGGGCTACCTATCGTCGCCTTCTGGTCGGGGCGCGATACACAACCCCTTGAGCCGGTCTCACCAGCCAGACGCCCGGCGCCAACGCCGACCGATTGGGTCGCGCACTTCGGCTAGTAGTCGGCCGTGCCCCGGTCCATCCTCGCCTTTCGCTGGGCACCGTCGATCACCACATGGGCGCCATTGATGAAACTCGCACGCTCCGACGCTAGGAACACGACCAGGTCGGCGACCTCGTCGGGCCGGGCGATGCGCCCGAGAGGAATGCTCGACACCGCGAACTCACGCGCCTCATCCTGAGTGATGTTCATGTCACGCGCCATAGCCTTCTCGAGGCCATCCCATCGGTCGGTGTCCACTGGCCCGGGATTCACTGTGTTGACCCTGATTCCATGGCGCCCGTATTGCTCGGCAATCGAGGAGGCCACGTTGAGTCCGGCAGCGTTGGCCGCCCCGGCGGTGGTCTCCCAGAAGGTCGGCTTCAGTCCGTCGTTCCCTATCACCAGGACCAATGATCCCGACCTCCGCTCGCGCATATGCGGCAGGACCGCCTTCATAGCTCGGACATAGCCCATGAACTTCAAGCTGAGCGACGAGTCCCAGTCCTCCTCTGTCAACTCTTCGATGAGACCGCCGGGCGAACTGCCGGCGCAAGTGACCAGGATGTCGATCGACCCCAGTTCGCGGATGGCGTCGACCACGACTCTCTTGGTGTCTTCCCAACTGGTCATGTCGCCGGCAAAGGTGGCGACAGTCCCGTTCCCGGCGGCGTCTATCTCCTCGGCTGCCGAGTCGAGGGTTGCCGGGGAACGTGCAGCGATGCCAACATTTGCGCCTTCCTTGGCGAAGAGCAGGGCGCTGGCTTTGCCGATGCCCTTGCTCCCCCC
>Ga0214469_1000735_pt1 | contig 11689 bp, 12 predicted proteins | sample RVTome_10_FD_187340 | JGI IMG/M metagenome (GOLD analysis project Ga0214469, IMG submission 187340) | Soil microbial communities from uranium-contaminated site in the Upper Colorado River Basin, Wyoming, United States - RVT153D57 HiSeq ... | reverse complement strand
GGCACGCGCTGGACCCGGTGGGTGCCTCCCTCGAACTTCAGCCGGCTATAGGCCCCCTTGCCCTTGACCGCGAACGTCGTCTCCTTGAGGCCCCCGATTCCCGACTCGCTCGAGGTCAGCACCTCGGTGCGGTAACCGTGCTCCTCGGCGTACCGTTGGTACATCCGGAAGAGCTCTGCCGCGAAGAGCCCCGCCTCGTCCCCTCCGGCTCCCGCTCGAACCTCGATGATGACATCGCGCTCGTCGTTGGGGTCCTTTGGCGTCAGAGCCACGACGAGCTTCTCGCCCAGTTCGTCGATGGTCTTCTGCTGGGCGGTCATCTCCTCCTGCAGGTAATCGCGTTCCTCACCCTTGCTCCCGGAGAGCATGGCCTTTGCCGACTCGAGGTCGTCGGCGGCGCGCCTGTACGTGCGCCACATTTGAACGGTGTCGCGCAACTCGGCGTGCTCCTGGCCGAGCTTCTTGAGCTCGTCCGGGCGCGCTTCGGCAAGGGACCGTTCGACCTCTTCGAAACGGGCCTCGATCTCCTTCAGCTTTCTCTCCGGTAACTGCACCGCTCTCCTTAGAAGAGGATGTTCATCGAGTTCACGACGCGGGCGCCGAGTTCGCGGTCTCCCTCGACCTCGACGAGGCCGACGCGGAGCGTCCGCTCGGGATCCCAGCGCCCGCAGCTCAGGCAAACGAACGTCTGAAAGTCCATGACCAGGCGAACGTCCAGCTCGGAGGGCACCCCGCCGATCTCCTGCGCCCTTCCATCTTGCACCCGAATTGCCCGGTCACCGTCAGGCACCCCGTCTAGGTGCCAGGCGACGACCGATCCGTCCGGCGCCGCGGCGTCCTTGCCGACGACCTTGGGCATTCCCGAAAAGAGCCGCTCGAAGACGTGCAAGGGCACGAACCCCTCGAGATGCCCGCGAACGCCCGTCGCCCGCCGGATGTCCTGTTCGTGGACCCAGGTGTCTACGATCCGAAACGACAGCAGGTCGGCGACGCTGCCCTCGCCCCTCGGCGTCCACGTCCGCTGGATGAAGTCCTCCTCCGACATGTGCTCGAGAACGCGCTGCCTCTCGCCGGTGACGTCCTTGAACTCGGCCAGCACCTCGGCCGGTTCGCGACTGCGCCGGTGGTCCACCTCCGCCTCGTTTCTCTCGCCGAGGGCGTTCTTGACGTGATCGGTGGCTGAGGGGGTGTGTTCGACGAGCGAATGCCCGAGCAGCCAACGTTCGATGCCGACCAGATGACTCACCTGGTCCTTCACCGTCCAGCCGGGACAATCGGTATCGGCGCGCCACTGCTGGTCGGTGAGACTTTCGCAGAGCGAGCCAAGCGTGCTCCACTCCTCGCGCAGCATCGCCACGAGTTCGTTGCCGTTGGTCATGGCCCTCCATAGTACGGCTGGAGCAATCGAGCTCTCAGGAGACGGGGGCCTCGGGACCCTCCTCGGCCTTGTCGGGCGAGTCGATGTCCGCGGCGACCGCCTGCATCGCGGCGATCGCGACCTCGATCTGATCGAGCGACGGCGGCTTCGTGGTGATGCGCTGAAGCGCGAGCCCCGGAAGCATCGAAATCTTGAAGAACCATGAGTCCTCGTTTCGGCTCCCGAGCTTGATGGCCTCGTAAGAGATGCCGGCCAGCAGTGGAATCGCGGCGATGCGCAAGGCGATCCTGGGAAGGAGGCCGGCCCCCGAAAGCGCGAGGTCCATGAAGAAGTGCGCCACGATCGTCAGGAACAAGACGATGAAGAGGAAGTTCGTTCCGCATCGGACGTGGAGCGTTGGATACTTGTCGTCGATCAGCCGGGGGTCGAGCTGGTCTCCGTTTTCGTAGGCGTAGATGGTCTTGTGTTCGGCGCCGTGGTACTCGAAAACGCGTCTGATGTCCTTGAACAGGCTGATGAGGAACAGGTAGCCAACGAACATCCCAAGACGAAACGATCCTTCAATCAGGTTGAACAACAGTGGATGATCGGTGTCGGAGCCGCCGATGAAGCTCTCGACCAGCCGGGCTCCCAAAACCGGCAGGGCGATGAACACGGCCGAGAACAGGACCATCGCCATGCCGAGCGACCAACCCAGTTGCTTGTCGGTCAGCTCGTCTTCTTCCTCGTCGAGTGAATAGTTCGCCGAGATCATCAGCGCCTTGATGCCGATCGACAGCGACTCGCCCAACACCACCACCCCGCGCAACAGCGGCCACTTGAGCCACTTGTGTCGCTCGGCGAGGCTGGGAAGGGGATGCTTCTCGACCGCGATGGTCTCGTCGGGCTTACGGCAGGCCACGGACCAAGAGGCGGGGCCGCGCATCATTACGCCCTCCAGGACGGCCTGGCCCCCGATCGAGGGCCGGGGTTGGTTCGTGGCCTGCGGCTCGGGGATCCGGCGCGGGAGCTCCGCGGCTTCCTCGGCCATCCGCGTCAGGTTCCCCGGGTCATCGATTCGAGCGATCCGACTAGCCGGCGTCGCTCGACTCGGATGGCTCCGCGGGGGTCTCCGCGGGAGCCGGCTCGGCCGGCTCCGGCTGGGCCGGCGGCGTCGCCTGGGCCCGCTTGGCGTACTTGCGCTGGAAGCGCTCGACTCGGCCACCGGTGTCGACCAGCTTCTGCTTGCCCGTGTAGAAGGGGTGGCACTGGTTGCACAGCTCGACGTGCAGTTCGCCCTTGGTGCTGCGAGTCACGAACGAGTTGCCGCACGAGCAGGTGACCTGCGTCTCTTTGTACTCGGGGTGGATCTCGGTCTTCATGTTCCGCTCTCTTCCTCTGCGCTCTGATTCTGCTGCTTTGCCTGCTCCTGCGACTCGTTTCCTATCTGCGATCCCGCCGAGCCGGCCTCGTTTCCTATCTGCGATCCCGCCGAGCCGGCCTCGTTTCCTATCTGCGATCCCGCCGAGCCGGCCTCGCGTTGCTTCCGTTTGGCCTCGTAGGCCAACGATGCTCTGGCCATCACGTAGAAGGTCAGTATCAGCCCACCGAGCAGCCCGATGATAGTCAGCCACTCGGGTAAACCCAAACCGAAAAGCACTCTCTATGAATCCCTAGCCTCGTGGACGGCTTCTCTGTGCCGATGCGCCCGCTTGGCGGGAGTCCTCGCGCTCAGAATCGTTTAGTCGCCTTTTACCGGGACCTTGGCTATCTCTCGCAGGAACTGGGCGTTGCTCGCCGTCGACTTCATCTTGTCGATAAGCAGTTCGAGCGCACCGCCGCCCTCGAGCCCGTGAAGCACCCGGCGGAGCCTCCATACGATCTGAAGCTCCTCAGGCTTGAACAACAGCTCTTCCTTACGTGTTCCCGACGCCTGGATGTCGATGGCGGGGAAGATCCGCTTCTCCGACATCTTGCGGTCGAGCTTGAGCTCCCAGTTACCGGTGCCCTTGAACTCCTCGAAGATGACCTCGTCCATGCGGGAGCCGGTCTCGACGAGAGCGGTCGCCAGAACGGTCAGCGAGCCGCCGTGTTCGATGTTGCGGGCGGCGCCGAAGAACCGCTTCGGCGGGTAGAGGGCCGTCGAGTCCACACCACCGGACAGGATTCGGCCGGAGGCCGGCGTCGCCAGGTTGTAGGCCCGGCTGAGGCGCGTGATTCCGTCCAGCACGACCATGACGTCGCGGCCCAGCTCGACGAGCCGCTTGCACCGCTCGAGCGTCAGCTCGGTGACCTGGATGTGGTCGTCGGACGGCCGGTCGAAGGTCGAGTAGATGACCTCGGCCCCCTCGACGCTCCGCTGCATGTCGGTGACCTCTTCGGGTCGTTCGTCGACGAGCAGGACGATCAGGTGGACCTCGGGATTGTTCTTCCGCACGGCGTTGGCGATCTGCTGCAGCACCGTCGTCTTCCCCGCCTTCGGCGGGCTCACGATCATTCCGCGCTGGCCCTTACCGATCGGAGCGATCAGATCGATGATCCGAGCCGTGACGGCGCGCGGGTCCTCGCTGTGCTCGAGTATCAGCCTGTCCTCCGGATAAAGAGGAGTCAGGTCGCCGAAGCGCGGACGATTCTGGGTCTGCTCCGGGTCCAGATCGTTGATCTTGTGGATCTTCAGCAGCGCCTGGTACTTCTCCGAGTCCTTCGGTGAGCGGACCGAGCCGGTGAGCTCGTCTCCCTTCCGGAGCCGAAAGCGCCTGACCTGCGAGGCCGAGACGTACACGTCCTTGTCGCCCGGCACGTAACCGTTGGTACGAAGGAAGCCGTACCCCTCGGGAAGGAGGTCCAGGACCCCGGTTCGAATCTCGGCGTTGGGATCGTCCTCGGCCTCGAGCTCCTCCCAGCTCTCCTCGCGCATGAAGGGCTGTCCGCCGCCCCCGCCACCTCTGCGGCGCCGGCGACGCCGGCTGCCGCCCTGGGGCTCGGCCTTCTCGCGCGGACGGTTCCGGCCGTCGCGACCCTTCGGCGCACGACCGCGGTTTCGCTCGGATCGGTTGGAGCCGCCCTGCGAGCCCGAGTCGCGCTCGTCGGTCGCACCCTCGTCACGAACCGAGCCCTCGCGGTTGTCGCCGGCGCGCGGCTGACCCTGATCCCTGTTGGAACCGCCCCGGTTCTGTCCCTGGTCGCCGGCGCTCGGCTTGCTCTGATCGCCGCCCGGGCGGGTCGTGCTCTCCTCGGCGGCACTGAGCGGGGGCGCCTGCTCGCGCTTGCGCTCGCCGGACGGCGCCGGCTTGGTCTCGGTCGCCTGCGAGCTGTTGCGTTGCTTCGGGTTCGAGCCCTGGGAACCGGATCGACCGTTGCCCGATCCCGCGATCTTTTCGATGATTTCTGCCTTCTTCAACCCCGTGACCTTCAGGTCGAGGGACTTGGCGATTTGTTTCAATTCGGTAACCGCTTTGGATTCGAGTACCGAGCGATCGAGTGTTTCAGCCACTTAGGCCTCCTGCATTGATGGAAGTAGCTCACCGAGGTTGGGTATGGCGTCTCTCCAGTCGTCGGAGAAGCGCTTGAATCCCGCGTCGGTCAGCGGGTGTTTCACAAGTGATTCAAAAACCTTGAACGGCATCGTCGCGATGTCCGCACCCAGTCGGGCCGCCTCTACGACGTGGAGGGGATGACGCAGGCTCGCAGCTAGAACCTTAGTCGTATAACCCTGAACGGCGTAGATCTCGCAGATGTCGGACAGGAGCCGAAGCCCGTCCGTTGCGATGTCATCAAGCCTACCCAAGAATGGAGAGACGATGTACCCACCGGCCTCCGCGGTCAGAATCGCCTGTGTGGCGCTGAAGTTGAGGGTCATGTTCACTTTGATGTCCTCGTCGGCCAGAGCGCGCGTGGCGGCAAGCCCGTTGGGGGTCGTAGCGATCTTCACCACCGCGTTATCGGCGATCTGGGCGATCTCGCGTCCCTGATTGATCAGGCTTTCGGTGTCGTCGCCGACCGTCTCGATGGAGACGTCGCCGTCGACTATCGAGCAAATCTCTTTGACGCGCGGCAGGAAGTCCGAGCTCTCTTTGCCTATCAAGGTGGGATTGGTGGTGACGCCACCAAGTACTCCCCAGCGAACTCCCTCGCGAATCTCGTCAAGGTTGGCCGTGTCAAGAAACAGCTTCATGAGAACCGCTCCCCTCTCTCTCGCGGTCGATTACGCCGACGGCACGGTTCAGCATCCCGTCGTCCTGACCGGCTTCGTCTTTTGGTTTGCCGCCATCGACCGACTTCAGGGCCTGGGCGACGACATGACTGATCGTCTCCGACAGAGTCTGGTCGAGGTCGTTGTGCGCGATAACCGGCACTCCTCGCATCATTGCCGATGTGACCATGTATTTCTGGATCCTTCTTATCTTCTTGAAGTTGGCGAGGTAGCGTTGCTCGCTCCGATGTCTGGTGTCGCCGTTGCGCCTGAAGAAGTGGCTCCGGTGGAGTTTCTCGTCGTCGACGCTGATGAGAACCGACACCACTACGGCCTTGTCTTGACCGATCTCGTCCAGGGACTCGATGAAGCCGGGAACGAGGTGCGCCCCTTCGAGTATCAGGTCGGTGCCCTCAGCAATCGCACGGCTGATGAGCGACTGGGCCCCCACCGCGACGGCCGCCGCTTGCTCGCGAAAGCCGATGATCAACCTGTCCCCCGAATGTGGAATCGGCTGCCTTACGGCCTTATCGGCCTCAAAGCTCGATGAGTAAAGCGTCGGAAACATCTCGGGCGTAAACGCGCTCCTCAGGATCTCTCGCACCGCGTCCGTGGAAACGACCCTCGTGATCCCGAGGCGCGAGGCCAACTGAGTTGCGACGGTCGACTTCCCCACGCCCGTCGCGCCCCCGATCAGGATTATGAGCGGAACGTCGAGCTCGGCGACTGACTGCCACTTGATGAACGCCTCCGCGTACTGGTCGCCGGCCTCCCGCCGCAGCACCTCGAGAGTGATGGCGACGAGTTGATCCTGGCTGACCTGTTCGAGTCCGCTGGACACCATCTCTTGTTCGATCTTGTTCGCCACCTGATAGGACCGACCCGGTCCCAGACCGGTCATCATCAAGGACGAGGCCGTAAGCCCCTTGGAGAACGGGAGCCCGTGCTCGCTTTCGGCAATGACTATCTGCTTGCGTCGTGGTTCCTTCATCACGATCTTTCCTCGTGCATCGTCGCTGCGGTTGGCGACTCAGCGCCCGAATCGTGCGTCGGCGAGTTGCGCCCCCCATTCGATGACCTGCGTCGGATCGTCACCCTCGATCCCTACCGGAACGTTGTCCATGAAAACGACGTCAAGACCGGCGTCGAGCGCTTGCTTGGTGGCAACGTCGATCGCCGCCGCCTTGATCTCGCACAACAAGACATCGGCCCGTCCCGCAAGGTCTCCAAGCTCTGCCTGCAGTTTCCCTCTGTCGGACAACGAGTGAGAGATGCCGACCACCTTGGCCCGGTGCTCGTTTTCCAGGTGCCTGGTCAGAGCCCCACCCGCCGCGACGGGTGCTGTGGTGGCTACGAAAACATCCGCCCCTTCGATGCTCCGAACGGGGGTAGGCCTAAAAACAGTGCGAACCACCCTGAGCGCCTCACCCGTTCCCTCCCGGGTACCCGGACTACGCCATGCCTTATCGAGTACATCGGAGATCGAAGAGACCTGGGAGGGGGACCCGAAGGGGTTCTCACACATTGTAACCACCACGAAGTCCGCAAGCAACATTTTGTAAGGGCCCATGTACCCGCTGAGGTACTCGAGCGGCACATTTGCCGGAACGATCAACCCGGTTACGTCCGCCCTCGCCGGTGGAATCGACGACCCCGAGCCCTCGAGCAGGATGAAATCCCCCTCCAGGTCGTTGGCGAGGCCGACGCCCTCGGGGACGTTCGTTATCTCGACGCCTCCCGCCAGCCCCCCGCCGCACCGCCTGCAGCCGACCGTCGGCACCCGGGCGAGCAGGGCGTCCTCGATGTAGTCGGAGGCCGCGTGGCGGCCGGCCTCGGCAAGCTCGACGAGATCCGATGGCGTGAGCTCGATCCGGTCGCCGCGCAACAGCTCGGGCTCCGCCGGGCCCCCCCGCCCCATAGCGACGACGATGGGGCTCCGCCCGGCGGCGACCAGCGTCCGGGCCGCGTAGCCCGCAACCGCGGTCTTGCCGGTTCGTTTCCCGGTTCCGATGATCGCCATCGACGGCTTGGCGGCCAGCGCCGGGCGTGCGGGGGGCGTGAAGCGGAAGTCGGCGCCCCCGTAGGGCACCTCGTGCCAGAGGGCCACCGCGGCCATCTCGAGACGGCGGCGGTAGTCGAGCACGGGCTCATCCGACAGATCGAGAACCTCGTCCGGTTCCAGCTCGAGGATGGCGTGTGCCAGGGCACCTCTGGGATCGTCGGCCGAACGGACCTGAGTTCGCCCGATCGAGGTGAGGGTGGAGGAGGCGATCTTTTCGGTGCCGCCCGCCATCACGGCCCCGAGGACCTCGTGACCCGCCGCCCTGTAGGACTCGATGGCCGCCTCGACCACGGGTGGATAGTGCTCTCCGTCGACCACTACAACGTAGCGAATCCGGCTTTCCTTCCCACGAGAAAAGTTAGGACACCCTCCGGATGGGGCATCTAGAGAAGTCCAAGTGTAGTTACACGACAGGGGGTCCAAGGATGTTCGGCAAGAGCAAAGACGACCACACGCAGACGGTCGCGACCGAGCAACGGGTGCCGCGCGCGCGCGGCGGCGTCTCTTTCGGTGCGATCCTGACCGGGGTCGTGGTGTCCTTCGGGGCCCTGACCCTCCTGCTCGCCCTTGCCGGCGGGATACTGGCCGCAACCGACACCATCGACGAGGTTTCGAACGTCTCCGGCGACGAGGCCGTGACCGCGGGCACCGTCGTGGGCGTCGTTTTGGTCGTCGCCTGGCTGCTCGCCTATATGTGGGGCGGCTACACGGCGGGGCGCATGGGCAGGGGCGCCGGCTTCCTCAACGGACTGCTGGTCCCGATCGTCGCAGTGCTCGTATTGCTCGCGATCGGCGCCGTCGCCTCCGGCCTGGGGGCCGAGGCCGAGCTGAACAATCCGCTCGACACGGTTCGCCTGCCGGTCGAGAACAGCAACCTGGTCGACATAGGTACCGGAATCGGAATCGCCGTGCTGGTGGCGATGTTCGTCGGTTCGATCATCGGAGGCCTCCTCGGAGCCCGGTGGCACACCAAGCTGGAGCGACGCGTGGCCGAGAAGCAAGAGGTTCGCCGCGACGGCGACCGCCGGCCCGACGAGGACGCCCGCGCGGTCGAGGAGCGTCGCCGGCTGGCCGAGCGCGCCGACGAGCGTAGGCGGACGGAAACGGCCCCGGCCGCGGCTCCGCCCCCTCCCGGCCACGAGACCGCGCCGAGGGAACCGGTGGTCACGAACCACGGTTCGACTACCGGCTCGCAGCCGGTCTCACCCCAGTCGAGCGCGACGTCGACCCAGGCCGGTTCGACCGAGAAGCCGTCCATCAAAGACCGGCTGACGGGCAAGGGCTAAGCATCGCCGCGGGGGTCACGGCAGCGTCGTGGCGCCCGACAGCTCCCACTCGCTGACGAAGACGCGCCAGCCTGCGTTGCGGGCGCGGCAGACTCTTCGGATCTGCTCGGCCCGCGTCTTGGCCTCCGGGCGAGGCGAAACCACAAGCAGCGAAGGCCCGGCCCCCGCCAGTGCGACCGCGAGGCCCGCCTTGCGCAGTTCGGAGTGGACCGCGAAGGTCTCGGGCATGAGCTTCAGCCGGTGGGGTTCGTGCAGCCGGTCGTTCATCGCCTCGGCGAGGACGTCGGCGCCCGCGCCATGAGTCATGGCGGCAACCAGCAAAGCCGCCCGCGAGGCGGTGAACTGTGCGTCGGAGAACGCGACGTCCGAGGGCAGGGCCTTGCGCGCCTCGGTCGTCGAGTAGCCCTCGCGCGGGACCGCGACAATGGGCACGAGCCGGTCGCTCGGCTCCGTGCGGTAATGGCGAAGCTCATCGGTTTCGCTGGACTTGTAACAAACCACGAGTCCTCCCAGTAGGGCGGGGAGAATGTTGTCCGGATGTCCCTCCAGGTCGTTGGCAAGATGCATCGTCTCGATCTGCGAAACGGTCCGGTTCGTCAGCGAGCGCGCGGCGATGATTCCTCCGACCACCGCGGCGGCGGAGGATCCCAGACCCGCGCCCAGCGGAATCGGGTTCTTCACTCGCACGGCGTAGCCGGAGGGTCGCCGGCCCACGTGGTCGAAAAAGGTGTTCATCGAATGGATCACGAGATTGGTGTCGTCGGCGGGAAGCTGTTCGGCCCCCTCGCCCTCGACCATGATCTCGACGGAGTCCCGCCGGGGCTCGATATCGATCTCGAGATGCATGCGGATCGCGACACCCAGCGCGTCGAAGCCGGGACCGAGATTGGCCACCGTCGCCGGTACTCGAACCTTCACCGATGCAGACATTGCGCGCGCCCCTTAGCTCGTCCTGCGCCAAAGGATGACATGCCCGCGTAACCCTCGCACGTCAAGTGGACAGGTCCACGTCGATCACGTCGATGTCCAACGCGAGGGCTGCGACCGTCAGCCCCAGTGCAACGAGCAACGCCACGAGCCCCAACACCATCCCGAACCGAGCCATCTCGGCCCCCGACATCGTTGTACCCGACCGCTTGATCTGCCTCTTGGCCGTGCCACCCATTACGAGCGCCAGCAGGCCCCCAAGCGCCGACAAGGGAATGAGCGGAAAGATCATCAGCGCCACGAGACCCATGATCAGGGACGCGGTTGCCAGCCCATTCGTACGGGGACGGACGTCGGCATAGGTCCCGGTCCGAAGGTCGTAGCGGCACACGCGGCAGACAAAGGCCTCGTTCGGCATCCACTCCGCACATGCGGGACAAGACCTGGGTGCGTGCGTCTCCAGGTACGACTCGGAACGGGCGGGGGGCGGCGCGGGCGGCTGCATCTGCGGTGGAGACGCTTCGTCTGAGGAACCAGGCCGAACTTCGTTGCTCATTGGCAGTCCATTCCTAAAAGAGGGAGCGCAGGGCGTCGATCCCGAATCCAAACAGCAGGAGGCCGCTCCAAACAGCGAGCCCGACCGAGCTTAGGACGATGCCCGCCACCGCGAGCTCGCGGCCGCCCTCTCGGCCCTCGGAGCGCTCGATCGAATGCTTGGCCCGGCGACCCAGCACGATTCCCGCGATCGATCCGACGAACGGGATGACGAGGAAACCCAGGATGCCGAAAGCGAGCGCCCACAGCGCCACTATGTTCGTCTCCTCCGTCTCCGTCGTTCGGTTCCCCACGCTCAGGCCAGATCGAGATGCTCGAGGATCGAGCCCATGTCGGCCGGCACCTTGAGGGGCTGCGGAGCGCCCGCGATCGCCCAATCGGGGTCCTTCAGACCATGACCGGTCAGCACGCAGACCACGGTGCAGCCGGGCGGCACCGCGCCCGCCTCGCTCATCTGACGAAGCCCCGCGACGCCGGCGGCCGATGCGAGCTCGACGAAGATGCCCTCGTGGGCGAGAGAGCGGTATGCCTCGAGGATCTCCTTGTCGCGGACCGCGCGAATCGATCCCCCGGAGGCGGTCGCGGCATCGGTCGCGCCGCTCCACGAGGCCGGATTCCCAATGCGAATCGCCGTTGCGATCGTACGAGGGTCGGCAACCGGCTCGCCGCGCACGATTGGATTCGCGCCCTCGGCCTGAAACCCGTGCATCTGTGGCAGCGAGTCGATCCATTTCTCATCGAGCGCCTCGTTGTAACCCCGCCAGTAGGCCGTGATGTTGCCCGCGTTTCCGACCGGCATCACGTGGAGGTCGGGAGCGCGTCCGAGAACCTCGGCGACCTCGAACGCGGCCGTCTTCTGCCCTTCGATGCGGAAAGGGTTGACCGAGTTCACGATCGTAACGGAGTGCCTGGCCGCCATCTCTTTCGTCAACTCGAGCGCGGCGTCGAAGTTTCCCTCGATCTCGAGTACGCGTGCGCCGTGCACCAAGGCCTGAGCCAGCTTGCCGAGAGCGACGTTGCCCTCGGGAATGAGGACGGCGCATACCAGACCCGCGCGCGCCGCGTAGGCGGCCGCTGAGGCACTCGTGTTGCCGGTCGAGGCGCACACCACCGCCCTGCTCTTCTCCTCGAGGACCTTCGAGATGGCGAGAGTCATGCCCCTGTCCTTGAAGGAGCCCGTCGGGTTGAGACCCTCGTACTTGAGCCACACGTCGGCGGAGACCTCGGCCGACAGGCGCTCGGAGTACACGAGCGGGGTGTCGCCCTCGTCCAGCGTGACGATGGGTGTGTCCTCGGTGACGGGCAGGTGA
>Ga0214469_1000734_pt1 | contig 11690 bp, 9 predicted proteins | sample RVTome_10_FD_187340 | JGI IMG/M metagenome (GOLD analysis project Ga0214469, IMG submission 187340) | Soil microbial communities from uranium-contaminated site in the Upper Colorado River Basin, Wyoming, United States - RVT153D57 HiSeq ... | reverse complement strand
GGCGCTGCGGGCGCTCGAACATGGCGACGAGCTGCGGTTCGACCGCGACCTGTGGAACGCGATGGCCGACGTCGGGTTGCTCGGGATCGCCGTACCGGTCGAGCACGGCGGGGCGGGACTGGGGCTGCTGGAGCTGTGCCTGGTCCTGGAAGAGATCGGTCGGCGGACCGCGCCGGTGCCGGCCCTGGCGTCGCTGGCCTTCGCCGGTCTGCCGGTCGCCCGGTTCGGGTCCCCGGACCAGCAGGCCGCACTCCTGCCCCCAATGGCGGCAGGGACCAGCGTGGCGACCGCAGCGCTGGTCGAGCCCCTCGGTGATCCCCTCCGGCCAGCGACCGTCGCCCGCCCCGACGGCGATGGCTGGGTGCTCGACGGCACCAGGACCAACGTGCCCGCGGCGCTGGTGGCGGACACGGTTCTCGTGCCCGCCACGACCCCGGATGGGGCCACCGGCGTGTTCGTGGTCGCCGCCGGGGCGGCGGGCGTGTCGTGCGAACGCCAGGCCACCACGACCGGGACGCCCGAGGCGCAGCTCGTCCTGGCCGGTGTGCGGGTCGGTGACGACGCGTCGCTGGGACCGGTTGATGCCGGGTCGACCGTCCTGCGCTGGACCATCGAGCACGCGACCGTGGCGGCCTGCGCGGTGATGGCGGGGCTCGCAGCCGAGGCGGTCCGACTGACCGGCGAGTACACGTCGTCCCGCGAGCAGTTCGGCCGGCCCATCGCCACCTTCCAGGCGGTCGGCCAGCGGGCGGCCGACGCCTACGTCGACGCGCACGCCATCCGCCTCACCATGCTGCAGGCGGCGTGGCGGCTGACGGCGGGGTTCCCGGCCGATCGCGAGGTGGCGATCGCCAAGTACTGGGCGTCCGCTGGAGGGCAGCGGGTGGTGCACGCCGCGCAGCATCTGCACGGCGGCATCGGCGTCGACCGCGACTACCCGCTGCACCGGTACTTCCTGCTGGCCAAGCAGCTCGAGCTGACGCTCGGAGGCGCCACCCGCCAGCTGGTCAACCTCGGCCGGCTGCTGGCCGACCGGGGCGGCACCCGCTGATCCCGGGCGTTCCCGGCGCCGAAGTGGCTGCCCTCAGCAACCAGAACGGCGCCAGGAATGCGACGGCCGGACACCCGCCGCGGGACGGGTGCCGCGAGAGCCCGGACCCGGCCGCGCCTATAAAGGTGGTCGTGACTGAGCGTGTGGGAGTGGTCGGGTGCGGGTTGATGGGCTCGGGGATCGCCGAGATGGCGGCCCGGTCCGGGTTCGACGTCGTGGTCCAAGAGGTCGACGAAACACGCGCCGATGCCGGCAGGCGCAAGATCGACAGCTCGCTGGCCCGGGGCCTGCGCGCCGGCAAGCTCAGCGAAGACGACATCGCCGCCGCTCAGGCGCGCCTGCGCTTCGTCACCGACCTGGGGGAGCTGGCCGACCGCCAGGTCGTGATCGAGGCCATCGTCGAGGACGAGGACGCCAAGAAGCAGGTCTTCACGGCCCTCGACAAGGTCGTCGACGATCCCTCGGCCATCCTGGCATCGAACACGTCGTCGATCCCGATCATGAAGCTGGGCATGGCGACCGGCCGGCCCGAGCAGGTGATCGGCATCCACTTCTTCAACCCGGTGCCGGTGCTCAAGCTGGTCGAGCTGGTGAGCTCGCTGCTGACGTCGGAACCGACCGCCGAGCGGGCGGCCGGGTTTGCCGAGACGCTCGGCAAGCACGTGATCCGCTCGCAGGACCGTGCCGGGTTCGTGGTCAACGCCCTGCTCATCCCCTACCTCCTGTCGGCCATCCGCATGCTGGAGTCGGGCTTCGCCACCGCGGAGGACATCGACGCCGGCATGGTCGAGGGTTGCGCCCACCCCATGGGACCGTTGGCGCTCACCGATCTCATCGGGCTCGACACCACCAAGGCCGTGGCCGAGTCGCTGTACGAGGAGTTCCGCGAGCAGCTCTACGCACCCCCGCCGCTGCTGGTGCGGATGGTCGAGGCCGGGCTGTTGGGCCGCAAGAGCGGTCGCGGCTTCCACGACTATTCGACGACCTGAATGGCCGAGGTTCGCTCGCCGGTGCAGGGGTCGGTCGTCCGGGTGGTGGCCGCGCCGGGGGCACCCGTCGAGCCCTCGTCGCCGGTGGTCATCGTCGAGTCCATGAAGATGGAGTACGTCGTCGAGGCCGGGTCCGCGGGCACGATCGGCAAGGTGGTGGTGGCGCCCGGCGACGCCGTGCGCACCGGCGACGTGCTCGCCGTCGTCGAGGCGGCGGGGACGGCACCGGCCGAGGGCCGGCCGGCCGGCAGTGCCGAGCCCGAGCGCGGGACACCACGGGCCGAAGGTGCCGAGCCGACCCCCCGCGCGGACCTGGCCGAAGTGGTCGAGCGGCATGCGGTCGGCCTCGACGACAGCCGGCCCGACGCCGTGGCCCGCCGGCGCAGCACCGGGCAGCGCACCACGCGCGAGAACGTCGCCGACCTGGTCGACCCCGGCAGCTTCGTCGAGTACGGGCCCCTGGTCATCGCCGCCCAGCGCCGCCGCCGGCCCCTCGACGACCTCATCGCCCGCACCCCCGCCGATGGCCTGGTGGCCGGTGTGGGCACCGTCGACGGCCGCGCCACGGCGGTGCTGTCCTACGACTACACGGTGCTGGCCGGCACGCAGGGCTACCAGAACCATCGCAAGAAGGACCGGCTGTTCGACGTGATCGAGCGGCAGCGGCTGCCGGTGGTGTTCTTCGCCGAGGGGGGCGGAGGGCGCCCGGGCGACACCGACGCGCCGGGTGTTTCCGGGCTCGACTGCCTGGCGTTCAACCTGTGGGGCGGGCTCAGCGGCCGGGTGCCGCTCGTGGGCATCACGTCCGGACGGTGCTTCGCCGGCAACGCCGCCATCCTCGGCTGCTGCGACGTGGTCATAGCCACGGCGGGGTCCAACATCGGCATGGGCGGCCCGGCCATGATCGAGGGCGGCGGCCTGGGGGTGTTTGCCGCCGAGGAGATCGGACCGCTCGATGTGCAGGTCGGCAACGGCGTGGTGGACATCCCCGTCGCCGACGAGACCGAGGCGGTGGCCGTGGCCAAGCGTTACCTGTCCTACTTCGGTGGTCCCCGGGACGGCTGGGCGTGCGCCGACCAGGTAGCCCTGCGCGACCTGATCCCCGAGAACCGGCGCCAGGTCTACGACGTCCGCGCGGTGATCGAGAAGCTGGCGGACACCGGCTCGGTCCTCGAGCTGCGCGCCGGCTTCGGCTTGGGGATGATCACCGTGCTGGCCAGGGTCGAGGGGCGGCCGCTCGGCATCGTGGCCAACAACCCCGCTCACCAGGCCGGGGCCATCGAATCCGACGGCGCCGACAAGGCCGCCCGGTTCATGCAGCTCTGCGACGCCTTCGACCTGCCGCTCCTGTTCCTGTGCGACACCCCGGGGATCATGGTGGGCCCCGACGCCGAGACCACGGCGCTGGTGCGCCACGCCAGCCGGCTGTTCGTCACCGGCGCCAACCTCACCGTGCCCACGGGCACGATCGTGCTCCGCAAGGGCTACGGCCTCGGCGCGCAGGCCATGGCCGCCGGCAGCTTCAAGGCGCCGCTGTTCTGCGTGGCCTGGCCCACGGGCGAGTTCGGCGGCATGGGGTTGGAGGGCGCCGTGCGGCTCGGCTACCGCACCGAGCTCGAGGCCATCGACGATCCCGACGAGCGCGATCGGGCCTTCGAGCGGATGGTCGCCCAGGCCTACGAGCACGGCAAGGCGCTCAACGCCGCCACCCACTTCGAGATCGACGACGTGATCGACCCTGCCGACAGCCGTCGCTGGATCGCCACCACCTTCGGCGCCGCCCCGCCACCCGCACGGCACGTCACCAAGAAGCGGGCCTACATCGACACCTGGTGAGATCCCCCAGATGAACGACCTCTTCTCCATTGCCGGCAAGACCGCACTTGTGACCGGGGGATCGCGTGGCATCGGGCTGATGATCGCCCGTGGCTATGTCGAGGCCGGGGCCCGGGTCTTCATCTCGTCGCGCAAGGCCGACGTGTTGGACGAGGTGGCGGCCGAGCTGTCGAAGGTGGGGGAGTGCCAAGCCATCGCTGCGGACCTGTCCACCGAGGCCGAGTGCCGGCGCCTGGCCGAGGCCGTTGCCACCCGGGAGTCAAGGCTGGACATCCTGGTCAACAATGCGGGCGCCACGTGGGGCGCGCCGCTCGAGCAGTTCGACGAGGTCGCCTGGGAGCGGGCGCTGGCCCTCAACGTGAAGGGCGTCTTCCACCTGACCAAGTTCCTCCTGCCGTTGCTCGAGGAAGCGGGCAGCGCGGAGGAACCGGCCCGGGTGATCAACGTCGGCTCGATCGACGGCCTCAGGGTGCCGCTGCTCGACAACTACTCGTACTCGGCGTCGAAGGCGGCCGTGCACATGCTCACCCGCCACCTCGCGAAGCGGTTGGCGCCCCGGATCACGGTCAACGCCATCGCCCCGGGGCCGTTCGAGTCGAAGATGATGGCCGCCATACTGGAGTCGTTCGGCGAGCAAATCGCGGCGAACGCCCCGCTCAAGCGCATCGGCCGCCCCGACGACATGGCGGGTGCCGCCATCTACCTGGCGTCCCGGGCCGGCGCCTACCTCACTGGCGCCGTCATCCCCGTCGATGGGGGCATCGCCAGCCTCGCCTGACGGATCACGGCTCCCGGACGTCGGCCAGCCGCACCGGCGCCGGCGGGCAGGGGCCCGGGATGATCCGAGGCGCCGTCGCCGCCAGCACGAGCGCCACCACCGCCACCAGCCCGAATGCCCAGCGCAAGCCCACCAGGTCGGCAACCGCGCCCACGAGCACGGGCTCGACCATGAACCCCAGCCGGGCGGCGAATGACACGGTGGCCGCGCCCGATCCGGGCGACACGCCCTCCGTCCGGGCCGCGGCCGAGAATGCCAGGGGGAAGAAGCCGGACGCGCCCAGCCCGGCGAGCGTGAGCCCGATCGCGAAGGCGGCCGGGTGGTTCACGGCGATGCCCATCACCAGCCCGGCCGCGACCAGCGCGGTGCCGCCCCGCAGCACGAGCGCACCGCCGAACCGGTCGGTGAGCCGGTCCCCGGCGAACCGGCCGCCCACCATGCCGGCCATGAAGGCCGCGAAGCCCAGCGCCGACACGCCGGGCGCCACGCCCATGCGTTCCAGCTGGATGGCGGACCAGTCGGAGGGCGCCCCCTCGATGATGGCCCCGCCGACCGTGGCGGCGGCGAGGACGACGATGGGCCTGATCAGCCGCCGGGACGCCGCCGCCGGCTCGGGCGTCGAGTCGGGGGCGCCGGCGTTGGCGGGCACTCTGGCCTGGTCGACGGCGTCATGGTCGCCGGTCACTCTGGTGTGGTCGGCGTCACCACCGACCAGGCCCCGGCGCGTCACCAGCACGCTGCCGGCGATCACCGCACCGACGAGTGCCAGGTGCGCCGTGAGCGGCACCCCGGCGGCGGCGCTCGCGGCGGCGACCCCGGCGGCCGCCAGCGCGCCCAGGCTCCAGGTTCCATGCAGCCCGTGCATCACCGAGCGGCCCGACCGGCTCTCGTAGGCGGCACCGTTGGCGTTCATGGAGATGTCCATGACGGCGTCGGTGGCGCCGACCACCGTCAGAGCGGCGAACAGCGCGGGGGCGTTGGGCGCGGCCCCAACGGTCCACAGGCTGGCACCGAGGCCGCCGGCGGCGACCACCAGCACCGGGCGGCTGCCCAATCGGCTCACCAACCCGCCCGCCACCGGGCTGGCGGCCATGGCACCCACGGCCATGCCGACCAGCGTGAGCCCCAGGCTGGTGTCGGAGAGGCCGAGGTCTGACTGGCGCTCGGGCAGCCGCGCCAGGAAGCTTGGCCCGCCGAGCCCGTTGGCGACGAACGCGACCGCCACGGCGCCGATCCCGGGCGCCCGACGCCATCGCAGCCGACGTGCGCTCAGGCGATGACCGCCAGCGCCCGCACCGGGAACGTGCCCATCCCGCGGATCGCCGGAGGCACTGCGACGAACGTGAATGGCCGCCCGTCGACCTGGTCGAGGCCCGTGAGGTGCTCGATGATCGGCACGCCGGCGGCCAACAGCACCGAGTGGATCGGCCGCTCGCCCGTGCGGGTGCCGTCGATGTTCACGGAATCGATCCCCACCACCGCGGCTCCCCCCTCGGCCAGGCGCTCGGCCACGGCCACACTCAGGTAGGGGTGGTCGGGCTCGCCGTAGCGCTCGGTGCCCCAATGGCGGTCCCACCCGGTGCGGAACAGCACGGCGTGCCCCGCCACTTCGCGCCCGTCGAGCACGGCGGCCCGGATCTCCTGGTCCTCGGTGGCGTCGACCACGACGCCCTGCACGCCGACCACCCGGGCGGGGTCGAGTCCCGCGAGGTCGTGGCCGTCGGGGTAGCGGTGGAACGGCGTGTCGAGGTAGGTCCCGGTGTTGGAGACCATGTCGATGCGCCCGATCTGGAACTCGTAGCCCGGTGCGTACCGTTGGCGCGAAGCCTCGCGGCTGAGGTGGTCGGAGATGACCGGCGCCGGAAGCCCGGGATAGGTGATGGTCCCGTCCTCCAGGACGTGGCTCAGGTCGACGATCGTGGGCATGCCGGCCGGTCTATCCCCATTCGGCGTCGCTCACGCCGGGATTTCGGCACCCGAGACGCCAGATGGCGGGGGCCTCAGCTCCTCGGCACCTGCGACCAGGGCATTTCCTTGTCCACCCGCGGCTCGCCGGGCAGGCCCAGCACCCGCTCACCGAGGATGTTGCGCTGGATCTCCGACGTGCCGCCCTCGATCGAGTTGGCCCGGGACCGCAGGAACATCTTGCGCGCGGTGCCCGGCGGGCCCACGAGCCCCAGGCTCTCGGCCCGTCGCATCGTGTAGTCGTAGCCCTCCAGCGCCGCCGGGCCCAGCAGGTCGACGCACAGCTCGTACACCGCCTTGTTGATCTCGGCGAAGCCCAGCTTGGCGATCGATCCCTCGGGGCCCGGGTTGCCGGCCTTCCGGTTCTCCGATGCTCGGATGTTGGTGAGCCGCAGCACCTCGGTCTCGATCCACAGCCGCATGAGCCGGTCCCGCGTCGCCGGATGGTGGTCCACGACCTCGTCCTGCCAGATCCGCATCGCCTCGGCGATGGCGCCGGAGCCACGCCGGGGCAGGCCACCCCCGCCGCCGATGACCGTGCGCTCGTTCATGAGCGTGGTCATCGCCACCCGCCAGCCGTCACCGACATCGCCGATGCGGTCGGCGTCGGGCACGCGAACCTCGGACATGTAGACCTCGTTGAACTCGGCCTCGCCCGTCATCTGGCGCAGCGGCCGGACCTCGACGCCGGGCGCGTGCATGTCGAGGGCGAAGTAGGTGAGGCCCTTGTGCTTGGGTACCTCAGGATCGGTGCGGGCCACGAGCATGCCCCGGTCCGCGATGTGCGCCAGGGTGTTCCACACCTTTTGACCGCTGATCACCCACTCGTCCCCGTCGCGCACGGCTCGGGTGGCGAGAGCGGCCAGGTCGGACCCGGCACCCGGCTCGCTGAAGAGCTGGCACCAGGCGTCCTCGCCGGTGAACATGCGCCGCAGCAGCCGCTCGCGCAGCGCCTCGTCGCCGTTGGTGGCGACGGTCGGTGCCGCCAGCGTCCACCCGAAGAACTCGCGGCTGGCCGGGGCCGCAGCCCCGGCGGCGAACACCCGCTCGTCGACCTGTCGCTGCAAGGCGGGTGGCACGCCCAACCCTCCCGAACCCTCGGGGAAGTGCACCCAGGCGAGCCCAAGGTCGTACTGGCGGCCGCGGAACTCCACGGGATCGGTCGACGCCGGGTCGAGCTCCGCCAACAGCTTGTCGATCCGCTCGGCGACGAGGGCACTGGCATCTGTCATGTTCGCGAGCGTAGGGGGCCGCGAGCCGTCAGCCGCATACCGAGGTCCGGATGGACGTCGTCATTGCGCCGGTTCGAGCAGCCCCCACCGCCGGCGGACGGCACGTTCCATCGTGCCGAAGAAGACCGAGTCGACCACGATCCCGATGACCAGGATCACGATCATCGATGCGATCAGACCCGCGCCGCGGTGGGACCACTCTCCGACCGCGGCCGTGCGATCATGCGGCCGTGGCACCCGGTGGCAACGGACGCACCGACGTGCGGTCGGGCGCGCAGTCGGTCGAACGGGCGCTGGCGGTGTTGCACTGCTTCGAGCGGGCGGACCGCAGCCTGGGCGTGAGCGAGCTGGCGGCCGCGACCGGGCTGACGGTCAGCACCACGCATCGCCTGACGCGGGCGCTGTGCGCCGGCGGGCTGCTGATGCAGGATCCCCGCAGCGAGCGGTACCAGCTCGGTCCCATGGTGGTCGTTCTCGGCCGCCGGGCCGAGGAGCACCTCGGCTATGCCAGGGCCCTGCCGACGCTGGAGGCACTGGCCGAGTCCACCGGCGAGTCGGTGAACCTCGGGATCCGCTCGGCGCCGAGGTCCTGGTGGTGCTGGCGGTGCCTTCGCCGCAACCGCTCAGGTTCGACCAGCTGCCGGGCTGCCGGGTGCCGATCCACACGTCGGCCATGGGCAAGTGCCTGCTGGTGTTCGCCCCACCCGTACAGGGCACCGACGTCCTCAGCGGCCTGCCCCGGCTGGCGCGGTTCACCGACCGCACGATCACCCGCCGAGACCGGCTCGCCGCCGAGCTCCGAAAGACCCGCGAGAGGGGCTGGGCGCTCAACGACGAGGCGCAACCCGGGCGTGCGCGCGGTCGCGACCCCGGTGCTCGACGCCGCGGGCTCGGCGTCTGCTGCCGTGGCGGTCCAGGGCCCGGCCTTGCGTCTGCCCGACGACCGGCTCCCGTCGGTCGCACGCCAGATCGCCCAGGCGGGCGAGGCCCTCGGACCCGTGCTCGCCCGGTGACGGTCGTGCGATGGCAACAAACCACGAAGGTGGGGGTAGAAGGGGGGCGTGACCGGGTATTACGAGGGGACCGGAGGAGGCGCGGCGGCGGAGACAGCGAAGGCTGACCGGGGGAACGCCGCCGCCTCCTCCATGTGTCCCGGTCGGCGGGTGGTCGTCGCGGCCGCCCACCTGCTGGTCGCCGCGCTCGTCATCGTGGCCTGCAGCGGCGGCGGCGACGGCGGAAATGCCGGCGGGTCCGGGGGCGCGGAGGCCGGCGACCAGCCGCCGCCAGCGGATTGCGATCCCGCGCGGCCGGCCACGGCGACGGACGACCCGCAGACGTTCAGCTTCGGTGGCGAGGAACGGGCCTACCTACTCGCGCTGCCCGACGACTACGACGGCGCGACTGCGCACCCACTGGTGTTCAGCTTCCACGGCTTCTCGAGCAACAAGGAGGGCCAGGACGCCTACGCGGCGATGGGCGAGCAGGGAACCGCTCGCGGCTACGTCGTCGTGACGCCCGATGCCCTCGGCGACCCGCGCGACTGGAACTACTTCGCTGACCAGGCTCGGGCCGACGACTTCGGGTTCGTCGACGCCCTCCTCGTCGACCTGAGCGAGCAGTTGTGCATCGACGCCGACCGTGTCTACGCGGCCGGTCACTCGGCCGGCTCGGCGTTCACCAGCTTTCTACAGTGCAGGCCCCCCTACCGATTCGCGGCGGTGGCGATGGTGGCAGCCTTCATCCCCACGACGTGCCCGGTCGACCGGGTGAGGCCGTCCGTGATCGCGTTCCACGGCACCGCCGATCCGGCCGTGCCCTACGACGGTGGCTCGGTGGGCGGCGGGCCCGTCGGCATTCCCCCCGTGCTCGAGACGCTGGAGCAGTACGCCGATGCCTACGCGTGCCAGCGCCCGGCGACCGAGGACGAGCCCGCTGTGGGCGTCGAGACCGATGTGTTCACGGCCTGTGCGGGCGGTAGCGAGGTCGTGCTGTACACGATCGTCGGCGGCACCCACGACTGGCCCGGCAACGCCATCCAACCCGAGACCACCGGTGGCCAGGCGTATCCCGCCACCGACACGATCCTCGACTTCTTCGACACGCACGCCCGGGCCGGCGACACGGCCGATGACGCCACGTGACACGTTGATGACACGTGTTGCACAGGTCGTGAAAAAAACCCTACCGTCCCGCCGATGGCTGAGACGACGGTCACACCGACCGAGTCGGCGGGAGGCGATGGTCGAGCCAGCCGGGCGGCCCGCACCCGCAACGCGGTGGTGGACGCCCTGCTCGCACTCAACGAGAAGGGCAACCTGCGGCCCACTGCGCGGGAGATCGCAGCCGAGGCCGGCGTGTCGCTGCGGTCGATCTACGTGCACTTCGACGACGTCGAGTCGCTGCTGGTCGCAGCCGCCGTGCGCCACGGTGAGTACCTGATCTCGCTGGCCCGGCCGGTCCCCACCGAGGGTCCGATCGATCGCCGGGTGGCCGCCCTGGTCGCCAACCGGCGGACGCTCTATGAGGCCGGCAGTGGCGTGCGCCGCGCTGCCCTGGTCCAGGAGCCGTTCTCGCCCGCCCTGCAGCGCGCCCTCGAGGCCGGCCGCAAGGCCGGGCGCGCCGAGATCGACAACGTGTTCGCCGCCGAGTTCGCGGCGGCGGGGGCGCACGCCGGCCGGCTGCGCCAGGCCTTGGCGTTGGCCATCGGGTCCACCTCGTGGGACGTGATGCGCCGCTACCAACGGATGTCGGCGGACGAGGCCGAGGAACAGCTGCGGACCATGGTGCTCGCCCTGCTCGAGGGGTGGGGTGGCGCCTCGGAGGCGGAAGCGAGCGGGCTCAGCGGATCACCGGATACCTGAAGAGGAGTGCGATGACGACCGCCGCCGTCGACAGCACGACCAAACCAGCAACCAGGCGCTTCGAGCTCGCCGAGGTGGCGCGGCGGCTCGCGTTCCTGGCGCCGTTCTTGGCGCTGGTCGTGTTGCAGCGGGTCGTCTTCCCCGCCCCCTTGGGTGTCGTCGTCAACGGAGCGCTGTTCGGCAGCCGGATCGCCCTCATCGCGCTGGGCATCGCGCTCATCTACCGGGCCAACCGGATCGTCAACTTCGCCCAGGGCGACCTCGGGGCGGTGCCGGCCACGCTCGCCGTGATGCTGGTGGTGGCCTGGAACTGGAACTACTGGATCGGACTGGTCTCCGGCCTGGCGGCGGCTCTGATCTTGGGTGTGCTGGTGGAGACCCTCATCATCCGCCGGTTCTTCTCCGCGCCCCGCCTGGTGCTCACCGTCGCCACCATCGGCCTGGCTCAGCTACTGGCCGGAGCCGGGTTGTTCCTTCCGCGGGCGTTCGGCGACCAGTCGTTCGGCACGCGGCTGGCCCCGCCCTTCGAGGCCAACTTCGAGATCGGCGGCACCAACTTCAACGCCAACGACGTGCTCACGATGATCGTGGTGCCGGCGTGCCTGTTGGCGATGGCGCTGTTCCTGCAGCGGTCGCGGGTGGGCGTCGCCATCGTGGGGTCCGCCGAGCGGGCCGATCGGGCCTTCACGCTGGGCATCCCGGTGAAGCGCCTGCACACCGTGGTGTGGGTGGTGGCGTCGGTGCTGGCGTTCCTGGGCATGTTCCTGCGGGCCGGGGCGGTGGGCCTACCGATCGGCGAGGTCCTGCCGCCGACGTTCCTGGTGCAGGCCCTGGCAGCTGCGGTGTTCGGCCGGTTCGAGCGGTTAACGACCATCGCCGCCGCCGCCATCGGACTCGGCATCGTCGATCAGGCGATGACCTTCCAGGACTGGGGCCGCCCGGCCTACAACGACGCCGTCGTGTTCGGCATCGTGCTGG
>Ga0214469_1000733_pt1 | contig 11692 bp, 7 predicted proteins | sample RVTome_10_FD_187340 | JGI IMG/M metagenome (GOLD analysis project Ga0214469, IMG submission 187340) | Soil microbial communities from uranium-contaminated site in the Upper Colorado River Basin, Wyoming, United States - RVT153D57 HiSeq ... | reverse complement strand
GTCGTCGAGCAGCGCGAGCACCATGCCCCGCTTGCCGCCGAAGTGGTAGTGGATCTGGCTGAGTGGCACGCCGGCCCGTTCGGCGACACGGCGGGTCGACAGTGCGGCGTAGCCGTCGGTCAGCAGACAGGAGCGCGCGGCCTCGACGATCCGTGTTGCGGTGCCGTTGCTGCGTACGTTCACGACTGCTCCTCTGGCTTGCCGATCCCACTTGTCGGTCGTACGACCGAATGGTAGCGTCTTGTTAGGTCGGTCGATCGACCGAATCCTCGCCGGAGCCTGGTTCGACGACACGCGCGGCGGATCTACGGCAGGATCTCTTGAGGTGGTGTGATGGAGGCACGACAGCGGGACGCGGAGGGCTACGCCGAGCACCTCGGCGTCAAGATCCACTACGAGGTTCACGGCGACGGCGGGCCGACGATCCTCCTGTTGCCGACGTGGACCATCGTCCACAAGCGCTTCTGGAAGATGCAACTGGCCTACCTGGCGCGCCACCATCGGGTCGTCACCTACGACGGCCCTGGCAACGGCCGCTCGGACCGACCCTTGACGGCGAACGCCTACGACCAGGCGGCGCAGGTCGGCTACGCATGCGCGGTGCTCGACGCGACCGGCACGGACCGCGCGGTCGTCGTCGGCCTGTCGTATGGCGGCAACATCGCGCTGGACCTGGCCGCCAACCACCGCTCGCGGGTGCTTGGCACCATCCTCATCGGCCCGTCCGTCCGCGTGGCGCCGTACGGCGACGAACGTGCCGCGTACATGGCGGTCGACGGACCGCTGCCCGCCGTCGGGCCGTCGCGCGTGCCACAGGTGCGGTCGGACCCGCCTTCCGACTGGGTCAAGTACAACCGCGCCTACTGGCAGGAACGGTACGAGGACTTCCTGTGGTTCTTCATGGGGCAGTGCTTCTCGGAGCCGCACTCCACCAAGCACATCGAGGACTGCGTCGGATGGGGACTGGACACCGCCGGCAACGTGCTCGCCGTGGACCGCGACGCCGACAGGCCCGGCCGGCGGACCGTGGAGGAGTGGTGCGCGCGCATCACCGGCCCCGTGCTGCTGATCCACGGCGACGATGACCACGTCGCACCGCCGCGCGTCAGCGAGGTCCTCGCCGACCTGACCGGCGGTGAGCTGGTGGTGCTGGAGGGCGGCGGGCACATCCCGCTGGCCCGCGATCCCGTGCGCGTCAACCTGCTTCTCCACGACTTCGCCGAGCGGTTCCGTCCGCCCGCCCCGCAACGGCGGACGTGGAGCCGCTGGGACCGGCGGCAACGGCGCATCCTGTACCTGTCGTCGCCGATCGGCCTGGGACACGCCCGGCGCGACATGGCAATCGCCCGGGAACTGCGGCGCCACCACCCGGACGCGCGGATCTCCTGGCTCACGCAGCACCCGGTCACCGCCGCGCTCGAGCGCAGCGGTGAGCACGTGCACCCTGCGAGCCGGTGGCTGGCCAACGAATCCGCGCACATCGAGCGCGAGGCGGGTGAGCACGACCTGCACTGCTTCGAGGCGCTGCGCCGCATGGACGAGATCCTGCTCGCCAACTTCATGGTGTTCCACGACGTCGTGACGACCGAGCCGTACGACCTCGTCATCGGCGACGAGTCCTGGGACGTCGATCACTTCCTGCACGAGAACCCCGAGCTGAAGCGCTTCTCGTACGCGTGGCTTACCGACTTCGTCGGCTTCCTGCCGATGCCCGACGGCGGCGACCGCGAGGCGCTGGTGGCGGCCGACTACAACGCCGAGATGATCGGGCACATCGCCCGCTACCCACGGATGCGCGACCGCGCCGTGTTCGTCGGCGACCCTGACGACATCGTCGACGAGCGCTTCGGTCCGGACCTGCCGATGATCCGCGAGTGGACGCAGGCCAACTACGACTTCGCCGGCTACGTGACCGGGTTCGACCCGGACGCCTACGCCGATCGCGAGGCGCTGCGGGCCGAGCTCGGCTACCACGCCGACGAGAAGGTCTGCGTGGTGACGGTCGGCGGCTCCGGGGTGGGCGGTGACCTGCTGCGCCGCGTCGTCGACGCGCACCCCGAGGCGGCTCGCCGAGTGCCGGGTCTGCGGATGATCGTGATCACCGGCCCGCGCATCGATCCGGCGGCGCTGCCATCGCGTCCCGGGCTGGAGGTCCACGCCTGGGTCCCCGAGCTGCAGCGGCACCTGGCAGCGTGCGACCTCGCCGTCGTGCAGGGCGGGTTGACCACCTGCATGGAGCTGGTGGCCACGCAGCGGCCGTTCCTCTACTTCCCGCTGCGCCACCACTTCGAGCAGCAGTTCCATGTTCCGCACCGGCTGCGCCGCCACAGGGCCGGGCGCCGCATGGACTACGGCGACGTGACACCCGACGCGCTCGCCGACGCCATCGCAGCCGAGATCGGGCAGAACGTCGCCTATCGCCCCGTGGCGACCGACGGAGCCGCGCGCGCCGCCGCGCTGCTGGCTGAACTGCTGTGATCGCGGCGTGCTGTGCGGACGGCGGCGAGGGCGGGCGCCAGGCGGCGCTGGTGACACCCACGGTGCCGGCGGTACGCTGCGGGTGCCGGGCCATTGTCTATTGAGGGACGGCGGCAATGGGGCAGAAGGATGTCCCCGACGGCGCCGCGTTCACGCTGGTCGGCGCGTTCGGCGTCGCCGTGGGCGGGCGCGAGTTGCACGGTGCGGAGATCGGCAGCCGTCAGGCCCGCACCCTGCTGAAGTTGCTGGTCGTCGAGCGCGGCGCGGCCGTGCCGACCGACCGGATCGTCGACGTGCTGTGGGCCGCACGGCCACCGCGACGCCCGGTCAACGGCGTCGCCACGCTGGTCAGCCGGCTGCGGGCGACGTTGGGCGCCGGGATCATCAGCGGTAACCGCGTCAGCTACCGGCTGGGCGTGGCCGTCGAGCGGGCGACCGATCTGGACATGGCGGCCGGGCTGCTGCGCGAGTCCGAGTCGCGGTTCGCCACCGCGCCCGCGCTGGCGCTCGCCGCTGCCCAGCGCGCCCTGGCCGTGCTCGGCGGCGGTGCGGTGCTCGAGGACGACCTGTACGCGGACTGGACCACACCGGCGCGCACGCAGGCGGCCGCGCTCACGCGCCGGGCACGTCACCTCGCCGCTGAGGCGGCGCTGGAGGTGGGGGACGCGGCGACGGCCCGGACCATCGCTGATCAGGCGATCGCCGCGGATCCGCTGGACGAGGCGGCGTACCGGATGGTGATGCATGCAGGGCGGGCACTGGGCGAGCCGGCGCTCGCGCTGGTCGCGTACGAGCGGCTGCGGAAGGCGCTGGCGACCGAGCTCGGTGCCGATCCGGCCGCGGCGACCCGTGCCCTGCACCAGGCCATCCTGCAGGACCGTCCCGCGCCCGCTCCGACCTCGACCGGCCACGCGACGGCGAACGATCCCGGGCTCGCCGGTCGCGCCGACGAGATCAGCCGGCTCAGCCGGCGGTGGACGTCCGCAGCCGCGGGCTCGGTGACCGTCGTGCTGATCGCGGGGGAGGCGGGGATCGGCAAGACCCGCCTGGCCGCGCAGGCCGCGCGGCTGGCCGAAGCGACCGGAGGCATCGTCCTGCGGGCGCGCTGCTACGAGAGCGAACGGTCGCTGTTCCTGCAGCCGCTGGTCGAGGCGCTGCGTCCGCACCTCGCCGCGACCCCGCCGGCACTGCTGCGTGAGCTGGCCGACGGCTGGGCTCTCACGCTCGCGGCCTTTCTGCCCGAGCTCGCCCAGCAGCTGCAGGTGGCCACGGTCCCGCCGGGCACGCCGGGACCCGAGCGCCGCCGCCTGTTCGAGGCGGTAAGCGTGCTGCTGCGCCGCCTCTCGCAGCACACGCCGGTGCTCGTGCTGCTCGACGACCTGCACAACGCCGGGCTCGGGACCATCGAGTTCCTGCACTACCTGGCGCGGCACCTGGCCGGCGGGCGCCTGCTCTGCCTGGCCACCGTGCGCGACGACGAGGGCACCGCCCTGCTGGAGCGACTCGCCGACGTGACGCACCGGATCGACCTGGGCCCCCTGCCGCCCGACGCCGTGGCCCGGCTGGCTGCGGACGCCGGCCGCGCGGACCTCGCCGACCACATCCACCGCCGGACCGGCGGACACACGCTGTTCGTGGTCGAGACGCTGCGGGGCCTGTCCGACGGCGAGCCGGGCGTCCCCGCGTCGCTGCAGGCCGCGATCCTGGCCCGCGTCCGCTACGCCGGTCCGGACGTCACCGACATCCTGCGCGCGGCGGCGGTGTTCGGACCGCAGTTCCAACCCGATGCGCTGGCGGCCATGTTGGCGATCCCGCCGTTCGCCGCGGCGCGTTCCTGCGAGCGTGCGCTGCAGCTGCACTTGGTGGTGGTCGCCGGTCGTGCCTACGAGTTCGCCAACGACGTGATCCGTGAGGTCCTCTACGACACGACACCCGCACCGACACGGGTGCAGCACCACCGCGCGGCCATCGAGCAGCTCACCGACCGGCCGGAGGCGGTTGCCGAACACGCGGCGGCCGCCGGAGACTGGCTCCGTGCCGCGCGTTCGTGGCTCAGCGCCGGGGAGCATGCCATGGGGCGCTTCGCCGCCTCGGACGCACAGGCCCTGCTCGGGCGCGCGCTCGACGCCGCCGAACGCACCGACGACGTCGAACTGCGGTCCCGGGCGCACCTGGTCCGCGGTCGCGCCCGCGAGGCGCTGGCCGCCCATGCCGGCGCCTGGGCTGACCATCAGGCCGCGATGGGCCTCGCCCGGCGCGCGGGGCACCGCCGGCTCGAGATGCTGGCGCTGCGTGAACTGGGCGGTGACGTGCCGGTCGCGCTGGGCCACTCGGCCGCGGCATGCATGATGTACCTCGAAGCCGGCGAGCGTCTCGCGGATGCGCTGGGCGATCGCGCGCGCCAGGCCGAGCTGCTGGCCCGGCTCGCGATCCTGGCGACCAACCGGCTGCGCTTCGACGTCGCCGTGGACCATGGGCGCCGGGCAGTTGCCGCCGCGCGCGCCTCAGGACAGGAGCATGCGCTGGCTGCCGCGCTCGACGGTCTGAAGACGGCCTACGCCTACCTGGGCGAGATCGCCGCGCTGGAACCGGTGCTCGACGAGTTGCTGCCGCTGCTGCGCCGACGTGGCGACCTGTGGCGGATGCAGTGGGCGGTGTTCGAGTCGGCCATGCCCGCGATCGCGCGCGGCGACTGGGACTGCGCGGTCGCGTGCATCGAGCGGGCCATGGCGGTCAATCACGAAGCCGGGTACGGGGAGTACGTCGCATGGTTTCTGGCGCACCGCGGCTGGGTGGAGCGGCTTCGTGGGCGGCTCGACGACGCAGCGCACCACGGTCGCGCCGCGGTGGACGTCGCGTCCCGGACGGACCATCCGTGGTGGCTGGCGACCGCCAACGCGTTGCTCGCGTGCACGCTGCTCGAGACCGGTGCGGTCAGTGAGGCCGTCACGCTGCTCGAAGCCGGCCTGGCCGTGGCGGACCGGTCGGGGACCGAGGCCTACCGCCTGCGCTGTCTGGGCCCGCTGGCACAGGCCACGGGGCGGCTGGACATCCTCAGGCAGGCCGACGACCTGCTGGGGCGTGTCCGGGCACCCAGCGGCGCGGCATGGCTTCCCGGCGCCGACGCCTACCTCGGGGTGGCCCGCGCCTGGCTCGCGCGCGACGAACCCGCCCGCGCCATGGCGGCCGTCACGCCGCTGCTTGCAGCCGCGGAACGCAACGACTGGGCCGTCGTGCGCGCAGGCGCGGCCGCGATCGCCCGGCGCTGTGGGCGTGCCGATGTCCGGCTCACACCGGCGTGAGCCACGCACAGCGGTGTCCCGGCGACGGCTGCAATGCGGCTGCAACGGGCGCACACACGCTGGTGGACGGAGCGCTAACGCAATCTCGCGATGCCCGCAGACCAGGAGGCAGAAACGATGACCGACACGATCGATCCGACGTTCTACCGGACACCCGCTGCGGCGATCGCCGCGCCACCGGAGACACTGGCCTACGTCGCCGCCTACGATCCCACCGGAGCCCAGCACGACGCGATCGCGGTCATCGACTGCGATGCCACGTCGCCGGCCTACGGCACGGTGGTCGGATGGTCACAGCTGCCCACCGGCGGCAACGAACTGCACCACTTCGGGTGGAACGCCTGCTCCAGTGCGCTGTGCCATGAAGGGCACGCCGGCCACCTCGAGCGTCGCTACCTCGTGGTCCCCGGCCTGCGGTCGTCGCGGACGTATGTCCTGGACACCGCGGCGGACCCGCACCACCCGACCGTCGTGCGGACGATCGAAGCCGACGAGCTGGCACGCAAGGCGGGCTACTCACGGCCCCACACGCTGCACTGCGGACCGGGCGGCATCTTCATGAGCAACCTCGGCGGTGCCAACGGCGACGACGGGCCCGGTGGTGTCGCGCTGCTCGACCACGAGACGTTCGACGTCGTCGGCGCCTGGGAGCTCGACCGTGGAGAGCAGTTCTTCGCCTACGACGTGTGGTGGCACCTCAACCACGACACCGTGATCACATCCGAGTGGGGAACACCATCGATGGTCGAGCAGGGGCTCAACCCGGAGGACCTGCTCGGCCGCAAGTTCGGTCATCACCTGAACTTCTGGTCGATGTCCGAGCGCCGGCTGACCCAGCGCATCGACCTCGGCGACGAGCACCAGATGGTGCTCGAGCTGCGCCCGGCGCACGATCCCTCCAAGACCTTCGGGTTCGTGGGGGTCGTCATCAGCGTCGAGGACCTGTCGGCGTCGATCTGGATGTGGTACCGCGACGGCGACCGGTGGGCGGTGCGCAAGGTCATCACGATCCCCGCGGAGCCCGCCGAGGCGTCGCAGCTGCCACCCGCGCTGCAGCCGTTCGGGGCGGTCCCACCGCTGGTCAGCGACATCGACCTGTCGGTCGACGACCGCTGGCTGTACGTGTCGTGCTGGGGCACCGGCGAGTTCAAGCAGTACGACGTGAGCGACCCCTTCAACCCGCGGGAGACGGCTTCGGTACGCCTCGGAGGCATCGTCGGTCGCGCGCCGCATCCGGCGGCCCCGGATCAACCCCTGCAGGGCGCCCCGCAGATGGTCGAGGTCAGCCGCGACGGCCGGCGTGTCTACATGACCAACTCGCTGTACGCGGCGTGGGACGACATCTTCTACCCCGACGGTGTCGGCGCCTGGATGGCCCGCATCGACGCCGACCCCGACAACGGCGGCATGTCGCTCGACGCGCGGTTCTTCCCGCACGGTGACGACTTCCGCGGCCTGCGCGTGCACCAGACCCGGCTCCAGGGTGGGGACGCATCGAGCGACTCGTACTGCTTCACGAGCTGATCCGGTGTCCATCACGACCGGCGTCCGCGCGCGGCGCGGGCCGGCGGCGGGGATCTGGGTCCTCGCCGCCGGCTGCTGGAGCGTGCTCATCGCGCTGTCGCTGACCGGGATCGGGCATCCGGGACACCATGACGTGGCCGGCGGTACCGCCGGGCTGGTGGGTGTGGCGGGTTTCCTTGCGGGCTGGCTGACGATGGTCGGCGCCATGATGCTGCCGGTCGGGGCGCGGCCGGCCCACCGCCTGGCCACACCTGTCCGCGCGCCGGCGCGCGGACAGGTGTGGAGCCTCGTGGCCTCGTTCGCCGGGGTGTGGGCCGCGTTCGGGCTGGTGGCGCTGGCCGGTGACGCAGGTGTCCACCGGCTGGTCGACGGCTGGGCGTGGCTCGGGGCGCGGCCTGGCCTGGTCCTGGCGGGCGTGCTCCTGCTCGCCGGTGCGTTCCGTCTCTGCGCGCTGGCGGCGGCCGCCGTCCGTCGTGGCAGCGGGTCGCCGCTGTCGGCGGCCGCCGCCAGCGGCAGCGGGTGGCGTGGAGGGCTCCGGCTCGGCGCGGGGTCGCTGGTCTGTGACGGGCCGTTGATGCTCGTCATGTTCGCGGCCGGCGCGGGCGACCTCGGCCTGATGGTGACGCTGACCGCCGTCATGGTCGCCGAGCGCGACGAACGCTGGGGTGGCAGGGTCGCAACCCTCACCGGTTGCGTCCTGGTCGCCGCTGGCGCCATCGTCGCTGCCGCGTCGCGCTGATCGCCTCGGTCAGTTGACGACCGCCGCCGTGGGCGTGCCGGTGGCGGCAGCGGACGGGGTAGCATGCGGCAATGCGCTGGAGGCGGCGGGTATGCCGCCACCTCGGCGACGGCGCCGGTGTGTGGGAGTGGCCTATGACCACGGCTGATGCGCTCGATCGCGGTCGCGAGTCCTTTGCGAGGCAGGAGTGGGGTGACGCGTACGCCCAGCTGACGGCCGCCGACCGGCTCGCGTCGCTGCCCGTGGATGATCTCGAGCGGCTTGCGATGGCGGCGTACCTCGTCGCCAGGGACGACGACAGCGCCGAGCTGTGGGCGCGCGCGCATCATGAGCATGTACGCCGGGGCGCGCCGGCGCGGGCCGCGCGGTGCGCCTTTTGGCTGGGCTTCGGGCTGCTGCTCCGGGGTGAGGAGGCGCGCGGTGGCGGCTGGCTCGGGCGCTCCCGCCGGCTGCTCGACGACGAGCACCATGATTGCGTGGAGCAGGGGTACCTGCTGGTGCCGGCCGCGCTGCAGCGCAGCGCCGAGGGTGATGAGGCGGGTGCGTACGCGCTCTTCGATGACGCAGGCGGCATCGGGAACCGCTTCGGCGACCCGGACCTGGTCGCGCTCGCCACGCTCGGCCGGGGCCAGACGCTGATCCGCCTCGACGACACCGCGCAGGGCGTGGGGCTGCTCGACGAGGTCATGGTCGCGGTGACGGTCGGTGAGGTGTCGCCCATCGTCGCGGGCCTGGTCTACTGCGCCGTGATCGAGGCGTTCCAGGAGATCTTCGACCTGCGCCGCGCGCAGGAGTGGACAGCGGCGCTGAGCCGCTGGTGCGCGGCCCAGCCGGACCTCGTGCCCTACCGCGGGCAGTGCATGGTGCACCGCAGCGAGATCCTGCAGCTGCACGGCGCCTGGTCCGACGCCATGGAGGAGGCGCAGCGCGCGTCCGCGCGGTTGTCGCAGCCCACGCCGCACCCGGCGGCCGGCATGGCGTTCTACCAGCAGGCCGAGCTGCACCGGCTGCGCGGTGAGTACGCGAGGGCCGAGCAGGCGTACCGGCAGGCCAACCTGTTGGGACGGTCGCCGCAGCCCGGCCTGGTGCGGTTGCGCCTCGCTCAGGGCCAGATCGATGCCGCTGTGGCGGGGATCCGCCACGTGATCGACGAGGCACGGGGCCGTGGAACGCGCTCCCAGCTGCTCGCCGCGTACGTCGAGATCATGCTCGCCACCGACGACGTGTCCGCCGCACGCGCCGCCGCCGATGAGCTGGCAGGCATCGCCGCCGATCTCGACGCGCCATTCCTGCGCGCCGTGTCGGCCTCCGCCACGGCCGCCGTCCTGCTCGCCGAGGGGGACGCGCGCGGTGCCGCCACCGACCTGCGCCGCTCGCTGACGATCTGGCAGGAGCTTGACGCACCCTACGAGGCCGCCCGTGCCCGGGTCCTGCTCGGCGCCGCCTGCCTGCGGCTCGGAGACCGCGACACCGCGGACATGGAGCTGGACGCCGCGCGGCGCGTCTTCGAACGGCTCGGCGCGGCCCCGGACGTCGCCCGGGTTCAGGAGGTCGCGCCCGCGGCGCCCCGAGCGGCGGGCGGGTTGACCGACCGCGAGCTGCAGGTGCTCACGCTGGCTGCCACCGGCCTGACCAACCGGCAGATCGCGACACAGCTCGTCATCAGCGAGCACACGGTCCGCCGTCACCTCCAGAACATCTTCGCCAAGCTGGACGTGCCGTCACGCGCCGCGGCGACCGCCTACGCCTACGAGCACGGTCTGATCTGAGCACGCTGGTACCAACGAGCCATGCCGTCCCGGCGGGCGCTTGGTACGCGTGTGCGATGAGCGTCCCCTCGCTGCTGCCTAGCGTCGGTCACAACGTCCAGACGCGACAGAGGAACAGCATCATGACGGCGACCATCGACATCACCGGACTGGAAGGCGCAGGCGTCAACCTGACGCCCGAGCAGATCGCGGGCCTCGACGCACGGATCGAAGGCCACGTGCTCCGCGCGGGTGACGGCGGGTGGGACGACGCGGTGCAGCTCTGGAACGGCATGGTCGCCAGGGTTCCTGCCCTGGTCGTCCAGCCGATCTCGGCCGCCGACGTCGTTACCGCCGTCGGGTTCGCGCGCGACCTCGGGCTGCTGCTCGGCATCAAGGGCGGGGGCCACAACATCGCCGGGACCGGCATCGCCGACCGCGGCCTGACGCTGGACATGTCCCGCATGCGCGATGTCACGGTCGACCCCGAGGCCAGGCTCGTGCACGTGGGGCCAGGATGCCTGCTGTCCGACGTCGACCGGGCGACACAGGAGCACGGCCTAGCCACGCCGCTGGGCTTCGTTTCTCAGGTCGGTGTCGCCGGGCTGACGCTCGGTGGTGGCTTGGGCTATCTGACCCGCCGCTTCGGCTGGACGGTCGACAACCTCGAACAGGTCGAGATCGTCACCGCCGACGGCGAGATCCGCACCGCAAACCGTGACGAGCACGCCGACCTGTTCTGGGCACTGCGCGGCGCCGGCGCCAACCTCGGCGTCGTCACCCGCTTCACGTTCCGCCTGCACGACGTCGGCCCCATGGTCCACGGCGGGCTCATCGCGTGGCCCTTCGCACGGGCCGGTGAGATCCTCCAGGCCTACCGGAACATCACCGCCGAGGCACCCCGTGAGCTCGCGGTGTGGCTGATGCTCTTCCGCGCCCCGCCGGCACCCTTCGTACCCGAGGAGTGGCATGGCAGGCGGCTGGTCGCCATGGCCGTGTGCTACAGCGGCGACCTCGCCGGCACCGCTGCGGTGCTCGCGCCCATACGGGCGATCGAAGACCCGGTCGTGGACCTGCTCGCCGAGCAGCCCTACACCGAGGTGCAGTCCTACCTCGATGACACCGAGCCGAAGGGGAACCACTACTACTGGAAGACCGAGTACCTCGCCGGGTTGGACGACGAGTTGCTGTCGGTGATGCGGGACCTGTACGCCGAATGCCCCATCCCGGAGGCGGACATCGGCGTGCTCCACCTCGGCGGCGCGCTCAACGAGCACGATAACGACGACGACGGCGTCGTCGGCAACCGCGACGCCCGCTTCGCCATCGGCATCAAGGGCATGTGGGAGGCCGGCGAACCCGATGCGGACGCGTACCGGGAGTGGATCCGGCAGGCATGGACGCGGATCCGACCGTTCTCCACCGGCGGCAACTACATCAACTTCCAGACCGCCGACGAGGACGATGAGCGCATCAGGCAGACCTACGGCGCCAACTTCGACCGCCTCGTCGAGGTCAAGGCGGCCTACGATCCCGACAACCTGTTCCGCGTGAACCGCAACATCGGCGGTGACCGCCGGGCGTGATCGGCGTCCTCCACCGCCCACTGCGACCGGCCTGCAACGACGTGCGTCAATGTTCGACTGGCCGATCGGGAGGACGTCGACAATGACCGGGTTGCGCGTGCTCGTCGTCGGTGCCGGAATCGCCGGTCTCGCGGTCGCGCACGCCGCACGTGACCGCGGGATCGGCGTCGAGGTGGTCGAGCGCGGTCGGCGCGCGCGACCGTGACCGAACGCGCACGTCGCGCGCGAGGCTTGCTTGAGCACAGGGCGGATGACTGGTTGGCTACGCACCGTCGGTGCACGGGTGTGGAGGACGACCGCTTGTGGATACGGAAC
>Ga0214469_1000731_pt1 | contig 11705 bp, 7 predicted proteins | sample RVTome_10_FD_187340 | JGI IMG/M metagenome (GOLD analysis project Ga0214469, IMG submission 187340) | Soil microbial communities from uranium-contaminated site in the Upper Colorado River Basin, Wyoming, United States - RVT153D57 HiSeq ... | reverse complement strand
GTCAGTTCGCCGTCCCGCCCGACAAGTGGGGCGGACGACGTGGGAAGAGCGGTGGAGCCGGAAGCCACAGCGGAATCATCTACCCGAACCACGCAGCGAACAGTGCTGGGACACAGTCTGACGCACCACACCCGCGTTGGCGGAGTCCGCTGAGGTGACGCGGCGAGGGCCGGCTCATTAGACGCCTCTCATCGGCGATTAATCATCAGGCGCTTCACCGGGGGTCACACTCAAGTTGTGGCATCGACTGCGACCTTGGCGGTGGCGGTCGGCAGTACGGCGGCCGCGGTGACGTTCGCGGTTGTCAGCATTGTCGGCTCTACATCACCACGCCCCGACCTTGGTGGCCCGGTGGTGGTCGAGCGTTCGCCGGTCACGACGCCTGCGCCCCACGCAGACGACGGAAAACCCACGGACACCGACCCAGACGCAGACTGACGTATGCGGGTGAGCGCTGTGAGAGTCGGCGGCTACTCCGTCCGTACGCGGGTTATGGCAACGGTGCTCTTCGTCGCCACGCTCGGCATGTTGCTAGCCGGGTTGACGTCCCACCTCATCCAACGTCAACGGGTTGACGCTCGCATCGATGCAGCGCTCGCTCAGGAAGTGGCCGAGTTCCGAACTCTTGCCGCGACCGGCGTAGATATCCGCACCGGTGAACCGTTCGACAGCGTCGAGTCACTGTTCTTCATTGCACTCCAGCGCAATATTCCGGATCGAAACGAAGCCATGATGGCAATGATCGACGGCCGCGTCGTACTAGTCCCGCCACCCGGTGTATCCCGCGTCCGGTTGGAACAGGACCGGCGCTTCGTAGATCTATTGCAGGACGTCGTGGCAGATGCTCGAGTGAGGGTGGTGACCGCAGACACCGATACCGGACGTCTGCACTATGTCGCGGTTCCCGTCCGGGTAGAGGGAGATCCAGCCGAAGGCCTCTACGTCGTAGCTTATGCGCGAGATCTCGAACAGGTCCTGGTCAACGACTCGACCCGCACATTCGCCACGGTGGCGCTCGTGGTGCTCATCGTGGTCGGTGCCGCCGGATGGGTCGTTGCTGGGCGGCTGCTTCAACCGATCCGGCTGCTCAACGAGACCGCTCAACGGATCAGCGAGACCGACTTGTCCGGTCGGATTCCGGTGACCGGCGGCGACGACGTTTCCGAGTTGGCGCGCACCGTGAACGCCATGCTCGACCGGCTGGAGATGGCCTTCGCCAAGCAGCGCGAGTTCCTTGATGACGCCGGTCACGAATTGCGGACACCGATCACGATCGTACGTGGGCATCTTGAGCTCATGACGCCGGACGACGTTGAAGATGTGGCCGAGTCCCGTGCCGTAGCCCTAGACGAGCTTGATCGCATGCAGCGGTTGGTCGACGATCTGGTACTGCTCGCCAAGGCGGAGCGACCGGACTTCATCCAGCCCAGCAGCATCGATCTGGACCGGCTGACCGACGAGGTCATCGACAAGGCCCGACCGTTGGCCGATCGAAACTGGCAGGTGGATGCCCGAGCACAGGCCACCGTCGAACTCGACCCGCAGCGAGTCACCCAGGCGTGGCTCCAGCTGATCGCCAACGCCGTCAAGTTCACCGAACCGGGCATGACTGTGGCGATCGGCAGTCGAATCGGCGGCGGTGACGTCCGGCTGTGGGTCCGTGACGACGGGACGGGTATTCCGCCACGTGACAGGGAGCGAATCTTCGACCGGTTCGCAAGGGCCGAAATGGGGCGCGGAATCGATGGCTCCGGCCTCGGGCTTGCAATAGTGAGAGCCATCACCGAGGCGCATGGTGGACGGGTGTGGGTCGACAGCACGCTGGGATGGGGTAGCACGTTTGTGATGCAGCTACCTGTCGCCGGACGGATGCTCGCCGACACCGACACGGTGGCCTGGACGGCGGGGAGCGGGAATGAGCCGAATACTGATCGCAGAGGACGAAGTTCGGATCGCGTCGTTCATCCGCAAGGGCCTACAATCAGCGGGGTTCGTACCGACCGTCGTGGGTGATGGACGGGCCGCTGCGGACTACGCGATGACGGGCGAATTCGACCTACTCATACTCGATCTCGGGTTGCCCGTCATGGACGGGTTTACCGTACTTCGCAAGCTGCGCCAAGCCCGCAACGAGATTCCCGTCGTGATCCTCACCGCCAGGGACTCGGTAACGGACACTGTGGCCGGTCTCGAAGGCGGGGCGAACGACTACGTAACCAAGCCGTTCCGCTTCGAGGAGCTGCTGGCCCGGATCAGGCTGCGATTACGTGACGACCGTAGCCCGGAAGCCATGGTCCTCACGCACGGCGGTCTTTCTCTCGATCTTCGAACTCGCCGAGCCGAAGTGGACGGGCGGATCGTCGACCTGTCTGCACGCGAGTTCACTCTCGCCGAGACCTTCCTGCGCAGCCCCGGCCAGGTGCTCAGCCGTGAGCAGCTGCTCAGCCGGGTGTGGGGCTACGACTTCGACCCTGGGTCCAATGTGGTCGACGTGTACGTCCGGTACTTGCGCCGCAAGCTGGGGGCAACCAGGTTCGAGACGGTCCGAGGCGTCGGTTACCGGCTCGTCTGAACGTCCATTAATGGTCCACCTGGACCAGACCTTGCCTACGGGCTGTCTGCGGACCCGCCGCTGGCACCGGAATCGGCAGACTCCTGGCCGTCCGGGTGCACTGGGTTGGGTGCGGGCACAGGTTGCGGCTTTGGTGCCGGTTGCGAATTGTCCGCAGACTTACCCGACTCGGCTGGAGCCGGTGAATCCGCGCTGTCTGCGCTCGGCGCAGAGGCCACGGAGTCGGCCGATGCTGCAGTCTGAGCAGATTCTGCGGTCGCGGCCGATGGGGCACGGGCAGCGGAATCCGCGCTGTTAGCGCTGTCCGCCTTCGGACCCATGGTCGAACCGATATCGGCCGGCCGGAACTCTGCCGGCTGAAGCTTGCTCTGGTCGTTGAGCATCACCGACGGAGCAGCCGCCGCGACGCCGATGCCCGCACCGACTGCGGCAGCGGCGCCCACGGCGATCCACTTTCTCGGGATTCTTCTGGTCTGGTCCATTACAAGCTCTCCTTCATCAGTGCGTACTCGGGACCGCTCTTGTGCCATCGTTCTCCGCCGAGATGAGGTGACCCGGAGGCGCCGATGAGAGCCTTCTCAAAGTTGGGCAGCGAGCCGGTTCGAGCTGCGGCGAACCACTGCTCGGCCAACTCGACGCGGTTGGCGACTGCTTCGCCCCAGCCCGGCTCCTGTGTGCGATATGGCCCAGGAGCGAGGGACAGCGCCACACCAGCCGCCCGGATGCGTAGCTGACGAGGGTCGACCTCGTGGTCGAACCGCCCGGTCCAATCGGCCAGCGCATCTCGGATGCCGTCACTTGCCGACGGTGCCATCACCACGAGCACCGACAGGTGCGCCAGCAGACAAGCAACGTCATCCACCCGATTCCCCGGGCCCGCGTTGTCGACGTCGAGCAAGCCCGTGACCTGCCCGCCCGTGGTGAGCAGTTGGGCTTCGTAGAAGTCGCCGTGAACCGGTTCGGATCTGTCGCCGCCATCGAGCGCGGCCTGTATTCGTGCAGCCAATGATTCCGCGCGAGTTCCGAGTTCCGGATCTATAATCGCGATCACGTCGGCGTAGTGTGCCGCGGATTCACTCCAGGATGGGCGTCGGGGCAGCTCGCCGAGCTCCGCGGGCAACCGATCGAGGATCGCCGACAGGGCGCTAGGTGAACAGGCCCGTGGGCCGAAGCGTCGTAGCGCTTTTCTCAGATTCACGCCGGGCAGCGGCTCGAGCACGACGACACCGCCATCGCTCCATCCCAGACTCCTAGGTGTAGGGAGGCCGGCGGCGCGGGTGAGCACAAGCCGACGGTGCAGGCCGACAGCCTGGCCTGGACGGAGCACCTTGACGTAGAGGCGAGTGAGATGAGTGTCAAGCTCGATCACCGCCCTGCGGCACGGACGGTAGCCGACGATCCGTACACGGACGCCGGCCGAATCGACCCCGACGGACCGCAGCAGAGCATCGACGGCGTCCCGGTCGCAAAGATCACCGAGTGAGGGAAGAAGGGGATCGGCTGGAAGCCGCCAGACCTGGACCTCGCGGTCGCCATCTGACAACCGGAGCACTCTCGCATCGACGATCGGGTCGTCGGCAGGGTCCGACGGCGAGCGAGCCCCGAGTATCTCCGTGCGCTCACCGTCTGGCCACTCGACACGAGTGCGGTACGCCGCGGTAGAACCCCTCCGTGGATGGTGATCGATTTGAGTAATCGACCACTTCCGAAGGGTGCCGCCCATAGCCTCCACGGCGGTTTCGAGCAGGCCGGCCTCCGGATCGGTGAGGATGCCATGACCCCCGTCGTCGACTGTGGTGTTGGGCATGGCCAGAGTGTTCCGTCACACCCTTACCTCGTGGTGAGGATGAGGTGAGAGAGTTCTCATCGGTGAACAATCGAGGATTCGCCGTGACAGGCGGGGCTCCGGACGGTCCTCCGGCCGGACTCGCAGACGAGGCCGGCCGTGGGGTACGGCCGGCCTCGTCCTGAAACGACAGCTCCAGATGCGTCGCCTTATCGGAGTAGTAAGGGTCGGCGGAATCCAGGCTGCCGGCTGTCGCTGCTACCACCAGGGGCTTGCGTGTCGCATGACGTCGAGTGTGCCGGCCGAATGTGACGCGCCTGTGAGCGTCTCGTGAAAGAAGTCTCATCACTGAATGCCCCTAAGCTTGCCGAGATTGCCCGCGGGTTGCCGGACACCGCCAGGTCGGGCACCCTGTCGGCAAGCGCACTGAGGAGAACCCATGGCGACGGTGCTTATCGTGGAGGACGACCCGCTGATCGCGTCGTTCATCAGTAAGGCCCTCGCCAGACACGGCTACGAAATCGAATGGGTCCAGTCTGGTAGGGCGGCGCTGGACCGCCTGGGCGAGACAGGGGTGGATCTGCAATTGCTCGACCTTGGACTCCCCGACATCGATGGACTCGAGGTACTACGACAACTCAAGGAACGCGGTGACCGGGTCCCGGTCATCGTCATCACATCCCGGAGCGACCCGGCCGATCGCGCCATCGCCGAGGACCTGGGCGTGAACGCCTATTTGACGAAGCCGTTTCCTCTCGCCGAGCTCATCGCCCTGGTCGGCGCCACGGTCTGACTCCTCCGTCAAGCGTCTCTCAGCGCAGCAGCCCGCGAACTTACCCTGGTCTGTTCGCGGACCGAACCCGTCGGAATAAAGATCTCGAAAAGCGCGCCGCGGCCGGAGCGGGCGTTCAACCGGGCATACCCACCGTGGGCCTCGGCGATCGCGGCCACGATCGACAACCCCAACCCGCTGCCGACCCGTCCGGTGGGGGATCTGACGAATCGCTCGAAGATGCGCTCCGCGTCTTCGCGCGCCACACCAGGACCGTCGTCGTGAACCCAAAGGCGAACGTGACCGCCGCTGATCTCCGAGCCAATGAGAACTGCTGCCGAAGCATCGGTGTGCTGGCAGGCATTCTCTGCGAGTTGCATGATCGCCTGGGTAAGCCGTTGGCTGTCCGCCCACACGGTTCCGGATGCGCATGATTCGAGGTCCCACGTCCGTGGGCAGAGCATCGACGCCTTACGGAACATGTCCTGCGTCCACATCTCCAGGTCGACAGGTCCGGGGGTCAGGAAGTCCGGCCGTTCTGCTCTCGCCAGCGTGAGCAGGTCTTCGACCATCCGGTTCATGCGGTCGATCTCGTTCGTAACGAGCAGCGTGGTCGCAGCACGCTCCTGCGGACCCTCTTCCAAATCAAGCAGCTCAACATGACCGCGAATGACCGTCAGTGGTGCACGCAACTCATGGCTGACCTCGTCGAGGAAGTCGCGCTGAGTGGCAAACGCCTGTTCCAGCCGGGCCAGCATGTCGTTGAACGCGGTGGCGATTCGAGAGGCCTCGTCGTCGCCATGCACCGGTATACGCCTGGTCAGGTCGGTCTCTGAAATGACTCGAGCGGTATCGGCCAGGGTGTTCAGCGGCCGCAGCACTCGACCAGCCAGGAACCATCCGACGACCGAGGCCAGCACAATCGTCCCGAAGAGAATTACGGCCATGGTGCCAACGGCGTCGGTGAGCTCCTGGCGCTCATCGGCCGGAAAGTTGGCGATCACGAACAGACCGTCGACGCCATCGCGCAGCGGTAGCGCAATGAACCGGGCGGTACCACCGCTCGTTGCGATCTCGTCGTCGGTGCGCTCATCGAGCGACAACCAGTAGTCAACAGTGTCGCTGAGATCACTGGCGGGTACGGCGTCGGCTGCGCTCTCGGTGTGGTAGACCTCAGAACCGATCAAGGCGATCAAGGTCTCACCCTCGTCGGCAACCTCACGTGCGAAGTACGCGTCGAACACCGCCGCCAGATCGGCCTCGGTCGGCGCCCGGTCGGATGGAAGCATGCCGGCCGCCACGATCTGGAACTCCTCCGTCTCACGGACCATGTTGCTTTCGATCTCCTCATCGAGACGTTCAAGCAGCGCGCCACGCAGGAGCAGGAGTGAAACAGCCGACGACCCGGCGAGTAGGACGATTACCGCAGCAAGAATGCGCACCCGCATTCCGCCCAGCAAAATCCTCCACCGGCTCAGCTTCGCCATCTGCCAATCATGGCCCCGTGCAGGCCGACGGAGGTAGCCCTACGTCAGAATGCTCAGTTCGAACGGGCGAGCCATGTCCATAAGGTGGATTATTAGTCTCGCACTACACTGCGTTCGGGTGCAGTCGAGGGGATCGCACCTTCTCACGGCTGTTGCGTGGTGCTTCTCACGCTGGGGGGGCCTTGGACACCATAACGGGCCAGGCAATGCCGGTAGTGCCGACTGCCGGATCAGATCCGCCTGATCAGGTGCGATCTGCGGGCTTCCGGAGCCCGGGGTCCGACCGAGGGGGCTCGAGTGGCCACGATCCTGATCGCTGAGGACGAACCACTCATCGGCTCGTTCCTCGAGAAGGGCCTGCGGGCCGGTGGATTCTCCACCATGTTGGTCGGCACCGGCGAGCAGGCACAGTCACTCGGCCTCAGCGGCGCGTTCGACCTGTTGATCCTCGATATCCACCTCCCCGACAGGGAGGGGTTCCAAGTGCTGCAGGAACTCCGGGCCAGGGGAAACAAGCTGCCAGTGCTCGTCCTCACCGGGCGAAGCGAGCGCGACGCGGCAGCGTGCCTCGACGCCGGCGCGGACGACTACATGACAAAGCCGTTCCGATTCGATGAGCTCCTGGCCCGCATTCGGGCCCGGCTTCGGCCGCCCGGAAGCGAAGAGCCACATGTTCTCAGCGCCGGTGGGGTTCGCCTTGATCTTCATACCCATCGAGTCACTTCGAACGACAAGGCCGTCGAGCTGACGGCCCGCGAGTTCCGCCTGGTCGAGACGTTCCTGCGGCACGCCGACCAGGTTCTCAGTCGCGAGCAACTGCTCTCACAGGTCTGGGGCTACGACTTCGATCCAGGCACAAACGTTGTGAACGTTTACATCAACTCCCTCCGCAAGAAGCTGGGGACCGAGGTCATCGAGACGGTCCGGGGCGTCGGTTACCGGCTCCGCGGACTGTGAGAGTGGCGGCGGGAGGGAGGGGGGATCCCTCCCGCCTCTGACCTCAGCCTTGGCCGAACGTGACGACCAGCTGTGGTGGATTGTCGGGTGCCTTCTCCCGGCTGTGGAACTGCTGCTCGTGGTCCTGACCTTCGACGGCGTCCCGAATCAGGAAGCCGAAGTTGTTACCAGAGTCGAACTGCCCCTGAACCTGAGCAGTGACGTTCCACTGCCGGTACCCCGAGCCAGACGTCGTCGTGGCGGCCGTACCCGTCGTGGTGGGCTGGTTCGCCCAAGTCACGCCGTTTTCGGTCCACGCGGCGTTCACAGACAAGGCCTGCAGAGTGCGTCCGTTCCTCGACGAACCCGCGTAGAGGCGTAGCGTGGCGGATTCCACGACACACCCCTCAGGAATCTCCGTTGGCAGGGCGAAGCGCACCACTGCGCGCAGGTTGGCGCCGGACTTCGACATCACCTTCAGGTTCGAATCGGTGCCCTTGTTGCTGCTCGGACTGCCTTGGTCGATCCACGCGTCGGCATTGGCACTGTAGGTCGTCGTTGTCGCGTTGCACTGCACTGGTGGCGGTGCCGGTTCCACGATCGTCCACGTATGACTTGCCGGCGTGGGGTCGGCCAGGCCGGTCAGATCGATCGCGCGCACCTGGAAGGTGTGCTCGCCGAGCGCCAGATCGGCCAGCTCCACCGGCGACTCGCAGTCCGCGAACGTGGCGCCGTCGAGCGAGCACTCGAACTCGGCGGAGGCCTGATCGGACGAGAACGTGAACGTCGCCGTCGTCTGTTCGGTGGTGGTAGGCGGAGCCAACACGATAGACGACTCCGGCGGAACCGGTGCCTCAACCGTCCAGGTGTACACCGCGGGCGTCGGGTCGACGTTTTCGGCCGCGTCAACTGCCCTGACCTGGAGTTCGTGCGAACCGATGGCGATGTCGGCGATCTCGTGCGGCGTCCCGCACTCGACGAATCCCGCACCGTCAAGGTCGCATTCGAACGTCACGCCCGGCTGGTCCGAGGTGAAGGTGAACGATGCCTCCGTGCTCGTGGTGGTCGCCGGCGGACCCGACGTGATGGTGGTGTCGGGCGGCTCCGCGGACACGATGGTCCACTCGTGCAGGTCCGGCGTCGCATCGGTGTTGCCTGCGGCATCGCGCGCCCGCACCCGGAACGTGTGGTCGCCTGGCGTCAGCCCGGTGACCTCGGTCGGAGAGGTGCAGGCCGAGAAGGCGGCCCCGTCGAGCGAGCACTCGAACGTCGCGCCCGCTTCATTCGACGAGAAGGTGAACGTGGCTGTGGTCTCCTCAGTCGGTGACGCCGGCCCGCTGTCGATCGACGTGTCGGGCGGAGTGGAGTCGACCGTCGTCCACGTGCGGACGGCAGGCGTTGGGTCCACGTTCAAGGCCTCGTCAATGGCCCGCACGGCGAAGGTGTGCTCCCCTGGGCTCAGGTCCTGAATCTGTTCGGGAGACGAGCATGACTCGAACGGCCCGCCATCGAGGGAGCATTCGAAGTCGAGGTCACCGGCAAGGGTTGTGTCGTCGCTACCGGTGAACTCGAAGTCGACGTTGGCCGACGTATTCGTCCCCGACGGGCCTGCGGTGATGGTGGTGTCGGGCGCCGTGGTGTCGGCCACGATGGTCCAGGTGAACTCGGCAGGAGTCGGGTCGGTATTGCCCGACACATCCGTGGCCCGCACGGCGAACGTGTGCTCGCCGAGCTCGAGCCCGGTGAGTTCCTCAGGCGACTCGCACGACCCGAACGGCTCTCCGTCCAGCGAGCACTCGAACGTCGACCCCGACTCGTTGGCCGAGAAGTTGAACGTCGCGCTGGTGCTCGTCGTGGTTGCTGCCGGGCCGGACGAGACGGCGGTGTTCGGCGCCGTCGTGTCCGGCTCCACCACACTCCACGAGTAGGTGGAGGGAGTTGGGTCGGGCGTTCCGCTCTCGTCGATCGCGCGCACCTCCAGCGTGTGCAAGCCGAAGGAGAGTCCGGTGAGCTCGAGCGGCGAGCTGCAGGCAGCGAAGGGTTCGCCGTCCAGTGAGCACTCGAAGGTCAGCTCAGCCACCGGCGTCACGTTGTCGGTTCCGGTGAACGTGAAGGTGGCCGTGGTCTCGATGGTGACCCCCGGTGGCCCACTGGTGAAGCTGGTCGTCGGCGGCGCAGGTGCCACGACAGTCCACTCGTAGTCCTCGAATACGGACGGGTTGCTGGCAGTGTCGTCGACGGCACGCACGGCGAACACGTGAGAGCCGACCCCGAGGCCGGTGTAGGTCACCGGTGAGCTGCACGGCTCGGTAACGCCGTCGAGGAAGCACTCGAACGCGGCGACGTCTTCGTTGGCGGCGAACTCGAACGTAGCCTCGGTGCTTTCCGTTACCTCGGCAGGGCCAGAGAGGATCTCCGCCACCGGCGGCAGGTCGACAATCCAGGTGTGGCTCTCGGGCGTCGGGTCGACAATTCCGGCCGTATCGACAGCCCGCACCTCGAACGTGTGCGTGCCGTCCAGTAGGCCCGAAAGCTCGTGCGGGGAGTCACACGTCTGGTATGCGGCGCCGTCCAGCGAGCACTCAAACGTGGCGCCCACCTCGTTCGAGGTGAACTCGAACACCGTCTCACCGACCAGGATCACCGCGGCAGGGGTCACCGTCAGCGTGGTGGTGGGTGGCGTCGTGTCGGCTGGTGCGTCGACCGTCCAGTTGAAGCTGGCCGGCGCCACCTCGACGAGGCCGAAGGTGTTGGTCGCCTGTACCTGGAAGGTGTGCTCGCCGTTGGTGAACCCAGCGTACTCGCCCGGCGACGTGCACGGCAGGAAGTCCCCGCCGTCAATCGAGCACTCGAAGGTCGAGCCGGCCTGGTCGGCCGAGAACACGAACGTGGCGTCCTGCGTCGGGCTGGGATCTGCCGGGCCGGACTCGATCGTGGTGACGGGCGGAGCGATCAGCGTCCAGGTGAACGTCGCCGGCGTCGGGTCGGCGTTGAGCGCAAGGTCGACCGTGCGCACCTCGAAGGTGTGCTCACCCGGTTCCAGGCCCTGAACGCTCTCAGGCGAGTCGCATGGCTCAAACGGCCCGCCGTCGACCGAGCACTCGAAGACGAGCTGAAGCTCAGGCGTGGCGTTGTCCGCACCGGCGAAGGTGAACTCGACGTCCGGCTCGGTCGTCGGTGTCTCCGGCGTCGTCAGGAGGGTGGTCTCGGGCGGTGAGGTGTCGGCCACCGACGTCCAGTTGTGGCTCGCCGGGGTCGGGTCCACGTTGCCCTCGAACGTCGAGTTCGGGTCGACCGGCTCGGCGTTGTCGTTTGCCCGCACCTCGAAGGTGTGGTCGCCGGGCGCGAAGTCCGGGAACTCCTCGAGGAGGTTGAACGGGCTCACGCATTCGAACCAGGCCGCCTCATCCGTGCTGTCCAGCCGGCATTCGAAGGTGAGCGCCAACGGCTGGGTCTGGTCGTCGGTGCCGGTGAACTCGAACACCGTGTCGCTGGTCCCGCCCGCCGGCGCGAGCGTGATCGTCGTGTCCGGAGGAGTCGTGTCCTCGCTCGGCGTGACGGTCCACTCGTAAACGGTGGCATCCAGCTGGGTCGCCTCGCTCTCCGGGTCGGTTGCGATGACCTGGAAGAGGTGCTCCCCTACCGCCAGCTCGGTGTAGGTCACCGGCGAGGCGCACGGCTCGAACGGGCCGAGGTCAAGCGAGCACAGGAAGGTAGCGTCGGCGACGTTGGCCTCGAACACCAGGACAGCGGTAGTGCTCGTGGTCTCGCCGCCCGTGGCCGGCTCGGTCGGGTCCTCCGGTGGGATGAAGGCCGGGCCGTCAGTGATCGTCGTCGTGAGGCCGGTGATCGTCCAGGTGTAGGTCGCCGGCGTCGGATCTGTGTTGCCCTCAAAGTCGGTCGCCCTGACCTGGAAGGAGTGCTGGCCGACCTGGGTCTCCTCGAACTGGAACTCGAAGGCGAACACGCATGCCGTGAACGGCTCGCCGTCCAGCGAGCACTCGAACGTGACGTCCGGCTCGTTTGACGAGAACGTGAAGACACCTTCGAGCAACGGTGACGACAGCGGCGGCGCGATGTCGATGAACGTGTCCGGCGCCACACCCGACGGCAGCGGGTCATACGTCCATGTGTACGTGGCCGGCGTCGGGT
>Ga0214469_1000730_pt1 | contig 11707 bp, 8 predicted proteins | sample RVTome_10_FD_187340 | JGI IMG/M metagenome (GOLD analysis project Ga0214469, IMG submission 187340) | Soil microbial communities from uranium-contaminated site in the Upper Colorado River Basin, Wyoming, United States - RVT153D57 HiSeq ... | reverse complement strand
GGCACGTCGACTGCTCGGCTACGCACCTCGATGTCCTCGATCGTGAGCGGACCGAGGTCGCGCAGCAAGTCGTGAACGCCGCCGGCATCACGCACGTGGCGATTTTCGGTGAGATGCTGTAACTCCAACTCCACGGCGGCCACGACTTCGGGATCGAGGAGCTCACGCAGCTCACCCTCTCCCAAGAGGTCACGCAACAGGTCGCGGTCGAGAGTGAGGGCGGCGGCGCGTCGTTCGGCAAGGGGCGTGTCGGCCTCGTACATGTAGGCGGCGATGAAGGAGAACAAGAGAGAAGATGCGAAGGGGCTGGGGCTGTGGGTGTCCACTCCGACTACCCGAATCTTGCGAGAGCGGATCGCACCCAGCACTTCTTGCAGAGCGGGGAGATCGAAGTCGTCTTGCAGGATCTCTCGATAAACCTCGAGGAGGATCGGGAACGTGCCGAACTGCTTGGCCACACCCAGGAGGTCGGCAGAGCGCCGGCGTTGCAGCCACAGCGGAGTCCGCTCGCCCGGCCGTCTCCGCGGGAGCAGCAGGGCGCGTCCGGACGCCTCGCGGAAGCGGGCTGCGAACAGAGCGGTGTCGGCGAGATGCTCGAGAAGGAGCGACTCCACCTCGTCGGGCTCCAGCATCAAGTCGTCCGGCGTAGGGGGGTCGTCGGAGTCGGGGAAGCGGAACGCGATCCCGTCGTCTGACCAGATCACGTCGACATCGGTGCCGTAGCGGGTGCGGAAGCGGTGCCGGAGCGCCATGGCCCAGGGGGCGTGGACCCTGGCTCCGAGAGGGGAGAGGAGGACGACGCGCCAATCGCCGATCTCGTCCTGGAACCGCTCCACGACCACCGTCTGATCCGTGGGGAGCACGCCGGTCGACTCGCGCTCCGCACTCAGGTAGGCGACCAGATTCTCCGCCGCGTGGTCGTTGAGACCGAAGTCGTCCCGAAGTCGCTCGGTGGCCGCCGCGGGGTCCAGGGCCGCCGTCTCCCTGATGAATCGGCCTACCTCCCGGCCTGTCTCGAGTGGTCGTCCCAGCATGTCGCCGTGCCAGAACGGCATCTTGGCGGGGACTCCCGGTGCCGGGACGACCTCGACCTTGTCATGGGTGATCTGGTTGATTCGCCAGGCACTCGAGCCGAGCAGGAAGGTATCTCCTTCCCGTGACTCATAGACCATCTCCTCATCGAGCTCGCCCACCCGGCTCCCGTCCGGGAGGGTCACTCTGTAGAGGCCGCGGTCGGGAATCGTGCCGGGGTTGGTCACGGCGAGCTGTCGCGCCCCGGGGCGGGCGGTGACCTCACCGGTGGCGCGGTCCCATGTCAGCCTGGGCCTCAACTCCGCGAAGAGGTCGGACGGATATCGACCGGACAGCATGTCGAGGGTCTCGTCGAACACGGTGCGGGAGAGATTGGAATAGGGCATGGCTCGCCTAGTGATCTCGTAGAGCCGGTCGGCGGTGGTCTCCCCCGCGACGGTGTGTGCCACGAGCTGCTGGGAGAGCACGTCGATCGGGTTGGCCGGGACCCGCGTCGACTCCACCTTGCGTTCCTCCATCTGCGCTGCGACCACGGTGGCCACGAGGAGATCGCCCCGGTACTTGGGGAAGATCTTGGCCCGGGAGACACCGCCCACCTGGTGTCCTGAACGGCCCACCCTCTGCAGACCCGAGGCGACCGAGTTGGGAGCCTCTATCTGCAGGACCAGGTCCACCGCACCCATGTCGATGCCCAGCTCCAGCGAGGATGTGGCCACGACGGCCTTGAGGTCTCCCCGCTTCAGGGCCTCCTCGATCTCGAGTCGCTGCTCCAGGGCCACCGATCCGTGGTGGGCACGGGAGATGTCGGCGCCGGCGAGGTTGTTGATCTCCGAGCACACCCGCTCTGCCAGACGGCGCGAGTTGGCGAACACGATGGTGGAGTTGTGTGCATTGATCTGGTCGAGCAACTCGGGGTAGACGGCGGGCCATATCGATCGAGTCGACTTGTTGTCCGGGTCGAGAGGGTCGGGCTCGCCCGGTTCGCTCATGTCCTCGACGGGAACGACGATCTCGATTTCGAGCGAGCGGTCCTGGGGAACGTCGATGACGGTGACCGGCCGGGGCGCCCAGGTGCCTTCGGTGACCGTGCCGCCCCCGAGGAAGCCGGCGATGGTCTCAAGTGGGCGCTGGGTGGCGGAGAGACCGATGCGCTGCGGGGAGATTTCGGTCACCTCCTCGAGACGCTCCAACGAGAGGGCGAGATGAGCGCCCCGCTTGGATGCGGCGACCGCGTGGACCTCGTCGACGATCACCCAGCGCACCGTGCGCAGGGCCGACCTCACGGCCGAGGTCAGCATCAAGTAGAGAGACTCGGGCGTGGTGATGAGGATGTCGGGCGGGTTCCGCTCCATCCGGCGCCTGTCCTCCTGTGGGGTGTCGCCGGTGCGCAGGAATGTGGTCAGCTCGGGGAGCGGGTCGCCACCGAGTCGCTCTGCCGCGTGGCGTATGCCTGCCAGCGGAGCGCGCAAATTGCGATCGACGTCGTGTGCCAGGGCTTTCAAGGGTGAGACATAGAGGACCCGGCACCGTTCCGATCGCTCCGGCACGGGCTCGGTGAGGAGCCGATCGAGCGTCCAGAGAAAGGCGGCGAGGGTCTTGCCCGACCCGGTGGGGGCATGGATCAGCGTGTGCTCGCCCCGTGTGATGGCGGGCCAGCCCTCTGCCTGTGCGCGTGTCGGGGAAGGGAACGAAGCCTCGAACCATGTGCGACTGGCCGGTGAGAAACTGCGCAGAGCGTCCACAGCCCGAAGGTATCAGAGGTCGGTGACAAGTTCCGACCGGATTGACGGCCCTGTCTGTGACTTGCCACGCATCCGGCCAAGACAGGAGCCCAAACCCAGGGGCCTTCGAGACCCAGTGGGCGAGGTTGCCTCGCCCACTGGGTACCGTTTGCAGACATGCGATTCTTCGCGATATTCGGGCTCGCCGCCCTCGCCGAGATGGCCACCTTTTTCTGGGTCGAGTCCCGGATCGGCCTCGGATGGGCGCTCGGCCTCGCCCTGGCGACCGCCATCGCCGGGTCGGTCCTGGTTCGGCGAGCCGGCCTGTCCGTCCTGGGGAGGTTGCGCCGGAAGGCGAGTGCGGGTCAGTTGCCGGGACGTGAGTTGAGCGATGGCGCGGCGATCCTCGTTGCCGGCGCCTTTCTCATCTCACCTGGGTTCATCACCGACACTCTGGGTTTCCTGTTGCTCATGCCCCCGGTCCGGGATCTCGTCTTCAACGCGGTTTCGCGGAGATTCACCTCACGAATGACGGTGATCGCCTCTGGTTTCGGAGCCACGACGCCGTCTGATGCCGCTCACGGGGACGTCATCGACGTCGATCCGGAGGACGTCGACTGAGGGACCTGGGGGTGACCGCGGCTTCCCCCCAGGATGGAAGGCGCCGGATCGAGGTCGCTTCAGGCGGAGAGCTCGAGGGGGAGGGCGTTGACCTCTGCGAGCTGGAGGAAGATCTCGACCACGCTGGGGTCGAATTGGGCGCCGGCGTGGCGACGTATCTCGTTGACCGCGAACTCCACCGGGAGAGCAGCCTGATAAGCCCTGGTCGACGTCATGGCGTCGAAGGCGTCGGCGACCAGCACGATGCGGCTGAGAATCGGGATCGCCGAGCCGGCCAGGCCGAAGGGATAGCCCCCGCCGTCGAAGCGCTCGTGGTGATAGAGGATGGCCTCGGCGATCTTGTGGTCGAGACGGTTGCGGGTCATCGCGAAGCCGAGCTCGGGATGACGTTCCATCAGATCACGCTCTGACTGGTCGAGAGGGCCTGGTTTTCCCAAGATCCCCGGGTCCATGTGGATCTTTCCCACGTCGTGCAACACGCCGGCGAGGGCGAGGCGATCGAGATCGTCCTCGCCCAACCCCAAGCCGCGTCCGAGGTCGACAGAGAGGTTCGAGACGCGGTGAACGTGCCCATGCAAATCCTCGATGACGTCTTCCATCACCTGGATGAGAAATGTGTCCGGTAGCTCTCTCATTCGAAACCCACGGGCGAGAGTGTCGTCATGACTAGTCCGGTTGTGGATAAGTCGTGCGTCTCATTTGCGATTCGCGACCTGGTCATCATTGAGGTAATCGCCAGTGGCCGCTATTTGGTTACCGGTAGCCACTGGGGCGTTCGGCCCAGCAAACTGGCCGGTGGTCAATCGCGGTTCTTGAGACGCTCCACGTAGCCGGCCACTGCCGCCTCGTGCTCGGGCGTGGTGTGGGCGATGGCCTGGAGTGCCGCGGAGAGCTCGAGGAACCCATCGAGGTCCATGTTGCGCGCCTGGCGGAGGAGACGCTTTGCCAGGATCACGGCCGGCCGCGGCTTGGAGGATATGGTGCGGGCGACCTCGCCCACCCTCGCCTCCAGTTTGTCCTCCGGAACCACCTCCAAGAGGACGCCGTAACTCTCCGCCTCGGCCGCGGTGATGAACCGCGCGGTTAGCGCAAGCTCCGTGGCCCGTTGCCAACCCACCACGCGGGGTAGCAGCCAGGCACCGCCGTCACCGGGGATGATCCCCATCTCGATGAATGTGTGGGCGAATCGAGCATTGCGCGATCCGAACCGCAGGTCGCAGCCGAGGACCAGGTCGAAACCGGCGCCTACCGCCGGCCCGTTGACCGAAGCGATGGTGACCAAGTCTGTGCTCGCCAGGAACCGGGTGAGCTGCTGAATGGTGTTCCGGTAGCTCTCGACCTGCTCGGAAGTCGAACCGGAGAAGAGCCCCTCTCTGGCCACCATGTCCTTGACATTCCCACCCGAGGAGAAGGCGGGGCCCTCCGCGTCGATCACGGCGACCGCGATCTCGGGATCCGTCTCGGCCTCGTCCAAGGCGTCGAGGAGATCGTCGATCATGTCCACGCCGGTGATGGCGTTTCGCGTCTCGGCGTCGGCCAGGGTGATGGTGGCCACCCCGCTCTCCGCTTTCGTCCTGATGCTCATAGGAGGCCTCTCTCGGCAGCGTGCTCGACGAATGCCCTTGCCCGCAAGGGGTCCGGTCTCTTGTTGGCGTCTCCGTCCACCTTGATGCTCGACCCGACGATCACGGTATCCACGACGTCGAGCAGACGGTCGAGGTTGTCCGTGGTCGCTCCCGACCCTACGACCATCCTGGTGCCTGCCGGGACGGCGTCCCGGACGGCCCTCGCGGCTTCGACGTCGGCCTCCTCGCCGGTCCCCGACCCGGAGACGATCACTGCGTCCGCCAACGCACGCTCGACGGTGTCGAGCGCCGCCTGCCGCGTGTCGATCCCGTGGGGAGGGGTGGCGTGTTTCACCATGACGTCGGCCCACACCTCTATGTGCGGAGCGAGCTCGGCCTTCTTGCGCTGTACCTCGGCGGCCCTGCCCACGATCGGTCCCTGATCGGTGTACATGATCCCGATGAGGACGTTGACGCGGATGAAGCGGGCACCTGTGGCGGCGGCGATGCCAAGGGCCGCCAAGGCGTCGTTGCGGAGGACGTTGACGCCGATGGGGACGCCGGTCTCTGCCACGGTCTGGACCGCGCAGGTCATCGCGGCAACCGTCTCCGGTGAGACGGAGTCGGCGAGGAATGGGACGTCGCCGAAGTTCTCGACGATGAGTGCGGGAAACCCGGCCCGCACGAGGACTTCTGCATCATCGGCGGCGGTGGCGATCACCTCGTCGATGGAGTGCCCGAACCGGGGCGAGCCTGGAAGCGGGAGGAGGTGAACCATCCCCACGAGCCGGGGGAGCGGCTCGATCACAAGAAGGTCTGGGCCAGCTCGGTTGCCTTCTCGGCGAACTCGCCGTTGACCTTGAGCCTCGTGTCGCCGGGCTCGATTCGGCGCACCGCCAGCCGGGCCCAGTCGGAGGCCGAGCCTTTGATCAGTTGGTCGGTGTCCTCGGGACCGTAGACCCACTTCGAGTATCCGGGGCCGATGACCTCGATGCGGACCGGCTCGTAGTGCTCACCTGCCTGCTTGAACGCATAGGGGAGCGTCTTCCAGCCGAACCAGCACACGTGTCGGATGCGTGGGGTGTCATCGACTTCGATCCCGAGTGTCTCGTATATGTCGAGACCGTGCATCCATGTCTCGGTGAGACGGAACGTCGCAAAGGTCCGCGCGCTCATGTCGCCGGCGATCCAGGGAAGCCGGTCGTCACCGCTCATGTGCGACAGCGGCTCGACGACCTTGGCTCGTCCTCCACGCCACCACTCGATGACGTCCTGGGGTCGCATATCGCGTCCCTTCTGGATGGGCCGCTGACGGAGTGGCTCGATGTCGGTTGCAGTCTGCCATTCCTCGATGAGGTCACCGTTCTGGACAGCGTCGGCTCCCAGGTCCTCGAAGTCGGCGAGGTGGGCGATGGTGTCCCGGACCGTCCATGGTTTGTTCGGGGTGACGAGGTCCCACACCTTGATCGGGATCCTCTGCAGAGATTGATCCAGGAACTGCTGCTCAGCTACTAGGTCTGAAAGGATGTCGCGCACCAGGCAATTCTAGTAGCCAATCTGCGGAAATCCCCAAGACGGGTGCCCCCTTACCAGGGTCTTTCTGCCTGCTCCTCGCTCATGCTCGCAGGGATTTCGGTTGTTTCGGGCAGGCTGGCGAGGTCGTTCAATCGGTCGATCAACTGCCGGAGACGGCCGAATTGGCGTCGATCGAAATAGAAGGTGATCCGGTCCAGGTTGAGGGCGTCGTCGTCTTCGATCTCAGCCTGGTTGGGCTCGGTGAGCTCGATTCCGCCCTCGACGACGATGTCGGCGAAGTCATGGTTGATGGCCGCCAACTCCTCGTCGTCGGGGGCTCGGCGCAACCTCAAGATCAGCTTCCCCGCGGTGAATCGCTGCGAGTGGTAGTTGGAGTAGAACCTGAAGATCTCGTGGCAAGCCTCGTCGAGGTCGGTGGTCTGGAGGAAGAGAGCCAGGTCGGACTCCGAGATCAGGCCCAGGGCCAACAGCTTGTCGGTGATGAAGCCGATCAATGGCCCCCAGTAGTCGGTTCCCTCGGCCTCGAGGAGCACGATCGGGTGGAGATCCGACTTCCCGGTCTGGAAGAGGGTGATCAGCTCGAAGGCCTCGTCGAGGGTGCCAAACCCCCCCGGCATGATGGCGAAGGCATGGGACTCCTTGACGAAGCCGAGCTTGCGGGTGAAGAAGTACTTGAAGTTGACCGTTCGTCCGTCGGCGATGTACTCGTTGGCGGTCGCTTCGAAGGGGAGCCGGATGTTGACTCCGTACGAGTTCTCGATACCGGCTCCCTTGCTCCCGGCTTCCATCAGCCCGGGGCCTGCACCGGTGATCACTCCCCAACCGTGGCTGGCCATGGCGGCGGCGAACTCCTCGGTGAGCGCGTAGTTGGGGTCGTCCTCCCTGATGCGTGCCGAGCCATAGATCGTCACCTTGGGCTCGGAGTGTCGTCTGAACACGAGGTTCGAGTAGCGAATCTCCTTCATCGCGGTGTTGATCAGCTTGAGGTCACCGCGGCCGGCGCCGTCCCGATGCAACTTGAGGGCGGTGACGACCAACTCTTCGATGAGGTCCTGATTGTCGTTCTCCGAGGCGTCGGCGACGAGACTGCGCAACCGTTCGTTCAACTCCTCGTTGCCGAGGTCATATGCCATCGATGGCACCGTACATGAGGAACCTCAACCGGATGCGAAAGGCTTCTCGGAAGGACCCCTGCGGACGACGGCGTTCCATACGGTCTCGTAGTGATCCCGGTCGAACCGGTCCACATGGGGCAGCACGAATTCCTCCCAGGCCTCGCGCAGCGGGTCGTCCCGGTCCGCGTAGATCAGGAGGCCGGTGGGAAGCCGGTCGAGCACCGATCGTAGGGAGAGGGGTGTTTCCACCCTGGTGCCGGTGTCGGCCTCGTCGAAAGAGGCGTTGATCTCGACCGTGAGCCGTGCGATCGCCTCGACGTAGACATCTTTGAGGTGGGGGTATCGCCGCTCCAGCATCGCCTTCACCTGCTCCTCGGCGGGAAAGCTCTTCTCCCAGATCGCCCACCGGTCGGCGAACGCCTTGTTGAGGGTCTGGGTGCCGGCGTAATCCCTGATGTCGGTGGGGTTCATCGTCCCGAAGATGCGGACATCGTCGCGCAGGCCGACGGTTTCACCGTTGGGCAGGTCGAGGGCGGCGTAGCGGTCCAATAGGCCATGCAATGCAAAAAGGGTCTCGGCCCCCGCCGCGTTGAGCTCCGACAGGTTGAGCAGTGCCGGGCCCCGCAGCGCCCTGGTGATGTCTCCGTCCTCCCATCGGCTCTCGGTCCCGCCCTTGCCGTCGCCATGGAGGTGGGTCGAGCCGATGAGTGTCACGTCGCGGACCTCACCGGTGAGAGGGATGCGGAAATAGGGCAGTTCCATGGCCGCGGCGAACTGCTCGATGTCGTGGTCCTTCCCGGTGCCCATGTGACCGCGGACCGCCACGTGCAGCGGCACGAGGCCCTCCGAGCCGCTCCGCCGCGCCTGTTCCACCTGGGCAAAGCGGTAGAGCATCCCCAGATCGACGTAGTGGGGGTCCGGCTCGGGCACCTTGCGCTCCCTGAGGTCGCCGTCGGCAGCGTCCTCGGGTATCTCGAAGGTCTCGAGCTCGATGGGCGGTCCCTCACCCTCTGGGTCCTCGAACACAACTGTTTCAGGCAATTGATCTCTCCTTGTCTTGGAATTCGGAAGCTCGCAGCCACCAGGTGTCCATGCCGGAGAAGGCGAGGCTCCTCCTCAGGGCGCCCCTGGTGCCTTCGATCATGGCATTGGCCAGTTGGTCGGGCTCGGCGACCACCTGATGACGCTGGTACGCCTGATCGACGGTGTGGTCCCCGATCCCGATCCCGATGACCGTGGTGCCGGTCGCCTCCACCGATTCGACCGAGCTGACCAGCGCCCGAATCGACCCTCGGGTCATCCCGTCGGCGAGCACCATCAGGATGCGCACGTCGGCGCCGAGCCGTCCCATGCGGTCGGAAGCGTGCACGACGTTGAACTCGTCGACGTTGGCCGCCTTCTCGAACAACGACACCGGTGGGGAAGACCGTGCGTCCTGTCGGGCCATGGCCGCGGCCCGACGCGGGTTCATCGCCGTGAAGAACAGCCCGGCCAGGGTGTTCTGGGAGTCACGCCAGCGGCGGTCGAATGGCTTGACCATGTAGTGGTTGACGGTCGATGTGAGGCGGTCGGCGGCCGACCCATGCGAGCGCTTCAGCCCGGCGGCCGCGGCCGACCTCGCTTTCACATAGCTCTCCTCGGTGTCGTCGGGACGGGCGGCGAACCCTCGATTGAACACGGCGACCTCGAAGTCGATCTGGAGCTCGTCACACAAGCGGGCCATGCTCCATGCACCGAGTACGGCGGCGGGCATGGCCCATTGGGTCCCGGCTCGGGCGCTCCGCCCCGGGCTCAACATCGATGCTGAGCCATCGACCAGGAGGGAGACGGCGTAGCGTCGCCGCGTCCGCGAGGAGCGGCGCTCGTAGAGACGCTGGTAGAGACCGGCACCGATGAAGAGGGCGGCGTGCGGCGAGACGTCACCTTGATCGAATCCCGACCTGAGCCCGCGCCGCTGGTTGGCCGCGAACAGCGGGAACAGCTCTCCGGAGAGATGCCGCTGGTCGACGGACCATCTCTTCGATGCGGCGGCGACGGCTTCGATTCCCTCGGGCCCGAAGCCGGCGAAGGCGGAGGGGATCGGGGTCACCACCAGTTTGCCTCCCTGCCCGGTGGGCAGGAAGACCTGCGGCGCCTGGCTCACCCTCAGCAGCTGATTGGTCGACTCGTCATCGGCTATGTCGGAAGCCCCCTTCCGGCCGGACTGTCCGGATCGGGCGTCGCCGGCGCGTCGGGTGTTCTGGTAGGACTCGGCGTCGGCCACGATCGGCGAGACCATCCGCACGGTGTCCACGCCCTCGGCCGCCTGCTCCGCGTCCATCTTCTCCGCCGCCTTCCTCTGCGCATTGGACGCCGTCTCCGGCATCTCGGTGATGAGGCCATGTGCGCGCGCGATCGCCTCCAGCTCGAGTGCGAGCTGGGCCACGTACCAGGGATCATCAGACCCCGCGGCCTCCTGGCAATGGCTCGTGGCGTCGTCGAGCGCAACGGCGGCCCTGGCCTCGAATCGCTTCTCCAGCAACTCGCGCTCGACGTACCCGGCGGTGAGGAGGAAACAGCCCAGCACGAACTGGCTCAGCGCGCCGGAACGCTGGATCGCCTGGCCCAGCGACGAGAGGTACAAGTCCTGCAGGACCGACCTCGCTCCCGGGTAGATCGACAGGCCCTGAGCCTCCTGGCGAGCATCCTCGAGCGAGAAGAACAGGACCTCGGCCACTGGCTTCTCGGTGCGCTCCAGCGCGGTGAGCAGGTCGATCTCCGCATCGGTTTTGAGTTTGCTGTCTACGGGCCAGTCCTCGGGCAGGGCCCTGACGTCGTCGAGATTGGTCGAGACCAGGTGCATCACCTCGTGCAGAGCCGAGGCGAGGGCGACTTCGTCGGGCGTCACCGGTGCGTTGCGGTGATACGCGGCCTGGAAGATCCGCGGGTCGCAGACGATCTCGTCCGACGAGGCAGACGACTCGGGCCCCAGTCTCACCCGGAGGTTCGGGTTGTCGGAGAGACTGCGCGCCAGCCGGGTCACGGCCGGCGCGACGCGCTGATATCGGCCGACCACCGCTTCGATCGCCTGGTCCTCGGGGCCGATCAGATCGGTCAGGAATGTCTGGTCTCGTCCGCGCACAAGCCGTTCATTGTCTCATGCCTTGTCAAACCACCGCTTCGAACTATCTCCCGCGACACCTTTACCCTGCGCTGCGTGCATTACGACTTCACCACACTCCCCAACGGTCTCCGGGTCATCACCGAGGCCATGCCCTCGCTTCGCTCGGTGGCGATGGGCTGTTGGATCGACACGGGAACCCGTGACGAGACCGCGAACGAGGCGGGGGTGTCCCACTTCCTCGAGCATCTCCTGTTCAAGGGGTCCGAGAAGCTCTCGGCCCGGGAGGTGAACGAGACGCTCGATGCGATCGGCGCCGAGTCCAACGCCTTCACCTCGAAGGAGACCACCTGTTATTGGACCCGGCTCCTCGATCAGGATCTGCCCGTGGGCCTCGACGTCCTGGCAGAGATCCTCCAGCGCCCGGCCTTCCGTGTCAACGAGATCGACTCCGAGCGTCAGGTGGTGGTCGAGGAGATCAACATGAACGAGGACGATCCCAGCGACGTCGTCTTCGAGAACTTCACCACCGCCGTCTTCGCCGGACATCCGCTCGAGGAACCGGTCCTGGGGACCAGGGAATCGATCAGGGCCATGAGCCGGGACGACATCCACGGCTACTGGAAGCGTCGCTACGGCTCAGGATCTCTGGTGGTGGCCGCGGCCGGCTCGGTCGACCACGACGATGTCGTCGAGATGGTCGCGGAGAGATTCGGTGACTGGTCCGGCGAGGGGGTCGACCACCACTCCTCTGCAGCGTCAGTCGTCTCCGCGGTCAATCTCACCCGACGTGAGACCGAACAGGCCCATCTCGTGCTCGGCGGCCCGGGTCTGCACCGCTCAGACGAGCGGCGCTGGGCATTCGAGGTCTTGACCCATGTGATGGGCTCAGGAATGTCGTCCCGTCTGTTCAGAGAGGTGCGCGAGGAGCGCGGTCTCGCCTATGCCGTCTACGGGTTCAAACTCGCCTACTCCGACAACGGCGCCTGGGGAGTCCATGTCGGCACCACACCACAC
>Ga0214469_1000728_pt1 | contig 11715 bp, 13 predicted proteins | sample RVTome_10_FD_187340 | JGI IMG/M metagenome (GOLD analysis project Ga0214469, IMG submission 187340) | Soil microbial communities from uranium-contaminated site in the Upper Colorado River Basin, Wyoming, United States - RVT153D57 HiSeq ... | reverse complement strand
TTGCCAGCTCCGTGCACGGCCGGTGCCCCGGCGATTGCGGCATGCGGTTCTCGACCTGGCAGGCGTTGGTGGCGGAGCCGGAGTTGACGTACAGTCCGCCCCGGGCATCGATCGCGAACGGATGCATGGGATGGTCGCCGGTCAGTGGCAGTCCCGAAACGATCGTCTTGGGACTGCCCGTCGGCGCGATCGCGTCGTCCGGCAGTTCGTAGCGGACGATGCGATCGTTCGCCTCCGCGTGGAGGCTGCCGTCATAGAGCGCGATGCCGGTCCCGCCGTGAGCGCCTTGCGCGAGGGTTCCGCCGAAGCGGACCGTGGTATCCGCCTGGCCGTCGCCGTCGTGATCCTGCAGGGCCACGAGGAAGCCGCCCGGAGGAGGCGTGTCGTTGCGGCTCCAGGTGTTGACGTAGACCACCCCGTTCGGAGCGACGACGAGGTGCCGGGCGTGGCCGACGTTGTCGGCGACTACGGTCGCGCAGAACCCGGGAGGTAGCGTGATCCCGCCGTTGTCGTCCGCGCGGGCCGCCGCCGGCGCGGCGGCGGGCTGATCTTGCGCAGCCGATGGCGAGCCGTCCATCAGCGTCATGCCGAGGATCTGCAACGTCATCGCAGCAAACCGCGTGGCTTGGGCGCGATGGTTGGAATGACTTCTCATGACGTGCGTCTCCTGGCGAGTGCAGTTGAGGTTCGGAGCCGGATCGGGTCTTGGGCGACAGCAGGCGATGGTCGCGTCGCCCCGTGGCTGCCGCCGCCAGGGCCTGGTCGGCTGATGGCCGCGCGCCGCTCAGGCGGCTTGGCGCGCCAAGAGCCCCTCGATCTCGGCGCGTTCCCGCGGACCGAGGCGGAAGTCGGCCGCGCCGGACACGCCCAGCATCTGGCCGGGCCGGCGCGCCCCGACGATGGCGCCGGTCACCGCGGGATTGCCCAGCGCCCAGGCGACCGCGACTTCGGCCGGCGTGCGCCCGTAGCGGTCGCCGATGGCGCGCAGTAGACCGACCAGCTTCAGGTGGCGCGATAGCTGCGGCTCGCGGAAGTCCTCATGCTCCCGCCGCCAGTCGTCAGCCGGCAAGGCCGCGATCCGCGCGCGCGTCATCGCGCCTGTGAGCAGCCCCGACGCCATCGGCGAGTAGGTGATCTCGCCGATGTTCTCCCGAGTGACGAACGGCAGGATCTCTGGCTCGACCTCCCGATGTAGGAGTGAGTGGCGTGGCTGAAGCGACTTGATCGGGGCGATCGCCTGCGCCCGGTTCATTTGGGCGACATTGAAATTGGACACGCCGATGTTGCGGACCTTGCCCTCGCGCTGGAGCGCGGCCATGGTCGACCAGCCTTCCTCGATGTCATGATCGGGGTTCGGCCAGTGGATCTGGTACAGATCGATGGCGTCGACCTTGAGCCGGCGCAGGCTGGCCTCGCACTCGCGCCGGATCGAAAGGGCCTTGAGACTGTGGCCGATGGTCCGGTGCTCGTTCCAGACCATGCTGCACTTCGTGAACACGTACGGCCGGTCTCGTACCCCTTCGAGCGCGCGCGCGACCACCTCCTCCGAATGGCCGAGGCCATAGACCGCCGCCGTGTCGATCCAGTTGACGCCGGCATCCAGGGCCTCGCGGATGGCCGCGATCGAGTCCCGGTCGTCCTGGGCTCCCCAGGCGAATTCCCAGCCCGATCCGCCGATCGCCCATGCGCCGAAGCCGATCGGGGTGATGTGCAAGTCCGAGTTCCCAAGTTGTCGGGCCTTCATGCGCGTTTCCTTCCCGATATTGAGCCGTTTCTGATCAGTGCACGCTTGCACCGTTACGCCGCGATCATGCCGTGGGGGTCGATCACGAATTTCTTGGCGACGCCGCGATGCACCGGCACGGGACAGGGTCGAACCGGCCAAGCCCTGATCCGGCACCGGATGAGCGCTTGGGAGATCCGGCTGCGACCTTGCTACATCGCGTCGCACGCCGCGCCGAGTGAAGTTGGGTGAAGGCCGGTCAAGTTCGGTCAAGTGTGAAGAAGCGCGCCCGGGCCCGCGCAGTGCGCTGGCCAGTGTCTCTGCCGCGCGCCAGCGCTCGACCGGACCTCGAACCGCCGTCGTGGTCGACCCGGCTCTACGAATAGGACCACGCGGGCACCGCGTGGACAGGGGGAGCTTCGCCGATCGACGCGTCGCCCGTCGGCGAAGAGGGCCTTGCCTGCGCCGCGCCGGCGTCGTCGATCTGACGACCGCAGAGCGCCAGCCTTTCGGCTGTGGTCCGCTGGACCGGACCCGCATATCCGGCATGGCGGAGCTCGACCTGGTCGAGCTCGCCGCTGGTGCGGAGCTTCTCCAGCGCGTAGGCGCGGGTTGTGCCGAGGAGCTGGTAGCAGGGCACGGCGCCACCGACGTCCGCCGCGAGGAGCGACTTGGCAACCAGGTTGGCGACCCGCTCGACCACCTCCGGCGCACTGATCCCGCCGCCCGCCGCGACCGCGCTCGCCGCCTCCAGGGTGAAGCCGCCGGCGAACACCGCAAGCCGCCGCAGCATCACGCGCTCGGGCTCGGGCAGCAGCTCGTGATCCCAGTCGAGCGACGCGCGCATCGTCTGGTGCCGCGGCGCCGCCGGGCGGCGCCCGCCGGTGAGCAGCTGGAGAGGATCGTCGAGATGCGTCGCGAGGCCGCGCACCCCGAAGGCGTCCATGCGGGCTGCGGCCAACTCGATGGCGAGCGGGATGCCATCCGGCCTGCGGCAGATGGCGGCGACCACCGGAGCGTCCCGATCGCCGAGCTCGAACCCGCCCAGGATCGCCGCCGCGCGCTGGACGAACAGCTGCACCGCCGGGAAGCGAAGCGCCTCGGCCGCCGTGAGCCCGGCCGATGGGGAAGGGCTCTCCAGCGGCGACAGGCGGTGCCCGTGCTCGCCCTCTGCGTGCAGCGGCTCGCGGCTGGTGGCCAGGATCTGCACGCCCGGGGCGCCGCGGAGGATGCTGACCGCCGAGGCGGCGACCGCCTCGATCACGTGCTCGCAGTTGTCGAGCACGAGCAGCATCCGCTTGGTCCTCGAAGGTGATCAGGCCAGCGATCGAAGGGTCCGACCGGGCCTCGAGCCCGAGAAGCGGGTTGCTCGCCGGGCGGCGTGGATGCCGACGCACTCGGTCGAGGCATGATCCACCGTGACGAAGATCGACGCCTGGCCCTCGCCGGTCAGGGTCGAGGTCAGATCGGTGCCCCACATGTCATCGACCCGCTCCGTGCGGATGGTGCCGTCGCGGGCTTTCGGCCCATGCGGCCGGCCGACCCGGCCTGGCGCCAGCAGGTCGTGCTCGCGCATCAGGCGGAGCACGCGCCGCTTGGAGATGCGGATGCCGGCGAAGCGCAGCCGCGCCCAGACTTTGCGATGGCCCTCGCCGTGGAACGGGCTCGCTGCCAGCAACTTGCGGATCGCGGCGACCAGCGCCTCGTCCGGCAAGCACGCGGTCAGCACGACGATCGCCACGGCGCCCACCGTGGTGCCGACCATGCGGTACCACCCCTTGCGCAGCGAAGCGCCGAGATGGGGCTGGCACAAGATCGCCGCGGACGTGCCGGCCCAATAGGCATTGTCGAGCTCGAGCCAGAACGCGACGTACAGGGCGAGACAGACCGAAGCCCACAGGCGCAGGCCGAAGAGCAGGGGCGGCGCGACCGCTCTCAACGCATCATGGCGCCACCTGGCATCAAAGATCACCCCAATGGCCGCCGTCGGCCGCTCAACCGATGTCTGGTTTCTGTTGCGGGGCGAATCTGGCTCATGGCATTCCGGCGGGCGACGACCGCCATCACGCTTGTCTACCGCGCACAGCAGGCCAGCAGCATGGCCCAGCCGCCGCCCGCCCGCCCTCATCAAACCGTGTCTACGACCCGGGACGACGCGGGCCGTGATCAGGCAGTGAGCGGCGCGCCGATCGACGTATTGCGTTAGAGCGAAGAGGCCCAATCGTGCCGAAGGCGGTCGATCTGAGAGAGACACCCTGCGAGCTGGTCGTTGGCGGGCGGCGAGTGCCATCCGGGCTCGGTCCGCTGATCCTGCAGGTGTTCGGCATGGCGTCGCTCGACCTGCTCGCGCTCGCCACTGTCGGCGAGCTTTTCGAAGGCGTAGGCCCGTGTCGTTCCGAACAGCCGATAGCAGGGTGCCGGACCTTCGACGTCAGCCGCGACGAGCGACTTCGTGACCAGGCCCGCAACGCAGGCGACGACATCCGCGGCGGGGATCTCGGCGCTCGCCGCGACCACGCTCGCCGCCTCCAGCGTGAAGCCGCCGGCGAAGACGGCAAGGCGCCGCAGGACCACGCGCTCCGGCTCGGGCAGCAGCTTTTGGCTCCAGTCAAGGGCGGTCCGTAACGAGTAATGCCGCGGCAGCGTCGGGCGGCGCCCACTCGTGAGCAGCTGCAGGCGATCGGGGAGATGCGCCGCGAGCCCCCGCAGCCCGAAGGCGTCCACGCGCGCGGCCGCGAACTCGATCGCCATCGGGTGGCCATCCAGCCTACAGCAGATATCGGCGACAATGGGGGCGTCCTCATCGCCGAGCTCGAACCTGCCCAGGACCGCCGCCGTACGCTGGACGAACAATTCTACGGCAGGGAATCTGAGCGCCTCCGCCGCCGCGAGCGGCGCCGATGTCGGCGGGCATTGCAGCGCCGGCAGACGGTACACGTGCTCGCCTGCCGCGCGCAGCGGCTCGCGGCTGGTCGCCAGGATCTGCACGTCGGGCGCGCGGCTTCGCACCTCGGCCGCCAGGGCAGCAGCGGTCTCAATGACATGCTCGCAGTTGTCGAGCACAAGCAGCATCTGCTTGCCTCGCAACGCCGCGATCACGTCGTCGATCTGATGGCCGGCGTTGATCTCGAGGCCAAGCGCCGCGGCAACTGCGCCGGGCACCAGGTGTGGGTCGACGAGCGGCGCCAGATCGACGAATTCGACGTCGAGCTGCGACGACGAGATCAGCTCCCTGGCCACCGCGAGCGCAACCGTGGTCTTGCCGATTCCGCCCGGTCCGACGATGGTCATGAAGCGCTGGTGGGACAGTTGAGCGGCGAATTCCCTTACGGTGTCGGCGCGTCCGATCATGCGCGCCACTGGAGTCGGCAGGCTTGGCGAGCGCTCGACGCCGGACGCCAGGGTCGGCAGCACCTCCGAGAATACGACTGGAGCCACGAAGCGGTAGCCTCGTCCGTAAACCGTCGCCAGAAAGCGGTTGCTGCCGTGACGATCGCCCAGCGCCCGGCGCAAGCCCGCGACCTGCACCTTGAGATTGCCCTCCTCGACGAAGGTGCTGGGCCAGACACGGGCCATGAGCTCGTCCTTGCTGACCAGCTGGCCGGAACGCTCGAGCAGAGCGATCAGAATCTCCAGGGCGCGACTGCCGAGCCGCACGGGCTCGTCTCCCGCCAGCAGGAGCCGTCGCGCTGGCAGAAGTCGGAAGTGCCCGAACGCGATCGCGCGCTCGGCCGGGGCCGCGCCCCGATCGGTTGCCCTGAACAGGCTCTTGAGCGGCCTATCGGCGTGACGCTCGGCCTCGGGCAAATGCTGCTGAGCTGTCGATCCGGCGGTGATCATAACCCATTCCCATCTCTCTAGTCGTGTCCGAGGGCCGAATGGATGCCGCCGATCAGTTCGTCCTCATCGAAGGGCTTGGTCAGGTAGCGGACGACCCCGGCCTTCAGAGCGCGCGTGCGCACCCGATCGTCGGGGTGGGCCGTGATCAGGATGGTCGGAATCGGGTTGCCCGATCCCACCAGGTGACGGTGCAGCTCTGGCCCGGTCATCCCGGGCATCCTCACGTCGGCGATCAGGCAGGAGGTGCGATCGAGGCGCCCGGACTTCAGAAAGTCCGCGGCGCACGGGTACGCCTCGGTGCTGAAACCCAACGCTCTCAACAGACTCATGATTGCCTCGCGGACCGATGCGTCGTCGTCGACGATTGCGATCACTGGCTGCTTTTTCGGCATTCCGGTCTTCGTCCTCGGTTTCGAGAGTAGATTGGCGCACACAATGGCTCGAAACCATTGCACAGGGGTACGGTTCGCCTAGACGTGCGGGATGATCGATGATCCGAAGGATCAACGCCACTTATATAATGGTTTAAGCATGCCGAGTCTGTCCGCCATCCGGACCAACTCGGCCAAGAATTTCGCCCCCATCTTTCGCGTGACGTGGCCGCGATGAACCTTCACTGTAATCTCGCTGACGTTGAGATCGTCCGCAATCTGCTTGTTCATGCGCCCGCTGACGACAAGCGCCATGATCTCTCGTTCGCGCGGCGTCAACGAGCCAAAGCGCTCATCCAGTTTCGCCATGGCCGCGGCGTCGCGGCGCCGGGCACGGTCGCGCTCGATCCCCAGCTGGATGGCATCGAGCAGTTCCTGATCATGGAATGGCTTGGTCAGGAACTCAATCGCTCCGGCCTTGATCGCCCGCACAGACATCGGAATGTCGCCGTGTCCGGTGATGAACACGATCGGAAGCTGAATGCCGGAGTCGGCCAGCTCGCGCTGAAAATCCAGTCCGCTGCGCCCCGGCAATCGGACATCCAGCACCAGGCAACCGGGCGCGTCGGGTCGCTTGTTCTGCAAGAACTCCTGGGCCGACCCGAACGACTGCACTTCCAGGTTGATGGAGCGCAACAGGCCTGCAAGAGCGTCTCGGACCGACGATCGTCGTCGATTACGAAAACGACCGGTTGCTCCTCGTCCATGAGACACCCCCACGTCGTTCGCCAACGACCGTGCACGATGGCCGTCGGTCAGCCCTCCGATGCGTCGGCTCGGGCTTTTGTCACGGAGCGCTTGGCCTTGCCGCCCGCCTGGCCATCTCATCCTGAAAAGCGCAATCTGTTCAATGCCAGATCAGCTCCAGGAATCAAAGCTTACGCATTCGCTAGAATGGCCATAAAGAGTCGCCTCACGCGGCCCGATCGGGCACCCGTTGCCGATCACCAGTCGACCTGCGCGCGGACGCCCCCGCCGTAGATGACGTTCTGCGAGCCGGTAGCGGCGGCATCGGTCTCCCTGGCATTGAAGACCTGGGTAACCGCGCCGTCGAGCATGAAGCGGACGTAGTCGGCCAGTGAAGTGTGGTAGATCTCGTTAAGAACCGTAGAAGACACCAACTATCGCGACGATCGTCTAGGAAGTAGCCCGTCGATTTCTTGGCGCCCGCGTCGTCCGCGATCTACAGCCCGCCGTCGGAGCCGAGCGCAAGGCCGGCTGGGCGGTGCGCCATCGTTCAGGCGTCGCGGCCGGGTGGCTGATAGAACTGCGGACGCTGGGCCGGATCCTTTGGCGGTGGCGCCGGTTGTGGCTGGGCGTAAAACTTGCGCTCGCCGTCATCGAGCGAGGGCTCGAATGGCAGGCGCATCTGCACGTCGCCGCCGTTCTGCTCGGCCGCGCGCATCGCCCGCTGCAGTTGCTCGGCGCTGGCCCGGTCCCACGGCAGGACATAGGCGCGGGGTTCGGCGAGGTCGGGCAGCTGCAGCCAGAGATAGATGCCCTCATCCTCGACTAGGCGGGAGGCCAGCACCGCGGCGTCCGCGGCCTCCGTCTGCCACCACTCGAGCCCGACCGGCTTGGGCTTGCTCAGGAGGTCGACCAGGCTTGCGTACGAGACCGGCAGAAACAGGACGGAGATCGCGAGCGCCGCACCTTTGACGATAAGGCGGCGCGGTGCCCAGATGCTGATCAGGCTGAGCGCGGCCGCGAGCGTGGCGGTGATGACGAAGAGCTGGGTCAGGCCAGTCATGAGCCGCTCCGCAATGGCTTGAATAGATTGTGCACGCTGCCCGGCACGAGGCGGCCGTCGGCACTCAGCGTGAACCGGAAGACGGTCAGCTCCTCGCCTTCGTGCGCCAGGCGCACCTTGCTTGCCAGCAACTGCCGGGTCTTCTGTCCGCCGCTGTCCTTCACGCTGGTGACCACCGTCGCCGGTACCGAAGGTGCTTTCGAGAGGGTCCGGTAGAGGTGCAGATTGACCGTGTACTCGCCCGGCGCGATGCCGCGAGAGTAAGAGGTCTCGTAGTTCAGTCCGGTGACGTCGCCGGGCTTGCCGAGATCGTCGCGAAGCAGGTTGAACACTGCCCCGCCCTTGTTCGAATAGCCGACCGGAACATCTCCCGGAGCCTGTACCCAAAGATCGACGTCGGCATCGATCTCGTCGGGCCAGCGCACCTCGACGATCACGTTGCCGGGAGGGGCGACGTCATCGGCGGTCTTGGCACCGGGCGGGTTGAGGTGCGGCAGCAGCATGACCACGACGGCGACGAAGCCGACCAGAGCCAGCATGACCACATCGCGGAATACGGTGCCGCCGGCGTCTTCGTCGAGTGGGTCAGGACCGAGCATGCCGCTCTCCCGACTCGATCACGGCGATCAGCAGCTTCGCGGCGGCGCCTTCTAGCAGGCGGACGTTGACCATGAGCCACAGGTTCAGGATCGAGCCGACCAACGTCGTATAGAGCGCGACCGACATGCCGCCGATCAGCGTCGAGACCATCGGCCCGATCGCATTGACGTCCGAGGCGGCCTCCGGACGCACGCCGGACAGCGCCATGATGAAGCCGACGACCGTGCCGATCAGGCCGAGCAGCACGAGGCTGTTGGCGAGGTGTCGGATCGGCGCGACCCGGCTGCCGAGCCTCAGTCGCAGGCTCGAGACGAGCAGCGAGCGGCTCTGGGCATCGCGCCGCTCGCCGAGGCGGAGATGTTCCGGTAGCGATGCGCCGGGAAACGCCTCGAGACGTCCGACGTCATTGAGCTCCCGGCTGAGCCGGGCGGCGCGCTGGCCGCTCCACACCAGCCCCACCAGAAACACGGCGATGATCATGCGGCACAGGCCACCCTCGTCGGCGGCAAGCAGCGCACCGACCCAACCCTGACCGACGGCAGCGCCAACCAGCGCTAGTGCCACCGCATTGGCCAGGATGAAATGTAGCAGCAGCAAGTGTCGGTGAGCGATCGGATCATCGCGCGTGAGCGTCCGGTAGAGCCCGCCAAGCGGCCCCCACCCTGACGCCTCACGCTGTCGCGCCAGCGCATCGAATCTCGGCTTGTCCGCCGGGATCGCCCGCGGCCAGTCGACGATCCCGTGCTCGGCGCGGGCCAAAGGATCGCGCATGCTCATACTTGCCGCCACACCGCTGATTCGGTTGGATGCTGGCCTATCTGCCGTCATGATGCCTCCGATCGTGGGCGACCATCCCGTGCTTGGAAGTCGGCAATCACGACTGGCCTCCAGTTCTCAAAGACCAGCCGATTGCCCCAGGCGGGGTCGATGGGCGCAATGAGGTTGATGCCTCCGGCCGCGGCGGACGCCTGGCGCGCCCTGTCACGAGTGCTTGCAGCCTTGCTTCCGTGGCACCAAGCCGGAATGTTACCCTTCGTCAGGGCGCCGGGCGAATGAAGTCGAGTAAATCCAAGTGAAGCATGGTAAAGCCATCAAGACACACCATAGTATCGATCGCCTTGTCTGGGGCAGGGGCCTTCACCAAGGATAACCGAGATTTACCATCCCTAACTCGGCCTGCCGCGCGAGGCGGCGTAGCAGTCTCCCGACTACCCGGGAGATCGCCATGCCGGCGGTGGGCGCGACGGCTTCCGGCCAGGCATCGACCGCATCCCTGGCCGGCGCAGGCGCTGCTGCGCCCATGCTCAATCCATCAGCAAGGGCAGGCAAAGACTTATGGAAATGCTTGCGAGCGTCGTCCCCCTCGGTCTTCTGAGCGCGGCCATCGCGGTCGCGCTATGGGCCTGGTACGACATCCGCGATCTCGCGATTGACTGGCAGCAGGTCCATGCTCACCGGCGCGGGCGCGACCTCCCTGGTCTGGGCCGGCCCGATGTCTTGCTGTTCTTTTCTGGCCGAACTGGCTACAAGGAGCGTGCGCGGGAAGTGAATGAGACGTCGCCCGAGAACCCATCTGACAAAGACCGACGAGCGGACGTCGATGACCGGCGGTAGGCCTGCCCTCACCTGGACCGCGGGCGCCATAGCCGCGCTGATCCGGCGCTGTCGCAAGCTCAAAGGACCTGTCCGATGCCGCGAGGATATGACCGCGCGCTCTACATTCTGCCGTTCGATCATCGCGGCTCCTTCCGGTCCGGGCTGTTCGGCTGGAAGCCTCCCTTGAGCGATGCGCAGACAGCCGAAATCGCCAGCGCCAAGAAGGGATGGTTTCCGATCGGCGCTTGCCGCTGGCGTGCCCAAGGAAAAGGCGGGCATTCTGGTAGACGAGCAATTTGGTGCCGCCATCCTGCACGATGCGGCCGCCAAAGGTATCATCACCGCCTGCCCGGCCGAAAAGAGTGGGCAGGACGAGTTCGATTTCGAGTATGGCGAGGGTTTCGCGCGCCATATCGAGGCCTTCGAGCCGACCTTCTGCAAGGTGCTGGTACGCTATAACCCGGAGGGCGACCGCGCGTTGAACCAAAGACAGGCCGCCCGATTGAAACGCCTGTCCGAAGTTCTCGCGGCCGAGAACCGCAGTCGCTTCATGTTCGAGCTCCTGGTGCCGCCGGAGAAGGCGCAGCTCGACAAGGTCAACGGCGACAGGAGGGCCTATGATCTCGAACTCAGGCCTCGCTTGATGGTCGAGGCCATCCGCGAACTCCAAGGTGCCGGCGTCGAGCCGGATGTGTGGAAGGTGGAAGGCCTCGATCGCCGCGAGGATTGCCGGGAGATCGTGGCGGCGGCACGGGACCGCGGCCGCGACCATGTCGGCTGCATCATTCTCGGCCGCGGCGAGGATCACCGCAAGGTGCGGGAGTGGCTCCAGGTCGCGGCGCGGGTGCCGGGGTTCATCGGTTTTGCGGTCGGCCGCACCGATTTCTGGGACCCGCTGGTCGCCTGGCGAAGCAAGAGCGCAACGCGGGAGCAGGCTGTGGCCGAAATCGCGGCGCGCTATCGCGAGTTTGTGGATCTCTTCGAGAAGGACGACAATCGTCCGTCAACGCGGCCCCTCTGATCGGGCCCGATCGGATGCAGGAAATGGGGAGTCCAGTGGCATGACAGGGCAAGACCTCGATCAGCTTGCGATCAACACGATCCGCACGCTCTCCATCGACGCGGTGCAGCAGGCGAACTCGGGCCATCCCGGCACACCAATGGCGTTGGCGCCGCTGGTCTATACCCTGTGGAACCGGGTCATGCGCTTCGATCCGAAGGACCCGATCTGGCCGAACCGCGACCGCTTCGTCCTGTCGAACGGTCATGCCTCGATGCTGCTGTGGTCCGTGCTGCATCTGACCGGCACCCGGGCGGTGAACGCGGAGTACGAGCGCCTCGGCGAGCCGTCGGTCACCCTCGACGACATCCGCCACTTCCGCCAGCTCGACAGCAAGGCGCCGGGCCATCCCGAATATCACTGGGTCTCCGGGGTCGAGACGACGACCGGACCGCTGGGACAGGGGATCGCCACCAGCGTCGGCATGGCGATCGCACGCAAGTGGCTCGGCAGCCGCTACAACCGGCCCGGCTTCGACGTCTTCGATTATGATCTCTATGCGGTCTGCGGCGACGGCTGCCTGATGGAAGGGGTCGGCTCGGAGGCGGCTTCGCTGGCCGGCCACCTCGGCCTCGACGATCTGTGCTGGATCTACGACAACAATCACATCACCATCGAAGGCAATACCCGCATCGCCTTCACCGAGGATGTCGCGGGCCGCTTCCTCAGCTACCGATGGAACGTGCTGCGGGTCGGCGACGCCAACGATCTGCAG
>Ga0214469_1000726_pt1 | contig 11719 bp, 9 predicted proteins | sample RVTome_10_FD_187340 | JGI IMG/M metagenome (GOLD analysis project Ga0214469, IMG submission 187340) | Soil microbial communities from uranium-contaminated site in the Upper Colorado River Basin, Wyoming, United States - RVT153D57 HiSeq ... | reverse complement strand
GGTCTCTCGACAATCTCGTCTTCGAGGAGTCTCCTGCGGACAGCATCCCCCTGCAGCCTCCTTTCCAGCTGATCACGGCATTCGACGTGATCCACGATCTCGCCGACCCGGGAGCGGGACTGCAGAGGATCCGCTCCGCTCTCAGCCCCGACGGGGTGTTCTTGATGATGGAGCCCAATGTCAGCAGCCGTCTCGAGGACAACCTGCATGACATCGGTGCCCTCATCTACGGGATGTCGGCACTGCACTGCATGACACAGTCCCTTGCCGCCGGCGGCGAGGGAGTGGGAGCCGCCTGGGGTCGGGAGCAGGCCGAGGCCTACGCCAGGCAGGCCGGGTTCTCCACCTTCGAGCCCCTCGGTGACATCACCAACAAGTTCTCCGCGTTCTACCTCCTCCAACCCTGAACGGGACGCCTCGGCTCTCCTCAGGAACTGGGACCCGAGTACGGGTCGTACCACCCGAGGATGTGGGGCCCACTCACCAGGCCCCGCCACCCCCACCACCACTGCCGCCACCGCCACCACCGGAGAAGCCGCCACCTCCGCCAGAGCCACTCGAAGGTGGGGTGAAGGCGCCGGAGAGGGCGGACTCGAGACCGACGAAGGCATTCTGAGTGGGCCCGCCGCCATACCCGTTGTTGCCGTACCAGTAGAGCGAGGAGGCCTGCTCCAATTCCACCGGAGCAACGAGACGGGCCTGCTCCAAGACCTGCTCGGCAACCCCCAAGGAGATGCCATAGACCAAGAACTGGTCCCACAGGGCGAGAGAGATCGGTGGGGCTTCCTCGAGTCGGGAGAAGTCGCGCAGGTACCTGCGGAAGGCAATCCACTGCTCCGCTTCCAGGGCGCCTTTCCTGGTACGTCTCGTCTTGACCCGACGAAAACTGAGTAGCACGAAGAGAATCACCACCCCGGCGACGGCACCGATGAGAAGGAGCACCACGAAAGCCTCCTGCTCGGGACGCTCGGCGAATCGACGGGGCAGCCAGAAGAAGGCCAGGACCACGAGACCGATGGCGCCCAGCCGCACCAGCCAGGCGACCGACGAGCCGGAATCGTCGAGGAGCCGGGCCCTTCGAACCGCTCCGAGAGCACGCTCGCGGAAGGTCTCATAGGTCTTGGCATTGGCGGCGGCGTCCGACCTGATGGCGTCGTTGAGCTCGTGAAGGGGCATGGGACCGTCGGCGAGGGCCCGCCGGAGGACGGTGAGCACCGATTGCTCGAAGTCCCTGAGCCCGGTCTCCCGGTCGGTCAGCCCGATCACGAGATCGGTGATCTCCTCGGAGCGGAGACCTCCCCAGGTGACCTTGGTCGTCTGGGTCGGCTCGGCGGTGATCACGCCTTGACGGATGAGATCGAACAAAGTGGCCGTGAACTGCTTCTCGCTGACCGCACCCTGGCTGACGAGCGCTCCGACCTCGGCCGGCTTCAGCTCCGACGGTGGGAACTGCTCGTATTCGCGGTCATAACCCGTTCGCGGCTCTCTCCCGTACCTCAGGTATACGAGGCCGCCGGCACCACCTACCAACCCCACGAAGACCAACGCCCCGGCGACGAGGCCATTGCGCGCCGCGCTGCGGGCATCGTTGGCCCGGTCCGCCCAATCCTCCTCCTCGCCGAGGATGACATCCTGGCCGGCCCCGGCGATGACCGTCACTCCGTCCGAGGAGGTGAGGAGGGCCGGCGGGAACAGGACCCGGATCTCGACGAACCGATGCGGTGGCACTCCTCGTGCGATCAGACCCGGGGATTGCCCGTCCTCACCGAGGGAGGTCTCACCGTCGATCCCGTATGGGTGGCCGTACACCCTCACCTCTCCGTCGGAACCGCCAGCAGGCAGGATCACTTCTGCAGTCACCAGATCGGCTCTCACCTCCCACTGCTCACCCCAGACTTTGAACAACAGATCGGCCACGTCGTCGTACACCGTGACCACGCGGCTCATCCGGTAGACGAGCTCGAACGTGCGTAGCTCGTTGTTCGATGCGTGGTGCCACACCACTCTGGCGAAGCTCGACTGCTCGTCGAGCCCGTAGGTACCCGCCGGCGAGGAGCAGCCCAACCAGGCGCACCCACCCGAGTCGTAGGTGATCACCTCGTCGCTGATGGAGACGAATTCGAAGGTCTCGTCACCTCGCAACGGTATGTCCCGGTATGCACCCGAGAACGAACCGTCGAAGTCGAAAGTGAGCCGTTCGGTGACGAGGAGCGTGCCGTCCTGTTCCACCTCGATGGTTACGTCCGCCTCCACGATGTGGTAGGACTTGGCCAGGGCCGGCGTGACCGGGAGAACCACCAGGGCGACGACGGCGGTCAGCCAGAGGAGACGTCTCACTTGGAGTTCAGAACTCGACCGCCGGTGCTTCCTCGGCCTCGTCACCGGCCTCGAAGAACTCCCGCTCGTCGAATCCGAACGTCGACGCAACGATGTTCGTCGGCACCTGCTGGACCTTGTTGTTGTAGGTGAGGACGGTGTCGTTGTATATCTGGCGACTTACCGCGATCCGGTTCTCGGTCTCGCTCAACTCGGCCTGGAGACCCTGGAAGTTCTCCGACGCCCGGAGCTCCGGATAGTCCTCGGCGACCGCGAACAACTGGCGCAGCGCCGAGGTGAGGAAGTTCTCAGCCTCCGCCTGCTCGGCGGGGCCCTCGGCGGCCTGGGCGGCACTGCGCGCCTGGGTGACCCGCTCGAAGGTCTGCTGCTCGTGTGTGGCGTACCCCTTCACGGTCTCGACCACGTTCGGGATCAGGTCGTAGCGACGTTTCAGCTGGACATCGACCTGGGACCAGGCATTCTCCACCCGGTTCCGGTCGCGCACGAGACCGTTGTACATCGCCACCACGACGACGATCAGGACGACTAAGACGGCGACGATGATCCACTCCATGAGGGAAGATCCTAGGAGGAGCCATCCCACCGCGTCGGCACATCGGACGGAGACGGCGGAAGACGTGCCCGACCAGCGTGTGTTTGGCCGAAAGCCCCTGACAAGTCAGTGAGGGTGGAGCCCTCCAGGATGCGAAAGCCCCAACGCCGAGGAGGCAACCGGCCAAAGTCGGCCGGCCATCATCACAGCGAGATCACCTGGTCGGGCATGTTCCCCGAGAGTGCGGTGTAGAGATCGGGGAAACAGCCCACGGTCGCTCCCTCCACCATGTCGACTGGCTCACATTCGGCGGGGTCGGTGCGGCCCTCACCGGTCCGGGGATCACACCAGCGGGGCTCCCCCTCGGCCAGGTTGCGCTCGATGGCACAGTTGTCACACGCCATGATCAGCATGCCGGTGTTGGCTGCCACCTTGGCGAGACGCTCGCCGATCGGATCTCCCTTGCGCAGAGCCCAGACGTTGTCGTCGAAGAAGAAGATGCCGACGACCTCGACACCATGTGTGCCTGCCTCGAGCTGGGGCAGGATCATCTGGGCGACCTTGTAGCTGGCGGCCCGGGGGGTGTTGAGCACATAGGCGACTTTCACAGTCACTCCATCAGTAGAGGTCGCCCGCGAACATAGCGGGAACCGGATCACTCCCCGTAGTCAGCGTTTCGGGGGTGGTGCCAGCCCGTCCACGGCGGTGACCCAATCGTCGGGGAGCTTCACCGGAGCAGGGCGAGACATGAGACGTAGATAGAGGTCGGAAGCAGTCGCTTCGACAGACTCCGCGAGAGCGCCGGCCCCGTAGACCCACGTCTCGCCCATGTCGGTGGCGGTCAGCTGGAGAGTCGGCACATCCCCCAACTGTGGCAGCCAAACGTCGTCGAATTCTTCCAGACCGGTGCGAGCGACGAGGTCCGTGAGACGGTCCTCCTCACCATGGGCCTGGTAGGCATCCCAGCGGTGCACCCCGGTCTCGATGACCATGCGTCGCTCCCAGAAACCAACAGACGGTTCCGAACCGAAGCCCCAGCACGGTGAGGCGGGATCGGCTTCGGTCAAGGCGGCGAGCAGATCCTCGAGGCTCTCGTCGTACCAGTCGAGGACGTCGTGGCCCTCCGGGAGCGTTGGAGCCGGGATCCGCTCTTCCGGCAGCTCCCGACAGATGAGAGCCGTGCGGCCGTGGATCGAAGCTGTATGCGAGGCGAGGTCGGCCAGTGTCCACCCCGGGTATTGCGGCACGTGCCGACCAGGATCCCGTCGAGCCGCCTGCCCGAGACGGCGGCCCTCCGACTCGATCCCGGCGAGGTTCTCAGCCGAGAGCACGAATCATCGCCTCCCCCATCCCGGACGGAGTTTCCGCCACCACGATCCCTGCCGATGTCATCGCCTCGATCTTGGCCTCCGCGGTTCCCTTGCCCCCACTGACGATGGCGCCGGCATGGCCCATGCGTTTTCCCGGCGGTGCGGTGGTGCCGGCGATGAACCCGGCGACCGGCTTGGTCATCTCGGACTGGACGAACTCAGCTGCCTCCTCTTCGGCGGTGCCCCCGATCTCACCGATCATGACGACTCCCTCGGTCTCGTCGTCGTCTTGGAACATCCTCATACAGTCGACGAAGTTCGTGCCGTTGACAGGATCGCCACCGATGCCGATCGCCGTGGTCTGGCCCAGTCCGAGCAGGGTCAGCTGATGGACCGCCTCGTAGGTGAGGGTGCCTGACCGGGAGACGACCCCGATCCGACCCCGAGAGTGGATGTATCCGGGCATGATCCCGATCTTGCACTCTCCGGGCGTGATCACACCGGGACAGTTGGGCCCGATCAACCTCGTCGGCTTTCCCTCCAGATACCGCTTGGCGACGATCATGTCGGCGACCGGGATCCCCTCGGTGATCGCCACGACCAGCTCGAGGCCGGCGGCCGCCGACTCCATGATGGCGTCGGCGGCGAACGGCGGCGGCACGTAGACGACGGACGCGTTGGCGCCCGTTTCCGCCACTGCCTCCTTCACCGTGGCGAACACCGGCAGCTCCACGGAGTAGGAATCGTCCCGCCCGGGCACACCCGAATGGTCGGTCTCGCCTTCGAACGGGAACACGGTGCCTGCTCGCGACGGGTGGACTCCAGCGACCATCTGAGTGCCATAGGCGATTGCCTTGTCGGTGTGGAACTGCCCGGTCTTGCCCAGGCCCTGGACCACGACACGTGTGCTCTTGTCGACCAGGACGCTCATGACACCGCACCGGTGAGCTCGAGGATCTTCTCCGCTCCGTCGAGGAGGCTGTCGGCGTTGGTCACCTTCAAACCAGACTCTTCGATGATCTTCTTTCCTTCCTCGACGTTGGTGCCTTCGAGACGGACCACCAGGGGGACCTCGAGACCGACCCGCTCCACAGCTTCGACGATTCCGGTGGCGATCACGTCACATCGCATGATCCCCCCGAAGATGTTGACGAAGATGCCTTTGACGTTGGGGTCTTTGGTGATGATCTGAAAGGCCGTGGTGACCTGGTCTGCGGTGGCGCCGCCACCCACGTCGAGGAAATTCGCCGGCTCTCCGCCGACATGTTTGATCGTGTCCATGGTGGCCATGGCCAGACCGGCGCCGTTGACGAGACAACCGATGGTCCCGTCGAGCTTGATGTAGTTGAGCCCCGCGTTCTTGGCAGCGAGCTCGGCCGGGTCTTCCTCGGTCTCGTCGCGCATCTCGGCGATCTCTGGATGCCGGTAGAGGGCGTTGTCGTCGAAAGCCATCTTCCCGTCCAGAGCCATCACCTGACCCGATTTGGTGACCACCAGAGGATTGATCTCGATCAGGTCGGTGTCGAGCTCGGTAGCCGCCTGGGCGAGAGCGATGACGAATCTCGCGAAGTTCTTCGCCGCGTCACCGCTCAGCTCGAGACCGTGGGCCAGCTCGTTCGCCTGGAAGGCTGCCAGGCCAATGGCGGGGTCGATCTCTGCCCGCAGGATCCTCTCCGGAGTCTCCTCTGCCACCTTCTCTATCTCCACCCCACCTTCGGTGGACGCCATCACGATGTTGCGTGAGGTGGCACGGTCGAGGAGGACTGCGAGGTAGAGCTCCCGATCGATGTCGATGCCCTGCTCCACGTAGAGGCGGTTGACCTGTTTTCCTTCATCCCCGGTCTGAACGGTGACCAACGTGCTTCCCAGCATCTGCTGGGCCAACTCCCTGACCTTCGCCTCAGTGGCCGAGGCCCCGCCCTCGAGCCCATCGGGGATGACGCTGACACCACGGACGTCGGGATGTTCCTTGAACGTCCCTTTGCCCCGGCCCCCGGCATGGATCTGGGATTTCAACACTACGACTGGATTACCGGTCTCCTCGATGAGGGGCCGAACCGCGGCCACTGCCTCGTCGACCGATCGCGCCACACGGCCAAGTGGCACGGGAATCCCCCGTGCGGCCATCAACTGCTTGGCTTGATGCTCATGGATCTTCATTGATTCCTTCCACCGAACCTAACGGGCTAGCCGTAGCTAGTGATGTGGCCGTCCACCCAGGTGGTGATCTCCTCCAACGGTGTCCCTGGCGTGAAGATCTTCGCGATGCCGGCATCTGTGAGAACCGCTATATCGGTTTGGGGGATCACCCCACCCCCAAACACGATGATCTCGGATGCGTCGCGTTGGGCCAACTCCGAGACAACCTGGGGGAAGAGGGTCCTGTGGGCTCCTGAAAGGGAGGAGAGGCCGACCGCGTCGACGTCCTCTTGGACGGCGGTCTCCGCGATCTGTGCAGGAGTCTGATGGAGACCGGAATAGATCACCTCGTGACCGGCGTCACGCAGGGCACGGGCGATCACCTTGGCTCCGCGATCATGCCCGTCGAGACCTGGTTTCGCTATCAGGATTCGGAGTGGCATGACCGGCGCCGAAGGCTAGTGGGCGACCACACCGGTCAGGAACCCGGGCGAAGTCGCGGTTTCGGCCACCACACTCCCACAGACCCCTACCATGGCGGCATGCCCATCTCGAATCTCCACGGACTGGCCGCAGCCGGGGTCAGTGTGTGGTCGGACCAGATCTCCAAGAAGATGCTCGAGTCCGGGGAATTGGCCCGCCGCGTGGAACGGGACGCGGTGACCGGCGTCACCTCCAATCCGACGATCTTCGCAGGGGCGATAGGAGGCTCCGACGACTACGACACCGACCTCCAAGACCTCAAATCGGCCGGGCTGCCGACCGAGGAGATCGCCAAGACCCTGATGGCCGGGGACATCAAGCGCGCCTGCGACGTCCTGGCGCCCGTATACAACGCCACGGGAGGTCGCGACGGCTTCGTGTCGGTGGAAGTCTCCCCCACGCTCGCCAACGACACCGAGGCAACCATCGCCGAGGCCCGGGACTGGGTCAAACAGATCGATCGAGACAACCTCTTCGTCAAGGTCCCCGCCACCGCAGAGGGCATCCCCGCGATACGCGCTCTCATCGGAGAGGGCATCTCGGTGAACGTCACGCTCATCTTCTCGTTGCAGCGATACGGAGAGGTGATCGACGCCTACCTCGACGGGCTGGAGGACCTCCACGAGATGGGAGGCGACCTCTCATCGGTGTTCTCGGTCGCATCCTTCTTCGTCTCTCGATTCGACACCGAGGCCGACCAACGTCTCGACGCGGTGGGGAGCAACGACGCCGACGATCTCAAGGGCAAGCTGGCGGTAGCCAACGCCAGGGCCGCCTACGGTCTCTTCCTCGAAGCCTTCTCGGATGGGCGCTTCGCGTCTCTGACCGACCAGGGCGGGCGACCCCAGAAACCTCTGTGGGCCTCGACCTCCACCAAGAACCCCGCCTACAGCGACCTCCTCTACGTGGAGAGCCTCGTGGCCAACGACACGGTCAACACGATGCCCCTGGAGACCATCGACGCCTACCAAGATCACGGTGATCCCGAGCCGGCGAGCTTCGACGCCGTGGATATCGTCCGGGCGAACGACCAGTTGGACAAGATGGCCGACGTTGGAGTCGACTACGACGACGTGGTCGCGACCCTCGAAAGAGAAGGCGTGGAGAAGTTCACCGCGAGTTGGTTGGAGCTATTGGAGCAAGTGGAGAGAGCCTGAGCTCGAGGTCGAGTGTCGATCCGGGGTCATTAGGCCTTCTCGAGCGGGGCCCATGCGAGCAGGAGACGCTTCTTTCCCTGGGTGTCGAACATGACCTCGGCCTCAGCCCGGTCGCCTTCACCGACGATCTCACGGACGGTGCCCAGACCCCACTTGTCGTGTCTCACCCGATCACCCGGCTCGAGCTGGCCCGGTGCCACCGTGCTCCGTGGGCCGGTTGCGGCAGCGCGATCGGAGGGACGGTTGCGTTGCCGTTTCGGCGCCTTCTCCATGAGACCTTCGGGCACTTCCTGGAGGAAGCGGGATGGGGGGTTGTAGTTGGACCCGCCGAAGAGCATTCGCTGCCACGCAGACGTGAGGTAGAGACGGTCTTGCGCCCTGGTGATGCCCACATAGGCCAGGCGACGCTCCTCCTCCAACTCATCTGGGTCCCCGAGCGACCTCATGTGGGGGAAGACCCCGTCCTCCATTCCGACGATGAAGACCACCGGGAACTCCAGGCCTTTGGCCGTGTGGAGGGTCATGAGGGTGACCGCTCCCGCACCCTCGTCCCACTCGTCGATGTCAGCGACGAGCGCGGTCGACTCGAGGAAGATCTCCAGACGGCGCAGATTGTCGAGTGAGTCGAAGGGCTCGTCCCCGATGACGGCTCCTTCGTTGGAAGTCTCGAACTCGGCGGCCACACCCACCAGCTCTCGCAAGTTCTCGACACGGCCCATTGCCTCCACGGTGCGCTCGGACTCGTAGTTCGCCACCATCCCCGTGTCTTCCAGCACCGCCTGAAGCACGGCCTCCACACCCCCCTCTTCGGCCTTCTCGTGAAGCAGCCCGTGGAGTGCGACGAACTCCGCCACCGCGCTCTTCGCCCGCGCATTCAACTGCGGTATCTCCTCGGCCATGGTGAGGGTCTCGAAGAAGGAGATCCCTCTACCCTGGCTGAAGCGGTCGATGTGTGCGATCGTGGTGTTTCCGATCCCCCTGCGTGGCTCGTTGATGACACGCTTCACCGACACTTCGTCCGCCGGGTTGACCAGCATCTTCAGGTAGGCGACCGCGTCCTTGACCTCTTTGCGATCGTAGAACTTGACCGACCCGACCACGGAGTAGGGGATCCCGCGCCGCACGAAGACGTCCTCGATGACCCGGGACATCGCATTGGTTCGGTAGAAGACGGCCACGTCGGCGAGGTTGTAACCGTCCTGTTGGAGACGTTCGACCTCGTCGACCAGATATCCGGCTTCGTCGTGCTCGTCCTCTGCTTCGAACCGGATTATGGGGACACCGGTTCCCCGGTCGGACCATAGGTGTTTCGGCGTACGCTTCGTGTTGTTGGCGATGACCGAGTTGGCCGCCTCGAGGATGGTCTCGGTTGAGCGGTAGTTCTGGTCGAGGACGATCACACGGGCGTCGGGGTAGTCCTTCTCGAAGTCCCTGATGTTGCGGATGTCAGCACCACGGAACTTGTAGATCGACTGGTCCGAGTCACCGACCACACAGAGGTTGCGGTGAGAGTCGGTGAGCTGTTTCACCAGCATGTACTGGGCCTTGTTGGTGTCCTGGTACTCGTCGACCAACACGTAGCGGAACCGCTGCTGGTAGTGATCCAGGACGGAGGGGAAGGCGGCGAACAACTCGACAGTCACCATGAGCAGGTCGTCGAAGTCCATCGCCGAGGCCTCCACGAGCCTCTGCTGATAGAGCCGGTAGACGTCGGCGACCTGCTCGTGATAGAACCCGTCTCCCTGGTCGGCGAAGGACTCGTAGTCGACTAGCTCGTTCTTGGACGCTGAGATGACCGCCTTCATCGCCTTCTCGGGAAACCTCTTGGCGTCGAGGTCGAGATCCTTGATCACCATGCGGAGCAGACGCAGCGAGTCGGCATCGTCGTAGATCGAGAAACCGGACTTGTAGCCCAGACGGGTGGCCTCACGCCGCAGGATGCGGACACATGCGGAGTGGAAGGTGCTCACCCACATCGACTTCACCATGCCACCGACCAGCAGGCCGACCCTCTCTTTCATCTCGTTGGCGGCCTTGTTGGTGAAGGTGATGGCGAGGATGGAGTCGGGGGCGACATTCAGGTCGCGGATGAGATGCGCGATTCGGTAGGTCAGCACCCTGGTCTTGCCCGAGCCGGCCCCGGCCACGACCAGCACCGGACCTTCGGTGGCGGCGACGGCTTCCCGCTGGGATGGGTTCAGATCGGCGAAGAGCGGAGACTCGGTGGGGACATCGTCGACAAACCACTGTGTCTGCTGAGTCATCGGTAGCCGATGGTACTGATCGTCAGCGACTGAATCACATGTATGTCATCAGACCCGTCCGATCAGACCCGGCGCCGTCCCCGGCGGGGACCGATCGAGTCCGCTCTCTCTCGACCCCAGGTCCGATATACCGGATCTACAGCATTGGGAAACCGTCAGGGGCTCTGCTCGACCGTCTCCGGGAGCTCCACCCTGACCCGGTCGCGATCGTCGAGTTCGCGAGGGCCGTCGCCACCGAGGACGTTGCGACGGTTGAGCGGCAGGGAGTAGCAGAAACGGGCACCGGTGGGGAAGCGGCGCTCGTACCACACGTCGCCCCCCATGGCACGGGCGAGACGACGCGCAATGGGTAGCCCGAGACCCATCCCACTGGAGTCGCGCGCATCACCCTTGGAGAGCTGTTCGAAGTCTTCGAAGACTTTCAGCGTCTCCTGGTCGGGCACCCCCGGCCCGTTGTCCGACACGATGATCAGGTATTGATCTCCCAGGACAAACCCCTCGACCAAGATCTGGTCGCCCCCATATTTGCGGGCATTCTCCATCACGTTCCGAATGACTTGATGGACCCGGCGACGGTCGGCGAACACCCGCACACCGTCGGGCAGCGAAACCAATGACGACTTGCGGCCGCCGTTGGGGAACACCATCTGGGCCACGTCTTCGATGAGATCACCCAGGTCGAAGAGCTCGGGGTCGAGACTGAGACGGTTCGCTTCGAGGCGCGGGATCACCAGCACGTCTTCGACCAGGTCTCCCAGATAGTTGGCCTGGCGGTGGATGATCGAGATGAACTCGTCGACCTCTTCGGGGGGCAGGTCCCGCCACGACTCGGCGAGAGTGTCGGAGAAGCCGGCGATCGAGGTGAGCGGGGTGCGGAGCTCGTGGCTGACGAGGGCCACGAAGTCGTTCTTGATCGTGTGGGCCTCTTCGGAGAGACGACGGACCTCCTTCTCCCGCTGCCGACCTTGGGCGGTGATACGCCAAGCCCAGAACACGGTGATCAGGCCGACGAGCGCGGGCAGGACCATCCACCAATCGTCGAGGCGCGTGAAGTCAGGCATCCCTATCTCCGTTATCGGCCCCTCCAGTGTGGCTCTGAACCCCTCCCACCGCCCTTATTTTTCTCATGGACGGGCGAGGTCTCACCCATCTGACAGGCACCTGGCTGGATCAGGCCGTGTTGGCGTCGTCGACACCGATGAGTTGGCGGAGGGTCTTGGTCAGCACTCCCTGACGCAGGTCGAACTTGTCGAGGTAGGCGTCGACGCCTACCGCCCAGGCAGCGTCCTTCTCCTCCTGGGTGGCGACACCGGAGACCATCACGATGGGGATGCGGACGTCGGCGGCACGCATCGCCCGCACCAGCTCGACGCCGTTGGATCGGGGCATCGAGTAGTCCACGACCATGGCGTTGAAGGAGTCGCGGGCCATGGCGAGCATGGCCTCACGTGCCCCGCTGGCAACCTCGACCTCGAAACCGGCGCCGTTCAGGGTCGC
>Ga0214469_1000725_pt1 | contig 11721 bp, 9 predicted proteins | sample RVTome_10_FD_187340 | JGI IMG/M metagenome (GOLD analysis project Ga0214469, IMG submission 187340) | Soil microbial communities from uranium-contaminated site in the Upper Colorado River Basin, Wyoming, United States - RVT153D57 HiSeq ... | reverse complement strand
ATGCTTCACGAACAGGTAGCCGATCATCAGACCCCCGCCACACCCGCCATATCGCTGCTCTACGCCCTCGACTTCCAACTGAAGCGCATCGCCGCGGAGACCATGGCGGCACGCTGGCAACGTCATCTCGACATGCAGGAGAGAACCTTCCAGTGGGTTGGGGAGATGAAAGAGCGAGGCCAGGAGATCGAGGTCTTCGCGGCCGAGGGCCACCGCTCCCCGACGGTCACATGCATCGCCAGCGACAGGTCTCGTGAGATCGTCTCCGAGATGTTCAACAGGGGTTGGGTCATCGGAGGCGGCTATGGCCCCCTCGAGGACTCCACATTCCGTATCGGGCACATGGGCGACCACATCATGGTCGAACTCGAAGAGCTGCTCGAGGTACTCACCGACGTCGTGTCATGACACATCGGGTGCTGGTCACCGACAAGGTGGCTCTGTCCGGTCTTCACCCGATCGTCGACCACGGGACGTTTGAGGTCACCTCCGTCGACGACTCCACCAGCGAGGAGTTCATGACGGCCCTTTCTCGCGCCGATGCCCTCATCGTGCGAAGTGCAACCACGGTGACCCAGGACATGATGGAACACGGCCGACAGCTTCGAGCGATCGGCCGTGCCGGTGTCGGGGTGGACAACGTCGACATAGTCGCCGCCTCCGAACGCGGGATCGCAGTGTTCAACGCTCCCGGCGCCAACACGATCGCCGCTGCCGAGCTCACGATGGCGCTTCTCCTCTCGGTCGCCCGCAAGATCCCTGCCGCGGAGGCCTCGGTGCGGCGGGGTGAGTGGGACCGGGCCGCGTTCAAAGGTGTCGAGCTGAGAGGAAAGACCCTCGGTCTGATCGGCGCCGGCCGCATTGGCGGCGAGGTCGCCGTGCGGTGTCAGGCTTTCGGGATGGGTGTCGTCGTCTACGACCCCTACCTGACCGAAGAACGCGCCGATGAGCTGGGTGTGCAGCTGGTAACACTCGACGAGGTCCTCGACCTGGGGGACTTCATCTCGATTCATGTCCCGCTCACCGACGAAACCCGTGGGATATGCGGCTGGGAGGCGTTGACCCGCATGAAGTCGACCGCCTTCGTGGTCAACGCCTCTCGAGGTGGGGTGGTCGACGAGCAGGCTCTCGCCGAGGCGCTTCAAGCCGGGGAGATCGCAGGGGCCGCCCTCGACGTCTATGTCGACGAGCCGCTACCTGTGGATAGCCCGTTGCAGGACGCGCCCAACTTGGTGCTCACACCGCATCTGGGCGCGTCTACAGCCGAGGCTCAGGTCGGAGTGGCCACCGAAGTGGCGGAGAAGATAAAGGTCCTCTTGACCACAGGGGACAGCTCGGAGGCGATCAACGCCGGCGCGCTCGGCTGATCAGAATCACTAGATGACGAGGACTACCGCCGCCTCGTCGCCGACCGGCACCTCCGTGTGACCCTCATCTCCGGTGTAGAGGAGGACGGAGATCACGATGATGAGGACCACGCCGATGCCGACGAGGGCCCAGACGACGTCGCCAAATGAGATGCGCACCTCGGGCTTGCTCCCGGCGAGGGCTGAGAACCCCAGGATCCCGCCGGCAGCGACGATGGCGACGATGGCTCCTCCGATCCCCGGAGCGAGATGGTTCGACTGGATTAGTGCGTAGGCGAACGGCAACACCAACAGGAGTAACAACAACAGGCCGGCTACCGGGATGCTCATGGCATTTCCGAGCCGCTTCTTCACCGTCGCGACTTCATCGTTGTCCGAGTCGTCGAGCGCCACCGGAACACCAATGAGCTGGGGGACGAGGGCGGTGAGCGCCCCGAGCACGGCTCCTCCGATGATCATCACGAAAAGGGTTGCCAGCACGGGTAGCTGCACGACCGCAGGGTCTGAGCCTTCGACCGGGGTTCCGAACCCGTTGAGTGTCGCTCCGGCCGCCACACCGAGGATGAGCCCGATGGCGGCACCGAGCCATGCCGTGGTCGCTTTGGAGCCTGACAACTGCATAGCGGGATTGGTCCAAGCGGTGGCTGCCCGAGACATACCGGCGACGATTGCTCCGAACACCACGCTGACCAGGGCGATGCCGATGATGATGCCGGTCGGGTTGACCTGGACGATGGGGGCACCCTCGGACTCGACCGTTGCATTGGGAGCCCAGAACACGGTTGCGACCAGGAACCCGACGACGCCGAGTGCGGCGCCGGTCCATGCACCGATACGGACGGCTGTCTTCACGCGGGTTGATATGGCCACCGGCTCGAGCTCCGTCTCAGGCTCCGCCTCGACGTCCGCCGGCGCCGCAGCGAACACCTCTGGTGCCTCCATGACCGCCACGGCTGCGGCCACCGGCTCGGGCTCTGCCTCAGGGACCGGAGTCTCCTCGACCGTCTCCTCGGGAGCCTCAGCCTGTGCCGGTGCCGAAGATGCTGGGGCAGGGGCGTCACCCGTCCAGGCTGCGAGGATGTCGTCTATCGACGTTCCGTCGGCCGCCGCTCTGGCTGCCGCCGATCGCTGCACCAACTCGGGTGGCACACCCATGGCGGTGCCGGCGGTCTGAACATCACTCACGGTCGGGCACTTTAGTGCTGGCCCGCTGGTCAAACAGCCGAGGCGTTGCGATGGTCTCTCCAGGCGAGCCAGTCGCCGACCGGACCGAAGTCGTAGCTGGTGTCGCCGTCGAAACCGAGTGTGACCATCGATGCGCCGGCCTCTACGAGCCGGTCCCCGAGCTCCACCTTGCCAACACTGGCACCAGGAGCGCTCGATCTCGGCGGGGTCTCGGCCGACGTCTGCACAATGGTTGTCCAGCACCTCGTTCTTGTGTCGGATCACGTCCGGTTGGCCGAACCCATGCCAGATGTCGGCGTGCTCAGCGGTGTATCGCAGGGTCTTCTTCTCCCCGCCACCGCCAATGAGCACCGGGATCCTGCGGATGGGCGGCGGGTTGAGCTTCTCAAAGCGCTCGCTGATCCGGTTGAGGGCCCCCTCGAGGTCGGCAAGCCTCGCGCCGGGCGTGCCAAACTCGTACCCATACTCTTCGTAGTCACGCTCGAACCAACCTGCGCCGATCCCGAGGATCAGACGTCCGTTGGAGGCATGGTCGACGGTGCGCGCCATGTCGGCGAGCAACTCCGGGTTGCGATAGCTGTTGCACGTGACCAATGCGCCTATCTCGACTTGGTGGGTGATCTCGGCCCACGAGCCCAGCATCGTCCAGCACTCGAAATGCTTGCCATCGGGGTCGCCGTAGAGCGGGAAGAAATGGTCCCAGTTGAAGATGACGTCTACGCCCATCTCCTCGCCGCGGATCACGGCGTCGCGGATGTCTGAGTACTCGGCGTGCTGAGGTTGGAGTTGCAGGGCGATGCGAATCGGGCGTGGGCTCACGGTGTCGGCTCCTGGTAGGCGGTGCACCGAAGCTAGCCGGAAGGGTCTATACCTCGATCCCGTAGAGGGTGTCCACGATCAACTCGTCGACGACCGCCTGATGGGCTTCGTGCTCCTCTGCTCCGTCGGCGATTGCCGATTCGTAGGCCGAGACCTGGCGATCGGCGCTGGTCCCCTCCTTGACGATCGTCCGGGCGTGACGGATCTCGTCTCGAACGTCGAACTCCACCGCGTCCTGGGCCACCAGCTCGATCATCTCCTCCAGCAGGTCGGCGAAGGGGACGAGGGTTCCCTTCCCGAAGTCGACGAGTGACCCTCCGGTGCCGTAGCGCTGAGCTCGCCAGATGTTCTCCTCGATGATGCCGGGGGCGTAAGTCCGCCACCGCTGGTTGTTCCGGCGCAGCCGGTAGAGGAATCCGAGCAGGCATTGGTATAGCGCAGCGACGGTCATGGCGTCGTCGAGACGCGTGCAGACGTCGCTCACCCTCATCTCCAGTGTGGGGTAGCGGTTGGAGGGCCGGATGTCCCACCACAGCTTGCTCGCGTCCTCGATCAGACCGGCATCTACGAGGATGTCGACATAGCGCTGGTACTCGCTCCAGGACATGAACTCCTCCGGTATCCCGGTGCGGGGGAGGTTCTGGAAGATGACCAGACGGTAGGCGTGGAGACCCGTGAGGACTCCGTCCCAGAACGGCGAGGAAGTGCTCAATGCGAGCAGGTGGGGCAAGAAGTACTTGACCTGGTTCATCAGGTCGATGCGCAGGTGGTCAGCCTCGATCCCGACATGGACATGCATCCCGCAGATGACCAGCTGGCGGGCCACTTGCTGGTAGTCGGCCTGGAGTCGGATGTATCGGGGGTCTTGTGTGGTGAGCTGTTGCGCCCAGTTGGCGAACGGATGGGTCGACGAGGCGATGATGGCGGCGCCGTATTCGCTGACCACCTTGGACAGATCGCGCCGAAGCGTGGCGAGATCGGCCCTCGCCTCGGAGACCTTGGCGCATACTTTGGTGCCCACCTCGATCTGGGCCTGGAGAAACTCGGTGGTCACCTGGGAACCGAGCACTTCGCCGAGCGCATCCCACATCTCGCGAGGTGGTTCTTTGAAGAGGTCGCGGGTCTCCCGGTCCACGACGAGGTACTCCTCCTCGATTCCAATCGTGAATTCGGGACGCTCGATCACGGCTCGGAGGTTAGAGATCCGCGCCGCTCCTCACCGACTCTGTCGCGGCGATCACAGAGGTCTCATTCTGCCGATCACGATCATTCGGAGGTGCGCCCAATCGGCACCTCAGCTCGGACTCGGGTGCTCGTCTGGTCGGCTTCCCGGCCTTCTCGTTCACTCTGGGGTCAGTTAGCCCCGTATACGGGGCTAACTACCTGAGGTATGCAGGCCCCGCTACTCCTCGTTCGAGCCTCAATCGGGCTGCTTCATCTCTGCTTGCGACGCATGAGGCGTTGGATCGTCTCCGAGTCCGACACCGTGGGAGCGGGCGCATCGGGTGTTGGTTCGGGCCGCTCGACCGGTCCGCGTTTGCGGCGAGGGCGTTTCGGTGGCTCGGGGACGCTGGACTCGGCGGGAGTGAAGGACAGCCTTCGGAGCGCCACGTCGGTGAGAAACGCGACCAGGGCGAGCACCACCAACCATGGGAGAATGGCGCGATCTGACGTTCCCCGCAGCGGAGCAGGGTTCCAGACCGTTGAGCTGTCGGGGTCGACCCTGCCACCGGTCAGTTCGGCGAGATCGACTGCGAGCGTCGGGTCCGGTTCCCGGAATGCGAACTCGGGCTCATAGCTCGAGACCGTGCCTGACGACACGGTCTTCGTCCCGCCTTGCTGGTCGGTGGTGGTCACAGAAACCCAATATGCGCCCGGCGATCCCGCCGAGAAGGTGCCTTCGAACGAGGAGCCTGTCGCCCGTGACAGCGGCTCCGTTGCGACTGAGCCATCGGGTCTTCTGATTCGCGCCACGGCCGACGAGTCATCGGTGAGGCCTTCGTCGAACACGCCAACGTTGATATCCGATCCGTCGACCCACACGTCGGGCGGCGTGTCCAAGCCGGCGGGGAGCACATCACGCAGGACCCCACCCCAAAAATCGACATAGCCCTCCCAAGTGACCCATCCCGACGACCAGCGGGCCGTGGCGTCAGATGTCCACGCCGCCACCTGACCCAGTCCCCGCTGCCACGTGGCGAGTAGCGGGTCGGCCTGGCCGATCTCGAGCAGAACCTGCGCCGACCCTTTGGCCTTGGTGAGGACATATCCGAGCAGGGGTGGGGACTCGGTGAGCGACGCGGTCACCTCGCTGCGACCGACAACAGTGGGCAGGAACGAGCCCTCGTTGATGAGATTGCGGGCGACGGTCAGCGTCTCCTCGACGAAGATGTCAGGCACGGCGGTCAGATCGGTCCCGGCGTAGTACCTCCCGCCACCGACCTCGGCCATGCGCTCCAGGGTGTGCCCCGGCCCTTCTCCTGTTCCGAGCACCGAGAGTGTGACGCCTTCGTCGGCGATCTCGCGGGCCACCGGAACCAGGTCGGCATCGGTGGGGTCCCACCCGTCTGTGAACAGGACGATGTGCCGAAGGCTCTCTGGAGCCCCCCGTAGCTGATCGAGCGCCTCTTCCAGCGCCCTGCTGATCTCAGTGTCGCCTTCGGGGAACAGGCCGCCGAGAGCCTCGTCGACGGTTGCCTTGCTCGGTTTGGTGGCGAGAGGAAGGACCCACTCGTATCCGGAGGAGAACGAGAGAACGCCCACCCGGTCCATCTCGTCCAGCGCCTCGATGGCCAATGCGGCGCCCGCCCGCGAGATGTCGGTCTTGTTGATCCCACCTTCGGTGGCCATGTTGGCGCCCTGCCCGTCACAGTGGCAGGCGGCCATGGATCCCGAAGTGTCGATGACCAGCACCTCGGCGACAGGTTGACGTCGGAGGAGGTCATCGGGATTGGAAGAAACCGGCAGGATCGTCTCGAGCGGCGTTTGGTGGTAGTCCCCCATGCCGAAGGACTGATCGCCGCCGACGACAATCACGCCCCTTCCCAGATCCTCGACGAACGACGCCAGTGCCTCTGCCGGCTCCGGGTCAGGGGTAGCGATATTCACCAGCACGACCGCGTCATACGGGAGCAACGCCGTGGCCGAGGGGATGTCTCCGAGGACGTCCACCTGAACGCCGCCTGCGGCCAGGGCTCTGCTCAGCTCGCCGCCCTCGCCGGCAACCCCCTCCACCAGCGCAACCCTGGCCGGGCCCAACACGCGTGTGAGGCCGGTGGCCGTGTCGTTCTGCGGGATCTCGTCGAATGGAGCGTCGAGGGTCGCAGTGATGGGAAGGAAACCGGTCCCGTTCGCCTCGAACTCGAACTCGATGGTCGACGAGCCCTGTTCGAGCTCAACGACGATCTCGCGGACATCCTCGTCGACGCCGTCGACACGCAGCACCGCCTCACCGACGGTGTTCGACCTCACGTGGGCCGTGGCCCTGACGATATCGCCCTGCCTGACCGTGGTCGGAAGCCTCACCGACTCCACGAGCGCATCCGGGCTGCGACCTCCTGGCAACTCGACCACGTCGACAACGACTCCCTGCTCGGCGAGCTCGCGGGCGGCCTGGCGGCCATCAGAGTCAGTGGGCGCCATGTCAGACAGAACGACGACACGTCGCGAGCCGGCCGAGGGCATCAAAGCGGCGACGGCGCGGAGAGCTGCGCCGAGGTTGGTTGCCGAGCCATCTACGTCGGTGACGATGTCCGGCAACACATTTCCGACGGACAGCGACCGGTCGGTCCGAGTTTCGGCGCCGAAGAGGGCTACCGACCAACGCGCCGAGGAGGGGACAGCTTCCAACGCCTCCTGGAGCATCTGCTCCTGTGCCGTCGCCGAAGCATCGGAGATCGAGTCGGATCGGTCGAGCAGGAAGACGACAGTCTGATCGGCCGAGGCGAGGATCACATGAGGCTGTGCCAGCGCGAGACACAGCGCGGTGACACCGAACACTCGTATGGCACGCGCCCAGCGCGATTGCGTCCGACCAACTACGGTCCGGCCATGACGGGCGACGAGCAGCACGGCCGTGACCGCGGGAATGATCAACAAGAGGGCCCACGGATGCTCGAAGGTCATGCGGCCCTTCCCAGCCATGGCCGCTGATGCCCGATCCACCACTCAAGGGCGAGCATGGCCAGCAATGCGGCGAGCACCCACGGGCCCCACTCCCTGACCACCACTCCCGTCTCGTCTGAGTCGGGGTCTCCGGTCGAAGTGGCGATGTTCCTGACCGGGGCGCCCGCCTCGGTTGCGACGAAGGACCGCACTGCGATCGGTCCGGACGTCACCGTGCCGTCGTCGTTGGCGTATGTGACCCGGTATACGCCGGGTTGGCTCGTATCTGCGAAGCTGGCCGTGTCGCTGGTCAGGGTCCGAGAAGATCCATCGGGCATCGTGACCACCGGTTCGGATCCGTCGGGCGCCGAGATGACGATTGGCGCGCCCGCCGGACCGCTGGCGACGGTGCCCGGCGCCTCGCCGTCGAGCCAATGCAGGAGGGCGGCACCCAGGATGGGGAACGAAACCTGTACCGGCAGGTTCGAGTGGGTGAGATCGAAAGTGAAGTACACGACGCGATGGCCGTCGATACTCCCGAGGAGGATCAGCGGCACGTCACCGGCTCTCACGATTGGCGACCATCCTCGCGGTGCGACGTTCTGGGCCTCGGCCACGACGAGGTTGCTCAGGTCCACGTTGTCGAGAACGGGCTCGCCGGGAGCTTGGAACGTCGCCGGCATGTTCTCCACCAGCCCGGTGAGCTCGAGTCCCTCGGGCGTCGAGTCCGGACGGATGAGCCAGGCGGGTCGATCGATGGGTGGAAGCGGTCCCCGGTCGACAACCAGGATGTCGCCTGCGTCGACGTCGAGCTCGAAGCCTTGGGTCGCGGCCACCAGGGCGGCAAGGTAAGGGGAGCCCTCTCCCAGGACGCCGACGGAACGAGCCTCATTTTGGTCGATCACAGTCCACGCCCGGTCGTCGAGGGGGTTTCCGTCAGGCTCGCCCACCCGTTCCACCATCACCTCCGAACCCGCGGCGGCATCGAGCTCGAAGGTCTCGACTGCATGCTGGCTGGCCCCGAGGTCCAACTCCAACAGGGCCGAGGGAATGCCGTCGACCGACACGGCGAGCTCCACACTCGTCTCTCCGCCGGAGTGATTCGCCACGGAGACCAGACCTCGGGTTACACCACCCGTAGCGTCGATGGTGAGCGTCTCCAGGGCCACGTCGTCAACGATGTCGTGGAAAGCGATGTGGGTCGCACCCGCTACGGGCTCTTCCGGTATCGGTGCCTCGCCGCCGTCCGAGAACACGATGACGTTGGTTGGGCGATCAGGAGTGGCCAGCCCGCGGCCGAGCCGAATCGCTTCGGAGAGGTCTGCTTCTCCTCCGCCGGCGCGAAGACTCCCGATGGCGGCAATGACGTCGTCCTGTTCACGGGCATGTCCCAGCAGAACCCGGGGGTGAGGTCCCGCGTCGATCACCGATATGAGATTTCCCTCGGATAGGTCTGTGGCCAATGCGACTGCCTCGGCCTTGGCGCGGTCGAGCCGGTCACCCTCGGCCATCGATCCAGATGTGTCGATCAGGAACACAGAATGAGGGCCGAGCACGGTCTGCTGGCTGAAGAACGGCCGGGCGAGCACGAAGGCGAATAGGGCGATGGCCAGGAGCTGGAGGACGAGCAGGGCCGTCCAACGCAGCCGCGACCAGGGCACTGCCGACGTGACCTGAACCTCGCTGGCTTCCCACAGTCGCGTCGAGGTGACATCGAGCTGTCTTCTCCGGCTGCGAAGCATGTAGAGAATGAGGAGGGGACCGGCGAGCGCAGCGACACCGAGAGCGGCGGGCACGAGGAAGTTCATCGAACGACTCCTGCCGACAGGAGCGCCCTGAGCGATTTCTCCGCGGCATCGGCACCGGCTTCCACCAGCAGGTAGTCGAGACCGGCGCGGCGGGCACGATTGGCCGCGTTGGTGACGAATTGGTCGAGCGACGTCCGATAGGTGCTCAACACCTGCTGCGAGGTCGAGATGTCCACGACGGAGCCCATCTCGATGTCTCGCAACCTCAAATCACCTGCAAAGCCCGGCGACAATTCCTCTCTCGCCAGAACGTGCAAAACCAGCCCGCCGGCACCAACGAAGAGGGAGTCGAGAGCTCGCTCCCACTCATCGTCGAAGAGATCCGAGATCAGCACCACTGGCCCGCGGGTGGGGCTGCCACCGATCAGTGAACGAATGGCCGGGCTCAGGGGGGCGCGACCTACCGCCTCCAGCCCTTCGAGCCATCGCTCGATCACCGGCCAAGCACTGACATGGCGTCCGGCAGGACCGATGGCCACCACCCTGCCCGCCGGGCCAGGTGTCGACACGGGCTGGACTCTGTCACCTCCGCTGAGGGTGAGATAGGCGATCATCGCGGCGAGCCGAAGTGCTGTCCCGTGTTTTTGATGAAGCGACATCGAGGCGGAGGAGTCGATGGCAAGACGCAGGGGAAGCTCCTCCTCGGCTTCGTACTGACGGATCAAGACCTGTCCGAGGCGCGCCCAAAGGTTGTGGTCGATCTTCCTGAAATCGTCTCCGGGGACATATGGCCGGTAGTCGGCGAAGTCGAGGCTCTCCCCCTTACGGACCGATGCGTGACCTCCCGACCACAGTGCCTGGACTCGGCCACGCGGGGACAGGGCCAGCCGATCGAGGCGGCTGCGCATCTCCTTGGACAGCAGCATGACTCAGTCCTCGACTGAGGGCGCGGGATGCGCCTCGAGCACATCGTCGATGAGCGCATCTGCCGATACGCCATCGGCGATCGCCTCGTATCCGAGCACGAGGCGATGGCGCAGGCATTGACCTGCCATCCGCCACATGTCCTCAGCCGCCACGTTGGGGCGGCCTGCCATGAGCGCTGCCGCCTTCCCTCCCAGTATCAGGGCCTGTGCCCCGCGGGGGCTTGCTCCGTTGCGGACATAGGCCTTGATGCGCTCCGGGGCGAGAGGACTGGCCGGGTGAGTCGACTCGACCAGGCGGGCGGCGTACTCCAGGAGATGCATGCCGATCGGCACTGCTCGCACCAACCCGGCCATTTCGCGAAGGTGGGGCCCATCGAGAACCGCATCGGCCGACGGATCGGTGGTGGCGGTCGTGCGCCGAAGGATCTCCACGAGATCCGTGGCGGGTGGAAACGAGACAATCGCCTTGAAGAGGAATCGGTCGAGCTGCGCCTCGGGCAGCGGATAGGTGCCTTCTTGCTCGATCGGGTTCTGGGTTGCCATCACCATGAACGGCCGCGGCAGGGGATGCACTTCCCGACCCAGAGTCACGTTCCGCTCCTGCATCGCCTCCAGCAGGGCGGACTGCGTTTTCGGCGTAGCACGGTTGATCTCGTCGGCGAGAACGAGGTTGGCGAAGATCGGGCCAGGAGAGAACTCGAACTCACCTCTCTCGAGGACCTTGGTCCCAAGGATGTCGGCCGGCATCAGGTCCGGTGTGAATTGGATCCGTCCGAACTCGACGTCGAGCGCTTGTCCCAGCGTGGCGAGTAGACGTGTCTTGCCAAGTCCCGGGACTCCCTCCAGTAACACGTGGCCCTCGCACAGCGTGGCCATCATCACGGTGTCGACGAGGTCGGTTTGGCCGACTATCACTTTTTCGACTTCCGATCTGACGTCGGCGAGACGTTGGGCGAAGGTCTCCGGCGTCAGGTCATCTGTGGTGGCGGGTGTGGTCACGGTTCGAGCTCCAAGAAGTAGTCGCGTACCAGGTCCTGAGCCTGCGCAGGGATTCCGCTGGAGCCAAGAGCGTCCAACGCGGTCTGGCGATAATCGGCGAAGCGATCGGCATAAGGGATGAGAGGCAGGTTTTCGATGCCCTGCCCTTCGACCGTGCCCCGTGTCTGTCCGTCGCCCTCGCCTTCGATGTCGACTCGCACTTCCTCGCCTAATCCCGAGACCACCGGATCGAAGATGGTCGACCGCTCCGGCACGTTGAACGGGTCATCATCGCCTCCAGACCCATTCAGAGAACCCGATCCGGTGCCACCTTGTGATGAACCGCCCTGGCCTTGACCACCGTTTCCGCCCCCGCCACCGCCCGGGCCCTGGCCGCCTTGTCCTTGGCCTTGCCCCTGGCCTTGGCCTTGCCCCTGGCCTTGGCCTTGTCCTTGTCCTTGTCCTTGGCCTTGGCCTTGCCCGAGACGCTGTTGCGCATCTGCAGCCGCGGCCACTCCGGCCTGTGACGCCGCCGCCTCGGCCGAGGCGGTTTCGGATGCGGCCACTGCGTCGGCTGCCGATCTCAAAGCCGAC
>Ga0214469_1000723_pt1 | contig 11747 bp, 13 predicted proteins | sample RVTome_10_FD_187340 | JGI IMG/M metagenome (GOLD analysis project Ga0214469, IMG submission 187340) | Soil microbial communities from uranium-contaminated site in the Upper Colorado River Basin, Wyoming, United States - RVT153D57 HiSeq ... | reverse complement strand
CGCCCTGGCCCCGGTGGTGGTGACTGTGGTGAGCATGAGCTCAGGGGCCATTGCTCTCATGATCGCCGGCGTGGCGGTCGAGGGCGTGCCGGCGATCTCGGCGCGGGCCTGGGTCATCATCGCCTGGCTGGCCGTGGTCAACACCGCATGGGCGTTCACCCTCTGGAACCGCAGTCTGCAACAGCTGTCCGCCACCGAGTCGGCGGCGATCAACAACACGATGCTGATCCAGATCGGCCTGCTCGCCTGGCTATTCCTCGACGAGACACCTGGCCCACTCGACATCGTCGGAATGGTCGCGGTCTCGGTCGGTGTCTACCTTGCCCAGCGACCCCGAATCGAAACGAGTGTCGAACTATGAGCAGATACCTGGTCCCGGTGAGCCGTGACCGGCTCGCCCGCCGGCTCGTCCACCTGATCGGTGGACTGGTTCTGTTCGGCATCGGGATCGGGATGATGTTGCAGTCGGACCTGGGTGTCCCCCCCTGGGATGTCCTCCATCAGGGTCTGGCCCGCCGCTTCGGGATGAGTGTGGGGGTGTGGTCGATCATCGTGTCGGTGGGTGTCCTCGTGCTCTGGCTCCCCCTGCGCGAGCCCTACGGTCTGGGGACGCTGCTCAACGCGGTGATCATCGGAGTCGTCATCGATCTCACCGCCCTCGTGCTGCCCGAAGCCAACTCGACCGGTGTCGCCTGGGTGATGCTGCTCGGAGGCGTGATCCTCATCGGGGTCGCCTCCGGTCTCTACATCGGGGCCAGCCTCGGCCCCGGCCCCAGGGACGGGCTGATGACCGGCATCGCCCGGATGGGGCCGTCGATCAGGCTCACCCGCGCCTTGATCGAGATCGCGGTTCTCACCGTCGGTTGGATGCTGGGGGGGACGCTGGGGATCGGAACCCTGGTCTTCGCCTTGGGGATCGGGCCCCTGGTCCAGTACTTCCTGCCTCGTCTCAACCTCGCACCGTCGGTCGAGATCGACCCATTCGAGCACCCAGCCCGTTGAGACACCTCCGGGTTCAGACGATCCGATGGAGATAGACGGCCCGGAGACTGGCCAGGGCCAACCCGGCGATGAGCCCGACTCGAACCAGGTCGGCCCGGATTCCCTTCCACACGGTGAGCGCGACCATCCACCCCAGCCCCTAGGACCCAGGCCATGATCTCGCTGCTGGCAGTAAGGGCATCGACCCGGCGGACCGGGCTGCCCGACGGCACCACGGCTCCGAGATGAACGCTTTCGACGGAGCCGCCCTCGTCCTCGACGCCGCCCTCATCTCCGTCTGAGACCATCCTCCTGCATGGTGACTTTCGGCCCTGGACCCGCCCTCAGGCGCGCGGCATCGTTGCGCTGAAGGGAGGTTGCGTATGACGCAGCTTGACACAGGCCCGCCGGCCGTCGAGGGCGAGATGTCGCAGACGCGGCTGCGCCGGAGCACCGAAGATCGAATGATCGCCGGTGTCTGCGGCGGGTTGGGCCGCTATTTCAACACGGATCCGTTGTGGTTCAGGTTCGCCTTCGTGGTGATCACACTGGCAGGTGGTGCCGGGGTCCTGATCTACCTGATCGCGTGGATCGTCATCCCCGAGGCCGCGAAGGGCGAGGTTCTCGTGGGGCGCTCCGATTTGAGTGCCTCGCAGGGGCCATTGATAGCCGGGGTGGCCCTCGTCGTCCTCGGGCTGATGCTCCTGGTCAACACCCTCGTCCCGTGGTTCGATCGGGTGATGTGGCCATTGGCCATCATCGCCGCAGGAGCCGGGATGCTCTATCTGGGGAGTCGTCGTGAGCACAGCTGAGACAATGGAAAGACCCGAGATCGAGACGGCGCCCAGTCCGAAACGCCCGTATGGGGCGGTGGTGACCGGAGCGCTTCTGGTGGTGGTCGGCGGTCTCTGGCTGCTCGACGCAACCAACGTCATCGATCTGCGTGCTGCGATCCTGCTGCCCGCGGTGCTGGCCGTGATTGGCCTGGCGCTGATCGTGGGCGCCTTCGACGGGCCACATCCGGGGCTGGTCGTCGCCGGGGTGTTCGTCACCCTGGCCGTCCTCGCCACCGCGGTGGCCCCGCCGGATGCATTCCACGGGGGAATCGGTGAACGGAACGTCCGAATCACCGACCAGGCCGACCTGGCGACGAGATACGACGTCGGTCTCGGCGAGCTGAGACTCGATCTGAGCGACCTGGTCATGACCGAGTCGGCCGAAATCGAAGCCACGGTGGGGGCCGGTGAGCTCACCATCACGTTGCCCGAGGATCTGGCCGTCGACATCAGCGCCTCGGCCGGGGCGGGACAGGTCGATCTGTTTGGTGAGGTCAACGATGGCCTCTCCGTAACCAATACCTTCACCAGTGACGGATTCGACTCCGCCACGGTGACGCTGACACTCGATCTCGACGTGGCGGCGGGGAACATCGAGGTGGACAGATGAAAATCCACAGAGGCACATTGCTCGCCGGTGTGGTCTACCTGGGAATCGGGGTCGCCTTCATCTTGGAGGCGCTCGAGGTCTGGACCCTGCAGATCGGGGACCTCCGGTATGTCGGGCCGATCGCCCTGGTAGTCCTCGGACTGGCCGTCGTCGTCGGCTCCATGAGGGGCGCACAGCGGTCGACCTGATCCGAAGGTGGGCAGAGGCTCTTCTGCGGGGGCCTCTGCCTGCCTTCGTCTCACATGGTGGCGAGGGCAACGTTGGGGAGGGACGGGCCGTAACTGGCCCGGAGCAACATCTTCTGCTCGAGGGCCTCTATCACCGCCGCGGCGAAGTCCACCTCGTGCAGGGCCTTGGCGCTGCCCAACCCCCCCGGGCTGAACACGTTCGCCTCCATCAGCTTGTCACCCACGATGTCCAGCCCGACCAGGAACATGCCGTCCTTGATCAGCTTGGGGCGCGCCAATCGAACGACTTCGAGCATTGCCTCGGTGACCTTGACCTTCTCCGCCTTGCCTCCGACGTGCATGTTGGACCTGACATCGTCGTCATCGTTGACCCGGCGAAACGCGGCGACCTCGCCCTCGACCTCTAGCGGCCTCCCGTTCATCACGAAGAGACGCACGTCGCCCTTCTCGGCATCCTCGAGGTACTCCTGGGCGACGACGAAGCCGTCACGGACGATGGTCTCGATGATCTGATTCAGGTTCTGACCCTTCTTCCCGTCGATGAGGAAAACCCCCTGGCCTCCGGAGCCCTGTAGCGGCTTGAGCACCGCCCGGCCACCCAGGTCCTTGACGAATTGCTTGATGTCGTCACCGGTCCTGGAGATGAGCGTCCGGGGCCGTACCTCCTCTGGGAAGTGTTGGAAGTAGGTCTTGTTGACGGCGTCGGCGAGGTGGACCGGATCGTTCACCACGAGCACGCCCGAAGCCGCGGCCAACTGGCCGAAGAGCACACCGGAGGCTTGGGCCCAGGGACGTTCGGCAGCATCTTCGGCGGGGTCGTTGCGAAGCATCAACACGTCCAACTCGCTCACGGAGACCGACTCCGGCTCGGTCTCGGGGCTCTGGATGTCTCCGAGGAAGTTCTTCAGTGAGCGGTAGCTCTTGTCCAGAGGGCCGCGCGCTCGGGCCCTCACCTCACCGGAATCGGCGTGGGACAGGTCACCAACCCCCATCAGCCACACCTCGTGCCCCCTCCTCCGGGCGGCCAGAGCGAGTCGGACGGTCGTGTACTGCGGTTTCTCGGTCGCCACGTCGTTGACGACAAAGCCAATCCTCATGCGGCGACACCTCCTAGCTCCATGACACCTGCCCCGTCCCTGATCTCGGCGAGACGATCGAGCGCAGCCGCCGACTCCACGAACCGAGGCCGGAGTGGAGGCTCGACCAGCACTCCCCGTTCGAGAAGATCGACCACCAACGGCTCGTCGGCCAACGATATCTTGCCCACCAGGAGCGCATCGAGACTTCCGCCATCCCGGAGATAGGCGAGAAGCCGGATGATACCTCCCAGATAGAGCGCGTCCTTGGTCATCCCACCCGAGCGGTGCGCTCGCATCGCGGTCATGAAGGCGAGATGACGCGAGCATCCGTGCGACACCAGCAGGTCGAATGTGTGGCGGAAGCCGGCGCGCTCGCCGAGGGATTGGGCCGCCACGACCCTCAGCGCGAGGACACGCAGTCGCTGCGGCCGCAGCCCACAGCACAGGTGCTCGGCGAGGACTCCGAGCGCCTCCTGGGTCTCTTCGTACCCGGCCAGACCGAGTGAGAGCATCCGGACCGGCTGAGCACTGCCGTTGACGTGGGTGAGGACATGGATCCCGATCTCGTGCTGAAGCAGCGCCTCCACCCGGGCCTCGGCGACGGTCGTGTCCGACCCGATGAAGAGATCGCCGTTCTCCACCATGACTCCCGCGGCGGACTCACTGACATGGACCAGGGCGGTGAGCTCGGGGTACTGGCCTCGATAGTGGTCCAGCTCCCGATTGGCCCGCGCCGCCACCTGAGTCGCCGTGAGGTTGCGCTTCGCTCGGGCGCCGGGCGGGATCCGATCCAGGATCTCGTGGGCCAACTCGAGCAACCCCCCTTCCACGTGCCCGTACTTCTCCACCGAGGCGAGGAGGAATTGGTCGGTGTTCCGGCTCTCGAGGAGCTCGAGGCGCCGCTCCAGCTCGCGGTGCATGCCACGAATCATGTGGATGAGAACCGGGTCGGTGGCGTCCTCGGGATTGATCGCGGCCAGATCGTCGGCGAGGGCACCGAGGTCGGGCAGCTCCCGGTAGGTGAATTCGGGCTCGTCGATGTCGCCGGCGAGGAACGCTCGACTCATATCGGCGACGTTGGTCGGAGTGAGCAACTGGAGCATGGGGAGAAGACCGCAGATCTCGGTGAGACGCCGGTCGATGGCGAGGTCGACCTCGTCGACACTCACGCCCGCGCCCAGGCTCGCCGCACCGGGTCCGTCGACCCGATCAATGCGTCGCCGAGTTGACGCAACCGGTCCTGGTCGACTGCCCCGGTCCACTCGTCCATGAAGACCTTCTTCATCTCGATGGCGAGAGCGCAGCTGGTATCGCCGTAGTTGTCGTGGACCCATCGCGCCAGTTGCCGACCGTTGAAACGGACGTTCTCCCGCACATCCAGCGCGACGCCGTCGAGGCTGCGCTCTCGCATCGTCTCGATGAACACGTCCGCCACGCCTTTCCATCGCTCCGGCAGCGATCCGGTCCCGAGATTTACCGTTGGCGCCTCCGCAGGCGGATCGGGCTCGGCGAGGGGGCCGCCACGGCGATGGTTGTACGAGTGAATGTCGTAGAGGACGAAACCACCCTGTTCGGACACGAAGCTGTCCAAGACCTCGGCGAGTTCCACGTAGAAGCGGTCGTAGACCCCAAGCGAGATCGCCACTTGAGTCTCGGTGAGGGGTCGGCTCCATAAGTTGAGACCCCATGCCTCGTCCGGGCCCAGATAGACGGCATGGTGTCGCTCTCGGTTGAGATCGACTTCGAAGCGAGATCGATGCACCACCACGCTCGCCCCGAACCGGGTGGCAACGGAGCCGGTCTCGGGGTCTTCCTCACGGAGACGGGTCGAATCGTCGATAGCGACCAAATCGGCCAGATCAGGCCGGAGATCGTGCCCGTTGTGGACCGCGACTGCGATCACCCCATCGGGAGCGGGCATGTGGAAAGAGGCGTAGGTCATCGGTTCGCATTGATTACCCGCGGCCGGGGTGGGCCCAAACCAAGTTGACCAGGCAGTCACGGCGGCCAACTACCGTTCCTTCCCGTGGACCGACCCGAGTGGTTCCTCGAGGACCAATACCCTTTTGAAAGTCACTGGCTCGATGTCGACGGCGCCCAGGTGCACTATCTGGACGAGGGCGAGGGACCGACCCTGCTCATGCTGCACGGCAATCCCACCTGGTCGTTCCTCTATCGGCGCATGGTGCCCTTCCTCTCCGACCGCTTCCGCTGCCTCGCTCTCGACTACCCCGGGTTCGGGTTGTCCAAAGCGGCTGCCGGGTACGGCTACACACCGGCTGAGCACGCCGAGGTGGTCGGAAAGTTCATCGACTCCCTCGACCTCCAGGACTTCACACCGGTGATGCAGGATTGGGGCGGTCCCATCGGGCTGGCCGCGGCCCTCGACCGCAAGGACCGGGTGAAGGCGATGATCCTGGGCAACACCTGGGCATGGCCCCGGACCGACGCCGCCACCCAGCGCTTCTCCGCCGCACTCGGGGAGGGTCGCACCGGTGAGTTCCTCGTCGACCGGGCCAACGTCTTCGTCAACGTCTTCGTCCGCCGGGCGATGCGTCGCCGAGCCCCCAGCGGCAGGGAGATGGCGATGTGGCGTGGACCGTTTCCCGACCAGGAGTCGAGGCTCCCGGTTCGGGTTTTCCCGAGGGAGCTGACCGGATCGGCCGAGTTCCTCGGCTCGATCCAGGATCGGCTCGGCGAGATCGCCGACAAACCCGCTCTCTTGTTCTGGGCCGACCAGGACCCGGCCTATCGAGGCACGGAGAAACGGCGTTGGGAGTCGATCCTCTCCAACCGCACCGGGTACGACCTCCGCCACGCCGGTCACTACTGGCAAGACGACGCCGGCCCCGAGGCCGCCCTCATGATCCGCTACTGGTGGGACCAGGTCGGGTTGTGACCCCTTCCTAATGCAGGGCGTCACGGATACGTGACGGAGTGCATAAAGAACCGGCCGCGAGTGGGTGACGGCGGGGCGGAGAACCGACCGTCCTAACCTGCCGCAGCCCTATGGATCCACTACAAGTCGTTTTTCTGGTCGCCGCAGTGGCCTTCGGGTTCTTCCTCAAGGGGATCACCGGGATCGGGGCTCCACTGCTGATCGTCCCCATCGTCGCCGGGACCACCGGTATCGAGTTCGCGGTGACCGTCGTGGCCATCCCCACCGTCATCGCCAACACCTGGCTGCTCTGGGACACCCGGAAGTCGGTCCGTGAGGTCGCCTGGTTCCTGTTGCCGCTTCTCACCGCAGGCACCGTCGGCACGGTCCTGGGAGCATGGGCCCTGCTCCATTTCGACAGCCGTCTGATGACCCTGGTCCTGGCCGGCTTCGTGCTCGCTTACATCGCCTGGTCGCTGATGAACCGGAACTTCAAGTTGGGCGATGTGTGGGCCCGGCGACTCTCCGCCCCGACCGGATTCCTCGGCGGGATCCTCCAGGGTGGCACCGGTGCCTCCGGTCCGGTGATCGGAACCTACGTCCACGCCCTGAATCTGGACCGGGCGGCATTCGTGCTTGCCGTGACCATCCCCTTCGAGATCCTCGGCATCGTCCAGATCGCCTCGCTCGCCGTCTTCGGCGGCTACGACCAGGAACGGCTGGTAGCCGCGGCGATCGCCACAGTCCCGGCGTTGATCGCGATGCGACCGGCGATGAGGCTGGGCGACCGGATGTCGAAAGAGACATTCCGGATGATCGTCCTGGTGGTCCTGGGAGGAGCCGCCATCCGACTGATCTGGTCGGTGCTCTGATCGATCTCCGATCGTGCGACCGCCTCTCCAGACATCTCCCATCCGCAACTACCGTCAGGAGTGAACTCCAGAAAGGAGCAAGGTGTCAGATCTCCACGAGACTCGGATCGACATCCCCGAGGACGCTCGCCAGAAGTTGGTGGACCTGCTGAACCGCCAGTTGGCCGACACCACGGACCTGTTCACCCAGTCCAAGTACGCCCATTGGAACGTGAAGGGGTCCGATTTCATCCAGCTGCACGAGCTCTTCGACGAGATCGCGGGCCACGTGATCGGATTCGCCGACCTGATCGCGGAGCGGGCAACGACGCTGGGTGGCACCGCCAACGGGACGCTGCGACAGGCGGCCGGGGCGTCGACACTCGCCGAGTATCCGACCGCGGCAGTCGACGGGATCGAGGCGGTCCACGCGCTGGCCGACCGGGTGGCCGAGTACGCCGCCAGCACTCGACGCGCCATGGAGGAGTCCGAAGACCTAGGTGATACCAGCACCAACGACCTGTTCACCGAGATCTCCCGCCAGATCGACAAGGACCTCTGGTTCCTCGAGGCGCATCTCCAGTCCAAGAGCTGAAGGAGACTGCGTCCGTCAGCGATCCGAACCAGGCCGCGTGCGTCGGCGACCGGTCGAGGGGCTGTAACTTGCGTCGATGCCAACCGCATCGGCGCCGCCGCAGACGAGTTACGCCCTCTCCGATGCCGGCTATGTGGCCTATCAGAGCTTTGGTGACGGCCCGAACCCAGTCCTGTTCGTCCCCAGCTGGCTGCAAAACCTGGATGTGATGTGGGACGAGCCGACCCTGGCTCGTTACCTCGGCCGGCTCGCCTCGTTCGCCAAGGTCGTCGCCTTCGACAAGCGTGGGACCGGTGTTTCCGACCCGGTAGCGCTTCATGCCCTGCCCACCATCGAGCAGTGGATGGACGATGCCAAGGTGGCGCTGGACGCAGCCGGGATCGACAGGACCGCGCTGATCGGGGACACCGAGGGCGGGCCTATCGCCGCGATGTTCGCTGCGACCTATCCCGAGCGTGTGACCGCCCTGGTCCTGGTCAACACGTTTGCACGCTGGCGCCGGGATCACGACTACCCAATCGGCATGCCCGACGAGACGGTGACCCGGCTGACCGATCTCTACGAGCAGCATTGGGGTGTCACCCCTGACATCCTGGAGCTGACGGCTCCGAGTGCTTACCGAGACCCCAGGTTCAGGGCGTGGTATCTGCGCTACCAGCGGCTCTGCATGCCCAGGGGGGCAGCCGCGGCGATGTATCGGTGGGTAACCGATCTCGACGTCCGCTCGGTGCTCGGTTCCATCCACGCCCCGACACTGGTGGTGAGTCGATCCGGTGCCCAGCACCACCGACCGGCTTTCGGCCGCTACCTGGCCGACCACATACCGGATGCCAGGTACGTCGAGCTGCCCGGCGCCGACACCTACCCGTTCCAGACTGGGGACTTCGACCAGGTTCTCGACCAGGTCGAGCAGTTCCTCACCGGGTCGGAGCCGGCTCCGAAAGCCGACCGGTTGCTGGGCACCATCGTGTTCACCGACATCGTCGCCTCGACCCAAGTAGTCAGCAAGATCGGGGACTCGGCCTGGATTGCCCTTCGCCGGACCCACGACGAGCTGGTGCGTGAGAACATCCGACGTTATCGCGGGCGGGAGGTCAGCCACACCGGAGACGGGTTCCTGGCCCTCTTCGACGGCCCGGCCCGGGCGGTCACCTGTGCGGCGCGCATCGTGGAGCAGGTGCGCGATCTTGGCATTGAGATCCGCGTCGGTGTCCACACCGGCGAGGTGGAACTGATCGGCGACCAGATCGGCGGTGTCGCCGTCCACCTAGCCAGCCGGATCCTGGACGAGGCCGGGCCCGGTACGATTCTCGCCTCATCCACGGTCAAGGAACTGGTCCTCGGCTCCGGCATCGGGTTCATCGACCAGGGGCCCCGTCAGCTCAAGGGCATGCCGGACACCTGGAGACTGTTCCAGGTCACCAACGTGCCGTGAGCCTATGCAAGCTGGTCGACGTCGACATCCGGGGGCGGCTCCGACCCAAGCGAAATCGGCGTATCTGATCACTGCCATCGACCGACCCGGGCGGTGGCGTTCAACCGACGATCCGGTTCCTTTGTCGAGTCGACGGCACCTCGACGACCCCGGAGCCGTCCCACGGACAACCGGGGTCGCCGGTGATAACCATCATTGACGTTGCTACACGTCGAAGAATGGACCACCGCTGAGGCTGCTGGGCGAGGCCGTGCGGCACACGTCATGTGTGATGTCGCACACCTGAATGTTGGTGTAGCTGAAGCTCACCAGCACCGGTGTCTGCCCGGGCGGGCAAGTCAGCGAGGTTGCCGGTAGTAAGAGGGTGAGACTGTCGGTGATCTGGCCGTTCTTCCCGGGACTGAACTCTCCAGAGGCACTGACGTCGGCTGTCGTTGACTGCTTCTTGGGATCAGACGGGAAATTCCCGCCGTTGTTCCGGCAGGCATCGAGGCGGCTCGCGGTAGCGCTCACCTGAATCGTCACCGTCGCATCCGGGTCGCTGCCCAGCCCGGCCTCCTTGAAGCTCACCACGGCGTCGGTACCCGAAAGAGACGCCGAGGCCGAGATGAAGTGGGGATTGCCCTTGCCGTGGTCCGCCAATGCGGCGGGGGCCAGCAGAATCACCATCAGACAGGTCGAAATCAGCAATGTGATGTGTCGACGCATTCGTGGTCTCCTTTCTAGTGAACCACAGAGGGTGCGCTGGGAACACCGTTCCCACGCTTTCGGGAGTGATCTACAGGGCGGGAGTGGGCCGGCCGGCTCCTCAGCGTCGCTCCGACGTTGTCAGACCGTTGAGCCTGACCAACTTGTTCGAACGTGCCGGGCTGACCGCCTCGATGGAGAACCGTGCGGCGCCTGTTACGGACTGGTGGATTCTCACGTGGCGGGGCGATGAACTCGACTATCGCCGTTGCGACCTGTACGGGTTACCAGTCCCTCGGCTGTCTCGAAGGACGAGGCCTCAGCGCGACTTGCTGGGGCGGGCCGACGCCTTCTCGAGGGCTTCCTCCAGTCGGAAAGACGGCTCGACTCCCAGCTGCTCGTACAGCAAGTCGCGCAGCCGCTGGTAGTGGCCGAACGCTTCCCCCCGATTCCCCTCTGCGAGTAGGGCCCGGATCACTGTCCGATGAGCAGTCTCACGAAGTGGGGCTGCCGATACCGCTATGAGTCCTGCCTCCAACGCCTCGCCGAATCTGGCCTCTCCAACCAGGTCTTCGCTCAGAGTCTCCAGGGCGTGCAATCGAAGCTGCCGATATGACTCGCGCTCCGGCTCCACCCACACGTCGTTCCAATCAGGCAGAATATCGGCCGCGAAGAGATCGGGAAGAACACCCCCGCCATCGCGGGAAGGATCCAACAGGAAGCGACACAACTCTCGACGCTCCTGGAGATCGACACCCACGCTGGATCTCAACTTGAGGACTTCGAGGGTGGACTCGACCAGGGAGTTCCGATGCGGGCCGAGCCTAGACAGGGCGGACCGGAGATTGGAGCGAGCTGCGCTCTCCGCAACTTCCGGCCAGAGCGTCCCGGCGACAAAGGAGCGGGGCACCGAACGGTTCGGGTCCAAACCCAGCAATGCCAGCAACCGTTGCGATGGCATCGACAACGGTATCCGCTCGTTCTCCCGTAGGAGCCCGAAGCCACCCAGGAGGCACAATCTCAGCTGACCCTGCCCAGCCGACCCGGAAAAACCGAGTGACACGCCCAGAACGATGTGCCTCACCGTGCCCTCCCATGAGTCATGGGTGGTCGTGATTGCCCAAATACGGAGTTGCCGCCCATCGGTGCCTCCAGTTTTAACCGTACCCAAGAGAGCCTGATAAACGGTTGGAGATACAGCTGTTTGCACAGGATGGCTTTAGTGATCGCTTCTGAGGAACGACTCGCGAAATCTCGGTACCCGCAGAGCTGGTCCGCCGAGCCAACTCGACCTATCGTTTCGACCGACTTCCCCGAGCGCCGCGAGGCGTTCACTTCCCCCTCAGAGTGCTGATTTTCGCGCTCTGAGCTACCTCTTCGGCCTGTGGAGAACGAAACACTTGACCCATCACATGCATGTAATTACAGTGTTGAAGTCCCTACTAGATGTCGTGGCCACTTCCCTCCCGACCACTACATCTTGTGGTTTGGTTGGTTGGCAAATGGACACCGCCCCGTTCTCTGGCCGGGGCGCTCCCAGTGCAAGGAGGCACGTTTCATGAGCAAAGGCCTACGGATCACCCGTCGCTTCACCGAGGCCGGCAAGG
>Ga0214469_1000722_pt1 | contig 11750 bp, 11 predicted proteins | sample RVTome_10_FD_187340 | JGI IMG/M metagenome (GOLD analysis project Ga0214469, IMG submission 187340) | Soil microbial communities from uranium-contaminated site in the Upper Colorado River Basin, Wyoming, United States - RVT153D57 HiSeq ... | reverse complement strand
TCGAATTCACGCGGCGCGACATTGTCGCCGAAGTCCAAGCAACGGGCGCCGACTTCGCGCGGCAGACCATCTACCGCTGCCTCCGCCGCATTTCCGACTGCGAACCCGGCAGCGCCCACCACGACCGTGTAGACCTCGGCAATGATCGGCTGCGGCTTCACGCGCGTGAACAGATGCGGCGGGTGTGGGGTGTCACGTGACATACCCGGCAGCCGCGCTCAGCCCGCTACTCGGGATCGGCATCAGACCGCCGTGCCCTGACCCATCGCGCCAAGCGCGACTGGAACGCCTACGTCGCGGTCCGCGGCACTTCGTGACGGCATGGCTTAAAGGGAAGTGCCCCGGGCCTTGGATGACCGAAGCATTCTCGATGGCCCAGCGAGGGGCCGGAGGAGACCGTCACACTGACCGACCTCGGCATGGGCGGCGCGACCGGGCCTCCGCCGGCCCGGGGCTTTGCCTCGTTTCAACAGCAATCGTGCGGCGGCCGGTCGAGGCAGCGGCAGAGTCGCTTGACGTCGATGCCGCGGTTACCTCGAAGCGTCGCAACAGCTTCGTGCTGAGGACGCCTCGCACAGCAGGCAGCGGATGATGGTGCCGACGTCGACGCCACCTGGACGGCCCGGCCCACCGGGTCCGCCGGGGCCACCGGGGTCCTGACCGGGGTCTCCGCCGGGCACGAGCCGCCCCCGCCGCCTGGCTGGTCGCGCCGCGCGAGACGGCCGCCGTGCGCAGCTGCTCACGGGTGAAGTGCAGGTCGTGCACCGTCCGGCCGGAGGCCAGATCCGGAAGCGGTAGATGCCGCTCGTCGTCGCCGGCACCGTCGTCGCGTAGGCGCCGGTCTCCCCCGCCACTGCCGGCAGGCTGATGAAGGCCACGGTGTCGGGCCGGGTCAGCTCGGCCTGGACGTGCGCGGAGCGGGTCTTGGCTCGGCCTCCGCTGCCGGAGCTTGAAGCGCTTGAGCGGCCCGGTTGGGCATCCCCGATGAGGTCGCCGTGGGGGTGGTCCGGGGCGGTAAGGTGCCGGGTATGGCTGGCGCTGATGCCCTCGACCAGGGTCGGCGTTCCTTCGCGCGGCAGGCGTGGGCGGACGCCTACGCGCAGCTGTCGGCCGCCGACCGACAGGCCCTGCTAGAGCCGGATGACCTAGAGCGGCTGGCCACGGCCGCTTATCTGTTGGGCAGGGACGACGACGGCGCCGACATCGGGGTGCGTGCCCATCACGAGTTCCTGAAGCGTGGGGAGGTTGAGCGCGCCGTGCGGTGCGCGTTCTGGCTGGCCTTCGGGTTCTTCAACCGGGGCGACCAGGCCCGGGGTGGCGGCTGGATGGCCCGCGCCCGCCGGCTGCTCGACGACGGCCAGCTCGACTGCGTCGAGCAGGGCTACCTGCTGGTCCCGGAGGCGTTCCAGGCCTTGGGCGAGGGCGACGCCGCAGCTGCCGCAGCCGGCTTCGACGAGGCGGCCAGGATCGGCGGCCGCTTTGGCGAACCGGACCTGGTGGCGCTGGGCCGGCTCGGCCTCGGCGGGGCGCGGCTAGCGGAGGGGGAGACGACTGCGGGCGTGGCTCTGCTGGACGAGGCCATGATCGCCGTCGAGGCCGGCGAGGTGTCGCCGACCGTCGCCGGGATCGTCTACTGCGCCGTCATCGAGGCCTGCCAGGAGATCCACGACCTGCGCCGGGCCCAGCAGTGGACGACGGCGCTGACTCGCTGGTGCGCCGCCCAGCCGGACCTGGTCCCCTACCGGGGCCAGTGCCTGGTGCACCGTTCGGAGGTCATGGCCCTGCACGGCGCCTGGCCCGACGCCATGGACGAAGCGCGGCGGGCGGCCAAGCGGCTCTCGGACCCGCCTGGCCAGCCGGCGGCGGGAATGGCCTTCTACCAGCAGGGCGAGCTGCACCGGCTGCGCGGTGAGCTCACCCGGGCCGAGGAGGCCTACCGTCAGGCCAACCAGTGGGGCCGGGACCCCCAGCCCGGCCTGGCCCTGCTGCGGCTGGCCCAGGGCCAGGTCGACACCGCCGCGGCCGCGATCCGCCGGGTGGTGGACGAGGCGTCCGACTTCGTGTCCCGCTCGCGGCTGCTTCCGGCCCAGATCGAGATCCTGCTGGCCGCCGGCGACGTCCAGGCGGCGAGCGCCGCCGCCACTGAGCTCACCCAGCTCGCCGACGGCCTCGGCGCGCCGTTCCTGACCGCGGTGGCCGCCCACGCCCACGGGGCGGTCCTGCTCGCCGAGGGCGACCCGCGGGCCGCCCTGGCCGCGCTGCGCGGCGCCTGGCTGGCCTGGCAGGACCTGGAGGTGCCGTACGAGGCGGGGCGGGTCCGGGTCCTGATCGGGCTGGCCTGCCGGGAGCTGGGTGACCAGGACGGCGCGGAGATGGAACTGGACGCCGCCCGCTGGGTGTTCAGCCAGCTGGCGGCCGCGCCGGACCTGGCTCGGGTGGAGGCGCTGTCCGGCAAGGCGCACGCCGGGGCGGGCGGGCTAACCGCGCGCGAGCTGCAAGTCCTGCGCCTGGTCGCGGCGGGCGAGACCAACAAGGCCATCGCCGCCGAACTGTTCGTCAGCGAGCGGACCGTGGACCGGCACATGAGCAACATCTACGCCAAGCTTGGGGTCTCCTCGCGGGCTGCAGCCACCGCCCATGCCTACCAGCACGGGCTCATCTGAGCATCCTGGCGGCAATCACCCATGCGGCCGTCCGGCGAGCTGGCGGGTTCGGCCGATGCGCGGCCTTCAGCACCGGCCCCATCCTGGCCGTGCAAGCGTCACCAGACCGGCCAGGAGGAGGACGCCATGAACAGGTCCCGCACCGAGGTTCGCGCTCAACCCGCCGGCGGGGAGGGCATCCGCGAGCGCCTGCTCGCGGGGGTTCCCGTCAGCGAGCGGCGGCTGACACTCGCCGGCCATCAGACCGCGATCCTGGAGGGCGGCGACGGCCAGCCGGTCGTGCTGCTGCACGGCGCCGGGGAGTTCGCGGCGAGCTGGATACGGGTGATCCCCGAGTTGGTGCAGACCCATCGCGTGATCGCCCCCGACCTGCCCGGCCACGGCGCCTCGGAGCTCGCCGGCGAACCGCTGAACACCGAAACGATGATCGCCTGGCTGGGCGAGCTGATCGAGCGCACCTGCCCGTCGCCGCCGGCGCTGGTGGGGCACCTGCTTGGCGGCGCCATCACCGCCCGCTTCGCGATCGACCACCCGCACCGGCTCAGCCGGCTGGTACTTGTCGACACCTACGGCCTCGGCCGCTTCTGGCCGACGCCGCGGTACGCCCTCGCCATGCTCGCCTTCGCCGCCCGACCGACCGAGGGCACCCAGGAACGCCTGTTCCGCCAGTGCATGGTCGACCTGGACGGGCTACGCGAGCAGCTGGGCGAGCGCGGCCAACTGCTGGAGGCGTACGCACTGGACCGGGCGCGGACCCCCGCCATGAACACGGCCCTCAAGCACCTGATGCCACAGCTCGGGGTGCCGGCGATCCCGCCGGCGGAGCTGGCCCGGATCGCCGTGCCCACCACCTTGATCTGGGGCCGCCACGACCGGCAGGTGAGGCTCAGGCTGGCCGAGACCGCCAGCGCCCGTTACGGCTGGCCACTGCACGTGATCGAGCAGGCCGCCGACGACCCCGCCGTCGAACAGCCCGAAGCGTTCCTGCAGGCGTTGCGCAGCGCGCTCGGGAGCGCCTAATGGGGGCGACGATGCGCAACCAGCAAGACGTGACCAAGCGCAGCCCGGACCCTTCGGATGGCGGGCGGGTCGAGACCGTGATCGTCGGCGGCGGGCAAGCCGGCCTGGCCGTCGGCTACCACCTGGCCAGGCGGGACCGACCCTTCGTCATCCTCGACGCCGACCAGCGGGCCGGGGACGCCTGGCGGCAGCGCTGGGACTCGCTGCACCTGTTCACCCCTGCCCGCTACTCGGGCCTGCCCGGCTGGCCTTTCCCGGCGCCCCCCTTCTCCTACCCGACCAGAGACGAGGTCGCCGACTACGTGGAGGCCTACGCCGCCCGCTTCGACCTCCCCGTGCGCAACGGCGTCCGAGTGGACCGGCTCGCCAGGGAAGGTGGCCGCTTCCTGGTGGCGGCGGGTGACCGCCGATGGGAGGCCGACCAGGTCGTGGTGGCCAGCGGCGCCTACCACCGCCCCCGGGTTCCCGCCTTCGCCCCCGAACTCGACCCGGGCATCGTCCAGCTGGACACCACCCGGTACCGGAACCCCTCGCAGCTGCACCCCGGCCCGGTGCTGGTCGTGGGGGCTGGCAACTCCGGCGCCGAGATCGCCTACGAGGTCTCGGACGCCCACCCGACCTGGCTATCGGGCCCCGACACCGGCCACATCCCGGTGCGCACTGGCAGCCGCTGGGACCGGCTACTCACCCCGCCGTTCTGGTGGTTCGTCTCGCGCCTGCTGACGGTCGACACCCCCGTCGGCCGCAAGGTCCGGCCCAAGGCCCTGACCACCCCCGCGCCGCTGGAACGGGTGCGGCCCAAGGAGCTGGCCGCCGCCGGGGTCGAGCGGGTGCCACGAACAGTCGGGGTGCGCGACGGCCTCCCGGTGCTGGAGGACGGTCGCGTTGTGGAGGCCGCCAACCTGATCTGGTGCACAGGGGGCCGGCCCGACTTCGGCTGGGTCGACCTGCCGGTCTTCGACCAGGACGGCCTCCCACGGCACCACCGCGGCGTGGTCGCGTCCCAGCCCGGCCTGTACTTCGTCGGGCTGTGGTTCCTGAGCGGCTTCACCTCCTCGCTGCTCGGCGGGGTCGGCCGGGACGCCGACCACATCGCCGACCACATCGCCGCAGCCGTGAGGTCCCCGTCCCGGACCGCGGCTGACGCCCCGGAAGAGCGCCCATGCCGCCCTGTGCAGGGCCGCAGCGATTGACCTCGCCAAACGCTGCAGACGTGATCACAGCGTTGCGGCCAGTACCGACCCCGAGAGGAGACACGTCATGAACACCACACTCGACTTCGACGAACAGACCGCGCGGCACGTGGAAGCCGTCTACCGCACACCCGACGTCATCACGCAGCGTAATGCAATCAGGAAGACGCTGGCGCCGCGCGCTGGAGAGCGTGTGCTCGACATCGGCTCCGGGCCAGGATTCCTCGCGACCGAGATCGCAACCGACGTCGGACCCGAAGGCATCGTCCACGGCGTGGACATCAGCCAGAGCATGATCACCATCGCCCGACGGCGCAAACCGGCCGCCCAATCAGCGCCACTGCAGTTCCAGCTCGCCGAGGCCCGCACACTTCCCTTCCCTGACGCCAGCTTCGACGCCGCCGTCTCAACACAGGTATTCGAGTACATCGACGACGTCCCCGCAGCGCTGGCAGAAACACACCGGGTCCTGGCCCCCGGCGGGCGGCTCCTGCTGCTCGACACCGACTGGGACTCGATCGTGTGGCACTCACGCGCGCCGCAGCGCATGCGCCGCGTGCTCGCGGCCTGGGACGCACATGCCGCTCACCCCCACCTGCCCCGAACGCTTCCCGGACTCATCCGCGACGCGGGCTTCACGCTGACCGGCACGACGGTGATGCCGCTGTTCAACGGCCGATACGACCCCGACACCTACAGCGCCGGCGTGATCCCGATCATCGCCGCCTTCGTCACCGGCCGAGACGGCATCACCGCCGACCAAGCCACATCCTGGGCCCAGGAGCTGACCGAACTCGACGACCGGTACTTCTTCAGCCTCAACCGGTACGTGTTCCTGGCCACCACATGATCTGTCAGGAACCCTTCACCCGATGGTCTGCCGGTCGTCGGGGGCAGGCGCGCTGGCCGCAGCCACGCCAGCAACCACCGCCGTACTCCCGATCCGCGTCTCTCTTTCACTGGTCCGAGCCAAGGCCGCGTCCTTGGCCAACTTGGCGCAGCTGACGACCACCGACGCTCCCACTTGACCAGATCGGCCGCGGCTACCACGAGCAGTGAGTCACGATCGCCGAACGCCGGTAGTTCAATCATGCGGTGGCAAGGCCAGTCGCCGGAGCCGCCGGCGCCTGGCCTTGTCCCGGGTGACAACCACCACCTTCTCAGCGCCGCGCTGCTCGTTCCCGTAGATGGTCAACCAATTGGTTGACAACGCGCGTTTCGTTGCGCTAGGTTATCAACCAGACGGTTGATGAATGAAAACGTATCAACGACACGGGTCTGCGATCGCCATTCACACGACATCCCTAGTGATCGATCGCGGAGCGTCGAGCAGGAGGACCAGGTGCAGGAACTGCTGGTGGACTTCATCACCTCGCTGGACGGCTACGCCTCCGCAGAAGGCTGGCCCGGCTGGTGGGGGCTCGAGGGCCCCGAGTATCTCGGCTGGCTCAATGAACAGTCCGAACACCACACCACGCTGCTGATGGGCGCGACGACCTACCGAGTGATGTCCGGCTTCGCCGCAACGGGTGCATCGGGCGCGGACGAGATGACCGCGGACGAACACGACTCCGTGGATGAGCTCACCCGAGCATCCAAGGTGGTGTTCTCCTCCACACTGCAACCTCCGTTGTCGTGGGCGAACACCGAACTGGTGAGCGGGGACGCAGTCGAGGCGGTTCGAAAGATGAAGCAGAACGGCTCCAGCCCGCTATCGACGATCGGCAGCGTCAGCCTGTGCCGTTCGCTGCTCCGCGCTGGTATGGTCGACCGCTTTCGAGTGGTCGTCTTCCCAGTGATCACTGGAAGCACCGGCCGCGAGCGCATCTACGACGGCTACCCCGACGTCGCTCTCGACCTGATCGCCAGCCGGACATTCGACGACCGGATCCAGCTCCTCGAGTACGTCCCCCGCGTGCTCGAAGGTCCGCCCGACACACACCCCAGCCCATGACGGGCTCGGTGACCACGCAAGACCGGGTCCGCCGCCGCACGGCGGGAGACGTCCGCGACCAAGCCGCCCACCAGCTGTGCAGCCACGACGCGGGGACTGCGACGCTGAGCTCGGCGACTCCGCGGGTCGCCAGCACGCCGACTGGAGGTGGTGCGACGTTCCCGGGCTTCGACCCTGACCGTGAACTGCCGGTGCGGACTGCGGGAGCGGCGTCGTGAGCGACGACCGGTTGTCGCTGGTGTTCACCGCGCTCGGTGACCCGACCCGCCGCGATCTTGTGTCGCGCCTCGCCCGGGCCGATGCGACGGTCGGTGAGCTGGCCGAACCGTACGACATGAGCGTCCAAGCGGTGTCGAAGCACCTCAAGGTCCTTGAATCCGCCGGGCTCGTCACCAAGACCAAGGACGGCCAGCGCCGCACCGTCCACCTGGAAGCCGACGTGTTCGACCTGATGACGAAATGGGTCGAGCGCTACCGCCGCCAAGCCGAACTGCGCTACCAACGACTCGACGACCTGCTCGCCGAGATGAACCACGACCAATCGACGCATCCCGCCATCCCCGACCAGAAGGAACAGTCAGCATGACCACGACCAACCACTTCACCGAAGCGACGATCGAGGCCGACCCGTCGTTGCCGATCATCCGGATCACCCGCGATTTCCACGCGACTCCGGCACAGCTGATGACCGCCCATCTCGACCCCGAGTTGTTCGCCCGCTGGGTCGGCCCCGACGGGCTGTCCACCACGATCGACGTGTGGGACGCCCGGGACGGCGGCGAGTGGCGCTACACCGCCACCAGTGACGGCGTCAACCACGGCTTCCGCGGTTGCTTCCACCAGATCACCGGCACCCGCATCGTGCAGACCTTCACCTGGGATGGCATGCCCGACGACGTCTCGCTGGAGACGCTGTGGTTCGAGGACCTCGGCGACGGCACCACCCGCCTGCACGCCCAGTCGCTCGTCGACAGCTTCGAGGGCCGCGATGCATGGTTGGCGTCGGGCATGGAGACCGGAGTCAACCAGGGCTACGCCAAGCTCGACGCCCTCCTCGCCGACCAGGCCTGACATCCGCGCCACCTTCGCCGCGCACCAGAGTCTGCGCCCTGACCGTCCAGCTCGGCGACATCGTGATCAACTGCGAACACCGGCAGCGGGCGGCCGAGTGCTGGTGCGCGACCCCTCGGCCACCGCATCGTCGGCAGCGACCACACCGGCATCGCGATCGCCGGTGACTCCAGCACCCGACGATGCTGCTCCTCGCCTCGACCGAACGTCGTGCGGCACCCTGCCGGTACCGTGCCCATCTCGACGTAGCCAACGTAGCCATTTGGCAACGATCGACAGCTCGCGACGGAGGCGCTTCAGGCCGCTGACCTGCAGTCTTGGAGTGGAGCTAAGGGGAATCGAACCCCTGACCTCTTCCATGCCATGGAGGGCCGACCCATCCGCCGACGTCCGTACACGTCCGTGACCTGCATAAACACATTCGTGCGAGTACGCCGCCGATCGCTGTAGTACGCCCACTTGGGTCCAAGAATGGGTCCAGGAGCATCTCCGGGGAAGGCGTCACTCCCACCGCGGTGGATGGTGCCGGACGCTCGTGCGGTACACCTCGACCACCGCCGTGTCGGTCCACGACAACGCATCCAGCAGCTCGTCGTGCCGCTCGCGGAGGACGTCGACCGCGTCGGGCTGCGCGCACATCAAGCGGACGTGCAGCCCGATCGTGTGCCGCTTGCGTCTAGCTGTGAACTCCCGATCGTGGGTCACGACGACCATGCCGCGATCGATGGCGTAGACCGTGACCTCGTCGTCGGCCGCGGGCACGGCACCGCCAAGACCGACCTCCGACGCAGCGACCACGTCATGGCCGAGACCGCGAAGCAGCGATGCCACGGCGTGGTCAACGTCGTTGTCGAGCAGGAACCGCACTACGCGCTGACACGCGACTGCCGCGCAGCCTCCACGTCCTCGCGCGTCAGCTGCGGAAAGGCCTCCAAGATGCGCTCGTCAGGAACTCCGCGTTCCAGATAGGCCTCGACAGCAGCGACCGGCACTCGCGTACCGGCGAACACGGCCTTGCTCCCGAGCACACCGCGGCGCCGCTCGACATGGCCGGCGTCGTGCTCACGGCTCGGACGCACCGACCGCCGGATCCGCGCCTTGATCGCCTCCAAGTCGAGTACCTGGTACAGGACGACCTGGTCCGGCGCCTGATCGCCCTCCCACAATCCGTCGGGATGCTGGAAATAGATGCGGTCACCGCTGACGGCGAATCGCAGCTCACGCAGCGGTGCCTTGTAGTCACGGTCCCGCAGATGCTCCACGACGCGTCGGATCTGGCGCGGCAGGCGGCCGGCATCGACCAGTGCGCTCGCGACCAGCAACTCGACGAGATCGTCGAAGGTGTAGAGGCGGACCGTGTTGCGCTCGCTGAGCTGGCGTTTGATGCTCGGCCCGACCAGCCCGCGCGCGTCCCACGCCCGCAGCCGCCGCACCGAGAACCCCGACAACTCAGCGGCGTGGCGCTCACCGACCGCGACTTGCTCCTCTACGATCTCGACCACTGCGTCCGCTCCCCTTCCCGACGCCCCCATCATCGCGCAACCGGGGCGTAACGACCCGGAGGCTGTGTACACCATCCCACCGGCCGCGCTCGCCGACGAGCTGAACCGTCCCGGGTCGGGACCCGGTCTTGCGGTGCAGTGACAGACTCATGATGCGACTCCTTCGTTGTCTGGCGCAGAGCTCGTCGAGGTCCTGCGGGCGTGGCTGACGGCTGGGCTTGACGCTGACGTCGTCGAGGGGGCCGCGGGTCTCGTGCGCCCAAGCGATGCCGGTCATGCGCCGGTGAGCATCGTCGAACGGGTCGTCCCGGCCAGTCGGTGCGTTCTCCAGCCCAGCGTGAGGTGGAAGCCGATGAGGGCGAACACGCCCACGGCGGCCATGATGGCGGAGCCGCCGACCAGGACGGCGATCGCCGCTGCCAGCCCGGTCATGCCGAGCGCCACGGTCGTCCTGCCGACGCGCTTGCCGAAGCCCGGAGCGTCGAGCATGGCCGCGCCGAGTGGGATGAGGCCCAGCGGGACGATGGCGAGTCCGGTGAACAGCAGCGCGTCGAACATGGCGTCGATGCCGTGCCACACCAGCACCAGGGTCGCCTGATCCTGCGGGGTCGCCCCGGCAGCGTGGTACAGGTCGGACAGCGGGGCGGTGGCGACGTGGGGCAGCGCGCCGGCCACGAGCACGACGAGACCCAGGATGCTCAGGGCGGTCCCGAAGAGCGCGGGCGTCGGGCTGGTGCGGCGCAGTCCGCGGTACAGGGCGAGGCAGTGGATGACCCACAGGAGGAGGACTCCGAGGTAGAAGCTGTTCTCCACGGACCGTGCGGCTCTGATGTCGGGGAACCTCGTCAGCGACTGCTCAGGCGTGATCTCCATCCCCACGAACGCGGCGACGACGCCGAAGGTGACGAGCATGAGGACGCTGCCACCGATGCCGGCGAGCCCTCCCCAACGCAGGTGCTGTCGGCCTGCTCGTTGGTCTGCAGGTCGGTGGTCAGAAGGTCGGTACGGACGTCATGCGTCTTCGGTCTCCTTGGTTCGTTGGTGGTCGCGCGCGGCGTGGCTGCCGTGCACGGTGATGACGAGCTTGGCTCGAGCGTGCTCTTCGTTGAGGTGGCGGATGGCCTCGGCGGTCTCGGCCAACGCGTAGGTCGCCTCGACCGCGGGCGTGACCGCTCCGGCTTCGATGAGCGCGGTGAGCGTGTCGAGGTCGGACCGGGACGGTTTCGCGGCGTGCACCCGCAGTCGCTGGGACACGAACGGGGACAGGGCGAGGGTCCTGAGGTAGCGGCCGAGCGGGCCGAGCACGGGGCCGCCGTGGCCACTCGTCACCACGAGCGTGCCGGTGCGGGTCAGCGCACCTCGCAGGGCTGCCAGCGGGTGTCGGCCGGCGAGGTCGAGGATCACGTCGTAGCGGGGGCCGCTGCGGGTGAAGTCCTCCCGGGTGTAGTCGATGACGTGGTCGGCGCCGAGCGAGCGGACCAGCTCGACGTTACGGGTGCTGCACACGCCCGTGACGTCGGCGCCGAGAGCCTTGGCGATCTGCACGGCGAACGTGCCGACGCCACCCGACGCGCCGTTGATCAGCACCGCCTGGCCCGGCTGCACCCCGCCGACGTCGCGCAGGCCCTGCAGGGCGGTGACGGCCGCGACCGGCACGGCAGCGGCCTGCTCGAAGGTGAGGTTGGTGGGCTTGCGCGCCAGCAGGCGTTCGGGGACGCAGGCGTACTCGGCGAAACTACCGGTCGTGGTCTCGGCGTACACGTCATCGCCGGGGCGGAACCGGGTCACGGCCGCGCCGACCGCCTCGACCCGGCCGGCGAGGTCTCGTCCGCGGACGGCGACCCGTGGCCCGCGCAATCCGAGTGCCACTCGCGCGACGTAGGGCCGGCCGGAGGCGACGAACCAGTCTCCGTGGTTGACCGACGCCGCGTGGACGTCGACGAGCACGTCGTGGGGCCCGGGTGTGCGCTCGTCGATGTCCTGTAGCCGCAGCACGTCACTGGTGCCATAGGCGTGCTGGACGATCGCCCGCATCATGCGGTCACCGCCGCGGGTGCGAGTCGGAGGGGTCTCCGGGTGGGCACGCCCTGGGTGACCAAGTAGGCGACCAGCCACAGATCCGCCACAGGATGGGGGGCGAGTATGGCGCGGGCGGGGCGTGTGACGGTGGTGTTCGACATGTCAGTTCCTTCCGATCGGGATGACCCCCGCGGACAGCAGCTCCGCGACGGCGGTCTGGGTAGCGGCGTACACGCCGGTACGGGTGCACTGCGGACAGGTGTAGGAGTAGTCGCCGGTGGTGCCATCGCCGTCGTGCAGCGCGAGGAAGATCTCCGTGGTGGCCAGG
>Ga0214469_1000721_pt1 | contig 11753 bp, 11 predicted proteins | sample RVTome_10_FD_187340 | JGI IMG/M metagenome (GOLD analysis project Ga0214469, IMG submission 187340) | Soil microbial communities from uranium-contaminated site in the Upper Colorado River Basin, Wyoming, United States - RVT153D57 HiSeq ... | reverse complement strand
CGCGCATCTTCGTGGTGCACCACGCCTTGGCCAGACCGGCACGCTCAGCGGACACCACGTTCCCGCCGCGCTGGATGTCGGCGAGGCGGTTCATCATGGCGAACATCGCGGTCACGTTGCCCAGCATCCGCACAAGTTGCTCCTGCACGAGCTGGAACGAGGTGATGGGCTTGCCGAACTGCTCACGGCGGTTGCAGTAGTCGAGCGCATGCTCGTAGGCCGCCATCGCGATGCCGACCGCTTCCCACGACACCCCGGTCCGGCCTCCCGCCAGCTGGTCGGAGACGTCCCGAAACGAGCGCGCCCCCGGCAGGCGTTGCGACTCGTCGACCTCGACACCGCGCAACGCGATGTCGACGTTGTCGACCGCACGCTTGCCGATCTTGCCGTGCAGCTTCCGCACCTCGTACCCTGGCGTGCCGCGCTCGACCAGGAAGCCTTTGACCTGGCCCTCGGCGGTGTCCTTGGCCCACACCACGTTGACGTCCGCGATCGTGGCGTTGCCGCTCCACTTCTTCTCGCCGTTGAGCGTCCAGGTGTCGCCGGCACGCGTCGCCGTGGTGTCCAGCCCGCCTGCGGCATCCGAGCCGTGCAGCGGCTCGGTCAGCGCCCACGAGCCGATCTTGTCGAAGGCGTACAACGCGGGCAGCCACCGCCGCTTCTGCTCGTCGGAGCCGAACCGCTGGATCGACCCCATGCACAGGCCCCAGTGGACACCGAAGAACGTCGAGATCGACGGGTCCCCCCTGCCCATCTCCAGCGACACCACGCCGGATCGGTGCAGCTCCATCTCCGGCTCGTAGGGTCCGTACATCTCCCGTACGAGCGCTGCGAGCTTGTGCACGACCTCGTGCGGGAATTCACCGCGATCCCAGTAGTCGTCGATGATCGGGTGCACGTCGCGGGCGAAGAACTCCCGCAACAGCTTCTGGTGCCGGCGCTCGTCGTCGGTGAAGGTCTCGGCGAAGCCGTAGAAGTCACCGTCGACCGGCGGCGGCATGATGTCGCGACCGTCACGCTCCGCCTTGTCGAGCGCCTGTTCGATGTCGTCGAGCGATGCGCCGTCGAGCACGCGCAGCAGTCGGTCGACATCCACCCGGCGCCGCAGCACGTCCCAGCGGTCCTGCGGATCGGCGGTGACGTCATCGGTCATGGTGCGCTCCTCGAACAGCATCGACATCGTCAGGATGCGGGGGCGGTGCGCCTGCCGGCCTCCACGGCCACCACCCGCCAGCCCTGCATCGCCAGCGCTCCCGCGATCGTCCCGCCGCCGGCGCCCGGTGCAGGATCACCTCCCGGCCGGTCCGGTCCCTGTGCCGGATCCCCAGCCGGTCCAGCGTGGCCAGCAGTTGCCGCACGGCGTCGAAGCGCTGGTCAGGCAGCCCCTCGACGAACCGCCGCACCACCACCTCGGCGCCGACGTCCGAGCCGCAGCGTCCCCAGAAGCCGGTGGGATCCGACTCCACCGCCAGGGCGGGGACCGCGGTGTCGACCACCGCGATCAGGACCTCGCGCTCGACCGGTGTCAGCTGTCCCATCTCACCTCCAGCGTGGGTCCATGACCTCCCACTGCGCCTGCTGGCGCGCCCCGCTCACGAGACGACCGAAGGTGCTTGCCTTGCGGCCGCGCGTGTCGGCGCACCGCCGATGGTGGACCGGACGGGCGGTCGGCACATCACCGAAAACCGAGAACTGTGCCAACGGCCTTTGAGGGATATCACGATGCTCATCCCGGGTCGGTGCGTGGGTGCTCAGCGCAGATGTGGACGCACGAGGTCGGTGACCGCGGCCCCGGCGTCCGCGAAAGCGTCGTGCGAGCGGCGGATGCCCGCGACGGCGATGGCGCCCTCCAGGATCACGAGGATCTGTGCGGCGAGGCGGTCGGCGTCGGGGATGCCCGCGTCGTCGAGGATCTGGCGCACACCCCGCTCGACGTTCTCGATCGACGCGCGGACCACGGCCAACGCGGGATGTGCGGCGTCGGCCAGTTCGGCGGCGGCGTTGATGAACCCGCAGCCGCGGAAGTCCTCGCCCTCGATCGTCCGGCCGTAGCCGCCGACGTACGCGAGCAGCCGCTCGAGCGGGTCGTCGCCCGCCTGTTCGAGCTCCTCCGCCAGCCACCGGCGCCAGCGGTCCTCGCGCAGCTCGAGGTAGGCCGTGACCACACCGTTCTTGCTCCCGAAGTGGTTGTAGAGGGTGCGCTTGGACACGCCGGCCTCGTCCGCGAGTGCATCGACGCCGGTGGCGGTGATGCCGTCCCGGTAGAAGCAGCGGCGCGCGGCTTCCAGGATCCGGGCGTGGACGTCGTCACCGCGCCGCACGGCCTTCGGGTACGCATTCATCATGGCAATTCTATACCGATCGGTGTACATTGGTCAGTACACCGATCTGTTTACCTAGGAGCGTGCCATGACGACCTTCGAGCCGGGCAGACCCCTCCGCCGCATCCGCGGTCTTCGTGACGTGCTGCTGAGGCGGCGGTCGCGGGCCGCGACACAGGATGCACGACCGCACGAGTCCGTGGGCCCTCCGCGTCCGATGCCCCTGTACGAAGCGCTCGCGATCGGCCTCGGATGCAACCTCGGCAGCCTGGAGCGCTACACCCGCGAGGCGGATGCGCAAGCCTCCGGCAGCCGCGACGACGTGCGCTGATCGCACCGGCGCGCGCCACGGCGAGCGCTCGACATCGCCGGTGCCTGCCGCGATCCGGGTAGGCGGGCCCGGCGCGCGCCGTCAGGGACCAGCATCGGTCTGGCGCAGCCGCGCGTCGGGGTAGGCGAGGCCGGATCACGTCCGGCGACGTCCGCAGCCGTGACGGAGGACCATCGACGTGCCCGCACTGACCGCCGCGACCTGGGTGTGCGCAGCGCTGCTCGCCGTCGCGGGTGCACGGAAGATCACGCGACCCGACGCCACAGGTGCCGCACTGCAGGTCGCCCACCTGCCATCGGACCTGCGCGTGGTGCGCGTGCTGGGCATGGCCGAGCTGGCGATCGGGGTCTGGGTCCTCGCGGCGGGTGGACCAGTTGCGACCGCGCTGCTGGCCCTGGCGTACGCCGCGTTCGCGGGGTTCGCCGAACACCAGCGGCGCCGGGGCGGTGGCTGCGGCTGCTTCGGGACGACGCAGGCACCCGCGACGGCGCTGCACGTCGGGTTGAACGTGGCCGCCGCGCTTGTCGCCGGGCTCACGCTGATCGGGCCACCGGGTGCGGCCCTGCCGTCGGCGGTCCTGCGCGCGCCGCTGGCCGGTGTGCTGACCGTGACGCTGCTGACCGTCGCCGCCGGACTCCTGCGCCTCCTGCTCACCGAGGCGCCGGACCTCGCCGCCGCCGTCGCGCGCCTGCAACCCGAGCGCGACACAAGACCTCAGACAGCGAAGCGGTAGGTCACATGACAAGACCTCAGACAGCGAAGCGGTAGGTCACGAAAGATGATCATCACGGTCACGATCCTGACCATCGTGGTGGGCGTCCTCGCGCTGCTCGTCGCCGGCCTGCTGCGCAGCCACGCCGTGATCCTGCGCCGTCTCCACGAGTTGGGCGCCGGTGTCGATGACACCGCTCCCCCACCTGAGCAGCCGCCGGATCTCGATCTTCCCCGACCGCCGACGGTGATCGAGGGCCGCGCCGCGGCGAACCTGGTCGGCGTCGGCCCGCGCGGCGAGGCGCAGGCGATCCGCGTGGTCGGCACCAGGCACGACACCGTGCTGGCCTTCCTGTCGTCGGGATGCACCACGTGCCATGTGTTCTGGGATGAACTGCGCGAGGCGGTACCTCCCAAGGGCACCCGGCTGGTCGTGGTGACCAAGGGTGAGGAGTCCGAGAGTCCGGCCGCGGTCGCCGACGTCGCGCCACGCGGCGTCACGGTCGTGATGAGCAGCCAGGCGTGGACCGACTACGAGGTGCCGGGCAGCCCCTACGTGGTCCACGTCGACGGGCAGAGTGGCCGCGTCCGCGGCGAGGGCACCGGTCCGAGCTGGGAGCAGGTGCAGCGCATGCTGCTGCGGGGCGCCGGCGACCTCGACGCGCGGCGCGGCGCGGACGCCGGCCGCAAGGCGGCGGGGGACGCCCGCCGCGAGCGGGAGGTCGACCAGGTGCTGCTGGCCGCAGGCATCGAACCCGGCCATCCGAGCCTGTACACACGTGCGGACGGAACGACGGTCGAGCCATCGTGATCACAGTGATCGGCGTGGCGCTGGCGGTGGTCGCAGCGATCCGCAGCACATGGTCGCCCTGAGGGGAGTCGATGCTGGGCAGCATCTCCCCGGTCGGGGAGGCTTCGCGTGCACAACGGTGGTGGCTCACGGCCACCGCCTACACCCTGGCGTCCGTGACCGCAGGCGCCATCATCGGCACGGCGCTGGGAGCCACCGGCGAGGCGGTCGCCGCGCCCGCGCCTGCGCCGGTCGGCGCGCGCCTGCTCGTGCTCGGCGTCGGAATGGCCGCGGCGGCGGTCGTCGATGCGGGCACGTTCGGCCTGACGCTGCCGACATGGCATCGCCAGGTCGACGAACGCTGGCTCACGACCTACCGCGGGTGGGTCTATGGCGCGGGCTTCGGTGCGCAACTCGGCGTGGGCGTCGCAACGATCGTTACGTCGACGGCCACCTACGCCGTTTGGGGTGCCGCGCTGCTGTCGGTGTCGTGGCGCAGCGGCCTGCTGATCGGTGCGGTGTTCGGTGGCACGCGCAGCCTGCCGCTGCTGTTTCTGGCCCCGGTCCGCAGTGTGGCGCGCCTGCACACAGTCACCCGTGGAGTCGCCGAGGCGCAAGCGCTGGCGCACCGCCTGACGGTCGCCGGCCAGGGTGCGCTCGCAGCCACCGCCCTGCTCACCGTCCTGTTGGGCCACACGCGGTAGACGCACCACCAAGGAGCACAGGCCAACGATGAAACTGGCAGCGCACGGCATCGCCGCGGACCTCCCCGACGGCTGGGAGGGCAGCATCGCGTCGGAGAGCCAGGAGCAGGTCACAGCACAGATGCACGCGTTCGGCGCGGCCGAACGGTCACCCGAGACGTTGCCGGTCGCGCACTTCGCGACGTTCGGCCTCCCCGCAGAGCGCAGCGACTTCGGCGGAGCCGTCGTCGCGGACATGCGCCCCGACGACGTGTTCGTCTCGCTGCTCGAGTACGCGCAGGAGGAGGCCGGGTCGGAGCTGTTCTCGCGGCAGGGCATGCCATGGCAGCTGGACGCACGGAACTTCAGCCCGCGGATGCTGCAGCGCGGGGTGCGCGGGCAGTCCGGTCTCCAGGTGTTCTTCACCGAACGTGGTCGCGCTTTCTGCCTGTACGTCGTGCTCGGCGCCGCGGCCGATGCCGACCGCCTGGCGCGCCGTGTCGAGCAGGTGCTGGCCACGATCCAGATCGAGGAGCGGACATGACCGACCTGCTGCCCACGACGGCACCGGCGCCGAAGTCGTCGCTCGCACAGCGTGTGGTCGAATGCATGTCGAACGTGCTGGAGCGCAAGTCGACCCGGCGGTGGTTCCTGATTCGCGCCGCCGTCGTCGGCTCGGCCATGACCATCGACCCGCTCGGCTACGTGCTCAAGCCCGGCACGGCCTACGCGTCGGTGTGCGGCAGCGCCAACACCTGCGGCGCCGGCTGGAGCGTGTTCTGCTGCACCATCAACAAGGGCGCCAACACCTGTCCCGACTACTCGTTCGTCGCCGGGTGGTGGAAGGTCGACGCCTCAGCGTTCTGCCTGGGCGCGCCGCGCTACTACATCGACTGCAACCGGAGACCGGGCAGGTCGTGCTCATGCCGCTGCAACCGCAGCGGCTGCGACCGGCGGCGCGTGTGCTGCAACGTGTTCCGCTATGGCCAGTGCAACACCCAGATCCGCGGCGTGACGGAGGTCGTCTGCCGCATCATCACCTGCACGCCGCCCTGGGAGTGGGACCGCGCATGCGGGCGCAGCGTGCGCACCGAGCAGACCACCGCCTCGCACACGTCGACGTGCCTGCCCGGCAAGAACCCGAGCCGCATCGAGATCAAGTACCAGGACCTGGGCCTGGTGGGATCGGCACTCGGCAAGCCGACCGCCAAGGAGGGCAGCGCCAAGCGGGGCGGGCGCAAGCGCCGGTACGAGAAGGGCCTGATCCTGTGGCACCCGGACCACGGCGCGCACGCCGTGCACGGGTGGATCGCCACCCGCTACCGCGACAGCGGCGCCGAAGGCGGGCCGCTGGGCTACCCACGGACCGACCACAGGTCGGTCGGTGACCGGTCGGGCCAGGTCGTGCGCTTCGAGCGCGGCACGATCTACCGCAAGTGGGGCGGACGGACCACGATGGTGCTGACGCGCGCGGACCGTCGGTACCGCAAGCTCGGCGGCCCACGCGGGCGGCTGGGATACCCCACCACCGACACCCAGGACGCGCAGGGATCGGGTTCGGTCACCTCCTTCGAGGGCGGCGCGATCTTCATGTCACCCGACACCGATGCCGTCGAGGTGACCGGGCGGGCGCTGACCGTCTACGAGAAGGCCGGTGGCAGCGCGGGCCCATTCGGGTTCCCGGTCAAGCCGATGAGCAAGGTCAGCACCGGTGGACGCAAGCAGCGGTTCGAAGGCGGCCTGCTCATCGGTCCCAACCCACGCAGGATCTACGCCGTGCGCGAGGTCATCCGCCACCGCTGGATGGGCGAGATGAAGGGTCCGGACGGTCCTTGGGGCTTCCCGGTCAACAGCACAGGGTCGATCACGGACAAGGACGGCCTGTGGAACGCGTTCCAGCACGCGGTCGTCTATTGGAGTCCGGACACCGGTGTGCGATGGTTCTCGCGTGGGCCCATCTACCAGCAGTACCGGCGCGAGGGTGGCGCCGCCGGGCCGTTGGGCTTCCCGACCACCGATGAGCGGACCGTGTCGGGCGGACGGGTGCAGGTCGCGTTCCAGAACGGCGTCATCACGCACGATCCCGGGTCGGGCGAGACCACCGTCGCCCGCGCGGGCGGGTCCGGCTGACGCGGGCACCTCCAACGCGCCGTATCAGGGGCGCTGCCCGGTGCTCTGCACTCCAACAGGCCACGGCGTCAGCGCGCCGGCGTCGAAGCCACGGCAGCCTGCGCACCTGGAGGTGCTCCGATGACCGACAGCACGCATCCCGCGACCGTCGCCGACGAGATCCGCGTCATCGTCGACGGCGCCCAGGGGGTCACCGAGCAGGACCTCGTCGAGGCCATCGTGGGCCAAGCGCGGGTCATCGCCGACCTCGACTGGCGGGTCGAGCGCCTGTTCCCGGAGTCCGCGGACAACGCGCTGCTACTGCGCGCCAGCGTCGGGCACACGCTCGAACCGGTCGAGATCGAGGCGACCGCGCTGCGGTTGCGGCGCGAACTGTCCGCGCGGGAGGACGTCAGCCAGGCGGCCGTGGATCTCCCCGTCGACGCCTACCTGCCACCCGACGAGATCGGGGCGTTCGGCTTCGACGACCTCCCGCCCGAGACCGAGGACCCAGCCTGGACGCACAACCTGCTCAACGTGCCACAGGCGTGGGAGCTGTCCGAGAGCGCGGGCCGCCCCAGCAGGGGCGCCGGCATCGTGGTCGGGCATCCCGACACCGGCTACACGCTGCATCCCCGGCTCGGTCCCGACCGACTCGACCTCGATGTCGACCGTGACTTCATCGACAACGACGACGACGCCGAGGACCCGCTCGACCAGGGGGTGCTGGTCAACCCCGGTCACGGCACCGCGACGGGCAGCATCGTCGTCGGTCCGGCCGTCGGCTCGGCGCACGGGATCGGCGTCGCCCCGCAGGCACGGCTACTGCCGCTGCGTGCGATCCGCGGCGTGGCGCAGCTGTTCGACTCCGACGTCGCGCGCGCCGTCGACTGGGCACGCAGCCGCAACGCCCACGTGATCTCCATGAGCCTGGGCGGCAAGGGCTTCTTCGGACTGGAGCGCGCGATCCAGCGCGCGGTGGATTCCGGCATCATCGTGTGCGCGGCGGCGGGCAACTTCGTCGGGTTCGTCACCGCACCCGCCAGCTACAGCAACACGATCGCGGTCGGTGGGTCCGACTTCGCGGACCGACCGTGGGAGGGCAGCTCGCGCGGCAACCGGGTCGACGTGTGCGCACCCGCAGAGGCCGTCCACGTCGCCGCGTTCGACTTCACAGCGACCGGCGACGACCGGTTCGTCGTGCGGCGCAACTTCGGCACGTCGTTCGCCGTGACCCACGTCGCCGGCCTCGCCGCACTGTGGCTGGCGCACCACGGACGCGCGGCGCTGATCGACCGCTACGGGGCGAGCCAGCTCGTCGCCGCGTTCCGGACCCTACTCGCGTCCGCCGCGGTCCGCCGGCCACCCGGGTGGGACGAGGACAACTTCGGCAGCGGCGTGATCGACGCGCAGGCGCTGCTCGCGGCCGAGCTCCCGGCGCCCGACGAGTTGATGGCCGCCGGAGCGTTCGCCGAACCCGACGACGCCGCACAGCGGATCGCCGCGGTGCTCGGCGACGTCGACGCGGCCACGGTGGTCGAGCAGATCGCCGCGACGTCCGGGTTCACGCCGCAGGCCACGCGCGCGTGGCTGGCCCGCAACGAGGACGAGATCGTCTACCTGCTGATGACCGAGCCCGAGCTGCGGGACACGTTCGCCCCGCAGCCGGGGGCGTTCAGCGCCCGGCGACCCGAACTGCCGCAGGCCACCGAGGGCGTGCGATCGGTGCTGGGTGCACCACCGGCCCCCACCGACACCAGCCCTCCGGCCGTCGTCGTCAACGAACCGGAACCCACGGACACCGCCGCCCCGGCCGGGCAGGACATGTTCGTCGCGGACCGGCCCTTTGACCGCGAGCACGTCGACATCTCGATGGTCGCCGGCGACAAGTCCCAGGCCACTGTCGAGCAACTGCAGTCGTGGCTCGGCGAGCTCCACTCCGAGTGGACCGCGACGGCGGACGAGCCGGGCGCGGTGATGACGACCACGCTCGATCCCGACCGCGCACCCGCGGTGGGCGCGTTCGGTCCCCTCATGGGCGACGTCACGCCGCACGACGAGATCGTCAACGCGGCACTGTCAGATGCGCCCGCGGACGTCGGCACCGCACGGGTGCTGGTCCAGCGGGATCAGTACAGCGTCCGCGAGGTGCGGCACATGACGCTGCGCGGCCACGAGATCGTCGGGTCGGACATCCGCGTCAACGTCACACCGGAGGGCCGCGCGCAGTTCACGGGACGCATGCTCGCGCTCGATGACAGCATGGATCCCGGGCCACCCCCACACGACCGGCCCGACGAGCTTCCGATGGCGGTGCGTGACCAGCTCGGTCTGCCGACCACGGCGCAGCTCCACCACAAGATGGTGGTCCTGCCGACACCGCAGGGGCTGCGCTGGACGTTCAAGGTCGATGCGCTCATCGACGAACCACTGGCCGACCTGCGGATCTACGTCGATGCCGGCAGCCTCGAACTGCTGCTGAGCCACGACATCGCGCTGGCGTCCACCGCCGTTGGTCCCGTGACGGCGCACGTCTACGCCTCGAACCCCGGACGGAGCCGTGACCTCGTGCCGGTCGATCTGACCGATCTCACGCAGCCACCGCCGAACGTGGTCGCGGGCACGTACTTCGATGTCGAACCGCACCGGCGCAGCCGGTTCATGCCGGCCGGTCGCGACTTCCGCCTGCCCGACACCGATGCCGCGTTCGACGAGCCCAACGTCTACCACCACCTCACGACTGCGCTCGCGCGGTTCGTCGCCCTCCTCGGGCACAACCCCCTGCGGGACACGACGATCCCGCCGCTGCGTGTCCAGGTCGGTCACCGACTCGCGCGTCTGGCGATCGGACAGTACATCCCGTCGCTGCACACGCTGCGGTTCGACGACAACCCGCGCCGGTCGTCGTTGTCCGCCGACATCGTCTACCACGAGTTCGCGCATGCGATCACCGATGTGGTCAGCCGGCTGTTCCGTTCGCCGAGCACCGAGTCGAAGGGTCTCGCCGAGGGCTACGCGGACTATGTCGCCTGCACGATCCTCGACGACCCGCGGTTCGGCGATTGGGTGATCGACAACCCGGAAGGAGCCCGCAACTGCGCGAAACCGAGGGTGGGGCGGTTCCAGGACGTCGTAAACCCCAGCCGCGAACATGATGTCGGCAACGTCTGGGCCGCGTTGCTGTGGGACCTGCGCAACACCTTGGGCACCGCGCACAACGACCGGATCGTCGCGGCCAGCCTCCAGCACCTGGTGCCGGGCAGCAGCATCACCGCCGCGGTCAACGCGCTGGTGACGGCCGACAGCGATCTCGGCGGCGACAACGGCGATCAGATCCGCGCGGTCCACGCGGCCCGTCAGTGATCCGGTCGCGTCCTAGACGCCGGTCCCGCTGGCCACATCGATCAGCTCGAGCAGGTCGAGCACCGACTCCGACGGCTCGTCGGCACCACGGATGGTCAGCGTGCGGCTGCGGTCGGCGTGCTGCAGGTTGATGGTCATCTCCGCCGCGTCGTACATCTCGACGTCCTGCGCCTGCACTGGGTGCTGGTCGGACATGACCCGGCCGATCGCGTCCTGCAGCTGAGACCGGGCGGCCGGCGTCAACGACTGCCGCGCTGTGGTGCCGTCCTCGGTCACCGTGACCCACGCGTCGTCGACGACCACGGTGCGTTCGGTGCCGAAGAGCCCACCCTTCTCGTGTACCTGGATCTCCACGACGCTCTCGAGTCTCGGGTGCTGATCGTCGGCGGCGAAGACGCCTTGGCCTGACTGTACTCGCCGCAGCCGCGCAGCAGGTGTCCCGCGATCGGGGCAGCGCTGCGGACCGCAGCGGAGCCGATTTGACACCTGCAGATGGCGCCGCGGTCAGCCGGCGGCCATCGACGGCGGCGCGGGGGTCGCCCCGTCCTGCAGCGCCGCGTATGCGATCTCGGCGAACTCCCAGCGGCGCGCGTCGTCGCGCACCTTGTCGATCGACGGCGGCCCCGCGAGCATCTGCACCTCGTCGCCGGTCTCGACGAGGACCGCCACACCACGGTGCGCCGCACGATACGCCAGCACCGCCGCATCACGGGGCGCCACGGTCAAGGTCAGCACGCGCGGCGCGACCGCCGCGAACATGCTGATGTCGTCGAGCGCCGGGTGCGGGGTCGCGCTCGTGCTCGAGATGGCACGCAACTCCAACGCCGGTCGCCACCTGCGTTCGACGTGGCGCTCATACGCGATGACGGCTCCCGGTGGGAGGCCGTCGATCAGCAGTCGGGTGTCGAGGTCGACCTCGATCCACGGGATCGGCACTCCGTACGGCAGGAGCGACAGCGCCCCGAGCTGGCGCCAGTCGAGCGCTCCGGGAGCGGGCCCATCGCTGATGCGCCGCGCGACCTCGTCGTGCACCACGTCGGCGAGCACATCGATCGACACCCCGGCGACCTCGATGCGACAGCGCACGTCGCCGCGGAGATCCCACCCCGGGGGCCCTAGTGTCGCCATGGGCGGGAGCATAGCGACATGTGTCCGAATAGCGAGGATGCGCTACGCGGACGAACGCGTACGAATGCCTACGCTTGGCACGTGGCGTCTCCCGCGACGCACGCGCGAAAGGACTGACATGGCGCCCATCCACGCCGCACGGGTGGACCCGCGCAGTGCCACCACGACGGCGGAAGACCCCGTGGGCCGCACCGCGTTCGTCTTCGGCGGCGGCGGGCGGTGGGGCGCGGTCCAGGTCGGCATGGTCGAGGCCCTGCTGGACGCCGGCGTCATCCCCGACTTCGTGCTCGGGACCTCGATCGGCGCCTACAACGGCG
>Ga0214469_1000720_pt1 | contig 11755 bp, 4 predicted proteins | sample RVTome_10_FD_187340 | JGI IMG/M metagenome (GOLD analysis project Ga0214469, IMG submission 187340) | Soil microbial communities from uranium-contaminated site in the Upper Colorado River Basin, Wyoming, United States - RVT153D57 HiSeq ... | reverse complement strand
CGAGCGCCTTGGCCCAGAGCTCAATACCGCTGCGGAAGCAGCGGTGAGTCCGTGGCTCCGCCACGGGCGCTTGCGCCGGGCATCGGGAGATGAGAGCGTCCGTGGACCAGGCCAGAGCACGATGACCAAGGAGCAGCCGATCGAGTCCGCGCGAAGCGCCCGTGTCCTTGTCGTCGCGAACCGGACGGCGGCTACGCCGCGTCTGATCGAGGCGGTACGCGCACGCGCCAATCGTGGTCCCTGCGAGTTCGCTCTGCTCATCCCGGATGTCAGCGATCGTGGGGCGGCCGATTGGACGCTGGAGACTGCGCTCCGGCTGATGAAGCCGGCCGCGCGAGGCAAGGTCGAAGGGCTGGTCGGCGGGCCCGAGCCGTTTGAGTCCGTCCACGACACGGTGCGGCAGGGTGACTTTGACGAGATCATCATCTCGACGCTTCCCAGACGCGTGTCGAAGTGGCTCCGGCGAGACCTGGTCCGACGCGTCGAAGGTCTCGGTCTTCCGGTGACCGCGATCGTCCCGGGCGACGAGAAGCTCTCACCCGAGGAGGAGCTCGCGCAGCGCGCCGGAGCCGGCCTCGGCGGGCTCGGTATTCAGTGATCGAGCGCTGGTTGGCACTCGTCGCTTGAGGCAGGCGCGGCGCACGCGCCTCGCCCGACCTCGCGAACGGTGTTGACGACGCGCGGACCGACCGCGGTGGTGATCTCGGGCATCGGGGACGGCGAGCGCGGCGTGGCGACGGTAGTTCCTAGACGATGCCTTGTGGCGGCGCCACGCCGGGGACATCAGTACTTGCGGTCACCGGCGCGACCGCGTTCCCCTCCCTGCCGGTACAGCGCCGCTGCTGCGTAGCCTTCGACATCAGGCTTTGCCCATGGCGCGCTCAGCGGCCCGCTGCCTGCGCTTCTGCCTCCGATCCCGAACGCGCTCGCGTATCGTCGGCTTGGTGGGGCGTTCAGACGCCGCCATCTCGACCTCCTCGCGTGGTTGCGAGGACTCGCCTCGCAGAAGCTGCTTGGAGGAGCCTACGCGCCGAGCTCGACTCGAATCGAGTGGCATGTTGTCAACACGAACCGAAATCTGCAGAGCTTCTAGGAAGCGAACAGGGCGGATCTGCTTCGGCTAACCCCAGCAGTTGCGCACGCCGAAGGCCACATCCTGGGAGTCCACGCCGTCTACGGGATCGCCGGTGATGAGCTCGACGCCGGTGTCGAGGTAGCCGGACGGCTCCGTGCCGCCGCGGGCCGCCTTGGCGAGGGCCTCCACGCCCTCGCGCGCCATGTTCTCCGGGTACTGCTGAGCGGTGGCGTCGATGACGCCTGGTCTCACTCCGTCCTTGATCGCGTCGCAGCCGCCGTCGACCGATACGAGGATGAGGTCGTCCTGGCTCTTGCCGGCGGCGTCCAAGGCGGCGGCGGCGCCGAAGGCGGCCGGCTCGTTGACGGTGTAGACGACATTGATGTCCGGCTCTTCGCGGAGCAGCTGCGCCATTCCGGCCCGCCCCTTCGCCTCGTCGCCCTCGGTGTCGACGCTGCCGACTATCTCCGGGGCGCCATCCTCGATCCCGAAGCCCTTCAGGAATCCCTCGTGGCGTTGCTCGCCGGACCCGATGCCCGGCGCGAGGTCGAGCATCGCGATCTTCGGCTCCAATCCATCCTCCCGGGCCTTGGCGCTGGCGTAGCGGCCGATGAGCTCGCCGGCTCTCACGTTGTCCGTGGCGAACAGGGCGTCGACGGCCGACTCGGGGTCGGTGGGGGTGTCGACAGCGATCACCGTCACGCCCGCGCGGCGCGCGTCCCGGATCACGGGCACGACGGCCTCCGAGTCTGTGGGCGCGATGAGGATGCCCGTCGCACCACGCCTCGTCATGTCCTGGATCGCCCGCACCTGACTTCGGTAGTCGACGTCACTGCGCCCCGTCGCGGTGAGTAGCTCGACGTCGTCGTCGTCGGCGGTGTCCTGCGCGACCTCTCTCATCGTCACCCAGAACGGATTGGCCTCCTGCTTGGTGATGAGCCCCAGGGTGACTCGCTCCCCGTCGTCGCCGCCGCACGCGGCCAAGCCAAGGCTGAGCAAGGCCACCGCCGCCGCGACGAGCCCTGCCGACAGCTGCCCGAGACGCCGGCGGCGATCGGACATGAGAGCCTGCCTGCCCGGCGAACAGCCCGTCACCACCCGCGAAGGTGCCCGAGACATCTCTACCGTGCTGTCTTGAGTTCCGTGTCGGCGCATCGGCATCGACCTCGTGTGATTCCCTCGCCTCGCCTGGCGCCTCTCAGTGGGCGCCCTCGGTCACGAGCTCGCCGTCGCGTGGACCGGCGCGAAGGTCGAACAGCGCGTAGCAGGTCACGACGGCAAGGCAGGCGGCGGGCACGATGAAGCCCGCGGCCGCGCCAGCGGCGTCCATGACGCTTCCCTGGACCAGGGGCAAGAGCGCTCCGCCGAGGATGGCCATCACCAGACCGGCAGCGCCGAACTTCGTGTCCTCCCCCAGTCCTTGCAGGGCGACACCGTAGATCGTCGGGAACATGAGCGACAAAGACAGCGAGATCCCGACGACCGCGATGAGGCCGACCATGTTCTGTGAGAAGACGGCAGTGAGAGACAGTCCCACCCCGAGTGCGCCCATCAGGAACAGCAGCAGCGTCGGTGGAAACTTCCCGAGCAGATACGTCATGAGGAACCGAGCGACCAGGAACAGGATCAGGCTCGCCTGCAGGTACCAGCCGGCGGCGTCAGCCGAGACGCCGACCACGTCGCGGGCGTACTGGATAGTGAACGACCACGCGCACACCTGGGCGGCCACGTTGAAGAACTGCGCGGCCACGCCGTACCGGTAGTGGCGATTGCGCCACAGACGGCCGAACGCCCCGCTCTTGGTCTCACCCTCGTCGTGGCTCCGTTCTACCGGCGTCTCGATCCTCTGAACGGCGATCAGGACCCAGATCAGCACGAGCACCGCGGCGATGCCCAGGTACGGCCCCAGCACCAGCGCCAGATCGTCCTCCTGGCTCTGGTGCAGCTCTTCCGCGCTCATGATCGTCTTCGACGCCTCAGGCGTGAGAGCCGGCAGGATGATCACGGCGCCGAGCAGCACCCCGATATTCGCGCCGACCGGGTTGAACGCTTGAGCGAGGTTGAGCCGCTGGGTCGCCGACTGCTCTGGCCCCATCGAGATGACGAAGGGATTCGCCGAGGTCTCGAGGATCGACAGCCCGGCGGCGAGCACGAACAGAGCGACGAGGAAGGGGAGGTACTCGAGGAGGTTGCTCGCCGGGATGAACACCAGCCCGCCCACCGCGGCCAGCCCCAGCCCGGTCAGGATCCCGACCTTGTAGCCGAAGCGCCGGTTGATCAGGGCCGCGGGGATCGCCAGCGAGAAGTACGCCCCGTAGTACGCGAACTGGACCAGCGCCGACTCGAAGTTCGACATCGTGAAGATCTGCCGGAACACCCCGACCAGGACGTCGGTGAGGTTGGCGGCTGCGCCCCACGCCGCGAAGCACAGGATGAGCAGGATGAACGGCAGCTTCAGAGTCGGGTAGACCAAGGCGGGCCTCGCCGGCGCAGCTTCGCCTACGGCTTGCGTCGGCGCGACTGATCCTCGCTCCATCCGGACCCCACCTCTGCCGCTGATGATGAGGGGCCAAACTGTCCAGGCGCCCCGGGGCGGCGCCATCATACCGCCGAACGATCGGCCTCGGAACTGCAGCGCGGACCTCCCCCGCTCCGGTAGACACGGGGTTATCAGGCGGCTTGGGCCGTTGACGTTGTCCTGGGTTCGATCTTGTGGTGGATGCGAGCCGCGAAGCGGCGAGACTCGCCCGCCGGTCATGAGGGTTCTGTTCTCGAAGTCGGCGGCCGAGAGCGTTTCGAGCCGGTGTTCGCGCACACCAAGCTCCCCGCCGGATGGACCGCGGTCCTGGAGCACGCGGCCGTGCTTGCGTCCTGGTGGCCCGCCAAGAAGTTGGCTATCACGCGCACCCTGCGGTCGGTGCCCCGGCGCGTGCCGGCTTGCTTTCCGGGAGCGCGTGAGGGAGGGTCGGCTCGGGCTGGTGGGCGTTTCGGCTCGGCCTGGAGGGGCGCCCGGAATTCGAGTGTTGAGGTTTCCTCGTGCGTGGGTTGCGGTTGAGGTCGTGGAGCACGCCGGTGCTGGTGGTGCTGGCGTCGTGGCTGTGTGCCGTGCCCTTGGTGGTCGCGAGCACGTTGCGGTCCGGGCATGAGGGTGTGATGGCGGAGGCGCCGGCGGAGCGTCCGGTGGCGGGCGCGGCGCAGTTGCCGGCGTGCACGATCATCGGCACGGCGGCGTCTGAGACGCTGGTGGGGACGGCAGGCGATGACGTGATCTGCGCGCTCGGCGGCGACGACGTGGTCCGCGGCCGCGGCGGCGACGACACGCTGTTCGGCAGCTTCGGCGACGACCGTCTGGAGGGCGGGCCGGGCGACGATCTGCTCAAGGGCCACTGGGGCACCGACCGTCTGAAGGGCGGTCGCGGTGACGACGTGCTGCACGGCGGCGGCAACGCCGACGTACTCGCGGGTGGGGCGGGCAGAGATCTGGCCGATTACGGCACCCGTTTCCGACCGGTGCGGGTGTCGATCGGGCGCGGCGCGGACGACGGCGTGACCGGCGAGGACGACCGGGTCCGCGGCAACGTGGAGGACGTGCGCGGCGGCTCGGCCGACGACACGTTCATAGGTGACGGCGGCCCGAACCGGCTGTACGGCCGCCGTGGCGACGACATGCTCAAGGGCGGTCGCGGGAACGACCGCTCGTGGGGCGGCGCGGGCGTGGACCGGCTCAAGGGCCGCGACGGCGCCCGGTTTGCGGATGCGCTGGACTGCGGGCCCGGCAGGCCGGACGCGGCGATAGCGGATGCGGGCGATCGCGTCGCGTCCGACTGTGAGCGCGTCCGGCAGCCGGAGCAGCCGCCCGGCGAGCGGAACCGTGCGCCGACCGACGTGACGCTGTCGAGCGCGAGCGTTGCCGAGAACCGGCCGGCGGGCACGGTCGTCGGGACGCTCGGCGCGGTCGACGCGGACGCCGGCGATGTGCATCGGTTCGCGCTCGTGGCGGGCAGCGGCGGTGGCGACAACGCGGCGTTCGCGATCGAGGGCGACCAGCTCCGGACCGCGGCGGTGTTCGACTACGAGGCCGAGGCCGGCTACTCGATCCGTGTGCGGGTGACGGACGGTCGCCGCGGCGCCTTCGAGAGGACGTTCGCGGTCTCCGTGACGGACGTGGTGGAGATCGTCAACCACGCGCCGTCCAACATCCTGCTGTCGGCCGCGGCGGTGGCCGAGAACGAGCCCGCGGGCACAACGGTGGGGACGCTGTCCGCGGTCGACACCGACGCGGGCCAGGCGCACGGTTTCGCGCTGGTGGCGGGCGCGGGCGATGCCGACAACGGCTCGTTCGAGATCGTCGGCGCGTCGCTGAGAACGGCCGCGGTGTTCGACTTCGAAGCCAAGGCCAGCTACTCGATCCGCGTGCGCGCCACCGACAACGGCACTCCGGCCCTGTCGGCCGAGCGCGTGTTCACGGTGACGGTGGCCGACGACGCCGCTGAGCCGCCGACCGCGGGTCCCACGCCGCCGGCGACGACGGCGGAGGACACTCCGGTGACGATCACGCTGTCGGCGAGCGATCCCGAGGGCGACGATCCGTTGACGTTCGCGACCGGCGCGCCGACCAACGGCTCGCTCGGCGCGATCGGGCCGGTCACGTGCAGCCACGCGACGCCGAACGTCTGCACCGCCGACGTGCTCTTCACCCCCGCGGCCGACTACAACGGGCCGGCGGGCTTTGCCTACACGGCCAACGACGGGAGCGAGGATTCGCTGCCGGCGACGGTGCCGATCACGGTCGACCCGGTCAACGACGCGCCGGTGGCGCAGCCAGGGGCCCGCTCGACGAACGAGGACACGCCGGTGGCGCTGAACCTCGCGGCGCTGGTGAGCGATGTCGAGACCGCCGACGCGAACCTGACCTACGAGATCGTGACGCCGCCCGCGCATGGCACCGCGACCGCGACCACGTACACGCCGGCCGGCGACTTCAACGGCAGCGACAGCCTCACCTACCGGGTGAGCGACCGCGGCGACCCCGACGACTGCTCGGCCGCACCGTGTGATGCGCCGGAGACGTCGACCACGGAGACGGTCTCGATCACCGTCAGTCCCGTCAACGACACGCCGACCGCCACCGCGGCGAGCGTAGGCGTGGCCGAGGACGGCGCGCTGCCGATCGACCTCGCCGCGCTCGCGGCGGACGTGGAGACCGCCGACGCGAACCTGACGTACACGATCGTCACCCCGCCCGCGCACGGCGCGTTCGCCGGCGGCACCTACACGCCGGCCGGCGACTTCAACGGCACCGACAGCTTCAGCTACCAGGTCACCGACCGCGGCGACCCGGACAACTGCGGCGCGCCCGGCCCGGCGTGCGACGCACCGGAGACGTCCAGCACGCAGACGGTGTCGATCACGGTCACCGCCGTCAACGACGCGCCGGTCAATACGCTGCCGGCGGGGCCCCTGACCGCCGTGCAGGACACCGACACGCCGCTGACCGGGATCTCGATCGCCGACGTCGACGCGGGCGCCGACAACATGCTGCTCGCGCTCTCGGTCGACCACGGCACGTTGACCGTCAACACGACGGTGCTCGGCGGCGTCGGCGTGTCCCAGGTCGCCGCCAACGGCAGCGCGGACGTGACGATCACGGCGAGCCTGACGCAGATCAACGCGACGCTCGCGAACGCCACCGGGCTCGTCTATCACGGCGACGCGCCCTACACCGGGCCGGACACGCTGACCGTCACGACCAGCGACCTCGGCCACAACGGCGCCGGCGGGCCGCTGACCGACACCGACACGCTCGCGATCACGGTGACCCCGCCCAACGCCGCGCCGGTCGCCGCCGCGCAGAGCGTGAGCACGAACGAGGACACGCCGCTGGCGATCACCTTGTCGGCCAGCGACGCCGACGGCGACGCGCTGACCCTGACGACGGCGACCGGGCCCGCCAACGGGTCACTGGGCCCGCTCGACGCGGTCAACTGCACCGGCGCGACCCCGAACGTCTGCACCGCCGACATCACCTACACCCCAGCCGCCGACTCCTTCGGGCCCGACAGCTTCACGTTCACGGCCAGCGACGGGATCGCCACCTCGGCGGCCGCGACGATCTCGATCACCGTGAACGCGGTGAACGACGCACCGACGCTCGCGAGCACCGAGGGCGGCGCGCTCGCCTACACCGAGAACGACCCGGCCACGCCGGTCACGGCCACGACCACGGTCGCGGACGTCGACTCGGCGAACTTCGACACCGGCACGCTGACCGTCGACCACCAGGCCGGCGGAACCGCCGATGACCGGCTGGAGATCGCCAACCAGGGCACAGGTCCCGGCCAGATCGGCGTCAGCGGAGCGAGCGTGAGCTACGAGGGCACCCAGATCGGCACGTTCACCGGCGGGACCGGCACGACACCGCTGGTCGTCACGCTCGGCGCCGACGCGACCGCGGCGGCAGCCCAGCAGCTCGTGCGGGCGGTGACGTTCCGCAACGTCTCCGACGCCCCGACCGCCGCGCGAACGGTGCGCTTCGTGCTCACCGACGGCGACGGCGGCACCAGCACGCCGGCGACGCGCGCGATCGCGGTGACCGCGGTCAACGACCCGCCGGTCGTCAACCTCGACGCGCCGGCCGGCCTGACCTACACCGAGCAGGCCGGCTTCGTGAATCTGTTCGGCCCGGCCGCGACGGTCACCGATGTCGACTCGCCGACGCTCGACTCGCTCACGGTCGCGATCACCGCCGGCTTCGACGCCGCGTTCGACACGCTCGACGTCAACACCGCCGGCTTCACCGCCGACTTCGCCGGTGGCGTGTTGACGATCACCCGTGCGGGCGGCACCCCGGCCGAGTTCACGACCGCGCTGCGCAACGTGCGCTTCCGCAACACCGACGACGACCCCGACGATCGCGACGACGGCACGGCGAACCCGTCCGCCGCGGACCGCACCGTCTCCGTCGTCGCCGATGACGGTCCCGCCACCAGCACGCCGAGCACGCGCAACATCACGATCACGCCGGTCAACGACGCGCCCGGAGCGCCGACCCCGGCCCCGACCGCCGACAGCGTGCGCAACACCACGCTCGTGTCCGGCGCCAACTCGGTCACCGGCCCCAAGGTCACACGCACGGTCGACCTGGAGGCCAACGCGACGGACCCGGACGGGCCCGAGTCTGCGATCACGGTCGTGCCGGCCGCTGCTGCGGCAACCACCCAGGGCGGCCGGATCACGCTGAGCGCCGCCGGCGACCTGGTCTACGAAGCGCCCGCCAGCGTCACGCTGGCCAGCGACACGTACGGTTACCAGCTCACCGACGGCACCACCGCGAGCGCGGCGATCACCTTCACCGTCAACCTGTCCGGCGAGGTCTGGTACGTCGCCGACAGCGCTCCGCTGCCGCGCGACGGCACCGCGGCGCGGCCGTTCGACACGCTGGCCGGCGCGCTTGCCGTCGCCACCACCAACGACGCGATCCACGTCCGCCGCGCGCCCGGCGACGGCACCCTCACCGCCGGCGTCACGCTGCTGGCCGGGCAGAAGCTGCTCGGCGAGGGCGTCGCGCTCACCGGCACGGACGTCGGCGCCAGCGGCAGCCCCGGCACGCTGTTCGCCGCCGGCACCAAGCCCGTCCTCACGGCCGCCGGCGCCGACGTCGTCACGCTGGCCAACACCACCGAGATCGCCGGCCTGTCGATCAACCCCGACGGCGCCGGCGGCGGCCTGGCCGGCACCAACCCGACCGCCGTGACCGTCCGTGGCGCCGACATCACCGACACCGGCACCCAGGCCAGCCAGCCCGGCATCGAGCTCACCACGGGCGGCGGCCTGACCTTCTCGGGCACCGTGACCCTCGCGATGCCCGCCGCGCGCGCGCTCGCCCTCACCGGTACAGCGCTCAGCGGCACGCTGGCCGGCACCAGCGCGGGCGGGACCACCGGCGGCGTCTCGCTCACCAACACCACCGGCAACCTCACTTTCCAGACGCTCAACCTCACCACCACCGGCGGCACCGGCTTCCTGCTCGCCAACGCCGCCAACATCGACGTCGACGGCGCCGGCTTCGCCACCACCGTCTCCTCGACCGGCGGACCCGCCATCGACGCCACCGGCCTCGCCGGCGGCAGCGACCTCGTCTTCGACACGATCACCGCCTCCGGCGGCGCCAAGGGCGTCAATCTCGACGGCACCGGCAACTGGACGTTCAACGCCGGTGCCGGCAGCGCGATCTCCGGCGCCACCACCGCCGCCTTCGACGTCAACGGCGGCTCCGGCGCCGTCACCTACGCCGGCAGCATCGCCAACGGCACCGGCGAAGCCGCCGACATCACCGCACGGTCGGGCAACACCACGATCTCCGGCAACATCACCGGCGCCGGCGGCACCGGCGTCAACGTCGCCAACAACACCGCCGGCACCACCACCGTCAGCGGCGCGACCAAGACGCTCAACACCGGCACGAACCAGGCCGTCACGCTCACCTCCAACACCGGCCACACGATCAACTTCACCGCCGGCGGGCTCGATATCGACACCACCAGCGGCACCGGCTTCGGCGCCACCGGCGGCGGCACGATCACGGTCCAGGGCGCGGCCAACACGCTCACGAGCGGCACCGGAACCGCGCTCAGCGTCGCGAACACGACGATCGGCGCCAGCGATCTCACCTTCCAGGCCATCAGCGCCATCGGCGGCGCGAACGGCATCGTCCTCACCAACAGTGGCGCAAGCGGAAACCTCGTCGTCACTGGAGACGGAGACGGCAACCCCGACGGCGGTGGTGGCACGATCAGCAATAGCACGAACCATGCCATCAACGTGAACAACACGCTGTCGCCGTCTCTCACCGACATGACAGTCACCAACGCCGGCGACGCTGACAACGAGTACGGCCTGCATCTTGTCAACGTCAGCGGCACTGTGGCCCTCGACGACATGACGTTCAATAACGCGGCCGACAACCTTGTCTACCTCAACTCGACGTCATCCTCGACCATCAACGTCACCGGCAGTGTGTTCAGCTATCCAGGCGTCATCAGCGCAACCGCCAACAGCGCCCTGCTTCTCGAACCCAGCGGCGCTGCCGACCTGACCGCGTCCATCACGGGCTCGACGTTCACTGACATTCGCAGCGCGGCGACGCAGATCGGCGCGAACACCGCAGGCGCCAGCGGGATCCTGTCGCTGACGTTCTCGAACAACACGATCAACTCTGCACCGGGCCGCGCTGGAGGCGTTGTCGTCAGTGGGCAGGAGCTGACCACGACGAGCCTCACCATCACGAACAACGCGTTCACCGGTGCCGGCGGCAATGGTGTCATCAGCATCGACACGAACGACACGTCGACGGTTACGGGGACGATCAGCGACAATGTGATCAGCAATCCGCCCGGCATCGGGATTTTCAGCGCTGTCGACGAGGCAGCCACGAGCACGCTGACATTCAACGGCAACACCGTCACTAACGCTGGTGGCGACGGCATTCAGCTTGTGAACTTCGGCGGTGCCGGATCCTCGACGATGAACGCGACAGTAACGGCTAATGCGGTGAATGGGCACAGCCTCAACACTGCCGTGAGCTTTGTCGGCGGTATCAGCGTCACTGGGTTCGAGGAAGTCATGGACCTCCAGCTCACCGGCAACGTAGTGACGGGCACCCCTGCCGGCCCGACGCAGTGCGGTGGCGCGCCTTGCGTCGACTACTACCTCGAGGAGGTGGGCGGAGCGTTCCGATTGGAGGAGATCCCGGACACTCCGGCGACGACGGCCAGTTCCGCCTACATCAACACCACCAACGACGCCGGGCCGGTGACCATCTTCGGCGTGATCGACCTCTCAAACGGGCAAGAGATCAGCGGCTCCTGACGCGCTCGAGAACGGCGACTGCGGGCGGTCGTGCGAGACGTCAGGCGGGTTCGATGTTCTGGTTGAGGTGGAAGACGTTGTCCGGGTCGTACGCGGACTTGAGCGCCCTGAGGCGGGCGAGCTTGGCGGGCGGGTACGCGCGCGCCACGCCGGTGGCTCCTTCGTCGCTCATCGCGTTGACGTACATGCCGCTGGCGAAGGGCTCGAGCGACGCGGCATAGCGTCGGGCGGCGGCGATCCGCTCCTCGTCCTCGGCGGCGGCGGACCAGCGCGCGGCGGCGACGAACTCGAACATCGCGTCGCGCTGACTGAACGCGCTGTCGGTGTCCGGCACGTCCGCGATCGCGCCGCCGTAGGCCTGCAGCGATGCCGCGGGCAGCCGCTCGCCGTGCCCGTCAGCGGTGCCGCGTAGCAGGAACGCGTCGATCGCCTCGTCCGGCAGCGACCGGAAGTACTGGCCCTTCCAGTAGCGGCGCAGCGCGTGGCCCTCGAGCGTGTCGTCCATCCGCTGCAGCTCCAGGTACGAGAGCTCCTGGACCCGTTCGGCGACCGGGCGACCGAGCGCTCGCAGCGCCGGGAGGAGCTGCCGTTCGAGCTCGGGCTCGCCGGCCCATACGAAGCCGACGCTTGCCACGGGGCGGCCGCGCCACTCCGGCGGCAGGACCGGCGACTGCGATTCGCCGACCCAGGCGGTGAACGTGGCTGCGCGCGGCGCGATCGCGTTGAGGTCCCGCCAGCCGCGCATCACCGGTGCCGCATCCTCGACGGCGAAGAAGAGCTCGACGACATGGGCCTGGGCGGCCACCGGGTGCA
>Ga0214469_1000717_pt1 | contig 11771 bp, 13 predicted proteins | sample RVTome_10_FD_187340 | JGI IMG/M metagenome (GOLD analysis project Ga0214469, IMG submission 187340) | Soil microbial communities from uranium-contaminated site in the Upper Colorado River Basin, Wyoming, United States - RVT153D57 HiSeq ... | reverse complement strand
TGCGCCCTCCTCCAGCACCTCGCCGGTGCGGAACACGGCGGCATAGCGCTGCATGGTGCGCTGCATGGCGAGCCGGATCTCGCCGGTCGACAGGCTGCCGGCGGCGTGCCGGGCCCGATCCAGGCGCTCGATGGCGGGTTCGCCGGCATCCTTGGGCAGCGGCCTCTGGGCCGCGCCGGGCTGCACGATCTCGACCGCCCGATGCGCCGCCGCGCGGCCGAACACCACGAGATCGATCAGCGAGTTGCCGCCCAGCCGGTTGGCGCCGTGCACGGAGGTGCAGCTCGCCTCGCCGACCGCCATCAGCCCGGGCACCAGGGCGTCGACATCGCCATCGCGCGGCGCCACCACCTCGGTCAGATAATTGGTCGGAATGCCGCCCATGTTGTAATGGCAGGTAGGCACTACCGGGATCGGCTCCTTCGTGACGTCGATTCCCGCGAAGATCCGCGCCGTCTCCGAGATCCCCGGCAGGCGCTCGTGCAGGATCTGGTCGTCCAGGTGCTCGAGGTGCAGCTCGATGTAGTCCTTGTCCGGGCCGCAGCCGCGGCCTTCGTTGATCTCGACGGTCATGGCGCGGCTGACCACGTCGCGCGAGGCAAGGTCCTTGGCGGTCGGCGCGTAGCGCTCCATGAAGCGCTCGCCCTCGGAGTTGGTGATGTAGCCGCCCTCGCCGCGGGCGCCCTCCGTGATCAGGCAGCCGGCGCCGTAGATGCCGCTCGGATGGAACTGCACGAACTCCATGTCCTGGAGCGGCAGCCCGGCGCGCAGCACCATGGCGTTGCCGTCGCCCGTGCAGGTGTGGGCGGAGGTGCAGGAGAAGTAAATCCGCCCGTAGCCGCCGGTCGCGAGCACCGTGAGCTGCGCCCGGAAGCGGTGGATCGTGCCGTCCTCGAGGCAGAGCGCCATCACGCCGTGGCAGGCTCCCTCGTCGATGATCAGGTCGAGCGCGAAGTACTCGTTGAAGAACCGCACCTTGCTCTTGAGCGCCTGCTGGAACATGGTGTGCAGCATCGCATGCCCGGTGCGGTCGGCCGCGGCGCAGGTCCGATACGCTTGGCTCTTGCCGTAATCGATCGACTGGCCGCCGAACGCCCGCTGGTAGATCTTGCCTTCGGGGGTGCGCGAGAACGGCACGCCGTAGTGCTCGAGCTCGATCACCGCGGCCGGCGCGTTCTTGGTCATGTACTCGATCGCGTCCTGATCTCCCAGCCAGTCCGAGCCCTTGACCGTGTCGTACATGTGAAAGCGCCAGTCGTCCGGCCCCATGTTGCCGAGCGCGGCGTTGATCCCGCCCTGGGCGGCCACGGTGTGCGAGCGGGTCGGGTAGACCTTGGAGATGCAGGCGGTCTTCAGGCCCGCCTCGACCATGCCGACCGCGGCGCGCAGGCCCGAGCCGCCGGCGCCCACCACCAGGCAGTCGAATTCGTGATCGGTGATCGCGTAGGCCTTGGGCATGGTGAGCTTCCGATGGGATCGACTTGCGATCGAGGTCAGCTTCCGAGCGAGATCATGAGCACGGCGACGATGCAGGCGACCGCGAGCCCGAACACCGCGAGGGTGAGCGCCGCGATCGATGCGACCCTGACGCCCTCGTGGTGCACGTAATCCTCGATCACCACCTGGACGCCGAGCCGGGCGTGGTAGAACACCGAGACGATCAACAGGATCAAGAGGCTCGCCGTGATGGGCGAGGCGATCCAGGCGCGATACTCCGCATAGCCACCGCCGGTTAGCGCCATGGCGCTGAACACGAACCAGAGCACCAGGAACAGGTTGGAGATCGCGGTCAGGCGCTGGGCTTTCCAGTGCCCCGTGCCTTCCCGAGCCGAGCCGAGACCGCGGATCCGCCCGATCGTGGTGCGCAGCTGCATGCCTGCCTCCCTCAGCCCGCCGATCCGACGATCAGCCAGGTGACGACCGTCATCACGCCGGCGAAGATCAGCACGGCGACGCCCGAGTGGTAGGCGGTCCTCGGGTCGAAGCCGTAGCCGACGTCCCAGACCAGATGGCGGACGCCGTTGCCCATATGGAAGAATAGGACGAAGGTGTAGCCGAACAGGACCAGAAGGCCGAGCCAGGAGCGCATGACGCTCTGGACCGTGGCAAACGCCTCGGGGCCGCTGGCCAGCGCGAGCAGCCACCAGGTGAAGAGAAGCAGGCCGATCGCCATGGCGCTGCCGGTGACCCGATGGGCGATCGAGAGCGCCATGGTCAGGTACCAGCGATAGATCTGCAGATGCGGCGAGAGCGGTCGCTCGGCCTTGGCCATCAGGGTCTCCAAGCGCGGTCCGTCGCGCGGTTCGACGGCGAATCGCGAGCGACCAACGGATATGGCTGCATCGCGGGAAGTCTAGTGCCGGAGGCTGGCGAGTCAACGCCACCAGGCCCCGCCGCCGGTCGAGGGAGCGCCAGCCGGCGCGCTGCGTTGATCTGGGATGGGAGCGGCGGGCGTAGCCCATTGAACCCGGCCGACGGACTCGAGCGCAGCGCGCATTGGCAGGCTGGCGCCCGATGGCGGAGGAGAGGTCGAGATGTTCCGGGCCCGAACCGCCACCTACCGCATGGCGCTGATCACCGGCGCCAGCAGCGGCATCGGCAGGGCGTTCGCCGAGGCGCTGCCGGCGTCGACGGGTCTGCTGCTGGTGGCGCGCGACGCGGCGCGCCTCGACCAGGTGAGCGCCAGGCTGGCGAGCGCGGGTCGGACCATCGCCACGCTGCCGGCCGACCTGACCGCCGATCAGGGGCGCGAGGCGGTGATCGAGCGCGCCCGGCAGGTCGGCGTCGATCTCCTGATCAACAATGCCGGCCGCGGCAGGCTCGGCAGGCTGCTCGATCACGCGCCCGAGGAGGCACGCGCCACGGTCGAGCTCAACGTCGTGACGCCCCTGGTCCTGACCCGGGCGCTCCTGCCCGGGATGCTCGAGCAGGCGCGCACGGAAGGCCGGCGTGCCGGGCTGATCATCGTCTCGAGCAGCACCGCGTTCGCGCCCGTGCCCTACTTCGCCACCTACGCCGCGAGCAAGGCGTTCGACCTGGTGCTGGCCGAGAGCCTGGCCGAAGAGCTGCGCGGCGAGCCGATCGACGTGCTGGCGCTCTGCCCCGGCGCGACGCGCACCGAGTTTGGCAGGCGGGCAGGCTTCGCGCTCGAGAGCTTCCCCGGGGCCGCGGACCCCCGGGCGGTCGCCGAGGAGGCGCTGGCCGCGCTTGGGAGACGCACCGTGCTCGTCAGCGGCCGGCTGCGGCGCGCCGCCTACGCCCCCCTCACCCTGCCACGCGCGATCGCGGCCCGCGGGCTCGGCCTCGCGATCGGGCTGCTCGACCGCTTGCAGCCGACCGAAGACCGGCCCGGCGACGACGACGTCAGCCCAGCCGCCCGTAAGCGCGAAGCGTCGCGAGCGCGTGCACGGTCGCCCAGCCGCGCCACTCCAGGCCGGCGGCGGGCGTCCAGATCGTCCAGTTGACGGTCCAGCCGCCGTCCTCCTGCTGGCGGGCGGCGAGCGCGTCCAGATGGCTCGCGATGAGATCGTCCGCGAACAGCCGGCGCGCCATGACCTCGGGCACGGGGGCGAAGTCGAGCGGTCCGTGGACCTCGCCCGGCGCATGCGGGTCGAGTTCGACCAGCTTGCGCTCGAACATCTGCGGCCCGATGCGCTCGAAGCTCGCCTCCGCCCGGTCCCGATCGGGCACGTGGGCGAGGAAGATCAGCACGCCGCGCAGCTCGTAGAAATGCTGCGCCTCGAAGCCGGCGAGCCGGCGCCAGCAGAACTCGGTCGCGCGGTCGAGCCACGGATGGGCGACGCCGAGCTTGTGAAGAATTCCGGCGATCGCCGGCGTGGTCACGAGCGAGGCGGGCGGGTTCTCGGAGGTCTGCCACCAGGGCGCGCGCGGGAAGTCGCCGGCCGTGGGCAGCACGAACGGCACACCGCCGTCTTCGGTGGTGATGGTCAAGAGGTAGTCGCAGGCACGGCCGACCATCGGATCGGCGCCGGCGCCAGTCTCGTCCAGGACTTCCAACGCCGACGCGACCGGCGCCGGCTGGCTGACCGGGCCGCGCAGGTCGGGCTCGAGCGCGTGGCCGAAGCCACCGTCCGGGTTCTGGTAGGCGCAAAGCGCGTCGAGCACCGGACCCGCATCGCCGCCCTTGAACAGATGGAGATAACGCAGCCGGTCGATCAGCCGGGCGTTCAGCCACAAAGAGCGCTCGGCAGCATCGAGCGCGATCGTGTCGGACATGGCGTCGGCCTCCTTTTGCGAATGGAGCGGACCGAGCCTAGTGCGCCGCATGTGCTGCGGTATTGAACAGATCGGACAAGGCGAGTGCGCTTTGCGCCTGCGGCAGGAGCACCCCGGGGGGTGCGCCCGCGAGCTCGGCGAAGTCGCGGCTCATGTGGGCCTGGTCGGCGTAGCCCGCCTCGGCGGCGAGCCCGGCGAGACCCGACCGCCCGCCGCCTGCCCGATGGAGGGCGAGCGTCCTCTGCAGCCGAAGGATGCGCGCTAGCGTCTTCGGCCCGTAACCCACGGCCGCCTCGAAGCGCCGTCGCAGCTGTCGCTCGCTGATGCCGGCCGAAAGGCAGAGTTTGCTCACCCTGCCGGACGGGCTCGAGGCGAGCGTGGCGACGCCCGCCTCGACCAGCGGGTCGCAGGCTTTCGCGTCGGCGACGCGCTCGACCAGCGCCACCTCGAGGACCGCGAGCCTGGCCTCGGTGCCGGGCTGCTCGGCCAGCCGTTCGTTCAGATGGTCCGTCCGGCGCCAGATGAGGTCGAGCGGCACCTCCCGGTTCAGGGCCGCGCTGGCCGGCAGACGGAGCACGCCCGGCGCCATGCCCGGCCGCAGGCGCGCGCCGACCACCAGTGAGCCCGGCGCGAGGCGCGCGACGAACATCCGCGTCGCTGGGCCGACGATCACCGGCGCGCTCTCTCCGATCCACAGGATGTCGATGCAGCCGTCCGGCAGGACCCGCTGCGGATAGTCCGCGCTGCCGTGGCCGATTGCCTGTGACCAGATGCAGACGAAGTGCCGCCTGAGCCCCGCCGGCGGGCGCCGCTCGCGGTAGTCGGACGTCGGCAGCATGCTCACAGCCACCATCTCGTCGTCACCGCTCAGCTGGTACCAGAGCCACCAACCAGGCTGTTGTAGATCCAGGCGCCCAGGGCGAAGAAGACGAAGCCGACCACGAAGCCCCAGATGGCGCCGATCACCGCACCGGCGAAGCTCGGGCCGAACCCCACATAGAAGCCTCCGATCATCTCCGCCATGGCGACGCCCCATCCGAACAGGGCGCCCAGCATCCCCCAGAGAAAGAACATCACCGCGTAGACGATGCCGAACGCGATGCCGAACTTCGCGGCCTGGATCCTCATCTCGAACCTCGTTCTGGCGTGGTCCCCGTCGCTCTGCGAGCCGCTCGGCCGAGAGTGTAGCGCTTCTTGGTAACCGACCGAAGGGTCCGGGACGGACCGGGGCGATCCTTGCGCGGCCCGCCTCACTCCGCACCCGCGGGCGGCTCCAGGCCGAGGCGGGCGAAGGCCTCGGCGGGCGCGTCGGTCGCCGCCATCAGGCCGGCCATCAGCGCCGCGAGCCGCGCCTCGATCGCAGTGTCCCGGATCGGGGCGAGCTGGTCCGGGTCGCTCTCCAGGTCGAACAGCACGGTCTCGCGATCGAGCAGGGCCCCCGGCCCGTAATTGGCGTAGATCGGCGAGCGCTCGGTGACCGGCACCCGCAGCAGCGGCACGCCCTTGGTGAAAGGAAACGGCGGGGCAAGCGTCGCGGCGGCCAGCTCGTCGGCCGAGAACGGCTCGGCCATGTGGGTCGGCATCACGGTGTACTGGTAGACCTCCTGGGCGCCCAGATCGGCCGGGTAGCGAAAGTAAGTAAAACGACCGTCAGCGAGGTTGACCGCGCCGCCGAAATAGCCGAACAGCGCCGCCTCGCGCAGCTCCTGGTCCTGCGCCAGGACCGGCAGGAGCGACTTTCCCTGAACTTCGGACGGTGACTCGACGCCGAACATGTTCAGAAAAGTCGCCGTGAGGTCGATGTTCTGCGTCAGCGCGCTGCGCCGCTCGCCCGCATGTCCGGAAAAAACCGGGTGCCAGACGAACAGGGGGATGTGCGCGACCTCCTCGTACATGTTCATCCGGTTCTTCGCCCACCACTCGTGCTCGCCGAGCAGGAAGCCGTGGTCGGTGGTCACCACGAGCGCGGTGTCGCGCCAGAGGTCGTGGGCGTCGAAATGGTCGAGCAGACGGCCGAGCTGCGCATCGCACAGGGCCACCACGGCGCAGTAGTTGGCGCGCAGCTCGGCGCACTCGTCCGGCGCCTCCTCGACCCTGGCGTAGGGCGGCCAGTCGAGGATCGGCCCGCGGTAGTTCGTGGGGAAGGCCTCGCGAAAGCGCGCCGGCGCGAAGAACGGCTCGTGGGGATCGAAGGTCTCGATCTGCAAGAGCCAGTCGTCGGCGTCGCGATTGAGGTCGAGGAACTCCAGTGCCCGGGTGAAGCACTGGACGGACGTGAAATCCTTCTCGTCCTTGATGAACTCGCGATTGACCATGTGCTGGTAGAACTTGTTGCGGCGCCGCTCGCTGTACTGCTTAGCGTGGTACATCTCGCGCAGCCGGTCCCAGGGCGGCTGGACCATGGCCTTCCAGGGGTCGCGCTCCTGGCCGCGCACGAACTCGAACGTGTCGTAGCGGTTGTGGTAGGTGGCGCCGCCGTCCTCCCAGTAGTGATAGTGGTCCGATATCAGGTGCGTGTAGGTGCCGCTTCGGTGCAGCAGGTCCGGAAAAGCGTTGTCGAACGGCTCGATCGGCCCCCAGCTGCGGTGCAGGAAGCCGAGCCGGCCGGTCAGCAGGTCGCGCCGGGCCGGCATGCAGGGCATGCTGCCGACATAATGCCTATCGAAGGTGATCGCCCGCGCCGCGAGGCGCTCGAAGCTCGGTGTCGCGACGGTACGCCCCCCATAGGGCGAGAGCGCCCGGCGGTTCAGGGAATCGAACAGCGCGAAGGCCACCTTCATCTGTTTCCCCGTTGGAAGTCGGCTCCCGGCGTTCTCCCATGAGCGCGCCCGCGGACAGGCTCCGCGCGATCGGGAGCTCGTTTCAGGAGAAGATGAATACCTGGCTCGCGTTTGCCACCGAGCCCGCCCGAGCACCGGCAGCGCCCCGGGAATGCTGCCGTCCAGCCAGGTCGCAGCCGGTCGCGCTCACTCCGCTGCGATGGCGGACTCCATCCCGCCACGCTCGAAGTCGGTGATGTAGTCACGGGTCAGGGGCACCACGTCCTGCCGTCTCGCCAGCTGGATCTGGAACACCATGTGCCCCATGCGCCGGAACGCCAGCTCGGAGCCGATCAGGTAGAATTCCCACATGCGGCAGAAGCGCTCGTCGTACACCTGGGCCACCCGGTCCCGGTTGGCCAGGAAGCGCCCGCGCCAGGCACGCAGCGTCTTGGCATAGTGCAGCCGCAGGATCTCAATGTCGGTCACCCACAGGCCCAATCGCTCGATCGCCGGCAGGACCTCGGAGAGGGCCGGCGCGTAGCCGCCGGGAAAGACGTACTTGCGGATCCAGGCATTGGTCGAGCTCGGCCCGTGCATGCGCCCGATCGAATGCACCAGCGCCACGCCATCGTCGACCAGGAGCTCCCGGAGCTTCCGGAAGAACGCCGAATAGTGCTGGACGCCGACATGCTCGAACATGCCGACCGAGACGATGCGGTCGAAGCGGCCGGTCTGGTCGCGGTAGTCGCGCAGCTCGAAGCGGACCCGATCGGCCAGCCCGGCCCGCTCGGCGCGCGACCGGCTGACCCTCAGCTGCTCCTCGGCGAGGGTGATGCCGACCACCTGACCCGCGCCCGCCCCTGCCAGGTAGAGGCCCAGGCCGCCCCAGCCGGAGCCGATGTCCAGGACCCGATGGCCAGGCCTGAGCAGCAGCTTGGCGGCGATGTGGCGCTTCTTGTCGGCCTGGGCCTGCGCGAGGTCGTCGTGCGGGTGCGTGAAGTAGGCGCAGGAATACTGCCGGTCACTGTCGAGGAAGAGATCGTACAATGCGTCGGACAGGTCATAGTGATGCGCGGCGTTGGCCCTGGCCCGCGGCACCGGGTTGTGCTGATGCAGGTGACGCAGCAGCCGGTCGATCGCGCTGAGCCCGAAGCCCAGCGGGTTGTCGGTCGCATGCGGCGCATTGCTGGCGCAGATATCCAGGAAATCGTAGAGCGCGCCTTCCTCCACCGTCAGCGTGCCGTTCATGTAGGCTTCGCCGACGTGGAGATCGGGGTTCAGGGCGAGGCGGCGGTGCAGCGCCTTGTCGTGCAGGCGGATGGTAACTCTGGGGCCGTCTCCGGTGTCGACCTCGAACCGGCGCCCGTTGGCATCCACGACGGTGAGGCACCCCCACCTGATCACCTTCCGGAAGAAGCTCTCGAGCAACATCTCGACCTGTCCCTCCCGGCATCCCGGTCGACGGCTGGCATGCCTTAGCCTTTGAATTCACAGTTAAAGCAACTGCTTGCTCGAGGTCAAATTCCCTCGCCCCGGCAAAATCTTCGCTTCAGCTCGACGGCCGGGTACCCAGGCGCGACGCGCCGGCGCTCCACTCTTGCAGCAGGGTATAGCCGAGGGCGAGCAGGGTGGGGCCGAGGAACACCCCGAGAAAGCCGAACGCGAGCACGCCGCCGATCACGCCCAGGAACACCAGGATGAGCGGCATGTTGCTGCCACGACTGATCAGATAGGGCTTGAGCACGTTGTCGACGCCGCTGACGACGAAGAAGCCCCAGAGCGCCAGGAAGACGCCCCAGCCGAAGGCGCCGTTGTAGAACAGCCAGGCGGTCGCCGGCAGCCAGACCAGGCCCGGGCCCATCGGCACGAACGACAGGAAGAAGGTGAGAAAGCCGAGAAACAGGGCCGCGGGCACGCCCGCCAGCCAGAGGCCGATTGCCTGCAGGCTGCCCTGGGCGATCGCGGTGCCGATGATGCCATACACCACGCCCTTGATGGTGCCGCCGGCGACCTCGAGGAGCTTCTGCGCGCGCTCGCCGACCAGCCGCTCGAAGGCGTCGGACAGCCGCCTCGCGCCCTCGGCGCCGTCGCGGAAGAAGAAGAATGCCGCCAGCACGCTCAGCGCGAGCTGCAGCACCGCCTCGCCCAGGGTCACGCCGGTGCTGAGCAGCAGGTCGCGCGCGGTGTCCAGATAGGGCTGCAGCTCGCTGGTCCAACCGGTGCCGAGCTGCTCCAGCTCCCGCCAGTAGCCGTGCAGCGGCGGGCCGACCAGGGGAACCTCGAGGACCCAGGACGGCGGGCCCGGCGGCCCTTGCTCCAGGAGCGTGCGGAACATCCCGGCCACCTTGGCCACGCTGTCGGCGAGACTCGAGCCCACAGCGACCGGCGGCAGAATGAATACGGCGGCGACCAGGAGCGTCATCAGCCCGGCGGCGAGCGTCCGCCGTCCGCCCAGCGCCCGGACGAGCCAGGCGTAAAGCGGCCAGGTGGAGAAGCACAGGATCAGCGCCCAGAGCAGCGCCGAGATGAAGGGGCGCAGCACCACGAAGCAGCCGATCGCGAGGATCAGGAGCAGGCTGATGACGACGATCTGCTCGATGCGGGACGCGGACTCCATGCCAGGGGCTCCATGCCAGGATGGCACCGACCATAGCAGAAGCGGACCCCGGCCACCCCGGGGTACGCATCCCCGCCCGAGGCCGGGGATGGACTTTGTCACGCGTCCAAGCGTCTGATTCTCAAAACCGAAGGTCAGGCACGGCGTCTGGCCAGAGCGTCAGAAGAGAGCACCATGAGCCATCCAACGTCCTCGACCGCGAGCGGCTGGAGCACGCAGACTCTGGCCTGGAGCTGCGTCGGCGCATTCGTCGCCGGCGCCGCGCTGCTGTACGGCGCCGGCTTCTACTGGATCGGCCAGTGGCAGACCGGCGAGGAGGTAGCCAAGAGACTCGCGGTCGCGGCCTGCGTGCAGGAGTTCCTCCTGCAGCCGGACCGCGGCGTGGTCTATGCCGAGCTGAAGGGCATTACGAGCTCGTATCAGCGCCGGCAGCTGATCCGCAACCACAAGCTCGCGCAGAGCTTCGACGTCGCCGAGCTGTGCGGCGATCGGATCCGCACCCTCGACGCCTCCCACTTCGAGGTGCCCGCCGAGATCGCCACCGAGGCGAAGCAGCCGGCCTAGCCGGACGCAACCAGCGAGCGCCGGGAGAGGGTCTGGCGGGGCAGGACCTCCGGTGCCTGCTTTCGGTCAGGAAAACGGGCAACCTGCCAGGACGCGGGCTTTGCCGATGCCTTCGTCACGATGCCGGCGGCGCCGATGGCGCTTGTCCGTTCTCGGATATCCTGGCCGACGCATTGCGCCTGGCTTCACCTCACATTACTTAGCGAGTACCTTGCCCGATCCCTGTGGTAGGGTGACCTGGGCGAAGCACAGCCCGCGGCTGACCAGCCGATCGCCGCGGATGATCGCCGCGCGAGCGGGGAGGCGGATCGACCGCGCCCGGGGCGCGGTGACCTCGAGAAAGGAGAATCATGCCACGGAAGCCAAACTATCGTTTCGAGCGCTTCGAGCGCGAGCGTACCAAGGCGGCCAAGAAGGCGGCGCGCGCCGAGGCAAAGGCGGAGAAGGCCGAAAAGGCCAAGGCAGCCCGGGCCGCCGAGGCTCCACCGGATGACGGCTCGCCGTCTTCCGACGACAATGCTCCCTCCGGGAGCTAGGGCCGGCGGCAAGAGCTCGGCGTCGTCGATACTTTCCAGGTCGGCTGGACCGCGCCGCGCCGGACGCGGTGCCGTCCCATCATCCGGCTGATTCTCCCGACCAGCACCACCGCGATGCTCTGATCTTTCGACGAGCTCGGTCCGGCCCGTCGGGACCGGCACCCGCGGCCTCGCCGCAGGACCGAAATCGAGCGAGGCGATGATCGCCGATGGATTCGTTCGAGGGGCGCGAGGCCGCCTCCCTGCTGCTTCCGTCCCCTACAATCCTTGCCATCGATCTAAAAAAACTGACAAATATCCACTTGGCTCTGTTGCTGATCGGCTCGTATCGAAAAAATATAGGGAAAAAATATGAGAAGACGTCAGAAAATAATTTCGATTGTATGGCCGACGTGTTCGGATTAGGCTTAGAAAATAAGAAGGTCGGACATCTCGTCCGACTAGAACACTAAGAGTTTGACATGGCTCAATCGAATCAGGGGCTGGCCGCGCGCAGCTGGACGACCAAGCAGCTGGTGTGGAGCTCCGTCGTCTCCCTTGCGATCGGGGCGATCGTCACCTACCAGGCCGGGTTCAACTGGATCGGTAGCTGGGAGACCGGCGAGCAGGTCCAGAAGAGGCTGGCGATCTCGGCATGCGTCCAGGAATTCCTGCTGAAGCCCGACCGCGGCATCACCTACGCCGCGCTCAAGGGAATGACCAGCTCTTTCCAGCGGCGGCAGCTCGTCCAGGACCAGAAGCTGGCGTCCAACTTCGATGTGGCGGATGGCTGCGGCGAGCAGATCCGCGACCTCGACGAGACCCTCTTCCCCGCCACCTGACGCGGCGCGCAGCCGGCCGCGCCCGACACCGCGCCCAATCCCGAGCGTAACGCAGCACGTCACCGTCTCGGTGCTCCTGCCGCTTGCAGGCGCAGATCCTGGGCTGCATCATGGATCGCGTCACCGAAGACCGCTTCTCGCCGACGCCCGAGCACCGCTCGGAGAGGAGGGCCCAGCGCATGAAGATCAAGTCCGCCGTGCTCGAGCGGATGGGCGCAGAACCGCCCTATGCGCA
>Ga0214469_1000716_pt1 | contig 11800 bp, 13 predicted proteins | sample RVTome_10_FD_187340 | JGI IMG/M metagenome (GOLD analysis project Ga0214469, IMG submission 187340) | Soil microbial communities from uranium-contaminated site in the Upper Colorado River Basin, Wyoming, United States - RVT153D57 HiSeq ... | reverse complement strand
GACGCCGCGGCCCTGCGCAGGCGGCGTTCACCAACCCCGAGGTCCGCGAGCTGGGTGAGCTCACCGACGCCGACATCGTCATCGACGCCGACGACGTCGAGCTCGACGAGGTCAGCCGCGAGCAGCTCGACTCCGACGAGCTCGAGCCGACGAACAAGCGGAACGTCGAGATCTTCAGCGAGTTCGCCCGACGCGAGCCCGAGGACAAGCCGAAGCGCCTGGTGATGAAGTTCCTGCGCTCCCCGCTCGAGATCCAGGGCGCCGGCAAGGTCGAGCGCCTGATCGCCGGGATCAACGAGCTCCAGCGCGACGAGGACGGCGCCGTTCGCGCCCGCGACACCGGCGAGCGCGAGGTCATCGAGTGCGGTCTCGTCCTGCGCTCGATCGGCTACAAGGGCATCAGCCTCGGAGGCACCCCCTTCGACGAGCGGCGCGGCCTGATCCCGAACGAGGGCGGCCGCGTGATCGATCCCGATGGCGGTGGAGATCAGGTTCCGGGCCACTACGCCGTCGGCTGGATCAAGCGCGGCCCCTCGGGCGTGATCGGCACCAACAAGAAGGACGCCGGGGAGACGATCGAGAACCTGCTTGCCGACCTCGAGCGGGGCGCCGTGCCCGAGCGACCCCTCGCCGATCCGCCGATCGAGGAGCTCGTCGCCGAGCGCTGCCCGGACGCGATCAGCTACGCCGGCTGGTCGGCGATCGACCGCGCCGAGGTCGCCGCCGGCGAGCCCCACGGACGCCCGCGGGTCAAGTTCTGCTCCGTCGCCGAGATGATCGAGGCGGCGCGGGCCGGCGAGCCCGTCGGGGGCTAGCGCGCTGGTATAGCCGCTGCTATAGCTATCCCGATGGCTGATCTCGAGGAACTCAGGCGGATGATCGAGACGGCGCTGCCGGGCGCCGATGTCAAGATGCTCGACGAGGGGGGCGGGGATCACCTGCGGGCGGTCGTGACGGCGCCCCAATTCGAGGGGCTGAAGCGGCTCGATCAGCATCGGCTGGTGCGCAACGCGCTTCGGGAGCGGTTCGACGACGGATCGATTCACGCGCTGTCGATCAAGACCTCGGTCCCCGGCTAGGCGTCGAGCGCTCGCCGGCGGCGAGGCGAAGGGCGTTCGCTATGGTGGACCCCATGGCCGATACTGAGTTGAAGCAGAAGGTCGAGGGGCTGATCAGCGAGCACCCGGTGCTGCTGTTCATGAAGGGCGTGCCCGACCAGCCGATGTGCGGCTTCTCGATGCGCACGGTCGCGGTCCTCGACCAGCTCGGCGTGGAGTATGGGGCGATCGACGTCCTTCCGGCGCTACAGCCGCTGCGCGAGGTCACGGCGGAGATCTCCGACTGGCAGACCTTCCCGCAGCTCTACGTCAACGGCGAGCTGGTCGGCGGGTGCGACATCATCGAGGAGATGTTCGCCTCGGGCGAGCTCGCCCAGCTGCTCGGCGTCGAGCAGCCGGAGGCCGCTGAGGCAGCCGACGAGTCGCGCATCGTTCCCGGTGGGCCGCAGCAGAGCCCGCCGATGCAGCTCGAGTAGCCGCCGCGGCCCTCAGGCCGCCGCGACCGCGTAGAGCTCCCAGTCATCCGGGACCCCCTTCAGGGCGTGCACCCCGCGCCCCTCGAAGGCGAGCCCGGAGCCCGCGACCAGGTCCCTGACGGTTCTCGTCGCGAGGACGCGGCCCGGATCGGCGAGGTCGCAAACGCGGGAGGCGATGTGGACGGCGATGCCGCCGACGTCGGCGCCCATCTCCTCGACCTCGCCCGTGTGCACGCCCGCGCGCACCTGTAGCCCGAGCGGCGCCACGGCGGCGATGATCGCCTCCGCCGCGCGCACTGCTCGCGCCGGTCCGTCGAAGGTCGCCAGGAACCCGTCGCCGGTCGTCTTCACCTCCCGACCGCGAAATCGCTGGAGCTCGGCGCGGACGATTCGCTGGTGGTCCTCGAGCACCTCCCGCCAGCGCCGATCGCCGAGCTCCGCGACGGTCTCCGTCGAGCGAACCAGATCGGTGAACAGCACGGTCGCGAGAACGCGATCCGGAACCGGGGCCGAGCGCTCTCCGGTGAGCATCTCCTCGACCTCGGCGACGACCGCGTCGGTGTCGCCGATCCAGGGGAAGTGATCCGATCCGGGGAGCTCGACGAACCGGGCGCCCTTGATCTGCTCGGCGAGCCAGCGACCCGCCCGCACGTTGACCGCGCGGTCGCCGGTTCGATGCATGATCAGCGTCGGGACGTCGATCACTCCCAGCACGTCGCGAACGTCGAACCCGAGGAACATCTGGAAGAGCTGCTCGATCCTCCTCGGGCTCGCCGCCTGACGCTCGGTCCGCGCCTGCGCCTCGCGCGCCTCTGGGATGTGAGCGATGCTCGGCGCGAAGATGTCGATCGTGGCCCCCTGGCCCCAGAGCGGGCCGATGAGCTCGTTGTTGGCCTCCTCCACCGCCTCCCTCGACGGGCCCCACGGATAGTCGTCATCGGCGAGCGCCCGGGCCATCGACCCGAACATCACCAGCCGCTCGGTGCGCTGCGGGTACGTCGCGGCGAACAGGATCGACATCGGCCCGCCTTCCGACATCCCGAACAGCGTCGCCCGATCCGACCCGCAGTCGTCCATCACCGCGCGGAGATCGTCCATCCGCTCCTCGAGCGTCGGCGGCTCGTTGACCGGATCGGAGAGACCCATGCCACGCTTGTCGAAGAGGATCACCCGCCCGAGGCCGGTCAGCCGCTCGACGAAGCTGCTCAGCTTCGGACTGTCCCAGATCAGGTCGAGGTGGGTGACGAACGGGAAGACCAGAACCAGGTCGCGGTCGCCCTCGCCCAGCGTCTGGTAGGCGATGCTGATGTCGCCGGCCGTCGCGTAACGCGTGTCCGGCCTCACCGGCTCAGCGTACGCCCGCTCGCGGCGACCCGCCGGCGGCCGGCGGTGCCTGAAGGTGGAGGCAGGAGGCTAGACGCCGGCTGCTGCCTGCTCCGCCTCGTCCTCCTTGACGTGGAAGGACGAGCCGCAGCCGCAGGCGGCGACGACGTTCGGGTTGTTGACCGAGAAGCCGGCACCCTGAAGGCTCTCGACGTAATCGACCTCGGAGCCGAACACGAACTGCATGCTGACGCTGTCGACCACCACCGAGACACCCTGGTGCTCGAAGACGTGGTCGTCGTCCTTCGGGGCGTCGAGCGCCAGGGCGTACTGGAAGCCCGAGCATCCGCCGCCCCGAACCGCGACGCGCAGCGCCTGCTCGGCGCCTTCACCGCGGGTGGCGGTGAACTCCTTGATCTTCTCCGCCGCCTTGTCCGTGAGCTTGATCGCTGTGTTCGGAGTCTCCATCCGGCTTCAGATTGTATAGGTCGTCGCCGCGGTGCCTCCAATCGAGGTACTGGAGGATCCGCCGCGAGTCGTGGATCACCTCGCTGCCGTCGACGAGGACTGGAAGCCGGCGCTGTCGCGTGAGCTCCTCGATCTCCGGTCGTGCCGAGCGACGCTGGGGCAGCCGGACGGTGTCGTGATGGATGCCGAGCTTGCGGAGCCGGCGCTCGACGGCTCCGCACGGGCAGAGCCAGTTCGTCGGCGTCGGACAGCGATAGAGCACGGGGCGGCGGCGCTCGGGGTCCGCCGTCACCGGAGCATCCTCTCACCCGCCCGCCGGACCATGCCGACGACATCGAGGGCGGCGCGCTCGACCCCGGCACCGCCGACGCGGTCGCCGAGCTCCCCGGCCTGCCAGCGGATCGCGTCGGTCAGCGTCTCCTCGTGGGGTCGGGGCTCGAAGCCGAGCTCGCGCCGTGCCCTCGCGTTGCTGTAGGTCCACCACAGGCCGGCCGAGCGGACCTCGTCCGGCGACACCGGGATCGGCAGCCGCGCCCGGGCGGCGGCCTCGACGCCGGCGAGCGCGACCGAAACCGGGAGCTTGAGCCCAGGGGCGGGAACTCCCGAGATCCGCGCCATGTCGGCGAACAGCCGATCGAGCGTGAAGTTGCGCCCGGCGAGGATGTAGCGCTCGCCGATCGCGCCGTGGCGGTCGGCGAGCAGCTGGCCGGTGGCGACGTCTCGGACGTCGACGATGTTGAGGCCGCCGTCGACGTAGACCGGGAGCTGGCGCAGCAGGAACCGCCGGACGAGGGTCATCGACGTGCCCTGGGGATCGTCGGGACCGAGGACGAACGAAGGATTGACGATCACGACAGGAAGCCCGCGGGCGCACAGCCGCAGCGCCTCGAGCTCGGCCTCGTGCTTCGAGTTCACGTAGGCGATGCCGAGATGCCCGATCTCGAACCGAGTTCCCTCGTCGGCCGTGCGCTTCGGCGAAGCCACTCCGATCGCCCCCACCGACGACGTGTGAACGAGGCGCTCGACTCGCGCCGCGAGGGCCTCCTCGAAGACGATCCGCGCGCCGCCGACGTTGACGTCGAAGACCCGGCGGCGATCGGAGTGGCGCAGCGATGTGCGCCCGGCGACGTGGAAAACGCGCTCGACCCCCTTCATCGCGCGCCTGACGGCGCGGCGATCGGTCACCTCGCCCGTCGTCCGCTCGAACTCGAGGTCGCCGAGGGGCCGGAGGTCGGAGTCGCGGCGCACGAGCAGGCGCAGGGCGTCGCCGCGCGCGGCGAGGGCGCGAACGAGATGGAGGCCGAGGAACCCGGTCGCCCCGGTGACCAGCGTCCGTGCGATTCCCCGATTATGGTCGATGCCCGGCAACGCCCCGCCACCGTGGCAACCGGGCCGGCGACGTGATAGAAGGCCCGGCGTGAGCCCCAGCCGCACGGTCGTCGTCACCGACTCCACCGCCTACCTGCCGGACGAACTCGCCGCCGAGCACGGCATCCACCGGGTGAGCCTCTACGTGACCCTGGAGGGCGAGCAGCGGCGCGAGGCGGACATCAGCCCCGACGAGTACGGCGACTTCTACGAGCGCCTGCGGGCGAGCGACGAGGGCGCGACGACCTCGCAGCCGTCGGTCGGCGACTTCGTCGCCGTCTACGAGCCCCTGCTCGCGGAGGGAGCCGAGATCGTCTCGATCCACCTCTCGGCCGGTATCTCGGGCACCTGCGACTCGGCCCGCCAGGCGCGAGACCAACTCGTGGCCGGCGACGACGGGGGCGAGCGGATCCACGTCGTCGACAGCCGCACGGCAGGCGGGGGAGCGGCGTTCGTGGTCCTCGTCGCCGCGCGCGCAGCCGCCGCGGGCGCATCGGCCACCGAGGCGGTGGAAGCGGCGCGGCAGGCGCGCGAGTCGCTTCAGATCTGGTTCGCGGTCGACACCCTTGAGTACCTGCGAAAGGGCGGGCGGATCGGGGGCGCGCAGGCGCTACTCGGCTCGGCGCTGCAGGTGAAGCCGATCCTCACTCTCGGCGAGCAGGTGGCTCCGGTCGAGCGCGTGCGTACCCGCCGCCGAGCGTTCGAGCGGTTGGTCGAGTATGCGCGCGAGCGCGAGCGCGACGGCGCCGGGACGTGGATCGTCCAGCACATCCGCGACCACGACCGAGCCGACCGGCTGGTCGCGGAGGGCCGGGAGATCTTCGGATCGGATCCGGTCTTCGTCTCCGAGATCGGGCCGGTGATCGGCGTCCACGCCGGGCCGGGTCTCCTCGGCGTCGGCGGGATCACGACCGGCCTCCTCGACTGAGGGCGGCTCGACCGACCTCGGGGTGCCCGGCTAGCCGGGGCGGCGACGCAGAGCGGCGAGCCCGCCGATCGCGAAGCCGACGACGGCGGCGCCGATGATCAGCTCGCGGCGATGCTCGCGAACCTGGCGCTTCCAGTCGGTGAGCTCGGCGACGCGTCCCCGCAAGGACTCGACCGACCGCGAGAGCTCGTGACGCCCGCGCTCGATGTCGGCGCGGATCTGCGCCGAGCTGCGGCCCGGCGCTCCGGCGCTGCGGCGTGCCACCGGCTCACCGGCGCCGGCGACGTAGACGTCGGGGGTCCTGTTCATCGCAGCACCTCGCGGCGGAAGCCGCGGCCGCGGCATGCAGGCCGGTCGCTCACGGGCCCTCCCCGGCGGCGGGCGTCGTCCCCGACTCGATCGTCTGCTTTATCCGCCTGCCCTCCTCGATCGCCATGTCGGGGGTCGGCGGGGCTCCCGCCTTGACGGAGCGATAGGCGACGAGACCGGCGATCGCGGCGATGACGAAGAACATCGCCGCCTCGATCAGGAACCCGAGCCAGAAGTTGTCGCCGAAGAAGAGGTCGTTGAGAAGCCAGGCGATCGAGTGCATGAGCATCACCAGGCCGGCGAGCACGAAGATCCCGGCGGCGATCGCAACCGCGCCTCCCCGCAGGAGCTTGCCGACCTTCTCGGCGATCTCGGTCTTCGCAAGCTCGATCTCCTCGCGGACGAGGGTCGACACCTGTTCGGAGACGTCGAAGACGAGCTCGCCGAGCGAGCGATCGTCGGCGGGGGGAGGCGTGCCGTCGCTCATCAGGGCTTCCCCGCGACCGAGATCATTCGGGCGGTTCCTCGTTGAAGACACGGTGCCAGATCACCGCCGAGATCCGATGGGCGACCACGCTCGCGAGCGCGCCCGTCCCGGCGACGAGCCCGGTCCAGAGAAGTCGTCTCACGATCTCGTTGTCCATCGTCAACCCTCGCGCCCCCGCCTACCCGTCAATGCGGGATCAGTAAACCACGTCGGCGGCTGCGGCGATCGTCTCCTCGCGGCCCCCTGCACGGTCGCGCTCGGCGTAGCGGGCCCAGCGCTCGAAGAAGAGGCGGTAGACGCCAAAGGTCCAGCGCCGGTCGATCGCCTCGAGGATCCCGTGCTTCCCGGCGGGCAGCTCCCAGACGGTGACGAGGTCGTTGCCCTCCGCTGCCGAGGACAGCTTGCGGGCCTCGTCGACGTTGACGATCCGGTCGTCGGTGGGATGGAGCACGAGGACCGGCACGCGGGCGTCGCCGATGTGGTTGACCGGCGCCGCGCGGCGCCAGATCTCGCCGGCGCCGACCCCGTAGTACGGAGCCGAGATCAGCTCGATCGGATCGAGGAGGGTCGCGATCTCGGCCGGCCATCCCGAAGCGCGCACGCGCGAGGTCAGCATCGCGTGGAACGCGTAGTTGAGCGCGTACGCGGGATGGCGGCGCGGAAGGCGACGCGACAGCCTCTCGGCGACCAGGCGCGGGTCGGCCGGGGGCGAGACGGCGAGGATGCCGCCGTCGAGGTCATCGGACGCGCGGTCGAGGTCGGATGCGCAGAGGACCGAGCCGCCGCCGAGCGAGATCCCGATCGCGCCGACGCTGGTCGCCCCCAGCTGCTTCACGTAGCGGCCGAGGGCGAGGATGTCCTCCCCCTCCTTCCAGCCGGCGCTCGACGGCGCCGCGCTGGTGTAGTTCGTGAGCCCGAAGCTGCGCAGGTCGAGCGCGGCCACGTTGAAGCCCCAGTGGTAATACCCGTCGACGGCGATCTGGCGGACGTAGTCGAACCGGCGCGAGGTGAACAGCCCGTGGACGACGATCAGCGCCGGCCTCGGGACATCGTGGATCGCGATCGAGGCGGCGATCCGCTCCCCGTCGGCACCCTCGAAGACGTGATCGACGAACTGGGCCGGGTACGAGTAGCCGAGGCCTGACGTCTCCCGCGTCTGCGAGAGGACGAAGGTCGAGATGTCGGCGAGCCCCCGCCGGAGCTCGGCCAGCGGACGGGGCCGCAGGTCACCGGGCATCGCCTCGAGCTCGCGCCCGAGCGCCGCCATCGAGCGCTCGCGCCGCTCCGGAACCGGCAGCGGCGGCGGCGAAGCCGGCGCCACGGCGGCGAGCGCCGCGCGCAGCAGGCCCATCAGCCGCTGGCCGGCGAGCCACAGCGGCAGCGCGACGAGCCCGATGACGACGTTGAGGAGCTTTGCCGCGCCGTGGAGGGCGCGATCCTGGCGCGGCGTCGTTGCCAGGCGCTCCCACATCCGGGCTCAGGACGCCGGGTCGCCCCCGTCGCGCTCGAGTCCGCCGCAGATCGTCTCGACGACCATCTCACGGGCGCGGTCGAAGTCGCCGTCGCCGGCCGGGATCAGCTCGAAGACCCATCCCGACAGCAGCTGCTCGATCGCGCCGTAGAACCACATCGAGGCGAACGTCGGATCGACGTCGCGGCGGAAGGCGCCCGAAGCCTGCGCGTCGGAGACGATCTTCGCGATCAGGTCGTAGGCCTGGCGGATCTCGGGAAGGTGGGTGCGGCCGAACGAGTTCGCGGCCCGTGTCACCTCGACGACGATCACCTTCATCAGCTCGGGATCGTGGCGGTAGGAGTCGATGATGAAACCCGCCACCGCGTCGAGCTTCAGGCGCGGCGCGATCGGGCGGGCATCGACCTCCTCGATCGCCGTCAGGAGCAGCGACCAGCGCTCGGTGAAGAGCTCGTTGAGCACCTGCTCCTTGGAGTTGAAGTAGTGATAGACGAGCCCGTACGCGACACCGGCCTCGCGAGCGATGTCGGAGACGCGGCAGGCGTGGAACCCCTGGCGGGCGAAGACGCGGATCGCCGCGTCGAGGATCTGGCGGCGCCGGTCGACGGGCGGCGCCTTCGCGCTCGCCATCAGGCCGTGGCCTCCTCGAGCTCGAGCCCCGCCGGCCACCGGTAGGCGGTCGGGCGCCGGTGCGCGAGCGAGGGCAGCGAGCTGCGGACGCGCTCGAGCGTCGCCGGGTCGAGCTCGGCCACCGCGTATCCCTCGCCGGCGTCGACCCGGGCGGCGACCGATCCCCAGGGATCGACGACGATCGAGTTCCCGTGCGAGCTGAAGTGCGGCGGCGCCTCGCCCCACTGGTTCGCGGCGACTACATAGGCTTGGTTCTCGATCGCCCGCGCCCGCACGAGGACGTCCCAGTGGTCGCGCCCGGTGGCGGCGGTGAAGGCCGACGGAACGGTGATCACGCGCGCGCCGCGGACAGCGAGGATCCGGTAGAGCTCCGGGAAGCGGAGGTCGTAGCACACGGTCAGCCCGACCTCGAGGCCATCGGCGTCGGCGACGATGATCTCGTCGCCCGGCTGCTCGTGGTCGGACTCGCGGTAGGAAACCCCGGCGACATCGACGTCGAACATGTGGATCTTGCGATAGGTGGCGACGATCTCGCCCTCGGGATCGATCAGGGCCGACGCGTTGAACATCCGCTGCTGTCCGGCGACTCGTTCGCTGATGCTCCCGGCGACGAGATGGATGCCGAGCTGCCGCGCCCACGCACGGGCAGCTCCCAGCGACGGGCCGTCGAGCGGCTCGGCGCCGGAGCGGAGCACATCCGAATCGCCGAGCAGGTTCCACTTCTCCGGCAGGACGACGAGTCGGGCGCCCTCGCCGGCGGCGCCGCGAACGAGGCGCTCGGCGACCTCGAGATTGCGATCCTTGTCTGGTCCCGAGTTGAGCTGGACGGCGGCGGCGCGCATCGGTGGCTTCCTCTCTGTCGCACTCGCCATCGCCATTGTGGGAACCGATTGACGAGTCAATCTAAGAATACCCGGCCCGGGGACCGCCGGCACAGTCGGCTTTCTCGTGCGCCTGCTGACGATCCTCGTCGTCACCGCTGTCGCCCTGCGGATCGCGGAGCTCCAGGAGCGACTCGCCGCGACGCCGGAGCGGGCCTCCGACGGTGCCCAGCTCGCAGCCCAGGTGCTACGCGCGATGCGCGACGGCGAGCCGACCAACCGAGCCGCTAGCGAGCCCTGAGCCCGTGGGGGTGATCGGCGCCGGCCGGTCGGACCCAGCCCCCGGCCGTCACCGCACCGACCGCCGAGCGGCGGATCGCGACCAGGGTGGCGTCATCCTCCGGCTCCTCCGAGGCGTACGCGGCGAGGGCCGACTCGACGCGAGCCACGGTGGTCGCCGGCTCGTCGGCCGATGCCAGGCGCTCCCGAAGCCTCTCGGCGCCGAACCGCTCGCCGTCGGAGCGCCGCGCCTCCGTGACGCCGTCGGTGTAGACGATCAACTCGTCGCCGGGACCCACCTCGACGGTCTCGGCCCGCCACATCGGCGCCTCGCCGATCCCGACGAGCGGCCCCGGGACGCCGACCTGCTCCGGAACCCCGTCGTGGAGGACGAACGGCTGCGGATGACCCGCGAGCCAGATGCTCACCTCCGCCCCCTCGCCGGCCTCGACCCGGGGAAGGCGCAGCGCGACGACGGAGCACAGGGCGACCGCGTCGCGCTCGCGGAGCCGTTCGTCGAGGACGGCGAGCCCGGCGGCCGGATCGCCCGCCAGTGTCGTCGCGGTCCGGATCGTGTGCCTGGCGACCGCCGTCAGCGAGGCGGCGAGGGCGCCGTGCCCCGAGATATCACCGAGGACGACGACCCAGGCGTCATCTCCGACCGCGAAGGCCTCGTAGAAGTCGCCGCCGACCTCGCTGACCTCGCCGGCGGGCCGGTACATCGTCGCCAGGTCCCAACCTTCCATCTCCGGCAGGTCCGGCGGTAGGAGCTCGCGCTGAAGCGTCTCGGCAACGCGAGCCCGCTCGGCCGCGATCCGCGCGTTCTCGGTCGCGAGCCCGGCCCGCCGGCCGAGCTCGGAGGCGATCTCGAGGTCGGCGTCGTCGAACCTTCGCGACCCGGGCGCGTTGACGAAGCTCAGGACGCCGACGACCCGGCCGCCGACGGCCATCGGGACGACGATCAGCGAGTCGGCCTCGGCGCCCGGCGGCAGCCATGGCCGCGGGCCGGAGGGCTCAGCGATCTCATCCGCGTGCATCACCCGCGGGCGCCCGCGGCGGACCGCCTCCTGCAACGGCCCGCTCTCGTCGATGCTGATCGCCTCGCGCTCGCGGCGCTCCGGGCCCGAGACGGAGGCGAGGCGGTCGATGCCGGCTAGCGCCGCCTGCTCGATACGGCCCCCGGGGGCGGGAATGTTGACGCTGCACCAGTCGGCGAAGTCGGGAACCGCAAGGCGCGCGACCTCGTCGAGCGTCCGCCAGTAGTCGCTCGAGCTCGCAAGCAGCTCTCCGGTCCGGGCCAGCAGGCCCTGGGCGAACTCCGCACGCTTGACGTCGGTCACGTCCTCGATCACGGTGACGAGGTACAGGGGCACTCCGTCCGGCCCCTCGATCGGCCGCGACCTGGTGCGAAACCACCGCTCGCCCGCGGTCGCGAGGTCGGTGACCCGGAGCGTCCGCGTGGCCGGGTCGGAGCCCGGCGCGCCGACCGGGCCGAGGAGGCCCTCCGGCTCGAGTGGCTCGCCGCGCTCGCCGCGGATCGCGAGTCGCTCGCCGACGGCCTCCGGCGATGCGGCGACGAGCTCCGCGGGCTCCGCGAACCCGAGCGCGCCTGCGGCGGCCGGGTTCGCGAACACGATCTCGCCGTCGCGCGACTGGATCACGACCGCCTCGTCGATGATCGACATCACCGTGTTCATCCGGCGCTCGACGCTCTCGAGGTCCGAGAACAGTCCCGCGTTGTCGAGCGCGAGGCCGATCCTGCGGGCCGCGATCTGCGCGAAGCGCACATCGTCCTCGGTGTAGCGGCGCCGCGACCAGGCCGAGAGCAGTGTCAGGGCGCCAAGGCTGTGGTCGCGCGAGGTGATCGGGACCGTGACCTGGGAGCGCAGGCGAAGCGAGAGCAGGAAGTCGAGGTCGTCCTCCGAGCGCGCCATCCGGCGGACCTCCTCGTCACGCATCCGCGGCCGCCACCGCGGGATGTGGCGCCACGACCGCTCACCGGTGATCAACCACGTCGGGAGCGACGGAACCCGGCCGCGGATCCGGCGCTCGATCTCCTCCGCCCGGGGATCGCCGACGGCCCGCACCGCCGCCCTGGTGACGCCTCCGGGATGGATCGCATCGATCATGCAGAGGTCGGCGACGCTCGGCACGATCAGCTCCATCACCCGTTCCAGCGTCT
>Ga0214469_1000713_pt1 | contig 11817 bp, 10 predicted proteins | sample RVTome_10_FD_187340 | JGI IMG/M metagenome (GOLD analysis project Ga0214469, IMG submission 187340) | Soil microbial communities from uranium-contaminated site in the Upper Colorado River Basin, Wyoming, United States - RVT153D57 HiSeq ... | reverse complement strand
GTGCGGCGCATCGAGGGCCGCCAGGCCGGGCGCTTGGTGAGCGCTTGAGCCGCTTGTGACCCGGAGCGCGACCACGCCCACCATGCGCGTCGGGTTGCCGCGGCCGCCGCTGATCCGGTGGACGTTTGTCCGATTGGGCACCGATGCGGGCGGCTGATCCGGGGTAGGGTCGCCGTCCGACATGGCTGGGACATCCGTGCCACCGGTACCTCATTGTCGCGACCTCACACCCGTCGGGGAGCGCTTGGCGTCGAGGCTCTACACCGCCCGTAGCGACCGGCTCGGGTGCCCGGTGACGGTCACCGTCTATCCCCCCGTGGCCGACGAGGAGACCCGCCGCCGGTTCGACGCCGCCGCCGCCAGCGCCCAGCGGTTGGCTGCGCACCCGAGCGTGCTCACCATCCACGACTGGGGCCACGGCGCCGACGGCCGGCCGTGGGTGGTCACAGACCCCCAGCCGCCCGAGACCATCGACACCCTGCTCAGGGCCCACGGACCCCTCCCGGTCGCGCAGGCGCTCCGGATCGGCGTGCTGGTCGCGGGCGCCATCGAGACCGCGCACCGCGCCGGTGTCGTCCACGGCGACCTATCGCCGGCCCGGCTGGTGCTCGGCCCGCAGGGAGAACCGCTGGTGGCCGACATCGGTCTGGCCGAGTTCGGCGACTTCCCCGGATTCGGGGCCCTCCACAACCCGATCCGCTACTTCGCCCCGCCCGAGGTGCTGGAACGCACCGGGGTGACCCCGGCGTCAGACGTCTATTCGCTGGCGACCACCGTGTACGCACTCCTGGCCGGCAGCGCCCCCCACGAGAAGCCGGCCGACATCACCGACAGCAACGCCTCGTTGCTGCTGCGCATCCTGCAGATCCAGGTGCCACGCATCGTGCGTCCCGGCGAGGACCTCGACGGCGTCGAAGCGGCCCTCAACCCCGCCCTGGCCCACGCAACCGACAAACGCCCGCCGCGGGTGCTCGACCTCGGCTGGTCACTCCAAGACGTGCAGCGCAACCTCGGCCTCGCCGTCGCGGAACCGGTGGTGCTCGACCTCGGGAACCCGGAGCGCGCAGCGGCGGCGCCGCCAGCCGTGGAGTCGTCAAGGGCCGCGGCCGTCCCGCCGCGCCCCGATGCGGTGCCGGCCCGGTACACCGACTCACCGCCCAACCCCGCGAGCACGCGCGGGGCCGACCTGGTCCACCTGTTCAGCGACAGCCCGCCTGACTTCGCCGGCCGGTCGCACGGCGCAACGGCCCGCCACTGGGCAACCGGGCTCGGCCACCTGGGCGGGCACGCGTCCGAGCAAGTCACCGGTACTCCACCCGGGGGACTCAACGGCCGCGGCAACGGTCTTCGGCCGGCCCCGATTGCGGGAGACGATGACGATCTGAGACCGGTTCAGCGACCGCCGGCCGACGCCGCCCGGCGGCGCGACCCGCTGGGACGGCCGCCGCGGCTGCCCAACGCTCCCCGGGGTCGCGACCCCCAGCGCCCGGTCACCGGGCTGCACGCTCCGGCCGATGCCGACACCGTCCCCACCCCCCGGTCCTCGGCGGCGCTTCCCACCGGGCCCCGCCTGCGCACGCCCGGCGACCAGGCGACCCGTCGCAGGCGTCCCCGCAGACCCGACCCCGGCAGAGCTCGATCGCCCCGCGGCGCCGAGAGGCCGGGGTCAGGTGCCTTTCCAGCCGCCGAACGCACCCGCTCGGGATCGGCGCTCGACCGCGCCCGCCAGGCCCGCATGCACGGGTCGGCGCGGTCCACTACCGGCGAACAGGGGCCCCGCCAGCCGGCGGCGGAGCCACCCGCAGTCAAGGCGCCGGCGCCAGCGTCCGGTGGCGCCCCCGCGGTCCCCGTCATCGTGCTGATCGTCGTGGTGGTGCTGTTGACCCTCGGAGTCGCCTACATGGTGATCACCGGCGACGGCACGTCCCACCCCGTCGAAGAGCAGCCCGGCGCAAGCGCCGGACAGTCACTCGACCAGTCGTAACCCCGACGGTCCCATCGAGGGCTCGGACTTCGGCAGATCCACCACGAACTCCGTGCGATGGGCTGGAAAGACGTGCTCGGAAACCAGCAACGGTCGATCCCCGAAGTCGCGGGTCACGCGCTCACAGCGCAGCACGGGTGAGCCGACCGGCACGGCCAGCAGGTGGGCGTCGGCTGCGCTGGCGGCGACCGCACCGATGGTCTGGGTGGCACCACCGATGGGCACGCCCACGAGCTCGTAGAACGGCGTGCGCTCCACCTCGGCCCGCGACAGCCGGGCCCCGACCTCCTCCGGGCACCAGACGGTCACCCGGGCGAACGGCTGGCCGTCCGCGAGGTTGAGCCGGCGGACCTCCAGGACGGCGTCGACACCCAGCACCTGGCGCACGCGGGGTGGGGGCGACAGGAAGCGAAAGCCCACCACCTGCCGCTCGGAGCTCAGACCGAGCTCGCCCAACTGGTCCTCGATGGTGCCGAGCCGTCCCAACGCCTGGCGGACCGGATCGGCGGCCACGAACCAGCCGAAGCCCTGGCGGGCGTCGATCAGGCCCTCCTCACGCAGCAGCTCGAGCGCCTTGCGGACCGTGACGCGACTCACCAGGTGCGCGCGTGAGAGCTCGCTCTCGCTCGGCAGGAGGCGACCGGCCCCCAGCTCTCCGGACTCCACCCGCCCGCGCAGCTCGTCGGCGATCGCCCGATAACGGACCTCACGCACTTGTCATATGCTTGTCTACCTTCATGGCCCGCGCAAGGAACGGTCGCCGATCCGGCCGGACGAATCTCGATCCGTCACTAGGGCAACGATGGTGTCATGATCCTGGCATGGCGCCACCGGGGGACGACCAGGTTCGTCCGACGTACCTCGGCATTGATCACGTGCAGCTCGCCATGCCGGCGGGCCCGCAAGCCGAGGCCGCAGCCGACCGGTTCTACGGCTCACTGCTCGGATTCGAGCGGAAACCCAAGCCGGCCGAGCTCGCCGTCCGGGGTGGCTGCTGGTTCGGCAGCGGCACCGCCCAACTGCATCTCGGGGTCGAGGAGCCGTTCCACCCGGCCCGGAAGGCCCATCCGGCACTCAAGGTCGGTCACCTGGATCCATTGTTGGCGGAGTTGGCGGCCGCCGGGGTCGACGTCCGCCCCGCCGAGGAAGTCGACGGGCGCCGGCGCGTCCATGTCGACGATCCTTTCGGCAACCGCATCGAGCTGATCGAGACCCACGAGCTTTCGCCCGAGGTGTTCCGCGCGCTGGCAGACACGGCGGTCAACCCCTTCTGCATCATCGGCAAGGACGGGACGTTCGAGTGGGTCAGCGCCTCGATCGAGGAGCTCCTGGGTTGGACGCCCGAGGAGTTCACAAGCAAGCGCATGGACGAGATCGTCAGTCCGTCGTCGCTGCCGGACGCGCTGCAGGGCCTGGTCGTCCTCGACCAGGTGCCCGAGGACTATCCCCGCGCCGGCGCCGGGGTGCCGGCCGAGCTCTTGCGCAGCGACGGCTCCTGGACGCCGGTCGATCTGATCGGCGCGCCCGCCAGGCTGGCGGGGCTGCCCTGGCACATCGTGTTCGCCCAACGCGCCGGTTATCAGCGGGCACTCGACCGCGCCCTCGAGGCGATGGCCGAAGACGCCGGGGTGCCCGACGTGCTCCTCCACCTGGCCGCTGCCATCGAGCAGGCGATCCCCCACAGCTCGGTGGCCGTGTGCGACCGCTGGCGGACGCCACGCTTTCGGGTGGCGGCCGGCAGCGCCGTCGAGCTTTTGCTCGCCGAGCCGGACACGCCATGGGCCGTGGCCCTGGAGTCCGGCGAGGATGTTCTGGTGGGATCTGCGGACGGGCTCCCGGCGACGCTGGCGACACAGGCGCGTGCGGCGGGGGTGGAGTCGTGTTGGGTGCACCCCGTGGCCGTACCGGGGGAACCGGAGCCGGTGGCGGCCTTCGTGATCTGGCGGCCCCTCGCCGGGATGCCGACCCCGTTCACCTGGAGCGCGGTGCAGCGCACCGGCAAGCTGCTGCGCCTGACGCTGCAATGGGATCGCAGCCACCGAGCGCTCGAGTACGCGGCCACCCACGACACGCTCACGGGGGTCGCCAACCGGAAGGTGTTCCTCGACCGCCTCGGGGAGGTGAGCAAGGCCGGCGTCGGTGAGTCGGCGGTGCTGTTCATCGACCTCGACCACTTCAAGCCCGTCAACGACGACCACGGGCACCCCGCAGGCGACCAGGTGCTCGCCGAGATCGCCAGCCGTCTGGCTACCGCAGTGCGCCCCGGCGACCTCGTGGCCCGCATGGGTGGCGACGAGTTCGCGGTGCTGTGCGAGCGCCTCACCCACCCCGAAGACACCGAGGTGGTGGCCCACCGGCTACTGGACGTGATCCATCGCCCCATCGCGGTCCCGCTCGGCCCCGACACCTTGGGGGTCGAGGTCGGCGCCAGCATCGGGCTCACCGAGCTGGGCCCGGGTCAGGCGGTCGAGGCGGTCATGGCCCGAGCCGACCGGGCGCTGCGCGAGGCCAAGGGGCTGGGTCGGGGCCGCTGGGTCCGCAGCCCTGGGCCCGGCTGACCCGGGGCCCCGGCCTGCACCCCTGAACGGGTTCCGCAACCACCGGTCCTCGCAAGCATCGGCGCCGGAACACGCTGGGTTCAGGCCGCGTTGTCCCCGGGGGGATAGGTGCGCGCGAGCTCCTCGGGGGTCGGATCGTGACGGCGCCGCGCTTCGGGCGGAAGCAGGTCGGCGATGGCGGACATGATCCGGCGGGTGTCGGCCTGCGCGGAGCGGTGCTTGAGCTCGACCGGGTCGCCGACCTCCACCGTAACCGTCGGCGGATTCGTGATGTTCCAGATGCGGGGCACCCGTTCGGACCGGGGCCACACCTTCTCGGTCCCCCAGATCCCGATGGGCACCACCGGGACCTTCGTGTCCGCCGCCAGGCGGGCAGCCCCCCACCGCCCCTTCAGCTCGGGATCGAAGAACGCCGGCCCCCGGGGGATCGTCCCCTGCGGCAGGATCGCCACCAGCTCCCCGGCGGCCAGCGCAGCGGCCGCCTCGACCAACGGCTGGTCGGAGCCGGTCGACCGCTCGACCCGGATGCCGCCCATGGCCCGTACGAGAGTGCCGAGCACCGGGGCATCGAAGACCTCACGCTTGCCCAGGAAGCGCACCGCCCGGTTCCGGCGGGCCAGCGTCAGCCCCAACGCCAACGGATCGAAATAGCTGCGGTGATTGGCCGCCAGGATGGCCGGGCCAGACGCCGGGATGCGCTCGACCCCGTCGATGTCGAGGCGCACCCACGGCAGCAGCTCCGGCCGCACGAGGGTCTGCAGCAACCGCTGCGGCTCGATGCCGAGCAGCGGCAGCTTGGGGACGCCGGCGGGGACGTCGAAGTGGACGACCGGCCAGCGGCGGACCAGCGCCACGCCCAGCAGTCGGGGGTCGGGATTGACGACCACGGGATGCCCGACCGCGCCGAGCAAGGCGGCGTCGTAGTAGCTGTCGCTGTAGGCCCAGCTCCCGTCGAGATCGACCCGATGACGCTCGGCCCAATCGCCGACGGCCCGGAGCTTGCCCCGGCCCCAGACGAACTCGCCGTCGATGGTGCCGTCGTAATGACCGTCGCCGTCGACGCCGTAGCGCGTCGCCACCACATCGTCGAAGCCCAGCCGGTCGGCCAGCGGCCTGATCATGTCGTCGGGCGTGGTCGTTGCCAGCACCAACCGGCGGCCCGCGGCGCGATGGTCGTCGATGATGGCGTGCGCGAACGGCTGCACCGCCCCGGCCAGTTGTTCGGCGGCCTTCTCGCCGGCGGCCTGGACCCGGCCTCGAGACCAGCCCTTCGCGAACCGGGCCGCCATCCGGGTGAGGATCATCGAGGGCCGCGTCTCGCCCACCAGGTCGAACACCTGATAGAGGAGGCGCTCGCCGGGAACGCCGCGCTCGGAGAGCACGCCGCTGGCCCGTAACGCCTCGCTGATCACGGGGCCCGAAGCCCCCCGCAGCAAGGTCCGGTCGAGATCGAAGAACGCGGCACCCGGCACGCGGAGCAAGGTACCCCGCAACACCCGGGCGGTCTCCCTCTGCAAAGGCAAGAGCCGACCGCGAGTGGATCGGTCGGCTCCTGCAGGTGCGGCGCAGCGAGAGGGGGGATCTGACTACGGCACCCTTGTGCGTTGATTGTGCGAGTGCAGTGGCTGAACCGTCAAACAGTTGTTTGTGATAGCTGCCATCATCATGAGTGATGGACCTCCGCCAGCTCGCCGCCCTCGCCGCCGTGGCCGACGCCGGCTCGTTCTCGGCCGCCGCCCGGCGGCTCCACACGGTCCAGTCCAACGTTTCGACCCACATCGCCCGACTGGAGCGCGAGCTGGGCGCCACGCTGGTCGACCGCGCCACCGGCGCCCTGACCGAGGAGGGCGAGGTCGTGGTCGACCGGGCCCGGCGGGTCCACCACGAACTGGAGTCGCTCCGATCAGATGTGGCCTCGATGCTGCACGAGGTCTCGGGGCAGGTGCGCCTGGGCTGCATCGGCACGGCGAGCCGCTGGTTGCTCCCCAACCTGCTGCGGGTCATGGCCGAGCGCCACCCACGCGTCCAGGTGGTGATCGTCGATGCCACCACCACCTCGCTGGTCCCCCAGGTCGTCAGCGGCGCCCTCGACCTGGCCGTGGTCAACCTGCCCCTCGGCAACCGCGACCTCGCCACCGAGCCGTTGTTCGACGAGCAGCGCATCCTCGCAGTGCCTTTCGCCCATCCCCTCGCCGACCGTGAGCACATCGAGCTGGCCGATCTGGCGGAGCACGAGCTGCTGCTCGAGCCGCGGGGAACGCCGTTCCGCGACGAGCTCGACCAGGTGGCATCCCGTCTGGGTGTCGAGATGCGGGCGCAGGCCGAGATCGACGGCGTCAGCCTGCTGGCCTGGCTGGCGTTCCAGGGCTACGGCGCCGCCATCCTGCCGGCAACGGCCGCCTCGGGCTGGATCGAGATCTCCTGCCGGCGGATCGCCGTGGGTGGCCTGACGCCACGCTCGGTCGGCATCGCCATCCCCCGACGGGGCCGCCTGTCGGTCCCGGCCCGGGCGGTCAGGAGTACTATCCACGAGCTCGTGGAGGGCGCTGACCAGGAGGGAGTCCAGCCGACCCTGTCTGCCGACAGCCGGGCCGCCCCCCTCGTGACGTCGACCACTCGGCAGTAGCCTCGGTCGCGAGGAAACAGGCAGATCAAGGAGCGACCGGCAGTGCCCGAGAGCATCACGATCACGGACAACCGCACGGGCGAATCGGTCGAGGTCCCGATATCCGAGGGCGGTGTGGACGCCAGCGCCTGGCGCAAGCTCCTACCGAACGTCTGGTTCTACGACGAAGCGTTCATGACGACCGCGTGCACCCGCAGCGCCATCACCGAGATCGACGGTGACGCCGGGATCTTGCGCTACCGCGGCTATCCCATCGAGCAGCTCGCCGAGAGCTCCACGTACCTCGAGGTCGCCTACCTGCTGATCCATGGCGAGCTTCCGACGAAGGACGAGTACGAGCGCTGGGTGCACGACATCACCTACCACACGTTCATCCACGAGAACGTGCGCAAGCGGTTCCTCGAGGGCTTCCACTACGACGCCCACCCGATGGGCATGCTGGTCTCGGCGGTGGCCGCGCTCTCGACCTTCTATCTCGACGCCAAGGACATCCACGACCCGGACAACCGCCTGAAGCAGATCGTCCGGCTCATCGCCAAGATGCCCACCCTCGCCGCCGCCTGTCACCGGTTCAGCGTCGGCATGCCCTTCGTGTACCCCGACAACTCGCTGCCCTTCGCCGCCAACTTCCTGTCGATGCTGTGGAAGGTGGCCGAGCCCCGTTACGACGCCAATCCGGCGCTGGCCCGGGCGCTCGACGTGCTGTTCATCCTGCACGCCGACCACGAGCAGAACTGCGGCACCACCGCGATGCGCACGGTGGCTTCCGCCCACGCCGACCCCTACAGCTGCGTCGCCGGCGCGGCTGCCGCCCTCTACGGCCCCCGCCACGGCGGAGCCAACGAGGCCGTCATCACCATGCTCAAGCAGATCGGGGGGATCGACGAGGTCGACGCCTATGTCCAGCGGGTCAAGCGGGGCGAGGTCAGGCTCCAGGGCTTCGGCCACCGCGTGTACAAGAACTACGACCCCCGGGCGACGATTATCAAGGAGACGGCGGACGAGGTGTTCGCCATCACCGGCCGCAATCCGTTGCTCGACATCGCCCTCAAGCTGGAGGAGGTGGCCCTGAGCGACGAGTACTTCACATCCCGCCAGCTGTACCCCAACGTCGACTTCTACTCTGGCCTGATCTACCAGGCGATGGGCTTCCCGGTGGAGATGTTCACCGTGCTCTTCGCGATCCCCCGAACGTCCGGGTGGCTCGCGCACTGGGTCGAGCTGCTGGAGCAGGACCAGAAGATCGCTCGTCCCCGTCAGCTCTACGTGGGCGCGCCCGAGCGGGCCTACGTGCCTATCGAGCAGCGCGGCTGACGCCCGGCATCGCCGACGGCCCTCGCCCTGATGCACGCGGTCACCATCGTCGACGGCGCCCTCGAATGGCGCCCCCATCCCGATCCCGAGCCCGGCACGGCTGAGCTGCTGGTCCGGGTCCGAGCCGCGGGGGTGTGCCGCGGCGACCTGATGCAACAAGAAGGCCTCTATCCACCGCCCCCCGGAACCGCCCCTCCGGAGTTGCCCGGGCTCGAGCTGGCCGGCGAGGTGGCGGCCCGCGGCCCGGGTGTGCGTCGGTTCGGCGTGGGTGACCGGGTGATGGCGGTCGTCCCGGGCGCCGGCCAGTCGGAGCTGGCGGTGGTCCCCGAGATGCTCGCGGTCCCGGTGCCGGATGGCGTGACCTGGGCCCAGGCCGGCGGCTTCCCCGAGAACTACACGACGGCCCACGACGCGTTGTTCACGCAGTGCGCCCTCGCCATGGGCGAGCGCGTCTGCATCCACGGCGCCGCCGGCGGCGTGGGCACCGCCGCCGTCGAGCTGGCGGTCGCGGCCGGGGCCACCGTGGTGGCGACGGTGCGGAACGAGGCGCTGCGCGACGGCATCGCGGCGTTGGGCGCCACCGTGGTCGCCCCCGAGGCGTTCGTGGATGCCGGACCGTTCGACGTGATCCTCGAGCTGGTCGGAGCGAGCAACATGGCTGCCGATCTCGACGCCCTGGCCGTCGGGGGACGGATCTCGGTCATCGGTGTGGGCGCGGGGTTCATGGCCGAGCTCAACCTGCTCGCGCTGATGGGCAAGCGGGCGCGGATCCACGGCTCGACCCTGCGGCCCCGTCCGCTGGCGGACAAGGCCCAGGCTGCCCGCCGCATCGAGCGCCACGTTCTGCCGCTGCTGGCGCGCGGCGCCGTGACCGTGCCCATCGCCGCCACCTTCCCGATGTCGGCTGCGGCGGCTGCGTACGATCGCTTCGCCGCCGGCGGCAAGCTCGGCAAGATCGTGCTGCTGTCGGACTAGTGGACCCTCGCGCCCACTAGGAGCCGGCATTCCTCTCGCCGGGCAGCGGCACGATCGTCGCGCTGGCCAGTACCGCGTTGCGCACGGTGAACCACACGGTGAGGTGGTCGTCGGCCTCGTCGACCAGCAGCTCGACCGCGTCGCCGGGCGCGATGCCGGGGCCGTATTCCATGACCGCCCGGTGGGGTCGGCCCAGGAGGCGGTGGGCGAACGCGGTGCCCGGCTCCACCTGCTCCTCGATGGCAGCCCAGTACGCCGCGTTGTTGACGTGGCCCAGGAGGTCGATGTCGACCGCCCGCAGGGCCCACCGTTCGGCCGCGGCCCCGATCGGCGGATCACCGAGCCACAGCCGGCTCGACACACGGCGGCCGGCCGCCGACTCCGCGTAGACATCGTGGAACGCCGGCGGCAGTCGCACAGGGGCGCCGGTGGCCACGTCGATGTGGATCCACAGAGTGGCGATCTCGACCCGTCCGCCGCGTTGGCCCACCATCGCGAGGCGTCTCTCGGCCCAGCGCCCGCCGAGCCCCGCGCACCAGGTGCCGAGGTCCAGCCACTCCCGCCAGCGGGGCGGCCGATGGACGTCGATCACGGCACGACGCACCACCCAGGTGGTGCGCTCGTCGTCGATGCCACAGTCGGCCGTGTCGTCGTTGCCGATGTCCTGGAGGTAGCGGGCACAAGCATCGAGGCGGAGGCGTCCGGTGGGATCGGCATCGGACAGCCGCACCCGCCGCCCCGATCGGAAAACCCGTCCCCGGTCGGGCGGGGGCGCCAGCGGTTCGTCGAGCATGGCGACAGAATGTCCCACTTGATGCTCGGAACGCTGCCGTGGGTCCCCGCGCCCACTCGACCCGACCTGCTCGCTCCACCGGTGGCCGCCGCGCTCGACCAGGCCCCGGGTCTGCCCGACGAGGTGATGGTGGCGCCCATCGACCCCGGGCTGGCCGACACCACCGCCTTCTGTGAGGCGTACGGCGTGACGCTGGACGTGTCGGCCAACTGCGTGGTGGTCGCCGGAAGGCGGTCGGGAGCGAGCCGCCTGGCCGCCGTCGTCGTGCTCGCCACCACCCGGGCCGACGTCAACAACCTCGTGCGCAGGCGCATCGATGCCCGCAAGGCGTCGTTCGCCCCGATGGACCTGGCTGTCGCCGAGACCGGCATGGAGCACGGCGGCATCACGCCCATCGGGTTGCCGCCGGACTGGCCGCTGCTGATCGACCGCGCGGTCGTCGCCACGCCTGAGGTCGTCGTGGGAAGCGGCCTGCGCCGCTCGAAGCTCGCCCTGCCCGGCGCCTGGCTGGCCGGGCTCCCGGGCGCGGAGGTCGTCGACGGCCTCGGCCTGTAGCGGGATCCCACCGCGGGTTCAGTGGTCGTTCAGGCGCAGGCGGAACCCGCGGAGCCAGAACCCCGGGAGCGGCTCCCAGTCGAGCGACGCGTCGCGGGTGAAGCCCAGGCGCTCGTACATGCGGTGGGCCGTGGTCATCCGGTCGGTCGAGTGGAGCAGGATCTGGCCCCTGCCGGTGGCGCGGGCCCGATCGACGCACGCCCGGCTGAGCGCGTCACCGACGCCCCGTCCCTGCGCCTCCGGGGCCACCGCCAGCATGCGGATGCCGGCCCCGTCGGGCTCGCTGAACTCGGCCCATGCCGAGTCGGGGCCGGCCACGTAGGTGACACCGCCGAGCACCCTGCCGGTGTCGTCGACCGCCACCAGCACCTCGCCGCCGGCCGCTCGGCCGGCCACGTCGCGCAGCTCACCGGCGTAGCCGTCCTCTTCGACGACCTCGGGGTCGATCGCCGCGTAGGCGGCGATCGTCAGGTCGCCGAGCGCCTGGTGCTCGTCGGGTCGCACCGGCCGGATCTCCATCCCGACGAAGGTAGTGCCGTGTACCGTCGCCGCCGATGGACTTCGTCCTGTCCCCAGACCTGAGCGCCCTGCGTGAGGAGGCGCTGAAGGCGGGGCGGGAGGTGTCCGAGCGGGCCGACGTGCCCGAGGACAGCTGGATCGTCGGGCACGACCGCACCTTCGCCCAGGAGCTGGGCGCCCGGGGCTGGCTGGGGATGACGTGGCCGGTCGAGCACGGGGGCGGCGGTCGCAGCCCGCTCGAGCGCTTCGTGGTGTTCGAAGCGCTGATCAGCACCGGGGCCCCCGTCGCTGCGGCCTGGTTCGCGGATCGGCAGATGGGCCCGACCCTCCTGCAGTTCGGCACCGTCGAGCAGCGGGCCCGGTGGCTCCCCGGCATCATCGCCGGCACGTCGATGTGGTGCATCGGCATGAGCGAGCCCGACGCCGGCTCCAACGTGGCCGGCATCCGCACCCGGGCCGAGCGCGACGGCGGCGAGTGGGTGGTCCACGGCCA
>Ga0214469_1000712_pt1 | contig 11822 bp, 11 predicted proteins | sample RVTome_10_FD_187340 | JGI IMG/M metagenome (GOLD analysis project Ga0214469, IMG submission 187340) | Soil microbial communities from uranium-contaminated site in the Upper Colorado River Basin, Wyoming, United States - RVT153D57 HiSeq ... | reverse complement strand
CGGCGTTCCTCGACCTGCTCGGCGCCGACTGGGTCGCCCCCGATGGCTACGAGCTCCGCCCAGACGCCCGACGCTTCGAGAACTGGGAGTCCAACCTGGCCGCCGTCGCCGGCCTGCGGGCGGCGGTCGCCTACGCCCGGTCGTGGGGGCTCGACGCCATCGCCGAGCGGGTGGGGACGGTGGCAGAGTCGCTCCGGGGCCGGCTGGGCGAGATCCCGGGCGTCCTGGTGCGCGACCTCGGTCGGCACCGCAGCGGGATCGTGACCTTCACCGTGGACAGCGTCGCCGCCGACGACGTGCAGTCCCTGCTGCGAGGACAGGGCATCAACGTCTCCGTCTCAGAGCCGTCGTCGACCAGGCTGGACGCCGAGCGCCGCCGCCTGCCGCCGCTCGTGCGCGCGTCGGTCCACTACGTCACCACCGACGCCGAGCTCGACCGGCTCACGGGCGCGGTCGCGGACCTCGTCGCTGCGACGTCGTCGTGACCCCCCGGGGTCGGCGGATGGCGCGACCGGCACCTCGCCCTGACATCCTGCTGGGGATGAAGGACGTCCTCACCGGCACCGGCGACACACCGGTTGTCGACGCCGCCACGGTGGTCCTGGTGCGTGACGGCGAGCGCGGGCTCGAGTGCCTCATGCTGCGCAAGACCAAGGGCCAGGCGTTCGGCGGGCTGTGGGTCTTCCCGGGCGGCCGGGTCGAGCCGGCCGACGGCGACGGGTTCGAGGGAGTGCGGCGCGCCGCCGTGCGTGAGGCCCAGGAGGAGACCGGCCTGCTGCTCGACACCACCGAGTTGCTGCCCTTCGCCCACTGGTTCCCGCCGCCCGAGGCGCCCCGGCGGTTCGCCACCTGGTTCTTCCTCGCCGCGCTGCCGGCCGGGGCAGCCGAGGTGATCGTCGACGGCGGTGAGATCGGGGACCACGTCTGGACCACCCCGTCCGCCGCGCTCGAACGCCACCGGGCCGGCGAGATCAAGATGGTGCCGCCGACCTGGGTCACCCTCCACCGTCTCGGCGGCCTGCTCGACACGGCCACCGCTCTGGCCGACGCCCGCGGCCATGACCTCGAACGCTTCAGCACTCAGATGGTCGACGACGACGGCGTCGTCGTGGCCCTGTGGGCCCCGGACGCGGGCTACGACGCGGGCGACCTCACGGCCGCCGGACCGCGCCACCGCCTGGTCATGGATCCAGCCGGCTGGCGCTACCAGCGCTCGGACTGATCCGGCGGGCGTGTCCGCCCGTCCGGGCACCGGCAGGCCGTATCGGTCCGTCGCAGCGCCAAGCCGACGACTGCGCTGGCCGACCAGCCTGCGAGGATCGCCACCTCGTGCGACACCCAGAACCGGCGCTGCAGCCAGGCGGCGACAACCGCGAATGCGACGGCGCCAAGGGCAAACGCCGGAGGCCGACCGCCCATGGCCCGTGCCACGAGACCGCCGGTGAGGCACAGGCAGATCACGAAGAGCAGCCACAGGGCGAGCATGGCGAGGATGAGCGGTACGTCGCCCTCGTCGATCTCGATGGCGCCGGCGAACAGCATGGGGGGAGCCTCGCCGGAGGGGCACTCCCAGGCCATGGGGCGAATCCCCCGAAACCGCCTGGGGCGGAATCCGGTGGATCAGGTGCCAGCATGATGGGTCATGGACGATGACGAGGTGACCACGGACGCGCAGCCCTGGTCCACCGTCGCGGCCGAGAATGGCGACCAGGGCGAGGTCGCCGACGACGATGGGGCGGCCGACGAGGCCGATCTCGCCCGCCGGCTGGTGTGGGCCAAGCAGGCGATCCTGGCGGCGGCGCTGGTGTTCCTGGGCATCGCCATCGGGATGGTGGTCGCCCGTGACCGCCCCCCCGGCGAGGGCTCGGTCGATGTTGGCTTCCTTCAGGACATGCTCACCCACCACGATCAGGCACTCGGGGTGGCGACCCTGGTCGTCGCCAACGGCGAGGACCCGACGGTGCGCAGCTATGCCAGGGAGATCCTCGTCTTCCAGGGCTACGAGATCGGCGTGATGAGTCAGATGCTCGACGATTGGGGCTACTCCCGTAGCGACCGCTCCGACCAGGCGATGGCCTGGATGGACATGCCGGTGCCGGTCGAGCAGATGCCCGGCCTGCTCACCGACGAGCAGCTGGACCAGCTGCAGGACACCAGAGGCGCCGAGCTGGACGCCCTGTTCCTGGACCTCATGGCCTTCCACCACCGGGGCGGGCTACACATGGCCGAGTACGCGTTTGGCAATGCCGGGGATGACGACGTCCGGGAGCTGGCAGCCCGCATCGCCCGCAACCAGGCGGGCGAGATCAACGAGTACCGGGCCTTGGCCGAGCGCAACGGCTACGACATCGACATCGAGCCCGCCAGGGTCCCGGCCGACATCGACGAGGCGGGCGAGACCGGCGGCGACTGACCCGCCTCGCCCTTCGCTGTCACAGAGGTTGCCTAGCCTGGCCCGCGTGCTCGTGAGCCCTCCAGCCGCCCTCGGTCGCGGTGTCGTCGTCAACGCCGGCGACCCCGTGCCCGCGCCGTGGGCGACCGCCCCCGAAGTCCTCGTCGACGACGACGCGCTCGCCGATCCCGCCGGCGTCGTCGCCGTCCTGCACGAGGCGTGGGCCAGCCGGCGGCCCATGGTGGTGAGGATGGCCGTAGACCCCGCAGGGTTCCGGGAGGCGCCCGACATCGAGGTGGCCGAACCGTGGCGGTTGGACCCCGGGTTCGAGCTGTGGCACGACCGGCTCCACTTCCTGGTGTGGGCCAACACCTACGACGCTCGCGACGGTGAGCCGGTGTGGTGGTGGGGACGCAAGGCGCAGCGCCTCGGCGCCGCGGCGCCGCACGGCGACGTGATCGATGGCGCTGCAGCTGCCGACGTGGTGCTGCCCGACGGCACTGCGGCATGGATCGACGGTGGGCCGCGGGGTGACCTCGGCCCCCGACAGGTCGGCGGGGTGGCGGTCGTTCACGCCGAGTCCGTCGACGGAGCCCGGCTCACTCCGATCCCCGCCCACGACAGCGGCCCCGCCGATCGCCAGCTCGCTCCCGACCAGTCGCAAGCCGTGAACCACGGTGCCGGGCCGGCGCGCGTCATCGCGCCGGCGGGGTCGGGCAAGACCCGGGTCCTCACCGAACGATTGCGGCACCTCGTCGTCGTGCGCGGCTACGAGCCCGAGTCCGTGGTCGCGGTGGCCTACAACCGCAAGGCCCGCGACGAGATGGTTGCCCGCACGCCGGGGGTCGGCGCCCGCATCCTCACCCTCAACGCCCTCGGCTACGAGCTCGTGGCCACCGGCCTCGGCCGCCGGCCCGAGGTGCTCGACGTACGCGAAGTCCGCCGGCTGCTCGAGCCGCTGGTTCCCCGGGGGTCCCGGCGCCTCAACACCGACCCACTGGCGCCCTACCTCGATGCCCTGTCCGCCGTACGGCTGGGGCTGCGCGACCCGATCGACGTCGAGGACGAGCGTGGCGACGTGCCTGGGCTCGCGGACGCGTTCCCCGCCTACCGCGCCGAGCTGCGCCGCCGGGGCGTCGTCGATTTCGACGAGCAGGTGCTGCTGGCGGTCGAGCTGCTGCTGGGCGACGGCGCGTTCCGGCGGGCGCAGCAGTCCCGTCACCGGCACCTCCTGGTCGACGAGTTCCAGGACCTCACACCGGCGCACGTGCTGCTCATCCGGCTGCTGTCGGCCCCGCGCTTCGACGTGTTCGGGGTCGGTGACGACGACCAGGTGATCTACGGGCACGCCGGGGCGTCACCACGGTTTCTCACCGAGTTCGCCCGCTACTTCCCGACGGCCGCCGAACACGCCCTCGAGGTCAACTACCGTTGCCCGTCGGCGGTGGTCGATGCCGCCCGCCATCTCCTGAGCCGCAACCGCGTGCGGGTCACCAAACGGATCCGGGCCGCGCGCACCGACGCGGCGGTGGTCGACGGGGCCGGCGGTCTCGAGGCGTTCCGGGTGCGGCGCCATGTCCCGCAGGCGGGCGCGACGGAGCTGGTGGACGTGGTGCGGGCCTGGCTGGCCGACGATGCCGCGGTGCCGCCCCGCGACCTCGCGGTGTTGACCCGCGTCGGATCGCTCCTGCTCGCACCCCATGTCGCCCTGATCGAGGCGGGGGTGCCCGTCGCCTCCATCCTGCGCCCCGACGTGTTGACCCGCACCGGCCTGCGCGCCGCGCTCGCGTACGTGCGGATCGCAGCCGACGCCGAGCGCATCGATCCTCGCGACCTGATCGAGGTGTACCGGCGCCCCAGCCGGGGCCTGCCCAACTGGATCGAGCGTTGGTTCGGCCGATGTCGCTCGGTCGGCGACGTGGAGCGGGCGGCCGCCCGCATCGATGACGTCAAGGTGGCCGCGAAGGTCGACGGCTTCGCGGGCGACCTCGCCAAGCTGGCGGCGCTGGCCCGCTCCGGCAGCACCCGCAGCGTCCTGGAGCACATCCGCGACTCGGTCGGTCTGGGCCAAGCCGTCGACCTGCTCGACGCCACCGGCATGGCCGGAGAGTCCCACCGCGACGATCTCGAGGGCCTGCTGCAGGTGGCCGATCTCCACCCCGACCCCGGCGGGTTCGAGCCGTGGCTGCGGGCCGCACTGACCCGGCCGGGCGACGACAACGGCGTCGCGCTCTCGACCATCCATCGGGTCAAGGGCAGGGAATGGCGGCGGGTCGTGGTGTTCGGCGCAACCGACGGGATCATGCCCCATCGGCTATCGCAGGGCCGGGCGGCCCTCGAGGAAGAGCGCCGGGTGTTCCACGTGGCCATCACCCGGGCCATCGACGTGGCGACGGTGCTGGCCGACGCGTCTCGCCCGTCGCCGTTCCTGGCCGAGCTCGACCACGACGCCACCGCCGAGGAGGTCGAAGCCGAGCCGATGGCCGACGACCCCCCCAGGACACCTCGGCCGCGGTCCGACGCCCCCACGCGCCAGGCCGCGCCGTCCGACCCCGAGGCGGCCCGCGTCGAGGCGGCGCTGCGCGACTGGCGGCGGGAGCGGAGCCGGGCCGACGGGGTGCCGGCGTTCGTCGTGATCCACGACCGCCACCTGCTGACCATCGCCGAGCGCCGGCCCACGGATCGCGCCGCGTTGGCTGCCTGTCCCGGCATCGGGCCGGCCAAGCTGGCGGCCTACGGCGACGAGCTGGTGTCGCTCGTCCGGGGCCTCGGTGACGAGGCGCGAGCAGTTGGTCCGAGCGACAGCTCGAGTGACAGCTGATGAAGGTCGTCGAGGGCGTCGTCCCGGTCGATACCGTCGAACGCGCCGTGCAGCGACAGCATCGCCAAGCCGTGGACGTGCGCCCACAGCACGCGGGCCAGAGCGTCGGCCGGCCGGTCGGCATGCCAGCCCTCGGCCTGCGCGGCCTCGACCAGGGTGACGAGCTGCCGGAACGACCGGTAGCCCTGGGTCCGGTAGTCGGCATCGCTGACGTCGACCCGTTCGCGCCGGAACGTCACTTCGAACACCCCGGGGTCCGATCGGGCGAAGTCCAAGTAGCCCTGGCCCGCCACCGCGATGCGCTCCACGGCGCTGAGCCGGGTGCGTTGCGTGGCGGCGAGGCGTTCGGCGGCGTCGAGGTGGTCGTCGATCATGGCGACCAGACGGGCGAAGCCGTCGGCGGCGACGGCGGCGAGCAACGCCGCCAGGGTGGGGAAGTGGCGCAGGGGCGCCCCGTGCGACACACCGGCCCTGCGGGCGATGGCCCGGAGGGTCAGGCCCTCCAGCCCGTCGCCGGCCACGACGTCGCGGGCGGCGTCCAGGAGGCGCGCGCGGCTGTCGCCCTCGCTGGCGGCGGCACTCACGCCGCGGCCAGCAGGCCCACGCCGAGGGTGGCGAACCCCACGGCCAGCACGATGGCGCCGGCGGGGATCATGCGCACCAGGGCGTTGGGTTGGGTCGTGCCCGGACGGATGACCGACAGGAAGAAGCCACCGGGGATGAGCAGTGCGGCGATGGCCACGCCCGTCCGGGCGACCCATTCGGCCACGCCCGACAGGTCGGTGGCGTCGACCAGCACCTGAGAGATCAGCGCCAGCGTGAGGAACACGCCGGCATGCGCGTGGCCGGCCCGGAAGAAGGTGGTCTGCAGCGCGGTCGCCTCCTGGCGGCCACGCACGATGCGGAACATGAGAGCGCCGCCGGACTCAACGGTGATCAGGCTGAGCAGGAGGATCCCGGCCATGATCCGGGTGGGGTCTGAGAGGATCATGTAGACACTGTCTACTATTCGTGTAGTCAGTGTCTACAGCGCGCTGGACCGCCACACTCGGCTAGAACCTGACGCTATGTCAGAAACGCCAGAACCCGCGGTGCTCGTGGAACGGGACGGTTCCGTCGTCACGCTCACCCTCAACCGTCCCGCCAAGCGCAACGCGTTCAACGCCGAGATGCTGTGCCGGCTGTGCGATGCCTGGGACATGATCGACGCCGACGACGGCGTCCGGGTGGCGATCTTGACCGGCGCCGACGGCAACTTCTCGGCCGGGGCCGACCTCGATCGGCTCGTTGGCGCGATGATCGCGGGCAAGCCCGCCGAGGACGAGTTCGAGGAGCGCATCCGGGCCGATGTGGGCCTCATCTACAAGGGGTTCCTGAAGGAGCATCGGCCGGCCACGCCGATCATCGCCGCAGTGGAGGGCTACTGCTACGCGGGCGGCATCGAGATCCTCCAAGCGTTCGACGTGCGGGTGGCCGCCGAGGGGGCTCAGATCGCGGTGAGCGAGGTGCAGCGGGGGCTGTTCCCGATGGCCGGATCGACGGTGCGGCTGCCGCGGCAGATCCCCTGGACGGTCGCCATGGAGATGCTCATCACCGGGGAGCCGATCTCGGGCCGGCGCGCCTACGAGGTTGGTCTTGTGGGCCACGTGGTCCCGGACGGCAGCGCCCTGGAGCGGGCACACGAGATCGCGGCGCGGATCGCCCGCAACGGCCCGCTCGCCGTCCGCAACATCAAGGCGTCGGTGCTCGCGGCCGACACGATTCCCGAATCCGAGGCCTACGCCCGCGAGTCCGAGCTGGGGCTGGCGGTGGTGTCGTCGAACGACGCTCGGGAGGGGCCCCGCGCCTTCCTCGAAAAGCGCGAGCCCAACTTCACCGGCAGCTGAGGCAGACATGGTCCCCGCTCTTGGCGCCTTCGGCGCCGGGCCGCTTGGGCTGTCGACGTGTGTCTCCCGCTCCCACGGCCGCTCGGGCCGGGCCCGCCCTGGTCGGGCGACCTCACGCCACTCGCGGGGCCGACGGCTCGGCGGCGCAGCGGCGCCGTGCCTGGATCAACGCCAGTGGTGGCCCCCCGGCGAACCTCAAGGTGCCCATGAGCAGGTGGGTGGCCGGCAGGACCGTTGCCCAGTCGACCAGTGTGGGGTGGCGCAGGTCCAGCATGTCCCGCGCCCATGCCGGCAGGAGGCCCACGGATGCCTGGATCACCACCTGGTGGGCGCCTGACAGCAGCGGGTTGCGGGGATCACGCCCCGGGGTGGTCAGGAACCGCACGGCATCGAGCGCCTGCTCGCCCACCTCGAGCTCGGGCCGCATCTCCCGGAGGTAGGCGCGCATCGCAGCCCGCGTGCGGGGCACCTCGGTGGCTCCCAGCCGGTCTGCGATCGTCGCCATCTCGTGGTAGTAGCGGTCGGCGTGCTCGCCCCGTACCGGGAAGGGCACGAACCGCTGGTGGGCCCGCAGGAAGCTGAAGACCTCGGTGACATGCACCCAGCCGACGAGGTCAGGGGCAGAGGCCGAATACGGCCGCCCGTCGGGGGCAGTGCCGCGCACCTTGCGGTGGATGCCCTTGATCAGCTTGATGAGCCGCTCGGCGGTCTCGGTCGAACCGTAGGTGGTGCCGGTGACGAACGACCCGGTGCGCCCGAGCCGGCCGAGCGGGTCCTCGCGGTAGTTGGAATGCTCGGCGATACCGGCCATGGCCAGCGGATGGAGGGTCTGAAGCAACAGTGCGGCCAGCCCGCCGATGAGCATCGACGGATCCGCGTGCACCCGCCACGTGACGCTGCCCGGGCCGAACAACCCGGGGTCGCCCGGCGGATCGGTGTATTGCTCGAACGGCAGGCGCTCGGCCGCCAGCGTCCGGATTATCGGAGCCAAGAGCTGCTGCTGCAGCGCGCCACCGATGAGCGGCACCCGGCCCAACGACGGCATGGCGATCATGGCCCTGAGTCTGCCGCACCACCGAGGGGATGCTGCGTTCAGCCAAGCTTGTCGTCTGCGCTAAGCAAGGGCGCATGACCGACATTGACCAGCCGGACGCCAGCACCGGCACCACGCCCCAGCAGCTCGCCGAGCTGATCGCTGCCACCACCGACGAGCCGCTGGTCGAAGGGGATGAGCCGATCTCCGTGTGGATGCTCGTGAAGTCCCGCGACGCCGACGGCGATGTCGTCTGGGGCGTGCGCCACGCAGGTGACCCGTTCAGCTCCGAGGAGCTGCTGGGCGCCCTCACCGGCTTCGCCGAATCGCTGAAGCGAGACCTCTCGTCCGACTGGGCCTGATCACGGTGCGCCCGGCTCGCCGGGCGTCACCGCCTCGACCGCGGCAGCATCGGCGGCGGCGGCCTCGGCGTCGTCCAGCAGGACGACGCTGCGCAGCACCTCGCCTCGCTCCATCCTGTGGAAGGCATCCTCGACGCCGCCGAGGCCGATGGTCTCGCTCACGAACGCGTCGAGCGGCAAACGTCCTTGCAGGTGGAGGTCGACGAGGAGCGGGAAGTCCCGGGAGGGCAGGCAATCGCCGTACCAACTGGGCTTGAGCGCACCGCCGCGCCCGAAGAACTCGATCATCGGGATGTCGGGGAAGCGCATGTCGGGCGTGGGCACCCCCACCTGCACCACGGTGCCGGCCAGGTCGCGGGCGTAGAACGCCTGCTCCAACACGGTGGGGTTGCCAACCGCCTCGATGCAAACATCAGCGCCGAGGCCGCCGGTGGCCTCGCGCACGGCCTCGACGGGATCGACCCGGGCGGCGTTCACGGTGTGGGTGGCGCCAAAGCCCCGGGCCCACTCCAGCTTCCGATCGTCGAGGTCGATGGCCACGATCGTGATGGCGCCCGCCAGCTTGGCCCCGGCGATGGCGGCGTCGCCGACGCCGCCGCAGCCGAACACCGCCACCGAGTCGCCGCGCTGGACGTTGCCCGTGAGCATGGCGGCGCCCAGGCCGGCCATCACGCCGCATCCGAGGAGCCCTGCCACCTGAGGCGACACCGCCGGGTCGACCGGCGTGCACTGCCCGGCGGCCACCAGGGTCTTGTCCGCGAAGGCACCGATGCCCAGCGCCGGCGACAGGGTCGTGCCGTCGGTGAGCGTCATCTTCTGGGTGGCGTTGCGGGTAGCGAAGCAGAGGTGCGGCGATCCCTTGCGGCAGGCGCGGCATTGGCCGCACACCGCCCGCCAGTTGAGGACCACGAAGTCACCCGGGGCCACGTCGCCGACGCCGTCGCCGACGGCTTCCACCAGTCCGGCCGCCTCGTGGCCGAGCAGGAAGGGGAAGTCGTCGTTGATGCCGCCCTCGCGGTAGTGCAGGTCGGTGTGGCAGACGCCGCACGCCTGCACGGCGACCAGCGCCTCGCCCGGCCCGGGGTCGGGGACCACCACGGTGGTCAGCTCGACCCGCTCGCCCTTGCCCCGGGCGATCACCCCACGTACATCTTGTGCCATCGCCATGAGACTAGGAAATGATCTTGCGGCCGGGGAGCATGGCCCGGACGGCATCGATCGTGTCCGCCTCGGCCGGCGACTTGTCGGCCCGGTAGCGCCGCACCCGGGCGAACCGCAGGGCGACACCGCCGGCGTAGCGGGTGGAGGACTGCACTCCGTCGAGGGCGATCTCGACCACCAGGTCGGGCCGGACAAACACCACGTGGTCGGTCCGATGTGTCTCGAGCTCCAGGAAGCGCTCGGTCTGCCAGGTGAGCAGCTCGTCGGTGAGACCCTTGAACGTCTTGCCCACCATCACGAACTCGCCCGGGACCTCGGGAGCACGGGCACCAAGGTGCAGGTTGGAGAGCCAGCCCTGCCGCCGGCCGCTGCCCCACTCGACGGCGATGACGACGAGGTCCAGGGTGTGGACGGGCTTGACCTTGCGCCACGCACCGCCGCGACGCCCGGCCTCGTAGGCGGAGTCGGCATCCTTGACCATCACGCCCTCGTGGCCCGCCGCCAGGGCCTCGTCGAGCACCCGCTGGGCCTCGACCGGATCGGCGGTGATGATGCCGGGGATCCGCCAGGGCCCGGCCAGGTCGTCCAGGGTCGCCAGCCGGTCGCGGAGCGACCGGTCGATGAGGTCGTCGCCGTCGAGATGGAGGATGTCGAAGAACCGGGACGCCAGGCCGGCGCCGGCTCCGTCGGCCTGGCGCCCGAACTGGCTCATGGTGTCCTGGAACACCCGGGGGAGCTCGTCATCGCCGACGCCGATGGCCTCACCGTCGAGTAGGAAGCTTCGGGCCCGCAACGATCGGGCCAGGTCGACGATGCCGGGCAGGCGGGCGGTCACATCGTTCAGGTTGCGGGTGTAGATCCTGACGTCGTCCCCGACACGGTGCACCTGAATGCGGGCGCCGTCGAGCTTCCACTCGACGGAAGCCTCGCGGGTCGAGCCGGCGTCGCCACCGTTGCCGGCCGTCGTCAGCGCCAACGCCTCGGTCACGTCGGCGGCGGTCTGGGCGAGCATCGGCTGGACGGGGCGGAGGAGCGTCAGGCCGATGGCGTCGAGGCCGGCCTCGCCCCCTGTCAGGGCGGTGGTGGCGACGGTGGGCAGGTCACCGGCCAGCATCGCCGCGCGCCGCATCGTGGACAGCGGCACGCCAGAGGCCTGGGCCAGCGCGTCGGTGACCAAGCCCTCGAGCGCACCGTGGCGGAGCTCACCGACGAGCAGCCGGCGGAGCAGGTCCTGTTCGTCGTCCGTGGCCCGGACGAGCAGCGACCGGAGCTCCGCGGTCCGGGCCGCTTGGGACCCGGCGCCGCGGAGGGAGTCGAGCCGGTCCAGGGTGGCGTCGATGTCGGCGATCTCGAGCTGAGGCTCGGGTGACGGTGGCGCCTCGACCGCGGCGACAGTGCGCCAGCCGATGCCGATCCGGCCCTGCCGGGGCGTGCCGGTCAGGATGGCCACAACCACCGGCACCTCGGCCGGGTCGAGTCGGGCGAACAGGTCGGCGAGAGCCGCCACCTTGCGGGAGCGTGCCCGCGTAGCCGTGACCTCGGCCGTGGTGGCGACGACATCGGCGAAGCGCACGGCGCAATCCTGGCGCAAAACCGCCGCAGCCGGCCGCTCCCGCACCCGCCGTGCGCGGGGTCCGGCTAGGTCGCTGGCTCCTCGTCGGCGGTTGCAGCACCGGCGCCGGCAACCGGGGCTGGATCCGTGCGCTCGCCGGTCTCGGGTTCGGCCGTGATGGCGCGGTCGGATTCCGGGATTGCGACGACCGGCTCGTCGCCGGTGGCGTCGTCGGCTGCCGAGCCTGCGGTGACCGGCTCATCGCCGGTCGCGTCGTCGGCCGCCGGATCGTTGCCGGCCGGGCTGGCGGGTCGTTCGGCAGCGTCCGCGCTGTCGGCGGTCGTGTCGGCGGGCCCACTGGCCACGGGTTCTTGTGCGGTTGTCTCGGCCTCGTCGGGCTGGTCGGCCGGCTCGCCTGTGTCGGGCTGGTCGGCGCCTTCGACAGTCTCGCCGGCGGTGGGTTGGTCGGCTCCTTCGACAGTCTCGCCGGCGGTGGGTTGATCGGCCTCGGCCGTGTCGGTGGCGATGTGGTCGACGGCCGTCTCGTCGCCGGCGGCGTCGTCGCCGGCGGTCGTGTCCGCGGCGGCGGTGTCGTCGGTGGTCGTGTCCGCGGTG
>Ga0214469_1000710_pt1 | contig 11830 bp, 10 predicted proteins | sample RVTome_10_FD_187340 | JGI IMG/M metagenome (GOLD analysis project Ga0214469, IMG submission 187340) | Soil microbial communities from uranium-contaminated site in the Upper Colorado River Basin, Wyoming, United States - RVT153D57 HiSeq ... | reverse complement strand
GACAAGGGCTTCGACGCGGACGCGGTGGCGGCCGGCGAGTTCGTCGCCCGCTCGGGCGACGCGCACAACCCGCCGCTCGCCGACGTCGAGCCGCTGCGGGTCGAGTGCGAGCACTTCATCGAGTGCGTGCGCAGCGGCGAGCAACCCCGCACCGACGGCGGCAGCGGGGTACGGGTGGTGCGGGTGCTGGAGGCGCTTCAGGCCTCACTGGAGGCGGGCGGTGAGCCGGTCGCGCCGCCGCGGAAGATCGCCGCGTGAGTGGCCTGCGCTCCTACGACCTCGCTCCCGGCTTGCTGCTGGGCGACAAGGTGGAGATCGGCGAGGGGGTGCTGCTCGGCGGGCACGTCGTGATTCACGCCGGGGCGCGGATCGGCGCCGGGGCGCGGATCGGCGACCACGCCCAGATCCGCGAAGGGGCGCGGGTCGGCGCTGCCGCGACGATCGGCAGCTTCACTTCGGTCGACCCCGACGTGGTCGTCGGCGAGCGGGCGAGCGTGCAGACGCGCTGCTACCTGGCGGCGGGCACGATGGTCGAGGACGACGCCTTCGTCGGGCCGGGGGTGACGATCGCCAACGACGACACGATGGGCCGCCACCCGGAGGGGGAGCCGCTGCGCGGCGCGCTGCTGCGCCGTGCCTGCAGGGTCGGGGCCGGGGCGGTGCTCCGCCCGGGGGTGGAGATCGGCGAGGAGGCGTTCGTCGCCGCCGGCGCGGTCGTCACCGGTGACGTGGCGCCTCGCGCCGTGGTGATGGGCGTGCCGGCGCGCCGGGTGCGCGAGGTCGGGGAAGAGGACCTGCTGGAGGGGTGGCGGTGACGGGGCCGGGGGCGCCGCGGACGGCCGGAGGCGCCGAGGTACCGTTGTTCGCGACCAGGCCGGCGCTGGAGCCGTTGCTGGAGCGGGTTGCGGAGCGCCAGCGGGAGGTGCTCGTGGGCGGCCGCTACGTGCTCGGCCCGGAGGTCGAGAGCTTCGAGCGCGAGTTCGCCGCTTATCTCGGCGCCCGGCACTGCGTCGGCGTCGCCAACGGAACCGAGGCGCTGACCATCGCGCTGCGGGCGATTGGGGTGGGCGCGGGTGACGAGGTGGTCGTTCCGGCGCTCACCTTCTACGCGACCGCGGAGGCGGTGGTCAACGCCGGGGCGAGGCCGGTGTTCTGCGATGTCGACCCGCGGACGTTCGACATGACCGCGGCGACGGCGGAGCCGGCGATCGGCGAGCGCGCCGCGGCGCTGCTGCCGGTCCACCTGTTCGGCAACCCGGCGCCGATGGGGGAGCTGCGAGAGCTGGCGGCGGCGCGCGGGCTGCGGCTGCTGGAAGACGCCGCGCAGGCGGCGGGGGCGAGGCTGGACGGGAAGCCGGCCGGCGCGCTCGGCGACGCGGCCGCGTTCAGCTTCTTCCCCTCGAAGAACCTGGGCGGCTTCGGCGACGGCGGCGCGGTCGTCACCGACGACGAGGAGGTCGCGGACGCGGCGCGGCGCCTGCGCGCGCACGGCTCCGAGGACAGGGAGACCCACACCGAGGTCGGCTACAACTCCCGCCTCGACGAGCTGCAGGCGGCCGGCCTGCGGGTGCTGCTGCCGCACCTGGACGAGTGGACCCGGGGGCGACGGCGGGTCGCCGCCGTCTACGCGCAGGGCGGGCTCGGCGACGCGGTCCGGCTGCCGGTCGAGACCGAGGGGGGCGAGTCCTGCTTTCACCTCTACGTGGTGCGCAGCGCCGAGCGCGACAGGCTGGCGGCGGCGCTGGCGGAGGCCGGGATCGGGGCGCGCGCCTACTACACGACGCCGCTGCACCGCCAGCCCGCGATGCGGCCCTACGCACCGCCCGGCCCGCTGCCCGGCGTCGAGCGCGCCGCCGCCGAGTCGCTGGCGCTGCCGATGGGCCCGTCGCTTCGGGAGGAGCAGGCCCTGGCCGTCGTCGACGCGGTCGCCGGCGCGACGGCCTCGGCCCGGTAGCGGCGGCACGGCGATGAAGGTCCTCACCGTTGTCGGCAACCGGCCGCAGTTCGTCAAGGCCGCGGCCGTCTCCCACCACCTGCGGCGCCGGGCCGAGGAGACGCTGGTCCACACCGGCCAGCACTACGACCGGGAGCTGTCCGAGGTGTTCTTCGAGGAGCTGGAGGTGCCGCCGCCGGACCGCAACCTCGGGGTCGGCTCCGGCAGCCACGCCGAGCAGACGGCGGCGGCGATGGTCGGCCTCGAGCGGGCCGTGATGGAGGAGAGCCCGGACGCGGTGCTGGTCTACGGCGACACCAACACGACGCTGGCCGGGGCGCTGGTCGCCGCCAAGCTGCCCGTGCCGCTCGCCCACGTCGAGGCGGGGATGCGCTCCTTCCAGCGCTCGATGCCCGAGGAGGTCAACAGGGTGGCCGTCGACCGGGTCTCGGGGCTCCTGCTCTGCCCGACCGGGACGGCGATGGAGAACCTGCGGCGCGAGGGGATGGGCGAGCGGGCGCGGCTGACCGGCGACGTGATGGCGGACGTCGCGCTGCGTTTCGGCCCGCTGGCGGAGCGGCGCTCCTCGGTCCGCGAGCGGCTCGGCCTCGAGCGCGGCGGCTACCTGGTCGCCACCGCGCACCGGGCAGGCAATGTCGACGATCCGGACGAGCTGGCCAGGCTGGCAGGCCTGATCGCCGCCGTGGCGGGGGAGAGCGGCCCGCTGGCCTTCGTCGCCCATCCGCGCACCCGGGCGGCGCTGGCGGCGGCGGGGCTGCTGGAGCGGCTCGAGGAGGCGGCCGGAGTGGTGCTGAGCGAGCCACTCGGCTACCTCGACTTCACCGCCCTGCTGCGCGGGGCGCGGGCGGCGCTGACCGACTCGGGCGGCCTGCAGAAGGAGGCCTATCTCGCCGGGGTGCCATGCGTGACCCTGCGCGAGGAGACGGAGTGGGTGGAGACGGTGGAGAGCGGCTGGAACCGCCTCGTCGGCCTCGACGCCGAGCGGGCGGTCGCCGCGCTCGAAGAGATGACCGCCCGCCGCTCCGCCGATGCCCCCGACCCGTCTGTCTACGGCGACGGCAACGCCGGCGAGCGCTGCGCCGCGGCGCTGGCCGAGTGGATTGACGGGGGGCGGCCGGCTTGAGCCCGGCCCCCGGGCGGGGCCGGTGGGAATCGGGGGGCTTTCAGGGGCTTCCGGCTTGGGGGCCGCGCCGAGCCCGGAGGGCGGCGGCGGCGAGGGCGGCGGCGAGCAGGGCGATGCCGGCGAGCAGGGCGACGCTGCCGGCGGTCGAGGTGTTGCCGGTGTCGACAAGCTGCTCCGTCGTCGCGCCGCCGGTCACGGCTCCGATCGGGTCGCTCCCGGAGCCGCCGCCCGAGCCCGCTGCCGCGGCTCCGTTTCCGTCGCCTGAGCCCGAGCCGCCTGTGCCGCTCCCTGCGAAGCTCGGGGCGCCGGGCACCTGCGAGGAGGATCCGAAGTTGTTCTCCGAGCGGTAGTAGGAGGTCTCGCTGCCGTTGCTGCCGCCGCCGGCGTCACCTCCGCCGGTGCGGCCTGTGCCATCGGAGCCGCCACCGGCCTTGCCCTTGGGCGCCGCGTCGGCCCGGCCCTTCTCGAAGGGCAGCTCGTAGACGGCGCCGGAGGGGCTGCCGGCCGCCGGGTCGCCCGCCGGTGCGGCATATGCTGCGAGCGGATGAGCCGGCAGGGCCAGCAGGAGGGCGGCGAACAGTACGAAGCGTCCAGTCACGGCGCCTCGATGGTAGACGGATCGCGGGCGCTGGAGGCGGTCAGGGCCGCGCCGGTCGTGCTGATCGGACTGCTGCTGCTCGCCTCGGCCTGGTGGGACGGCGCCTTCGACCTCCGCTACTGGGCGCCGCTGGCTCTCCTCGCCCTGGCGATGCTGCTTGCGCTTGTGCTGAGCGGTGGGCTGTCGCTGCCGCGGCGCGGCCCGGCGGCCGCGTCCCTGGTTGCGATCTGGGGCCTGGCGGCGTTTGCGCTGCTCTCCGTGGCCTGGTCGGACAGCCCGGCGGGGGCCTGGGAGGGTGCGGCGCGCACTGCGCTCTACGCGGGCCTGTTCACGCTCGCCGTCGCCGCCGCGGGCAGAGGCCCGTGGGGGAGATGGCTGGGCGGCGCTCTGGTCGTCGGCGTCGCGATGGTCGGGGCCGTCGCCCTGGCGCGCATTCTGTTCGAGGGCGCCGACGTCTTCCTGGCGGGGCGGTTGAACGCGCCGATCGGCTACCGCAACGGGACGGCGGCGTTGTTCGCCTTCGCGGCGTGGCCGCTGCTCGGCCTGGCGGCGCGGCGCGGGGTCCCCTCCGGCGGACGGGCGGCCTCCTTCGCCGCCGTCGCCCTGCTGCTGGGCCTGGCGTTCCTCACCCAGTCGCGCGGGGTGCTGATCGGCTTCGCCGCGGGGGCGGCGGTCTCCTTGGCGATCGGTCCGGACCGGATTCGCCGCGCCTGGCTGGCGCTCGCCGCGCTGGGCGCCGTCGCGGTCGCCTCGGGGACACTGCTCACCCCGTTCGACGCCTTCGGCGCAGGCGAGGGGACCGTGAGCGACGCCGACGTCAGGTCCGCCGGCACCGCGCTGCTGTTGCTGACCGGCGCGAGCTTCCTGGGCAGCCTCTTCCTCTTCGTGCTCGACAACGGGCTGCGCACTGACCTGCTCGCCAGGATCCGGGCGCGACAGCTGGCGACCGTTGGCTTGGCGACCCTGGTGGGCGTCGCCGGCATCGTCGCGCTGGCGCGAGTCGGCAACCCGGTTTCCTACGCGGACGAGAAGCTCGACGAGTTCACCAGCCTCGAGACCGGGACCGAGGGCGGGTCCGGCGTACGGCTGGGGACCGTGAGCGGCCAGCGCTACGACCTCTACCGGGTGGCCTGGGAGGAGTTCCGGGAACAGCCGCCGGCGGGCGGCGGCGAGGGAAGCTACGAGTTCGCCTACTACCGGGAGCGGAGCACCGACAGGAACCTGAGCGCCCCCCACAGCCTGCCGTTGCGACTGCTGGCGGAGACGGGTCTCGTCGGGTTCGCGCTGTTCGCGGCGTGGCTGGTGGGGGTCGGCGCGGCGATTGCGCGGCGGGCGCGCCTCTCCGATGGACGGGACCGGGTCTGGGTGGCGGGCCTCGCTGCGGCCGGCGCGACGGTGCTTGCCCAGAGCTTCGTCGACTGGCTATGGCTGCTGCCGGGTGTGCTGGGGCTGGGATTCCTGGCGCTCGGTCTGGCGGCGGCGGGTTGGGGCGCCGATTCCGCCACGGACGAGGGATCGGTCGGCGGCTCCGAGCCGCGTGCGGGCCGCTGGGCTCCCGGGCGAATCGCGGCGACCGCGGCGCTGGCGCTGGCGCTGGGCGGAGTCACGTCCCTCTTCCTCGCGGACCTCTACGTGCGAAAGGCCAGGGCGGAGTCCCTGCGCTCGGCCGAGGCGACCCTCGACGCGGCGCGCACGGCCGGCCGGCTCAACCCGCTTTCCGTGACACCGCTGTATCTGGAGGCGTCGGCCCTGGAGACGCTCGGCGACCGGCGCGCTGCGCGCGATGCCCTGGAGGAGGCGCTCGCGCAGGAGCCCGAGAACTTCGTCACGCTCGGCCTGCTGGGCGACCTCGAGACACGCGGCGGGAACGAGCGCCTCGCCCGGCGCTACTATCGCCGCGCCCTCGGGTTGAACCCCCGGGACATCGGTTTGAGGGATTTGAGCGGCAGGCGTTGAAAGGCAGAGGGGTGTTTCGCATGAACCTATGGCGAACGGCAGGAGCGGCGCTGGTCTGCGCCGCCGCGCTGCTGGCAGCGGCGACTCCCGCCCAGGCCCGCGTGCTGAAGGCGATCTGGGGCCCGCACGAGTTGCCGACCGGAAACGCGCAGTGCCCGGACACCGATAAGCGCTGCTCCGCCTTCCCCGTCTACAACGAGCTTGGCGTCGACGTGTACCAGTTCCAGATCCACTGGGACGAGGTGGCGCCGACCAGGCCAGCCCAGCCCCGCAATCCCAACGACCCGGCCTACGACTGGAGCAAGGCCGACGAGATCGTGGCGGGCGCGGAGCGGCACGGAGTGCAGCCCGCGGCGCTTGTCCAGCGCTCGCCGCAGTGGGCCAGCGGGCATCGCACGCCGATCTGGGCCCCGAAGAACCCGCAGTGGTTCGCCGACTTCCTCTTCGCCGCCGGCAAGCGCTACCCCAGCATCCGCATGTGGATGATCTGGGGCGAGCCCGCCCGGGGGGAGAACTTCCAACCGATGCGGCGGGGCCATCGCGGCGGCCCGCGACGCTACGCCGTGCTCCTCGACCGCGCCTACGCTTCGCTGAAGCGCGCCGACCCCCGCAATGTCGTGATCGGCGGCATGACGCTGAACGGCGGCACGGTCCCGCCACCCCAGTTCATCCAGTGGCTGAAGCTGCCGGGCGGCAAGCCGCCGCGCATGGACCTCTGGGGGCACAACCCGTTCGAAGCGAGGTTCCCGGACCTGCGCGACAAGCCGATCGGCCGCTACCGAGGCTTCAACGACGTCGACACGCTCTTCCGGGAGATCAAGCGGGAATACCGGCGGGCGCGCATGAAGGTGCCGCGGCTCTGGCTGTCGGAATGGACGATCGTCTCCGACAAGCCGATCAGCCTGTTCAGCGGCTTCTTCGTCTCCCGCCGTGAGCAGGCGCGCCGTCTGCGCGTCGCCTACCGGCTCTCCGACCAGGCGCCGTACGTGGCGGGCCTCGGCTGGTTCACCCTGATGGACGAGCCGTGGAGCCTGAAGAGCGCCTCGTGGGGGCTGATGCAATACAACGGGGTGCCGAAGCCCTCCTTCCGGGTGTACAGGAACGTGACCGGCGACACCCCCCGCAGGGCCTCTCCTAATTCGCGCACCTGCGGGATCCTGCCGGGCGACGGCGCCTACAGTTTCGTGAAGACACGCGGCGTCAGCTGTCGCGCCGGATACGGCGTGGCCAATCGCGCCCGCAAGCGCTTCTGCGCGCCGCGAAGCGGATGCCGGCTGCGGCGGCCCGGCCCGGTCTTCAAGGGCAAGGTGCGCTACGCCGGCTGGACCTGCCGTGTCAAGCAGGGTTGGGAGCTGAACCTCGTCGACTGCCGCAAGGGTGGCAAGCGGATCTTCCGCAAGTCGGCTGCGTGAGCGCTGCAGCCTTTCGGTCGAGGCTCACCAGGCGCGCGATCTCTCCTCAGGCGGGTCAGGCTTCGAGGGCGTCGCGCAGGCGGCGCAGGGAGCGGGAGAGGATCTGCTGCACGTTGGCGAGGGAAAGGCCGGTCAGCTCCGCGATCTCCGGCCCGGTGAGGTCGCCGCCGAAGCGCAGGGCGACGATCTCCCGATCACGGGGGGAGAGGCCGGCGAGGGCCGCCGCCAGCGGGGGGTCGAGGCCGAGGTCGGGCGCGGGCGGCTCGCTGCCGAGCGCTTCCTCGCCGGCGGCGTCGAGCGGCTCCTGCCTGGAGGAGCGGTCGGCCCGGTAGTGGTCGACCAGCAGGTTGCGGGCGATCGAGATCAGCCAGGCGCCGACCGGCGCCCGCTCCGGGTCGTAGCGCGGCCAGGCCTTGAGGGCGCGTTCGAAGGTGTGCTGGGTGAGGTCCTCGGCGTCGGCGCGGTCGCGCACCCGGTAGGCGAAGAAGCCGTAGACGTGCCAGACGTGCTCGTCGTAGGCATCGGCGAACCCATCGCTCATCGCGTGAGGGTATTCGAGGGCTCCGGCGCCCGGCCTGCCCTGCCCTTGGGGCTTCCGCTGTTACTTATGCCCGCTATACGGGCATAAGTAACAGCGGAACGGCGATCAGGCCGAGAACGGCCCCGTTCCGGCGACGCCGGCGGCGGCGATCGCCAGCAGGACGATGCCGAAGCAGGCGTAGGAGGCCGAGAGGGCGCGGACCGTGCCGAGGCCCATGCTCGGGCGGCGGGAGGCGGCGGAGGCGCCGAGCAGTCCGCGGCGCAGCTCGCCGCGGAAGTTCGGGTTCGGCAGCGGGCGCTCTGCCTGCAGGCGCACGCCGGTGGCGGCCAGCTCGCGGCGCTCGGCGTCGCTCAGCTCGGCGGGAAGGTCGTGCTCGATGCCGTCCGCGGGGTGCATGTCGTCACGCTCCGTGTCGTCGTTGTCGAGGGCTGGGGGCTCATCGTTAGTCGAAGGCCTCCGAGAAGGGGCTGAGTGATCGCGCCCGGCGGTAGTGGCGGACGGCGTCGGCCGCCTTGCCCGCAGCCGCCTCGATGCGCTGCAGGGTGAACCAGACCCGCCAGTTGGTCGGCTCGCGGCGGGTCGCGGCGAGCGCGGCGGCCTCCGCGGCTGCCAGGTTCCCCTGCTGCTCCAGAATCAAAGCCTGCTGGAGGCGCGGCGCGGCGGCGCCCGGCTGCACCTGCTGGGCGTTGCGGGCAGCCTCGAGAGCCGCCGCCGGCTGGCCGGCGCGGATGTCCGCCTGGCTCTGCCGGACCAGCGTCGTGGAGGCGAGCGGGACGGCGATCGCGACGATCGCCGCCAGGGAGAGGAGCGCCAGCCCGCCGCGCGCCGGCCGGCCCATGCCGCGCTCGGTGCCGGAGGCCTCGCCGCCGGCGACGAGGACCGAGGCGAGCAGCAGCAGCGCCACCGGCAGGACCGGGATCTGCCAGTACCAGTCGAAGGCCGCGGCGACCAGCAGGGCGAGGCAGCCGGCCAGCGCCGCCGCGAGCAGCGGGCGCGCCTCCCGCGAGGCGCGGGCCAGCCGCCGCCCGGCCTCGGCGAGGACGAAGAGGAAGAAGGCGGCGAGCAGCGCGATGCCGACGACCCCCAGTTCGCCCAGCGTCTGCATGTAGAGGGAGTGAGCGTCGCGGACGAAGCCGCCGATGTCCCCGTCGCGCGCCCACCAGTACTCGAAGGTGGCCGCCCCGGTGCCCAGCAGCGGCTCCGTCTCGTTCTCGCGCACCGTGGAGGCCCAGTACTGGTAGCGGCCGTTGCCGGTGGCGCTCTGCAGCCGCTCGGTCGCGTTGCCGGTCGGCGCGGCGGACTTGAACTCATCCCAGGCGTCGGCGGTGCGGCCGGGCGCGTCGAAGGCGGCCAGCGCGATCAGCGCCGCGACGGCGGCCGTCGCGGCGAAGCCGATCGACACGCCGCGCGAGGGCACGCTCCAGCGCGGCCGCAGGCCGTGGAGCAGGGCCAGGGAGATACCGGCCTGGACGAAGGCGACCCCGGCGCAGACGACCAGAGTCATCGCCAGCATCTCGTCGCCCTGGTTGCGGGCGGCGGCGCTCAGCAGCCCGTCCTCCAGCGCGTCGCGCTGGGAGGCGGCCGCGACCAGGATCGCGCCGCCGGCGCCGGCCACCAGCGTCGTCAGCAGCTTCGGCAGCCGGTCGGGGGCGAGCGCCAGGAAGACGGCGACGGCGACGGCCGCCGCGCCGATGCCGCCACGGGCCAGGGTGAAGAAGAGCGTCAGCGCCAGCGCCGGCAGGACGCCGGCGGCGAGCGCCCGGGCGAGCACCCAGCGGGCGCCGGTCGCCACGTGCAGCAGCAGGGGAATGCCGATCGCGATCAGGGCGGCGAGCGAGTTCCAGTAGTTGAGCGGGTAGCTGAGGCGGTGGCTGGTGTAGGGGAGGAACTGCCCGGTCTGGGTCGCCTCCGGGAACCAGGCCGGGTGCAGGCGGGAGAGCAGGCCGACGAGCGCGACCAGGGAGATCGCCGTGCCGACGGCGGCGAGGAGGTGGCGGCCGTTGCCGGATCTGCGGACGAGGAGGGCGAGGGCGAAGACGCCGACGTAGCCGGCGAGGCGGGCGAGGTCGGCGGCGGTGCGCTCGGCGCTCTCCGTCCAGGTGAGGCTGAGCGCGGTCCAGGCGGCGAAGGCGGCGAGCAGGCCGAGGGCTGCCCAGGCGGGCGCGCCGAGGCGCGACAGGGGGAGGAAGCCGGCCAGCGCCCCGGCGAGGACCACCCACCAGACCGCGATCCCGACCTGGTCGTGGACGAGCGGGTCGAAGCCGCCGCCGTTGAAGCCGAGCAGCGCGATCAGGCCGAAGCCGAGCGCCCAGGCGGAGACCGCGCCCCAGTCGACGCGGTTGGCGAGGGCGAGCGGCGTGGCCCGGGAAGCGGTCGGAGCGGCGTCCATCTGGGTTGGTGTACGCGATGGGGGCGAAGAAGCTGACAGCAGGCCGAACGTCCCGGACTGCGCGCTATAGGGGGGAGTCCGGGACGTTCGGTGTGGGTGTCAGGAACGCGGCCGCCGGCCCGTATTGAGGAGTATGGGCTTGCCGAGGCTGTCGATCGTCGCCGCGACCGTGGCACTTGTGCTTGGCGCGGCGGCGCCCGCCGCCGCGCAGGACGAGGAGATCGCGCCGCCCGGCAACTCCGGCGTCGACCAGTACCGGGAGACGCTGCCCGCGCCCGGCGGCAACAGGCCGACCGGTGCGGGCAGGGACCGCTCGCCGGAGCAGGTGCTCGGCAAGAGGAACGTTCAGAAGCTGGAGAGGTTCAACGAGGACGGCGAGGCGGTCGCGGAGGCCGTGGCGGAGACCGCGCCGGTGGCGGTGACCGGGACGGGCGACGGCGGCGCGGCGCGGCCAGGCGGAGCCGGCGACGGTGCCGATAGGCGGGCCGGGGGCGCCGCCGAGGAGCCGACCTCCTCCGTGCTGGCGGAGATCGCCGGCCAGGTGACCGGGGCGGACGCCGAGGGCGGCGTCGGCTGGCTGCTGCCGCTGGTCGTAGGCCTCGCCGTCATCGGCGGCATCATCTTCGCAGCGGGCCGTCGCCGGGCGCAGCGGGACTGAGCCGCAGATGACCTCCGCCCGGACCACCATCGCTCCCTCCCGCCTTCTTCGCTTGGTGACCTGCCTCGCCGCCGCGGGTCTGCTCGCCGCCGCCCTCGCCGCTTCCGCCGGGGCGGCGAAGCGGCCGCTGATCACCGGCTTCTGGGAGGACAACTTCCTCACCACGGACGACGCGACGCGGGAGGCGTGGTTCGGGGAGGCGGCCAAGGCCGGCGTTCGCCTCGTCCGGATCAACGTCAGATGGCGAGGCGTCTCCCCCGACGCGGCGCCGGTCCCCGTCGAGACCGATCCGGCTTCCCCCGGCTACGACTGGGAGGAGGTCGACGCTGCGGTTCGCAGTGCCGCCGCCCGGCGCATGCCGGTGATGTTCACCGTCTACACGGCGCCCGAATGGGCCGAGGGAGCCGGCGAGCCGGCGAACGTCAACGGGCCCTGGAAGCCCGACCCCGCCGCCTACGGCCGCTTCGGGCAGGCCCTCGCCACCCGGTACAGCGGTTCCTACCCCGACCCCGATCGACCCGGTTCGACGCTGCCCCGCGTGCGCTACTACGAGGCCTGGAACGAGCCCAACCTCGACGAGTACCTGGCGCCGCAGTGGCAGGGGAAGAAGTCGGTCGGCCCGGGGATGTACCGGACTCTGCTGAACAGCTTCTACGACGGGGTCAAGTCGGCTCAGCGCGGGGCGCAGGTGATCGCCCCGGCCACCGCTCCCTACGGCGACCTGCCCGGGGGGACCCGGACGCCGCCGGTGCAGTTCCTGCGCCGGCTGCTGTGCCTGCGCGGCGGCAAGCTGAGGCCCGTCCGCTGCCCGGTCAAGGCGCGCTTCGACATCCTTTCCCACCACCCGATCAACTCAGTCGCCGGGCCGCGCCGCAGCGCCCGCAGCCCGCTCGACGCCTCGACGCCCGACATCGGCCGGCTGCGCCGGGTGGTGCGCAGGGCGGAGCGGCTGCGCCGGGTGCTGCCGGCCGGCAAGCGCCGCCAGGTCTGGGGAACGGAGCTGTGGTGGGAGACCGACCCGCCGGACACGGTTCTGGGCATCCCCCCGGCGAGGCAGGCCCGCTACACGAGGCTGGCCGCGTTCGTCCTCTGGCAGCAGGGCGTTCGCGTGGCGCTCTTCTACACGATGGTCGACCAGCCCCCCACCGCCAACCCGCTCGACTCGCTGGACTCGGGGATCTACTTCTCCGACGGGCGGC
>Ga0214469_1000709_pt1 | contig 11832 bp, 14 predicted proteins | sample RVTome_10_FD_187340 | JGI IMG/M metagenome (GOLD analysis project Ga0214469, IMG submission 187340) | Soil microbial communities from uranium-contaminated site in the Upper Colorado River Basin, Wyoming, United States - RVT153D57 HiSeq ... | reverse complement strand
ATGAAGACTCTCGATCAGGACAGGGCAGACGAATACGCATCGTGGTTCCGATGCCTGGCGGACGGCACCAGGGTGCTGGTGCTCAATGTCGTTGCCGGCGCCGACCGTCCCATGACGGTTGGCGAGGTCGTCGAGGCCGTCGGAAAGAGCCAGTCGACGGTCTCGAAGCACCTTCGGACCCTGGCCGACGACCGATTCGTGTTCCTTCAGCCCGATGGTGTCCGCACTCTGGTCCGAATCAATGACTCGTGCATGACCGCTCTTCCCGAGGCGGCTTCGGCGATCATGGGCAGGGCAGAGGCCCTCGTCCGATGATCGGCGACACACTGTTTCTGATCGCCGAGCTCGGGCTCCTCTTCTTTGGCGTCGCATTCGCAGTCCATCTCTCACAACGCTGGCTTGGGGAGGACCGCTTGCGACGGTGGATGGGTGGCCGGCCCGTGGTGTCGGCGCTCAAGGGGATCGGAGTCGGGTTCATCACGCCCTTCTGCACCTACTCGGCGATACCGATGCTCGTGGGCTTGAGGCGAGCCGGTGTGCCGCCCGCAGGATATGTGGCGTTCATCGTCGCCGCCCCCGTGCTCGACCCCGTGCTCTTTGGCGCCCTGATCCTGATCGTGGGGCTCGAGGCGGCACTGATATATGTCGCCGTGGCGTTCGGCGCGGCCATGGCTCTGGCCCTGATCGCACAGCGGGTTGGCATCGAGAGGCATCTCAAACCGTTGTCCGCCATGGCCCATGCCAACAGCTCCAGGGTGCCCGAGCTCGTTGGGGCGACACAGCAGGCATCGGTTGAGTGCGAGGATCCGAGCTGCGTCACTGCCGATCGGAGGACGTGGCTCGGGCTGAGATCGGAGGTGAAGGACGCGGCCCGGTCGGCATTCGCTCTGCTGAGGACGCTGGGCCCGATCCTCTTGCTTGGCGTGGGAATCGGCATCGCCATCGAGGTGGCGGTCCCGCCGGAGATCGTGGCGTCCGTGGCGGGTGAGGGCAGTCGGTTTGCCATTCCCATCGCCGCGGGCATCGGCACGCCCCTCTATTTCAACACCGAGCTCTTCATCCCGATCGCCGACGCACTGGGGGCGGTCGGTGTCGGCGTCGGGGCAATAGTTGCGCTCACCATCGCCGGAGCCGGCGCCAACGTACCCGAGTTCGTGATCCTCAGCCGATTGGCGAAACCGCGACTGATTCTCGTATTCGTCGGCCACGTGTTCGCGGTGGCGATGATCGGCGGGCTCCTCGCACAAGCGCTGGCCTGAGGTGTGGTCCGGTCAGGAACTCTCCGGGATTCCGAGCTCGGTCATGAGAACTCGTATTCGCTGCTCGAGCTCGTCACGTATCGGGCGAACTTCCTCCAGGGTCTTCCCGGACGGGTCTTCCAGCTCCCAGTCGACGTAACGCTTGCCCGGGAACACGGGGCAGGCATCGCCGCAACCCATCGTCACGACTACATCGGCCGCCCTGACGATCTCATCTGCCCATGGCTGGGGGATCTCGGCACTGATGTCGATCCCCTTCTCGGCCATGGCCGCCACCGCCGCCTGGTTCACGCTCTCAGCGGGCTCGGAGCCACCGGAAAACACGTCGACGCCGTCACCGCCCAGGTGGCGCATCCATCCTGCCGCCATCTGTGACCGACCTGCGTTGTGGACGCAAAGGAAGAGGACGCTCGGCTTCAACGTGACGTCTCGTGAATCCAGCCGGACCAGAGCACGGAGACGATCGCGGGCAAACCGCTCTGCCAGCAGGGGAACCCACGTGGATGTGTGGGCTCTCTGAACGAGAGTGTCCAACGAGTCGCCCAAGAATCGCTCGATGGTCTCGGTGTTGAGCTGGCCGTCGAAGCGGCGCTTCAACCGTTCGGCGGCCTCCCTGAGCTGAGTTCTCTCGGCAGTGGTGAGCGTGACGGGCATTTGGTCTCCCTTCAGACGGTGGCCGATTCGATTTCTCGATCCGGGAACATGACGATGGCTGCGAGCGCGGCGAGAAGGCCGGCGAGGAGTTGGGCTGTGACGAAGGCCCCCACCGATCGGGGGGCGATCCCTGTGTAGCTGTCGGTGAACAGGCGCGACAGAGTCACAGCGGGGTTGGCGAAGCCCGTCGACGAGGTGGCAAACACCGCGGCGGCCACCCAGGCTCCCACCGCAGCAGGCACGGCCTGTGGTCGTCCGGTTCGGACGAGAGCCAGAATCACGAGGACGAGGACGAAGGTTGCCACGATCTCAGCGACGATCAGCCCCAGGCCACTCCTCTCGGTCGAGGAGAGAGTCAAGACCGGATCGCCGAAGCTCCAGTTGGCCAGGGCAACCCCGGCGATGCCTCCCACGACCTGTGTCAACCCATATCCAACGGCTTCGGCGCGGTCGATCGACCGGATCCGCCAGAACGCGAGCGTGACCGATGGGTTGAAGTGCGCACCGGAGACCGATTGGAGCATGGCAATGAGTGCTCCCAACCCCAGCCCGACCGCCAGAGCGTGAGCGAGCAATCCGAGGCCCGGATCCGTGGCCAGTTCTTGAGCTGCGATGCCACTGCCCACCACCACATAGAGAAGGATCGCCGTCCCGAGACCCTCGGCGAGCAGCTCACGTCTCACGGCCGTGTGGTCACCAAGTGCTCGATACGTCGCGCTATCTCACCGAATGAGGATCGAAATGCGGACAGTGTCCCGACCGGCACCGGGTCGGGCACCGACCAGTGAAATGTCGCTGCTGCCTGTGGGACTCCGGACTCACGTGCCCGATCACAGACGCTGATCACGAGATCGAGGTCGTCTGGCAGGCTGTCATAGCCGGAAGGAGTGCCGTGGCCGATGTCGACACCGAATTCCGTCGCCGCCCTGGTCGCCTTTGGATGCACCCGGTCTGCAGGCTGGGTGCCGGCGGATGATGGCTCGCCTCCGCTGACCTCGCGCCAGAGGGCAGCGGCGAACTGCGATCTGGCCGAGTTGTGGGTGCAAACGAATGCGACAGTTCCGTCGAGGTTCGATCGAGGGATAGACATCGATGGCAGGGAGGCGAAGTCGAGCGTCACGTACTTCAGCCGATGGTCGCCCTCCGAGACACGTCGCGTGATCAGGCCCGCTTCTGCGAGTACGTCGAGATGGTGGGCCAGCAGATTGCCGGGCATCTCCACCAGCTCGGCCAGCTCCGCCACCGTGTGATCTCCCGTCGTCAGGTAGTCGACGATGAGGAGCCGTCTTGGGTCCCCGAGGGCGGCATGTTTCATTGCCCGGTCCGTCAGAGTCATTGACTCAGAGAATATTGAGTCAAAACAGATTGAGCAAATAGACCCACTCACCCCGGGATGCTCGTCTATGCCCGTGCCGTGTCGGGCTCCATTCTCCGACCCACCTCTGCGGCCAGGGGAAGCAGAACGGCGGCCATGAGAACCGCTCCGACCATGACCATGATCAGCACCTCCGCGCCACCGGCGAAATTGGTCGTTGCGATGAGGAGCGCCGCTGAGACGTTGCGTTGTGTCGTCCCGAACGCCGTCACCCATCGCTGGCCGCGGATCCGGCCTCCCAACAGGTACCCGGCGGCGAAACAGATCGCCATGAAAAGAAGGACTGCGATGAATGCGCCGGTGCCGAATGCGTCGATCAACTGGGGGAGTCCGACCACCAACCCGAGGACCAGGGCCAGCGCCACCGCGACGGTCGAGACCTGATTGAGAGGAGCGGCGAGTTTCTTCGATTCGTCGTACCTGGCCCTGACAAGCATCGCGATCCCCAATGGCAGCAACATGCCGAAGAGCAGCGGCTTGGCGATGTCCCATGCCGAGACCGCGACTCCCTCGATCATCGGAACGAGCACGAGGGGAATGAAGGCGACGGTGACCACCATGAGGAGCACCATCAGGCCCACCGAATACGCTACGTCGCCTTTTGAGAACTGAGCGAGCTTGGGGAGGAACGGGGCTCCGGCAGCGGTACCGAGCAGAAGGAGCCCGAGAGTCAGAGAATCGTCGAGCCCGAGCAGTTTGGCCACCCCCCAGGCGGCAGATGGGGCAATGACGAAGTTTGCGATCAGCCCCATGATCACGAGCCTGACATCTCTCAGCGGCTCGAGGACCTGATCGAGGGTCAGGGAGAGGCCCAGCGAAACCATCGATGAGAGGACGAACGTCAGTATGGCGACGTTGGCGATCTCGGTGAGAACCTGAGACACGGCGTCGGAAGTTAGCACCAGCCCCCGAGCGTGAGCCGACTGGGCATTGCTCGCCGATCGGGGATGGCTCGCTGCGCACGGGCCGAATGGCGCCTCACGCTTCGATGTAGTCGATGTACACGCCCTCGAGCGTGTCCAGATAGTCCGCCGCAGCCGCCGCGTTGGCCCTCCTCCATTGCTCAACGTGGTCCCGGGGGTCGAATGCCGGGTCGTGCAGAGCGTCGAAAGTCGGGGCCAGTGCTGCTCGCTGGGTGCGGATGAGGGCCAGGGGCGAGCTGTTCGCCCGTCGCAAAAGCGTGAGTTTCAGCAGGAACTCGATTCGCATATCGCGGATGTGGCCGACCGGCTCGTCCAGCCAGCGTCGAAGCTCCCGACGCCCCTTCGCGGTGGTCTTCTGGATGGCCCGCTTGGGTCCGCTTCCCTTCTCGGTCGTCACCTGTCTGGCATGACCGGATTCGACGAGGCGGTCGAGAGCCCGGTAGACGAGCGATCTGGGGACGGTGAAGACACTTCCTACTTCACTGCCGCCCTCCAATTCCTTCGAGATGGCGAAGCCGTGCCTCGGGCCCTCGCAGAGAATTCCCAGGACGGCGTGCTCTGTCACTGAGAGAACCGGGTCGCTAGTGTCACCTGCCGATCTACTAGTCACATTGTGAATACTAGAGATGAGAAGCCACCTGACCCCAACCATCGCCGTTGTGCTCCTTCTCTCGATCACGGCCTGCAATGGCCGATCGAACGAGGAGGTGCTGGTCTCCGCGGCCGCATCGCTGACCGACGCCTTCTCCGAGATCGAGGCGGTATACGAGGAGACCCATGCCGACGTCGACGTCGTCTTGAACTTCGCGGGTAGCTCGACGTTGCGGGAGCAGATCCTCGAGGGGGCACCCGTCGACGTGTTCGCCCCGGCCAACCAGGCGACCATGGACGAGATCGTCCAGACGGACATGCATCTCGGCGACCCGGTGGTCTTCGCCACGAATCTGCTCCAGATCGCAGTGGCGGCCGGAAACCCTGCCGGGGTGACAGGGCTGGGCGACTTCGCCGACCAAGGCCTCCTGATCGGGCTCTGCGCTCCCGACGTCCCCTGTGGTGATTTCGCCCGCCAGATCCTTGCCAATGCGGGCATCGTGGCAGCGATTGACACCAACGAGCCCGACGTGCGTGCACTGCTCACGAAGATCGAGGTTGGTGAGCTCGATGCCGGCATCGTCTACGCGACAGACATCTTGGCAGTCGAGGGCTCGGTCGAAGGCATCGACATACCCGAAGCTCTCAGCGTGGTCGCCGAATATCCAATCGCTGTCATGGCCGATGCTCCCAACCCCGATGGTGCCGCCGCATTCGTCGATTTCGTCCTCTCTGACGAAGGACACGCCGTCCTCGACGATTACGGCTTCGTCTCGCCATGAGCCCGACGCCGAGGACCACGAGGGATCCGCGGTCACGGCCTCCAGTTCTCCTCGTCGTTCTGGCCGGAGTCGGCATCGCCCTCTTCGCCGTGCCCCTCATCGGGCTCGTCGGGCGGGTGCCGTGGGCGAGACTCCCTCAGCTCCTGGCCACCGAGATAGTCGTTGACGCGCTTCGGTTGTCGTTGATCGCCTCCGTCTCGGCAACGGTCATCGCCCTCCTGCTGGGAATACCGCTTGCCTATGTCCTCGCCCGACTCGAGTTCCCTGGCCGGGCGCTGATACGGGGGATTGTGTCGCTTCCGTTGGTGCTGCCACCTGTGGTCGCCGGCGCCGCCTTGTTGTTCGCCCTCGGGCGTCGCGGCCTGGTAGGCGAAGCCGTCTACGAAGTCACCGGACTGCTTCTCCCTTTCTCGACCTGGGGTGTGATCATCGCCACGACGTTCGTGGCGATGCCGTTCATGGTCATCACTGTGGAGGGGGGCCTACGCGGCCTCGACCAGCGCTACGAGGGTGCCGCCGCCACTCTCGGCGCCGGGCGATGGACAGTGCTTCGCAAGGTCACACTCCCGATGATCGCGCCATCGATCCTGTCTGGCCTGGTGTTGACGTGGGCGCGGGCCTTCGGAGAGTTCGGCGCCACGATCACTTTCGCCGGCAATCTCCAGGCTGAGACACAGACCCTTCCTCTTGCCGTGTTCGTGACCCTGGAGAGCGATCGGGACGCCGCAGTCGCCATCAGTCTCCTCATGGTGGTCGTGTCGCTCGTCGTCCTGGTGGCACTGAGGGACCGTTGGTGGAGGTCAGGGTGAGTCTCGAGGCCCGGATTCGGCTACGGCGATCGGATGAGCTCGAGGTCGACGTCGAACTTTCCATACCGCCAGGCGCGACTGTGGGGCTCCTCGGGCCCAACGGGGCCGGCAAGTCGACTGTCGTGGCCATATTGGCCGGCCTTCTCGCCATCGACAGCGGTCGGATCGCCCTTGGGGGACGGACTCTCGACGATCCGGACTCGGGAGTGTTCGTCCCTGCCGAGCACAGGAACGTCGGCGTCGTGTTTCAGGACTACCTCCTGTTTCCCCATCTCTCGGTGCTCGACAACGTGGCCTTCGGTCTGCGAAGTCGGGGCCTCGAGCGCGAGACGGCGCTGCAACGATCCCGAGACTGGCTGTCGAAGGTGGGCCTGGACGGCATGGATCAACGTCGGCCCGGTGAGCTCTCCGGTGGTGAGGCGCAGCGGGTGTCGCTGGCCAGAGCCCTTGTCGCCGAGCCGGATCTCCTTCTGCTCGACGAGGCACTCTCGGCGCTGGATGCCGGCGCGCGAACTGCGACCAGGCATCTTCTCCAACACCATCTGGAGGTTTTCGAAGGGCCCCGGTTGCTGATCACCCATGACCCGGTCGAGGCATTCCTGCTCGCCGATCAGATCCATGTGATCGAGTCCGGAAAGGTGACTCAATCGGGCACTGCGGACGACATCAGGCTTCGCCCTCTCACCGCCTATGTCGCCGACCTCGCCGGCGCCAACTTCTTTCGGGGTTCGGCGAGAGAAGGCGCGGTCGACGTAGGCGGGCATTGGTTGAGTGTGGCCGATGAGGGGTTGGAAGGCCCCGTTCTGGTCACGATCCCACCGACCGCAGTGGCGGTTCACACCGTGCGTCCCAGCGGTAGCCCTCGTAACTCGTGGGTCACGACCGTTGCCATAGTCGAGCGGCTGGGGCCCCGGGTTCGATTACGAACCGATGAGCCGCTGCCGTTGACCGTCGAGTTGACTGCGGCCGCGACCGATGAGTTGGAGCTCCGGCCGGGCAAGACGATCTGGGTCGCAGTCAAGGCGACCGAGATCGGGTTGCAGTCCGACGACGACCGGAACTGAATCTTCTTTTTCCTGCATTTAACAATTCTCTAAATCTCGTTAGCTTTGGTGCACGTCTCAGGAACAGTTGCTACTGGAGGGAACCCAAGCCATGCGCATGGCTCGCACATTGGTATCGCTGACCGCAGCGGCGTTGTTGCTCGTATCTATGCCGGCACTCGCCCAGGAAGAGACCCCGACGACCGTTGTCGAAAGTCTCGGCATCTCGACGCCCTATCCCGGGGTGGCGGTGGAAGCCGGAGATCAGGCGAGTTTCGATCTCGACGTCGTTGCCCCCCAGCCCACGCCCGTTGCCCTCGAGGTCACCAATCTCCCGGACGGATGGACCGGGGTGTTCCGCGGTGGTGGGTTCGAGATCGACGGTGTCACGGCCGGGCCCGTCGCGCCTGAAGTCAGTTTCGACATCGGGGTCCCGGTCGATGCCTCGGATGGGACTTACGACATAGGAGTCACGGCGTCGAGCGGTGGTTCGTCGGTCAGCCTCGCTCTCCAGGTCCGGGTATCGGCACAGGCGGGTGGTGAGGTCACTCTCACCCCCGACTTCCCCGGGCTTCGCGTGCCGACAGGTGAGACTGCCAGTTTCAGCGTCGAGCTGCGCAACGACACGCCCAGCGATCTCGAGTTCGAGCTCACCTCATCGGGCCCTGCCGGGTGGGACGTGACCGCGGAGCCCACCACGGAGCCGCAGGCCACCACCATCCAAGTCGACTCTGGGTCCACGGCCCAGGTCACCGTCGAGGCAACGGCGCCTCCTGGTGTCGAGTCGGGCCAGTATCCGATATCGGTGCAGGCATCGTCGCCGGACACCGAGGTCCAGGCGGACATGATCGTGGAGATCGTGGGCTCTTTCTCGCTCGAGTTGGGCACACCCGATCAGAGGCTGAGCACCGAGGTGAGCTCCGACGGGTCCAGTGAGATCGTTCTCGTCGTCACCAACAGTGGCACCGCACCGATCAGCAACGTCGAGCTCTCCGCGACCGCGCCGTCCAACTGGGAGGTCAGCTTTGCCGAGCAGGTCGTGGCCCAATTGGCGGCAGGCGAGTCGGCCAATGTCACCGCGACCGTCACACCGTCCGACCAAGCGATCGCCGGCGACTACGTGATCACATTTCGTGCCGACAGCGATGAGGCCAACAACACGGTCGATATCCGGACCACGGTCAACCCTTCGGCCATCTGGGGTTTCGTCGGCATCGCCCTGATCGCCTTGACACTGGTCGGGTTGGCCTGGGTGTTCCGCCGCTTCGGCCGGAGGTAGGCGTGGCCAGCGCTATCCACACGGTTGGGTTGACCAAGCGATACGAGGACGTGACGGTCGTCGACGGTCTCGATCTCGACATCGCAACCGGCGAGGTCTTCGGTCTCCTCGGGCCGAACGGTGCCGGGAAGACGACGACCATCCTCATGCTGCTCGGCTTGACCGAGCCGACCTCTGGGGCGATGGAGATCCTGGGTCTCGATCCGAGACGCAATCCCCTCGACGTGAAGCGGCGCGTCGGATATCTTCCCGACGCCGTCGGCTTCTACGATGACCTCACCGGTCGCCAGAACCTCCGGTTCACGGCGAGGCTGAACCGCATCGACGACATGGACGACAGGATCGAGGCCCTGCTGGCCCAGGTTGGGCTCGAGCACGCCGCCGACCAGCCGGCCGGGGAGTACTCGAGAGGCATGAAACAGCGACTCGGTCTGGCCGACGCCCTCGTCAAAGATCCCTCCATCTTGATCCTCGACGAGCCCACCACGGCGATCGACCCGGAGGGAGTCGCCGAGATCCTCGATCTCATCCGTCGTCTCGCCGTGGAGGAGCAGGTAACCGTCCTCCTCTCGAGTCACTTGCTCAACCAGGTCCAGGCGGTGTGCGATCGTGTCGCCATCTTCGTCGCAGGCTCGGTCGTCGCCCAGGGCACCCCACACGATCTGGCTGCCGACCAGATTGGTCACGTTCGCGTGGAGTTCCGGTTCGCCGGCGACATCGACAGGTCGCGAACGAAGCTGGGCCAAATCGAGGCCGTAGAAGATGTCACCCTCGGCCGCGTCCCCAACTCGCTGATTGCCACACTCGATGTCGGCACGCTCCCCGGCACTGTCAATGAGTTGGTTACGGGCGGCTCCCAGATAGTTGGAGTCCGACGTGTCGACGAGGACCTCGACGCCATCTACCGCCGCTACTTCGAGACGAGAGAGGAGGTGATCGCATGACGGAGGAAACAGAAACCGTCCGAAAGCGCGATGCGGTGCTTCCGACACAAGGCGGCGGATGGCGTGTCGTTGCCTCGAAGGAGTTCGCCGACCACATCTACTCAGGCAGGTTTGTGGTGCTCCTCGGAGTCCTGGGCATCGCGACGGCCGCAGCCGTCTTTGCTGCCTCTGGCGGCATCCGTGAGGTCGCTCAGCAGGCAGAAGACGTGACCGCGCTGTTCCTGAAGCTGTTCACCGTGACCACCGATCCGGTGCCGTTCCCTCTGATCATCTTCGTCAGCCTGCTGGCCCCTTTGCTTGGGATCATGTTCGGCTTCGACTCGGTCAACGGCGAGCGCGCCCAGGGCACGCTTCCCAGACTGCTCGCCCAGCCCATCCATCGCGACGAAGTGATCCTCGGCAAATTCGTCGCCGGCATCAGTGTCATCGCGGTCATGCTCACCGCCCTGGTGATGCTCGTCGCCGGAATCGGCATCTTCAGGCTCGGGGTCACCCCCACACTGGCGGAGATCTCGAGGCTGATCGTCTGGCTGCTCTTTGCCATCGTCTATGTGGCCTTCTGGCAGGGACTGGCGACGCTGGTCTCGGTCCGCACCAACAGGGCGGCAACGTCGGCGCTGATCCCCGTGGGCATCTGGTTGGTGCTCGCTCTGTTCGGTACCTTCATCTTCAGCGCCGTCGCCGATGTGATCTCGCCTGAGGACGGGTCTGGCGCTGCGGCCCTCGCCAATGCGCAGACCGAGCACTTCATCTCACAGATCTCCCCGATCAACCTCTTTCAGGAAGGATCCAACGTCCTCCTCGACCCTGAGGTGCGCACCACCGGCCTACTCACCGTGGAACAGGTCGATCGGGCCATCGTGTCCGAGCTGAACCTGACTCAGAGTCTGGGAGTGGTCTGGCCGCAGATGGTGGTGTTGCTGGCCATGACCGCCGGCCTCTTCGCCCTCGCCTATGTGTCGTTCATGCGTCAGGAAGTCAGGGCCTGAGCTGGCCAGTCACTTCACGATGAGCACCGGGATCTTCGCCTGCTCGAGGCAGCGGAGACTGGTAGATCCGAGCACCGCCCCGGCAACACGGCCCCGGCCTCTCGATCCGAGAACGAGGAGACCCGCCCCTACCTCCTCGGTGTAGTCGGCCAGCTCGTCTGGGGCATAACCTTCCCGACCGACTCTTTCGTAGGAGATGTCACCCAGGGCTTCACCAATCTCCTCCTGAATGGCGTCATGCTGGCGTTTGGCGATCTCCCTGGTGTCGGTCGTTCCACCCGGCAGGTGAAGTACCGCCGGCTGGATGTCCACGCAGTGGACCACGTGGAGCTCGACCCCGCGGAGTCGAGCCTCCTCTGCGGCCATCCGCGCCGCGTGGATGCTCTGCTCGCTACCGTCGACCCCGACTACAACCGGCCCTTCGTTGGTCTCGGTCATCGCAAGACTATGCCCAGTTGCCATGTGGCGGCACCCCGGGAGGAGGCGAGACCATCTCGAGTTTGGTGTTGTCGACTTCCCAGGTGAGGCGGCTCTTCACCGATACCACCCCGTCGAGGCGCCCGGCAAGGTCCTCCAACAAGACCGCATCGCTCTTCGTCTCCAGCTGACCCTCGAGGACCACGTTGCCCTCGACGACATGAATCTGTACTCGCTTCGGGTCCACCCAGAGAACCTTCCGCATCACGTGATCTCTGAGCTCTTCGATGATGCTCTCGTCAGGCCGGGCGAAGGCACGGAGTATGTCCGAGCGGCTGATGATCCCGACCAGGCCACCGTCGTCAACCACGGGGAGGCGCTTGATTCTCTTGGCTTGCATCACCCTCGCCACTTCGGCATGGTCGGTCTCCGGAGAGACGCTCACGACGTCCGTCGTCATGACGTCGCCGACGAGACGCTCGAAGTGTGGTACCTCGACATCGTGGCTGAACCAACTCAGAACCCGTGCTCTCTTCTTGGTGCGCCGGTCGGACTCGCCCTTCACGAAGTCGGCTTCGGTGATCACGCCGACCAGATGGCCGTCGTCGGTGACGACGAGGCCGCTCACACCGGCTTCGATCATCCGTCGGGCCGCCTCCTTGAGCGACGCATCCGGTCCGATGGTGATCACGTCGGCAGTCATCAGGTCACGAACTCTCATCGGGTTTCCTCCTTCGATGGATGACCCTATCAAGCGTCCTACGGAA
>Ga0214469_1000708_pt1 | contig 11833 bp, 10 predicted proteins | sample RVTome_10_FD_187340 | JGI IMG/M metagenome (GOLD analysis project Ga0214469, IMG submission 187340) | Soil microbial communities from uranium-contaminated site in the Upper Colorado River Basin, Wyoming, United States - RVT153D57 HiSeq ... | reverse complement strand
CTCGGCGACGTCGCCCGCCATTCGGAACACGAAGAAGAGCCCGACGATGCCAACGCCCAAGCCGCGGGCCGTCGAGCCCGCTTGTGTCAGCTGGGCGGTGAACGCCCCGACGGCGGCGAATGACATGGTCACGGCGGTGAAGCCGGCGCCGAACGCGATCGAGCCCTCCAATGGGAGCCCGAGCCCGGTGAGGCCTGCCGTGATGATGACTCCGATGACGACACCGGTGGCGATGGTGACCGTCAGCGCAGCTGCGAGCGGGGCGTGCCGCCCCACCACCGTGGACCCGAGGAGCTCGCGCCGACCGGTCTCCTCGTCGTCCCTGGTGTGGCGAATCATCGTCAGCACTGCCATCAGCGCAACGATGAACGAGCCGAGCGTGCCGATGCGCCATGCGGTCAGCCCTCCGATCGACGGGTCGTAGAGCGGCCCGAGAAGCGCCGTGAACGCCGGATTGGAGGTGACCGTGGCGGCCAACTCGAGTCGTGAGGCCTCGGTGGTGTACAGGCCCTGGAAGGCGCTGGCGGTGCCCACCGGGACGATACCGAGCACCAGCGCCCACACGGGCAAGCGCACCCGGTCCAGCCGGAGGAAGAGCCGGATGAGGGCCCCGGTGCCGGACAGCGAGGTCATTCCCTGTTCTCCCCGTCCTGGTAGTGACGCATGAAGAGCTCTTCGAGTGTCGGTGGATGGCTGACGAGGTTGCGCACTCCGAGAGGAGCGAGACCGGCCACGAGATCGGACATCCGATCACTGTCGACCTCGAGCTCGATCCGGTGATCCTGGACGAGGAGCTGATGCACGCCCGGCATCGAGCCGAGAGCCGCCGGGTCGGCAGTGGTCTCGGCGATGACGGTCGTGCGCGTGAGATGGCGCAAGTCGTCCAACGTGCCCGACTCGACCGTCTGGCCCTTCCTCACAATGCTCACCCGGTCACACAGCGCCTCCACCTCGGCGAGGATGTGGGAGGCGAGGAGCACCGTCCGACCCTCACGACGATCCTCCTCGATGGCCGCGCGGAACTGCGCCTCCATGAGAGGATCGAGCCCGGCCGTGGGCTCGTCGAGGATGAGCAGCTCGACGTTTGACGAGAGCGCGGCGACGAGTGCAACCTTCTGCCGGTTCCCTTTCGAGTAGGTGCGCCCCTTCTTCGTGGGGTCGAGGTCGAATCGCTCGAGCAACGAGGCGCGTCTGCCTTCGTCGAGCCCACCGCGAAGACGGCCGAGGAGGTCGATCACCTCGCCACCGGTGAGATTGGGCCACAGCGAGACATCGCCGGGCACATAGGCCAGCCTGCGATGGAGCGCGGTCGCCTCTGTCCAGGGATCACCCCCGAGGAGGCTGACCTCACCTCCGTCTGCTTTGAGCAGGCCGAGCAGGACCCGAATCGTGGTGGTCTTCCCGGCCCCGTTGGGGCCGAGGAAGCCGTGGACCTCTCCAGTGGCGACTTCGAGATCGAGCCCGTCGAGGGCGGCGACATGACCGAAGTGCTTCTCCAGACCGGAGATAGATATCGCGTTTGACATGACCTGGTGAGGATAACACGTAGGTTGAACGTGTGTTTAAGATGCTGATCATGCGTTCAACCCGAGGTCGATAGCAGTGGTGTCTCTAAAGCCATGACGTTCGAACGGGACGATCTCACCACCAGGGCACGGATACGCGATGCCGCGCTCGCCCGGTTTCCCAGAGACGGCTTTGCAGCCGCGACGATGCGAGCCATCGCATCCGATGCCGGGGTCTCACCGGGGCTGGTGGTTCACCACTTCGGCTCCAAAGACGGATTGCGAGAGGCTTGCGACCGCTATGTCGTCGACAAGTTCCGGGAGACCAAGTTGGCCGCGATGGAGGATGAGAACATCGCCAACCCCGGTTTCGCCGCCACCGCGTATCTGATGGCCGAGCCGCTGCTTCGCTACTTCAGCTGGGCCATGGTCCGGGGCCACTCTGCCGCCGGCGACCTCTTCGACGAGATGGTCCGGGAGGGTCTCGAGGTCACCCGCGTCGCCATCGAGAAGGGGATGGTCAAGGACTCACCCGATCTCGCCACACGGACGACCGTGCAGATGGCCTTGATGTTCGGGATGATGTCCTTCGCCTCCCATGTCGAGCGGAACACCGGGATCGATCCCCTCACTGCCGAGGGCATCGCCAAGCTCACACCGAGCCTGCTCGAGATCTTCTCCGGGCTGTTCGACGAGGGGTTCCTCGCCCAGTACGCCGAGACCTATCAACAGGGTGCCGCGGACCTCGCCGGCGCCGCGAGGCGCAGCTAGAGACAACTGGTCAGCCGGCGAACAGGGCCCAGGCGATGACCGCCAGGATGGCGACGATCGCGAACACCACCATGGCGATGTCGAGTGACGTCTTCTCCTGCTCCCGGAACGGGTTGAAACCCACATCGGGACGGTAACCGACGGCGAGGGCTGTCTACTGTCAGCATGTGGATTGGCTCAAGAGTGAGAGCGAGAAGGGTGTGCGCTGGCTCACCATCGATCGCCCGGAGACCAAGAACGCGATACCGGTCGACGGGTGGCCCGAGTTGGGTGACGCTTTCGTCGATTTCGAGAGGAGTGATGACCGGGTCCTGGTCGTCACCGGCGCCGGCGGCGAGTTCTGCTCGGGTGCCGACCTCGACCCGGATCGCTTCTCATCGGAGTCATCGGTGGTCGAGGCGCATCGGCGGATGAAGATCGTCGGGCGTGCCGCCACCGCACTCCACACCATCTCCAAGCCGACGATCGCCGCGGTGGACGGTGTCGCAGTGGGCGCAGGCATGAACCTCGCCATCGGTTGTGACGTCGTCGTCGCCACCGATCGCGCCCGGTTCTCGGAGATCTTCGTTCGGCGCGGTCTCACCGTGGATTTCGGAGGCACCTGGTTGCTTCCCCGCATCGTCGGACTGCAGAGGGCAAAAGAGCTCGCCCTCTCGGGGAGGATCGTCCCCGCCGATGAGGCGCTCGCCATCGGGCTGGTACTCGAAGTGGTGGCGGTCGAAGACTTGCGAGACCGAGTCCTGGAGCTGGCAGGCTCGTTCCTGGCCGGCGCCCCCGTCGGGCAGAGGTTCGCCAAGCAGGGGATCAACGCATCCTTCCAGTCGAGCTTGGCCGAGGCCTTGAGCTGGGAGGGCCAGTCCCAGGCGATAGCACTGGGCACCGGTGACGTCGTGGAGGGCGTTGCCGCATTCCTGCAAGGGCGCGACCCCAAGTGGCGGGGCCACTGACTCGACGGGCTTTCGCGGGCTCGTCCCGACAGGGCGAGCCAGCGACTTAATCGACCTGAAACAGAGTCGAAACGAAGGACTCTTACGTTGTCGCCCATGGATGTGGCATTGATCCAATGGCCGTCCGATGAGAGCCTCCGCGTCGAGTTGGCCAAATTGCGCCAGCCACGGTTACTCCTGGTCGATTCCGACGCCGATGCTCCATTGTGCATCGACGTCCTCGAGGACTGGGTGCGGCTCCCGGTGTCACGCAACGATCGCAATGCCCGCATCGAGACTCTCCTCACCCGGGCTGGAGCGACAGACCCTGATGTCCCCGCGCTGAACGGGAGCGGCACCCTCGAGTACCACGGCAGGACCGCACAGCTCTCCGCCATCCAAGCCGACCTGACTCGCACCATGATCCAGAGGTTCGGTGCCGTGGTCAGCCGGGAGGCACTCACAGCTGCGGCCTGGCCGGGAGCAGATGCCACCGACAACAACCTGGACGTCACGATCGGCCGTCTCCGCCGCCAGCTCGAGCCGTTGGGGCTGCGCATACGCACCGTCCGCTCCAGGGGATACCTGCTCACCAGCTCCGGGATCCCTGGCTGACAGACCCGTCAGGTTTCTGTCAGGGAACCGTTCGCTCGTCGTAACAGGAGCCTTACCGGGCCGAAATCGACGTCCCTTACCTTCCTGGCACCAATAGCGAGCTAGTCCAGCTGCCCTGCGGGTAGCTCTTGGAGGAGGCAGATAGTGAAGAGAGCAAAACGGAAACTACTCATCGGTGGGGCGTTGGGCGCCTTGCTCGTCCTGTTCATGGCCAGCCCGGCCATGGCTCAGGAGGAGTTGGCTCCGGCGACCCAGTTCATTCTGGACAACCTCTGGATCTTCATCGCCGGCGTTCTCGTCTACTTCATGCAGGCGGGATTCGCGCTGGTCGAGGCGGGGCTGACCCGGAGCAAGAACGTCTCGAACATCATGATGAAGAACCTGATGGACATGTCGGCCGGTGTGCTGGCCTTCGCCCTGGTCGGGTTTGGAATCGCCTTCGGCCCCAATGAGCTGCTGGGTGGCTGGTTCGGGTTCGACATCGGCATTGCCGGTGTGGAGGACACGGTGGCGGACGGCTTGTTGCCTTCCACGTTCTTCTTCTTCCAGGCAGCCTTCGCGGCGACCGCGGCGACGATCGTGTCGGGGGCGATGGCGGAGCGCACGAAGTTCAAGAGCTACTTCGTGTACAGCTTCTTCATCACCGCGTTGATCTACCCGGTGGTGCTTCGTTGGACATGGGGCGGTGGCTGGCTGGCCCAGCTCGAGTTCCCGTTCTCGGACTTCGCCGGCTCGACCATCGTGCACGCCACAGGGGGATGGGCTGCGCTCATGGGCGCCATCATCCTCGGTCCCCGAATCGGCAAGTTCGGCAAGGACGGCAAGGCGCGGGCCATCCCGGGCCACAACATCGCGTTCGTCGTGCTCGGTGCTCTGATCCTGTTCATCGGTTGGTTCGGGTTCAACCCCGGATCCGAGCTGGCGGCAGACGCATTCGTCCCGGGCATCGCCCTCAAGACCCTCCTCGCCGCGTGTGCTGGTGCGGTCGTGGCGATGATCGTGAACTGGACCAAGGACGGGAAGCCCGACGTGTCGATCGCGGCCAATGGGCTGCTTGCCGGCTTGGTGGCCATCACGGCCCCGGTCGGTGCGGTGGAGACATGGGCCGCCATCGTCATCGGAGCCATCGGCGGTCTGATCGTCGTCTTCTCGGTGTCGATGTTCGACCGGCTCAAGGTCGACGACCCGGTGGGCGCGATCTCGGTCCACGGTGTGGTCGGTACCTGGGGCACCCTGTCGATCGGGCTCTTCGCGGCCTATGACGACGCCTTCCTGGGAAGGGAGGATGCGGGTCTCTTCTATGGCGGCGGGCTCGACCAGATGGGCACACAACTGCTGTTCGTGGCAGTGCATTTCGTGTTCGTGGTGGCCGCCGCCGGGTTGTTGTTCCTGGCCATCAAGGCCACGATCGGTCTCCGGGTCTCACCTGAGGAAGAGTTGGCCGGTCTCGACGTCGAGGAGCACGGGTCGCCCGGATACGGCCACGACCCCGCCCTGTCGGTCGGCGCCGGAGTCGGTGCCGTGCCGTCGAGCTCGATGCCAAGGGAACAAGTACCGTCGGCTGGTGAAGGGACGTCGGAATGAAGTTGATCATCGCCTACGTCAAGCCGTTCAAGCTGGAGCAGGTCGGCGAGGCCCTCAAATCGATCGGAGTCTCCGGGATGTCTGTGAGCGACATCTCCGGCTTCGGGCGGCAGGGTGGACAGAAAGAGGTGTATCGGGGCGCCGAGTACGAGGTCGATTTCGTGCCCAAGGTGCGTCTCGAGGTGATCGTCACCGACGACCTGGCATCAGAAGCGGTCGATGCCATCGAGAAGTCGGCGCACACAGGGGAGATCGGGGACGGCAAGATCGTCGTTCTCTCCATCTACGACGCTGTGCGGATTCGCACGGGTGAGCGAGGTGCCGACGCCATCTGACCGGGAGGCAAGTTCCCTAGACCGATTCCTCGACCTCCGCGACTCGCTGCGAACGGCACGCAGCGGTCACGGAGGTCGTGAGGTGTGTGAGGACCTGACCAGGGGTCTCGACCTCGCCATCGACGGGCTGGCGGCCTCACTACCTCCGGGGGTGGCAGTTGTCGCCATCGGTGGCTACGGCCGGGGTGAGCTCAGCCTCTTCTCCGACGTCGACCTCATGGTCCTTCACGAGTTGGACGATCCTGCCGAGCTGGCCGCCGCCATCTTCCGCCCGCTGTGGGACGCCAAGCTCCGGGTCGGCCATGCCGTCCGGACGGTCAAGGAGGCGGCCCAGGCGGCCAAGGAACGCGTCGACACCCACACCACACTGCTCGCCAGCCGGCTGGTCAGCGGGGACGAGGAGCTGTTCGCCCGTCTCATGGTCGAGGTCGCCAACGTCACCCGGGCCAGGCCCCTCCGGCGTCACGTGGTATCCGACGAGTTGGAGCGTCGGCGCCAGAGCCCCTATCTGCTCATGGCCACGGACGTCAAGACCGGTCGGGGAGGATTGCGCACCCTCCACGGCTTCGATTGGGAGCGACGTCGCGAGGAGCTCATCGGGCGCTTCACCGCCGAGTCTGTGGCTGAGGAGGCGGTAGCGCGGGAGAGTCTGCTCCGGGTGCGCAACGCTCTCCATGCCGCGGCCGGACGGGCTCATGATGTCTTCTCTCCCGAGTTGCGCGAGCCCGTGGCGCGTTGGCTGGGTGTCGACGAGATGGAAGCTGCCGGTTGGCTGGTCGAGGCGATGGAGAAGGTGGACCATCTGGCAGCCCGTCGCTGGCCTGAGGTTCTGGAAGGGGGTCGCAAGGGTGTGTTCGGCCGCCTCAGGGGAAAGACGCCGTCCCCGACCGGAGCCCGGGCGCCGGGACGCGCCGAGTTGATCTGGATCCTGGAGTCAGGAGATCAGGGCCGGGTGGCCCTCGAGCGTCTCTGGGAAGGCTCTCTGCTCGACGAGGTCCTGCCGGAGTGGGGGACCGTGAGGGCATTGCCCCAACTCGCTCCGTTTCACGAGCATCCAGTTGCTGCTCACCTGTGGCGAACAGTCGACGAGATGGGCCGGCTGTCCGCCGACGACGGGCATTTCGCCCGAATCGCCTCGGAGGTCGACGCACCCGACCTCTTGACCCTCATCGCCTTCCTCCACGACATCGGAAAGGGCCATGGCGGAGATCACTCCGAGTTCGGGGCCGATCTCGCCCGAAGCGTGTGCACACGCCTGGGTCTCTCCCCGGGCGAAACTTCGCTCGTCGAGTCGGCGGTCAGACATCACCTGCTTCTTCCGGTCACAGCCACCCGCCGCGACCTGGACGATCCGGCAGTGATCGAGGAGATCGCCGAGACGGTTGGCGGGCTTCGCCTGCTCCAGGTCCTCTACCTGCTCACTGTGGCCGATTCGAAGGCGACCGGGCCCTCGATGTGGAACGCCTGGAAGGCAACTCTTCTGCGCACACTCTTCGTCCGCTGCGCCGGCCGCTATGGCGCCGATCGCAGCCCCGAAATCGGGACCACCATCGAGGAGGTGGCGATCGCGGCGGGGCCGGAGAGGTCCAGCGAGCTCTCCGCTCACCTCGCCGCCATGCCCCAGGAGTATCTGCGCAGCGTGAGCGCCGACGAGGTCGTGTGGCATCTCGACCTGATCGCCGGGCTCGACGGGCTCTCGGCGATCGGTGTTCGGTCCAGTGAGCCCCTGCACACAGCATCGGTGGTCGGCCAGACCCGCCCGGGCTTTCGCCGACACGTGGCTGAGGCCCTGGCGGCGAATGGGATCGACGTGCTCGAGGCCCGGCTGCTCACCCGGGGCGACGGGATCGTGGTGGACAGCTTTCGAGTGAGGGACGACCGCACCGGCGCCCCCGTGGAGAGCGCCAAGTGGGACACGATGCGCAATGACCTGGAGTCGGCGCTCCTGGGCCGTCTCGACACAGGCTCCAAGTTGGCTGCGCGTGCTGCCGCCTACGCCAGCGGGAGTGGGGCCAAGCCGTCGGTGCGCGGGGTGATCGACGGAGCCTCCGGTGAGCTGGTGGTGACGATCAAGTGCGCTGACAGAGTTGGGAGGCTGGCCGAGATCCTCTCGGTCCTCCATGACTGTGGGCTCGAGATCGGCCTCGCCAAGATCGACAGCAGGGAGGGAGAGGTCGTCGACACGTTTCACGTCGAAGGCGCCCAGGGCGACATCGCTGCATTGGAGCATCGAATCGCCAGCTCGCTGAGCCCCTGACCGGCTCGGGTGCCATCACATCTCGCCGATGTCCTCGTTCCACAGATCGGGATTCTCGGTGATGAACCGGGTCATCATGGCGGAGCATTCAGCGTCGTCCACCACTTCTACAGACACGCCACTGGATCTGAGCATGCCCTCGGAACCGAGGAAGGTGCGGTTCTCCCCGATGACCACCCGAGGGATCTCGTAGAGGAGAATGGCCCCGGTGCACATCGGACAGGGGGAGAGTGTCGTGTAGATGGTCGACCTTCGATACTCAGAGGCTGGCAGTCGCCCGGCCGCCTCGAGGGCGTCCATCTCGCCATGGAGGATGGCTGAGCCCTTCTGAACCCGACGATTGTGCCCTCGTCCGACTATCGCCCCGTCGATCTCGAGCGCCGACCCGATGGGGATCCCGCCCTCGGCCTCGCCCGCCCTGGCCTCGTTGATGGCAGCCTGCAGCCCGGGGGATCTCATGCCGGCGACCTTAGGCTTGCGTCGTGCCCGTCATCTCGGTTGCCGGCCCCTCGAGTGTGGTCACCGACGCCGCCGTCGCCATTGGTGACGATGGTGGCTCGGTGGTCGACGTGGCGCTGGTCGCTGCCCTCACCGCCATGTGCACCGAGCCTGGGATGTGTGGGCCGGGAGGCGGTGGCTTCATCACGATCGACCTGCCCGACAGTGCCCCGGTCGTCGTCGACGGGTACATGGCATATCCGGGCAAGGGATTTCGGGAGCAGGCGCATCTTCGCGAAGTGACCATGGCCTACGGAGGAGGAGTGACGACTCTGGTCGACGCCGGCTCCATCGCGGTGCCCGGTGTGTTCGCTGCCCTCGACGAGGTCTGGCGAAGACATGGGGTGGTGGCCTGGCCCCGACTCATGGATGCGGTGGCTGACGCGGTCGAAGACGGATTCCCGCTGAGCGCCCCCTGTCATCGCTACCTGAGCGAAGGGGCCGCACCTATCTACCTCAGCGACCCGGTGGCCCGAGATGCCCTCTTCGTCGACGACCAGCCCAGACCGCTCGGGTCGACGGTCGTCTTTCCCGGTCTCTCCGACACCCTGCGCCGCATCGGGGCGGAGGGCGCCAGGAGTTTCTATGAAGGTGACCTCGCCCGGGAAATCGTCACCGACCTGGCCGAGCGCGGTGGCCAACTGACGATGGCCGACATGACCGAATACCAGGCGGTGGTCAGGGAGCCGGTCCGTGCCGAGCTCGCCGGCTGGCGTCTCGCTCTCAACCCGGAACCCGCCATCGGCGGCGTGACGGTGGCGCGGGTGCTCGAGCAATGTGCGGGCTCCACCGATGCCGACCTTCTGGCACAGGCCTTGGTCGATGCATTCCAGAGCCGGGGAGTGGCCCCACTGCGCTCCCCCTCGACAGTGAGTGTGGCCGCCGCCGACGACCGGGGTGGAGTGGTGGCGGCGTCGTTCTCCGCCGGCTACGGGTCGGGGATCATCCCGGCCGGGACCGGGATGCTGATGAACAACGCCCTCGGCGAGCTGGAGCTCACGGATGGTGGCGGCGTCCCGGGGGAGCGGATGGTGTCGAACATGGCTCCGACAGTGGCCCGTAAGGGCGGCGACGCAGTGGCGATCGGATCTCCGGGCGCAGATCGGATAACGACTGCCGTCGCCACCACCCTGCTTCGCCTCGTCTCGGGCGACAGCCTCCAACAGGCGATCGACTTCCCGCGTCTTCATCCGGAGTTCGGTGACTTCGGCATCAGGATCGCCGCCGAGCCCGGGCAGGACCTCTCCGACATCGGCTTCACGGTGCGCCCGGTCGACGGACCTCACATGTACTTCGGTGGCGTCAACGGCGCCGCACTCCTCGAAGGCAGGCTCGTCGCCCATGCGGACAGCCGCCGCAGCGGCTCGGTGGCTTTCACGACGCCCTAGCGACAGACCCCTAGAACAGGGACCCGGCGAGCCGTACGTTCGGGGCATGTATGCGGCGACCACGTCGGTGGCGCTGGTCGGGGGAGATGTCAGGGGAGTCGAGGTCCAGGTCCACGTGGGCCGTCAGGCCGAGCAGTTCAAGCTGAGCGGGTTGCCCGACACTGCGGTGCGCGAGGCCAAGGACCGGGTCCGGGCGGCGGTCGCCTCATCGGGGATCACTTTCCCGAATCGGACCGTGACGGTGAATTTGGCCCCCGCCCACCTTCCCAAGTCGGGCACAGACTTCGACCTGGCCATCGCCATCGGGGTGCTCGCTGCCAGCAGGGAGATCCCCCTTCCCGGTCGCGTGGTCATGGTCGGTGAGCTGGCTCTCGACGGGTCGGTGCGCAGCGGTTCGAGCAGCATCGGAGCCGCGGTGTTGTCCGCCCGATCCGGGATCTCCTGTGTCGTAGCGCGGAGTGCGGCGACGGAGGTGGCAGCCGTGCCGGGGTCGAGGGTCCACGGTGTCTCCTCCCTTACCGAGGCGGTCGCCCTGCTCAGGGAGGGGGTGGATCAACGTCCTCCGGCCGGTGCGGAGCGCGGGCCAGAGCCGGAGCCGCCAGGCGACCTGGCGGAAGTCCGCGGCCAGCCCATGGCTCGCCGCGCCATCGAGGTCGCCGCGGCCGGTGGCCACCACGTCCTCCTCCATGGCCCTCCGGGCGGGGGCAAGACGATGCTGGCGAGACGGCTACCGGGGATCCTGCCCCCACTCCGGGACGAGGAGGCCGTCGAGGTGGCTCTGGTCCATGCCGCAGCCGGCCTGAACCGGGGTTTGAGCCGGTCCCGTCCATTCCGTGCCCCCCATCACACCGCCTCCAGGGCGGCACTGGTGGGTGGGGGAAGCGGAGTCGCCGTGCCCGGAGAAGTCTCGCTGGCTCATCGTGGTGTGTTGTTCGTGGACGAGATGGCGGAGTTCCCCCGGTCCAACCTCGACACTCTGCGCCAGCCGCTCGAGGATGGACTGGTCACGGTTGCCAGACGAGGCATCACTGCCACGTTCCCTTCCTCGTTCCATCTGGTGGGTGCGACCAACCCCTGCCCCTGCGGATATCTCGGTGATCGGCGCAAGCCCTGCGAGTGCCGTCCCGCCGTCGTCGCCCGCTACCGCCAGAGGGTCTCGGGCCCTCTGCTCGACCGGTTCGACCTGGTGGTGAAGGTCGATCGGTTGGAGGCAAGTGATGTCGCCGGGCCCGAGCCCGACTCGACCCGGGAGGTGAGGGAAAGGGTCGTTGCGGCACGCTCCGCGTTGGACGAAGAAACCCCGGCCTTGTCTGGCCAGGCTGAGGGCCAGTTGGCGGCGGCGTTGGAGAGCAGTCTGCTCACCGCGCGCGGTGTCGACCGGGTTGCCCGGGTCGCCGCAACTGTTTGCGCCCTCGACGGAGGATCAGTGGTCGCTGAAGAGCATGTGGCGGAGGCCATCGGGTTGCGGGGGGAGTGGTGAACGAGCCAGACCTGGTCACGCCGGGGTCCGACGGCTATCCGGTGGGTCTCCACGACCTGGAAGTCCCTCCGCCGATCTGGGTTCTCGGTGTGCTGGGCCCAGCCCCGGGTGTCGCAGTGGTGGGCACACGCCGATGCACCCGCTACGGGCTCGACCTGGCGGCCTCGTTCGGAGCCGCCATTTCCCGAGCCGGGTGGAGCACCGTGAGCGGGCTGGCCCGGGGCGTCGACACAGCCGCCCATCGCGGGTGTCTTCGCTTGTCCGGTCACGCCGTGGCGGTACTGGGCTCGGGCATCGACCATTGTTACCCGCGCGAGAACAAGCCCCTCTACGACCGCATCGTGGCCGATGGTGGAGCCATCGTCTCCGAGTACCCGCCGGGCACGCCCCCGGATCGCTGGCGCTTCCCGGCCCGCAACCGGCTCATTGCGGCGATGTCGGCGGCCGTCGTGGTCGTAGAGGCGGCGGTCACCG
>Ga0214469_1000707_pt1 | contig 11835 bp, 12 predicted proteins | sample RVTome_10_FD_187340 | JGI IMG/M metagenome (GOLD analysis project Ga0214469, IMG submission 187340) | Soil microbial communities from uranium-contaminated site in the Upper Colorado River Basin, Wyoming, United States - RVT153D57 HiSeq ... | reverse complement strand
CGGCGCGACCCCGACCAGCGCCAGTCCTGCCTCCCGCGCCGCCAACCGGCGGAGCGCGATCGCAGTCCCGCAGCCGACATCGAGCACCCGTTCGCCGCCGCGCAGGTCGAGGTGCTCGAGGGCGAACGCGTGGAAGTCGACACGGGGTCGCTGGTACTCGTAGATGTCGATCCGCGTTTGGAGCTTCGCGCCGCTTTCGTATGCGCCGGCGACGCTGTCGCGGCTGCGGTCTCTGCTCACCCGGGCGGCTCGGTGCCGAGGTCGACCGGCCCCGCCGGATCGAGGATCTCGTGGTCGACCAGGAACTCGTAGACGCCGTCCACGAGCCGGACGCCGTCGAGATCGGTCAGGCGTTTCCAGACGGCCTCGGCCGCGTCGTCACCCGCGACCGGTTCCTGCGCCGGGTCGAGCACCGACACGAGGAAGTCGAGGATGACGAAGTGGTACGGCTCGCCGTCGTCGCCGAGCCGTTCCACCCAACCGAGGAATCGCTCCACGACCACCTCGATGGCGGTCTCCTCGGCCACTTCCCGCACGACGGCTTCGTGCAGCTCCTCGCCGAAGGCGACGCGGCCGCCGGGCAGCGACCACTCCCCTGCCGCCGGGCCCCGGCCCCGCCGAATCAGCAGGATCGAGTCGTCGCGCAGCGCGACCGCGCCGACGGCAACCTCGACGACGGGCGTCATCGGTCCTTCGTCGCGCGCCGGTGCATCACGATCGCACGGGCGGTGAAGCCCGACTCCTCGAAGAAGTTCTTGGCCGCGCGGTGGCCGGGTAGTGCGAGCGCGTCGATCCCCACGCACGCGCGGGCGGTGCAGAACTCGACCAGGTCGCCGGCGAGCGCCTCCCCCACCCCGACCGCCCGTGCGTCGGGTTCGACGAAGAGATCGGTGATGACACCCAGGCGCTCGCCCGAACGCAGCGTCTCGACCTCGACCGCCCCGAAGCCGATGACGACGGAGTCGAGCGTCCCGACCACGAGCAGGGCGTCGTCGCCATCGAGGAGCGCTCCGTACGCCTCCTCGAGGGGCTCGGGGCGCGCCTCCCGTACCGCCCACAGCGCGCCACCCTTCATCGGAGTGAGCTCGGCGCGCATCGCGCGCGCCAGCTCGGCGATGCGGCCCAGATCGCCGGCCGTGGCCGGCCGGCACGCTTCCACGACGTCAGCCGGTGAGCTGGTCGATCTTGAAGAGGATGGTGCGGCGCCCCCGGTGTGCCTGTTCGTAGCTGCGCACCGCCGCGAGCTGGTCGGCTGGGAGCCCGACGAGTCGCTCCACGACCTGCGAGGCCGAGAGCTCGTCGTAGTCGGGGATCGCCAGCGCCGCCGCCTCTTCCCGCCGTGCACTGCGGTCGACGGGCGGCTTCGGCTCCGCTGCCCGCGCCGGACGAGCCGGCCCCTCGCCGGGAACCGCCGGAGACCCGTCCTCGGGCACGACGAGACCTGCGAACGCCTGCTCGGCGAACTGGCGGGCTCCGCGCAGCCCCTCCCCCACTCTCTCCCGGACCTTGGGGCCGCCGACCGTGACGGCAAACTCCCCCAGCGACCGCGCGTTCGACACCTGCTCGGCAACTCTGTCGCCGGCCTTGCGCCGCCGCGAGTCGACCTCCGTGCGCCCGCGTGACACGAAGACCCGAGCGAACGTCGGCACGGTGTCGCGCACGTACAGCGCCAGTCCGAGCGGTCCGTAGACGAGCAGGTCGAGCGCCTTCTCCGACGTCGAGTTGTCGTCAGCCACCGCGACTCCTCCGTGGATCGCCTGAAAACCGAGTCTAGGACGGGCCCGGCGCGGGCCTTCGACGCACGCGGGCGAACAGCGCCACCCCGATGAGGGCCACGCCGCTCGCCCACAGCACCCAGTCGCCATAGCGGACGTAGGGCGTCTGTCCGGTCGTCGGAGTGACCTCGGCGACGTTGATCGCGTTCACGAACAGGTCGGTGGTGTCGTGGACGTCGCCGCCGGGCTCGATGATCGCCGAGATCCCCGAGATCGACGCCTGCACCAGCGGGCGCCCGGTCTCGGCCGCGCGCATCTGCCCCAGGGCGACGTGCTGGGCCGAGTTCCCCGAGCGGCGGTACGACCGGTTGTTGGTGGTCACAACGATGAACTCGGCACCATCGCGAACGAAGTCGCGCACGAGCGGACCGAACGCCGACTCGAAGCAGATGATCGTCGCCATCGGGCGACCCGACACGTCGAAGAGCCGCCTTCCCTCCCCGTGGGCATAGTCGTACGGGATCTGGTCGAGGGCGCCGAGGAAGTCGAGCTGATCGCGGAACGGCACGTACTCGCCGAACGGGACGAGGTGCTGCTTGGCGTACGTGCCCTGCAGCGAACCGTCGCGGTCGAAGACGAGGTTGGTGTTGTAGTCGCGACCGTCGGGCGCGGGTTGCAGCGCGTTGACGAGCATCGCCGAGTTGTGCTCGGCGCCGATGCCGACGATCCGGTCACGCAGGACCTGATCGACCGACGGGTCGCGATTGAGCGCCGACTCCGGGAACACGATCAGATCGAAGTCGCCCTCGAGCTGTTCGGCGAGTTGAAAGTGCGCTTCGACGACGACCCGCTCGAACTCGAGCGGGTCGATGATGTCGCGGTTCTGGTCGTTCCCCTGGAGCGTCGCGATTCGGAGCGGTGGCCCGTCCTCCGTCGGCTCGAAGCGGAAGGCGTAGCCGACCGCGGTCACCGCAACCACGGCCGCCAGACCCGCCGACGCCAGCGCCAGCCCGCGCCCCGACCGAGCCCGCGCCGAGAACAGCGCGTCAGCAAGGAACCCGTTGAGGGCGACGACGAGGAACGTCACGAACGCGACTCCGCCCCAGCTGGCGAGCGAACGGGCGACCGGGATGTCGTGGAGCGCGGCGCCGGTCTCCCCCCAGGGCAACCCGCCGAACGGGAAGCGATCCCGGAGCTGTTCGAAGAGCACCCAGACCGCTGCTGTCAGCCACGGGGATCGGATGCGGTACCGCGCGAACGTGGCGATCAGCGCGCCGGGCGCGGCGATGTAGATCCCGCCCGCCCACACGAGTGGTGCGAACGCGACGGCGCCGAAGTACCACGTCCACGAGAGGAGAACGCCGAAGAAGGCGACTCCGAACGCGAAGCCGTACTTCGCTGCACCCAGAGGTGTGGCGTCGCGCCAGGCCCAGAACAGCGGGATCAGCGCGATCAGTGCGAGCGGCCCGAGGTCGAAGGGCGGATACGCCGTCGCCAGCAGCAGTCCCGACGTGATCGCCGCGACGACGCGGTACCGGACATGGCGGCGGACAGCGCGGGCCTCGACCGGCGACAACCCGGGAGGGAGGGGTGCAGAGCTCGGACGCGCTGCCGGCGGAGAAGGCGCGGCTGTAGAGGTCGTCATGTGGCCGCCCAGCTTCGCGCGTCTGTGATCAGGCGCAGTCGCGGCAGAGCATCCGCTTCTCGTCCGCCAGCTGGTTGCGCGGCAGAACGAGGAAGCACGACGTGCAGAGGAACTCGCCCGGGCGGCGGGGAACGATCCGGGCGGGGCCCTCGCCGCGCTCGTCGGTCTCCACCTCTTCCTCTTCGACCTCCTCCTCGTCGTCTTCGAGGGTGGCGGCCGCGGTGCGTTCCTTCAGGAGCACGTCGAGGGGCTCCTCGACATCGTCGGGGTGGAGCTCCTCGTCGAGCTCGAGGACCACGTCTTCCTCGTCGTCCTTGGCTTCGTCCTTGGTCGCGGTGCCGTCGCCGTTGGTCGCGGTGGTATCGGCGGTGTCGGTTAGCGGCGCGTCGACGTCGACCACGGTTGCGCCCGCGTCGGCGTCGAGATCGTCGGCCTCGAGCTCGGGCGCGTCGTCGGCGTCGTCGAGATCCTCCTCGAGATCGTCTTCGAGGGCATCTTCGTCGGGGTCGGGCTCGTCGAGGTCGGGCTCGTCCGCGGTCTCGAGATCTTCGTCGTTCTGTTGGGCCATTTTCGGGGTCCTGATGGTCGTCCCCGGAGGGTTCCGGGGCCTCGGGGGCGCGGAGTATAGGTCGCGCCCCCACGCAACGGCGCGAACCGGGATGGCATTCCCCGTTGGGACGCTCACCGCAGATCGGCGACGAGAAAAACGCGGGGATCCAGGAGACCGTTGGGGCCGCTGTTTGGCCCGCGCTGCTCGAGCAGCGGGGTTATTGCAGCGTTCTCTACTTGGTCTCCTGGACCCCCCAGTGCCCCACGAGCGCCCCTTCCGACCTAGCTCCGCGGCATCGGACAACCGGAAGGCCCACGACCGGCCAAGGGCGGCTGGGACGTCGTGTAGTACGCCCGAGAAACGGGGCGCTGTCAAGCGGGATGGCCGTTCCGGGCGCGGCTCTGACCAGCGGTGTCGCGCGTCGATCCTGGTCAGGCCGCTGCGATTTTTTCTGCAGTCGAGAGGCTCACGCGCGGGGCGCGGCCCGTCGTTCGTCGGCAGCGCGTTCGGAGGCGAGCCGCTCGAGCTCGTAGGTCGTGTGATCGACGTGGCTCATCGCCCTCGCCAACGCGGTGTGGCCCGCCTCCTCCGCGATGAGCCGGTGCATCTCCTGGCACACCTGCCGGTAGGCCGGGTGACCCTGCGGCGACGTCCGCAGCTCGAGCATGTGGATGGCCTCGCGCGCGTTCATCTGCATGACGAAGCGCAACCGGTAGGCCAACGCCACCGCGTAGGGCGCGTGCTGTGGGAACCGCCCGGCGAGGGCGTCGTGGAGATCGGCGGAGCGACCCATGGCGTCGTCGAAGCGATCGGCGAGACCTGCCTCCGAGACGGCTTCGGGTACCTCGTAGCCGTGGCGCGGTGAGAGCGCCTGCCACTCGATGGTGAGCATCCGATGGCGCTGGAGGTCGCGAAAGGCCCCGTAGTCGGCGAGCACGTCGAAGCGGTACCCAACCCGCTCGAAGGCCCGGCCCGGCTTGTGGCGTCGGTTGCGGCGTTCACCCACGTACGCCTGCAGCAGGCCCACCCGTTCGTCGCTGGAAAGGCGCCGCACCCGCGCCAGCACCTGGTCTTCCGGGAGCGTCGTGTGCGGGTAGCAGATCGCGGCGAGGACCTTGTCCTCACCCTCGGGGTCGAAGTCGGTGAGGATCACCGCCGGGCGGGGCTCGGGCTCGTCGCCGTCGAAGAGCCGGGCGACGAGGTGAGCGGTGTCGTCGCGCGTGGCGGCCAGATAGTCGCTCCACGCACCCCCCCGCTCCGGACGGTCGACGCGGGTGAGGAACGACGGGATCACCTTCCGCAGCTCTTCGAGGATCAGCGCGGCGTAGCGGCGCGCCTCGGGTAGCGGGTGCGCGCGCATGCGCAGCAGCAGCGCCTCGAACGCCTGCCCGGTGCCGTAGATGCCGACGTTCGACAGCGTCGCGGCGGGCAGGATCCCGCGCGCCGCGTCGCACGCCTTGGCCTTGATCGTCTGCTTGTAGACGAAGTCGGAATCGCCCGGTTCCTTCGGGTACCGCGCCCGCGCCCAATCGAGCAACGCCGGCAACATCGCCGCGTACGTCTCGAAGGAGTCATCGAGATCGGCGACGTAGCGTGCACCCAGGCGCGACCGCAGCACTTCGGGATCGCGGTAATAGCGGTACTTCCCGCCGAGACGGTCGTCGTAGGGGATGTACCGAGTCGACTGCTCGAGATACGCCATCAGCCGGCCCCACTCGAGCACTTTGGTGAGCAGGTTCGACGCCTGCTCGCACGCGAGGTGCACGCCGCCGAGCTGCGCGACGGAGTCGTCGCCGTACTCGAGGAACACCCGGTCGTAGAGCTCCTCGGCGCGCCGCAGCCCGACTGTCGCGTCGAACCCGAGATCGCCGGTGAGGTCGAGGTCGCCGACGAACTCGTCGAGGAACAGCCGCCGCAGGCTCTTGGGGCTGCGCGAGTAACGCGCGAAGAGCGCGCCCTTGACGACCTCGGGCAGGTTGACGAGCGCGAAGACGGGCCCGTCGAGATTGGTGAAGTACGGGCGCAGCGTGGCGGCTTCGCCCTCGCTGAACCGCTCGGCCACGTACGGCATGGGGTGGCGATGGTACCGGCGGGCCCCGCCGCGCCTGCGGACCTAGACCAAAACCCTGATGACGCCGGGCACGACCTCGGCCGTGAGGTCCTTCTGGGGCCCCTGCCCGACTCCGTCGACCGCGAGCTCGAGACCCCGGCCGGCGGCGTGGACCTCGATCCGCCGGCCTGTCAGCTCCAGGATGCGGGGGTGGGGCACGTGGGCACCCTGGGCCAGCCGCCGCCGCATGCCCCGGCGCTCCCCCCTGCCGAGCGCGTAGATCTGCACCTCCACCCGCCCGTCCCCCGGGTGGCCCCGGGGCACCACATCGGCACCCCGCAGGTACTGCCCGTTGGCGACCAGCACCGTCGTGGCGCGGCCCCGGAACCGCTCGCGGCCGTCGACGGTGACCTCGACCGGCACGGCGCGGCTCCACCACTGCACCCGATCCGGCGGGGCGCCGAGCACGACCATGTTCACCGCCATTCCGGGTGCGACACGGAGGTCGAGGCCGTCCAGGGGGACTTCGAGCGAGGCCGGGGGGCGCCCCCCGGCAAGGCCGAGCGCGCGGGCGAGATCGGAATCGGGCGCCGGCCGGAAGGAGACCCGGATGCCCGGTTGCCGCGACGCCAATGCCGCCAATGCGGCGTCGCCGCCTTCCACCTCGGCGTCGGCAGGCCCGCCGGCGGGGCCGCCCCAGGGCTCCCCCCGGCGCACGCTCACCGGCCCACCACGCTCGACGCTGCCACGACACCTCGGGTGCACGCCTCGGCGGCCTGCGCAGCCGCCTGGGCGGTCTCGGGATCGGGGGCGACGTCGGCAACCTGGCGCAGCAGGTCGACACATTGCTTGACATTGCGGACGAAGTCGCCGCCGGTGATGTCGTCGTCGTCGGCAAGGACCGCCTCGAGATCGTCGCCCTCGACCCAGGCGTGGAGGACGGCGGCGAACCCCGGATCAGGGGGACGGGTCTCGGGAAGACCGGCGTCGTCCTCGTTGTGGGAGAGCTCCCGCCACACCCGCTCGATCTTGCGGACCCGGCCCGGTATCTCCCGGCTGGGCCACTGCGGCGGCGGCAGCGGGCGGTCGCCGTCGCGCCCGCGTCGCTCATACGTGAAGCACGACACGACGGCCGCCAAGTCGGCCGGCCCGAGGCCGTCGAGCATCCCCTGGCGGAGTGCCTCCGCCAGCAGGAGATCGGTCTCGGTGTAGAGGCGGGCGAGCAGCTGACCGGCGTCGGTGAGTGACCAGCCGTCGACGTAGCCCCACGCCTCGAGGACACGCAGCACCCGGTCGAACTGGCGGGCGAGGCTCTCGGTGCGGCTCCGCACCCGTCGTTCGAGGCGGGCGATGTCACGCTCGAGGCGATCGCCGCGCGCTGCAGCCTGCACCCGATTGTCTCGCGCGGCGTCGCCGGCGACCGGGTGCGCCGCCACCGTCGCCGCCAGCTCCGACACCCGCTCGTTTCGCGTGCGCTCGGCCGCGCGGTCGGCGCGCTCGACCTTGGCGCGGCGCAGGCGGTCGGCGGCGTCCCGCCGGAACGCCGCGCTCCTGGGGGCGTACGGCTCCGGCAGCTCGACGCGTGCCGCCGGTGCCGGCGGCCCTTCGAAGTCGTCGGCACCGAGGCGGACAAGCTCGCGCCCGGTCGTGAGTGCGAGAACGCGGGGTGCAGAGCCGCGCCCGCGGTCGTGCGACAGCACCACGACCTTGCCCCGACGGCCCCGCGCAACCACCACGTCACCGGGCCGAAGCGCGTCGAGTGCCGCTCCTCCGCGCCGACCGCCGCCCCGGTCACGACGCTCTGCCTCCAGCGCGCCGGTCAGGCGGCGGTACTCGTCGATGTCACCGGCGCCGCGCTCGGCCACGATGCGTTGGCGACGAAGGTCCTCACGGCTGCGCTCGAGCTGGCGATCCAGCGACACGACGTCGCGGTCGGCGTGGAACTGGGCGAACGACAGGTTCAGCAGGTGGTGCGCGACCTCGACGGTGTAGCGGCGTACGAGATTCGCGGCCATGTTGTACGTCGGTCGGAACGACGACCGCAACGCGTACGTTCGGCGGGAGGCCAAGCCGGCCACCTGGTCGAACGGGACGAACGGGCTCCAGCAGACGACCGCGTATCCCGTCTCGTCGATCCCGCGGCGCCCGGCACGCCCTGTCAGCTGGGTGTACTCGCCGGGCGTGAGGAACTCGTGGCGCTCGCCGGTGAACTTGGACAGCTTCTCGATGACCACCGTGCGCGCCGGCATGTTGATGCCCAGTGACAGCGTCTCGGTCGCGAACACCATCCTCACGAGACCGGCGGCGAACGCTTCCTCGACCGCCTCCTTCATGGGGGGCACCATGCCGGCGTGATGAGCAGCGAGCCCCGCCTCGAGCGCGGCGAGCCAGCGCCCGTACCCGAGGATCCGGAGGTCGTCGTCGGCGAGTCCGTTCGTGTGCGACTCCGCGATCCGCCGGATTCGCGGTCGTTCGTCGGTGCCAGTGAGGCGGGCGCCGGCGTCGAGGCACTGCTCGACCGCCTGGTCGCAGCCGGCACGGCTGAAGACGAACTCGATCGCAGGGAGCATGTTCTCGGCCGCGAGGCGGGCGACGGTCTCGACCCGACCGGGCGTCCGCAGGCGGCGGGTCGGCCGGCCCCGCCCCCGCGATCCGGGACGGGCGTCGAGACGCGCCGCTTCCGGGTTGGGGCGCGCCTGGCCGGTCTCCCCTCGGAGGAAGGTCGGCAGCAGGTGGAGCTGATCGGTACCCCGCTCCCCCACCAGGTAGAGGTTCTGGAGCTCGACCGGGCGGCGCTCCTCGATGACGGCTCGGGTCTCGCCGCGCACGGTCTGCACCCATGCGGCGAACTCCTCCGCGTTCGATACGGTCGCCGACAGGCACACGAGGTCGACGTCGGGTGCGAGATGGATGATCACTTCCTCCCACACCGCACCCCGGTACGGGTTCTGGAGGTAGTGGACCTCGTCGAGGATGACGTAGCGGAGCCCGGCGAGCGTCGGCGACCCTGCGTAGATCATGTTGCGGAGGACCTCGGTGGTCATCACCACCACCGGCGCATCGCCGTTGATCGAGTTGTCACCGGTCAGGAGACCGACCTGGTCGGCACCATGCGCGCCGACGAGATCGCCGAACTTCTGGTTCGAGAGCGCCTTGAGCGGCGTCGTGTAGAAGGCCTTGGTGCCGGTGTCGAGCGCCCGGCGGATCGCGTACTCGGCCACGAGCGTCTTGCCGGAGCCGGTCGGCGCCGCCACCAGCACCGATCGACCTGCGTCGATGGCGTCGAGCGCTTCGACCTGGTAGCGGTCGAGCGGGAACGGCCGCTCCGCCTCGAAGGCGGCGCGCCGCCCCGCGGCCGACCCCGCGTTCATGGGTCGCCGCTCACGGCGCCGGCGCCACGGTCGTCTCGGGCGGCAGTGTCTCCGGAGGTACCGCGGACGGGTCGACCGGGGGTGTCGAGCTGTCGGGTGGCGTCGACGAATCCGTCGGGAGCGGCGCCGTCACCGGCGGGACCTCAGCGGTCTCGTCCCGCGGTCGGAGCACGAACAGCAGCGCGGCCGTGAGGACGAGTACCCCCAGAGCGGAGAGCACCGCCACGGCGATCTCCCGGCGGTTGCGGGGCGGGCGGTACGAGCCGGTGCGCCGGCGGGCTGGAGGACTCATCGCTTCAGGATCCTTCCGATGATGATGCAGGCCTCGTAGAACAGATACATCGGTACCATCATGAGCAGCAACGAGTACGGATCCTGGCTGGGTGTGATCACCGCCGCGAAGATCGTGATGAACACGATCGTGGCGCGTCGCCAGCGCCGCAACTGGGCCACGCTGATCACCCGTGCCAGCAAGAGGAACGTGAGCACGACCGGAAACTCGAACGCGATCCCGAACGCGATGATCATGAGGGTCACGAGCGAGAGGTATTTGTCCGCCGTGAGCAGCGGCTCGAGCTCCGACCCGCCGATGTTGAGCAGGAAGTCGAGGGCCCTGGGCAGCGTCAGCATGGCGACGAGCCCGCCGACGCAGAACAGCAGCACCGACGTCAGCACGAACGGGATCGCGTAGCGCTTCTCCTTCGGGTTCAGGCCTGGCGTCACGAAACGCCACAACTGGAACAGCCACACCGGCATCGCGAGGGCGAACCCTCCGTAGGTCGCGACCTTGAGCCGGGTCGCGAACGCGTCGAGCGGCCCCGTGAAGATCAGCGCATCCCGCTGGCCGTCAGTGGCGTCCTCGTAGTACTCGATGAGGAAGTGGATGATGTCGAGCGAGAAGATGTAGACGACGATCGCGGCGATCGTGATCGCGATCATGCACACGACGATGCGGCGCCGGAGTTCGGTCAGGTGCTCGACGACCGTCATGCGGCCGCCGTCGTCGCGGTTTGCCACCGGGTTCGCTACGGCGTGGGATCAGCCGGCGGTGAGGGCCGGCTCGGCGGCGGGCCGGCGTCGACCTCCGCTTGCTTCGGTGGCAGGGTCGGCGCCGGGGTGCCGTGCTCCTGCGCCTCCTCCTCGTCGACCTCGCGGAGCACGTCGTCGATGTCGCGGCGGAGGCTCGCCTGGAAGCGCTGGACCTCCCGCCACCCCTTGGCTGCCTGCCGGGCGACCTTGGGGATCTCCTTGGGCCCGAACACCAACAGGGCGACGACGAAGATCACGAGGATTTCGAGCGGGCCGACCTGGGGCATCGGCCCTCATCGTAGTGGTGCCCATCTCGCCCACCGCAGTGGGGGGAGCGTCAGCTCGAGTCGCTAACGCGTGTGATGCGAGCGCCCGTCGGCCCGGACGAGCTCGTCCAGCCAGTCGGGCCGCTCGAGCGCCACGTGGAAGTCGAGGAGGTCGTCGGGGGTGAGCGGCGGACCGCTGTGGTGCTCGAGGAGCTCGGCCGGTCGGCGCCACATCTCGAGGCGCACGCCCGACGACACCAGGAGCTCGACGATGTGCGCGCTTGCCGGCTTCGCGACCGGCGCATCGCAACCGGGGCAGCGGAACCGGTACGAGCCGTGGTCGTCGTCGCTGCAGACGCGCACGGTGAGCTCACCGGCGGTCAGGCGGACATCTCCGCAAGTCGGACACTGCGCTCGAATGGTCGTCATCTGGGCCCCTCCGGTCACCCTGGCGTGTCCATCGGCAGGGTGGAGCGGCACCTTGAGAGCGCTGTGGGCCATGATGCGGGACCCGTGACCCCGATCACCTTCGCCCACCGCGGGGCCCGAGCGCACGAACCGGAGAACACACTTCCCGCGTTCCGCCGGGCCCTCGAGCTCGGGGCGACCGGCCTCGAGACCGACGCGTGGCTCTCGTCAGACGGTCAGGTGGTACTGGTGCACGGCGGTGCGTTCCGCCGTGGACTGCGGCGGGTTCGGGTGGGCCGCACGACGGCGTCTCGCCTGGCCCGGTACGACGTCCCCAGACTGGTCGATCTCTACGCCGAGCTCGGGACCGGCTTCGAGCTCTCGATCGACGTCAAGGACCGCGGAGCGGCTGAGCCCATCCTCGCGGCCGCGGCTGCTGCCGGGCCCGAAGCGATCGGAAAGCTGTGGCTGTGCTCCCCCAGTCTCCGCTTCCTTCGGGAGCTGGCCGACGCCGGCACCGGCGCCCACCTCGTGCACTCGCGCAGCCGGCGCCGGCTCCCCCAACCGCTCGAGCGTCACGCCGCCGATCTCGGCGCCGCGGGCATCGAGGTCATGAACATGCACCACAGCGAGTGGAGCGCGGGCCTCGTCACGCTGTTCCACCGCTTCGACGTGCGCGCGTTTGCTTGGGACGTCCAAGAGGTGCGTCACATCCGCGCCGTGCTCGCGATGGACATCGACGCGCTCTACTGCGATCGCGTCGACCGGATGGTGGCCACCGTCCAGGAATGGAGCAGCGAC